>Ga0187894_10000953_pt1 | contig 38385 bp, 33 predicted proteins | sample GBC1701081metaG_FD_136650 | JGI IMG/M metagenome (GOLD analysis project Ga0187894, IMG submission 136650) | White microbial mat communities from a lava cave in the Kipuka Kanohina Cave System on the Island of Hawaii, USA - GBC170108-1 metaG ... | reverse complement strand
CATTTGCGGAGTGCGGCAAGTTAGCAAATCTGTGTCTAATCTGTGTAATCAGTGTTTGTCTTTCCGCTTTGTTGCCAGCAAGCGGCTTCCCAAAACCGGGCGCAGGATATAGGATGGCGAAAACGAACAGCGCCAGTGGTGTCGTAGTCAATCGTAAATTGTCAGACCGCGCTACTTACTCTCACGGTCAAGGCTAAGGAGAGAAAATGCAAAACTGTCATAAGTGGGAATGGTGTAGAGGCATCCGGGCAACAGTTGCAATGGTAGTCGTTGGCTTGTTGTTTTCGCTGTCAATAGCTCTAGCGGTGCGAGCGCAAAATCAAGCCGCGCCCGCCGAAATTCGCCAACTCGAATTGAATAAGCCGATTGAACGCGAATTAAAAGGCAGTGAAGCGCACACTTACGAAATCACCCTCGCAGCGAATCAATACCTGAATGTTATGGTGGAGCAGAAAGGCATTGATGTCGTGGTGCAAGTCATCGCCCCTGATGGCAAACCGATAATGGAAGTAGATAGTCCGAATGGCGACAAGGGACCGGAGCCAGTACAGTTCATCAGCGTATCAGCCGGCAGGTATAAACTGAAAGTTAGCTCTCTGGAAAAAGATGCGCCTGCCGGTCACTACGAAATTCATTTGAAAACACTACGGGTAGCCTACGATGAGGACCGCGCCTTGCTTGAAAAAGAGCGTGCTTTGCTTGAAGCAAAAAATCTGGACAACGAAGCCCGAGGACTGAGCCGTGCCGGAAAATATGATCTTGCCTTGCCACTTGCCGAACGCGCTCTGGCAATCCGGGAAAAAGTGCTTGGTACAAACCATGCTTCAACCGCCGACTCACTGAACAATCTGGCGTTGTTGTATGAAAACAAAAGTGATTATGGGAAAGCGGAACCACTCTATCTTCGCGCCCTCGCAATCAGTGAAAACATACTGGGCGCGGAGCATCCTGATACTGCCACCACACTCAACAATTTGGGGGCGTTGTACGATGCCAAAGGAGAATTCGCCAAAGCCGAGTTCTTCTATCTTCGCGCCCTGACAATTCGGGAAAAGGTGCTTGGCAAAGAGCAGCCCGATACGGCGCTTTCACTCAACAATTTAGCAACCTTGTATGGAGCCAACGGTGATTATGCGAAAGCCGAACCACTTTATCTCAGCGCTCTTGCAATTCGAGAAAAAGTATTGGACGCTGAACATCCTGATATTGCTCAATCGCTCAACAATCTGGCGCAATTGTATGACGCCAAAGGCGATTACGCAAAAGCCGAGCCACGCTTTGTTCGCGCCTTGGCAATATTTGAAAAAGTGCTTGGCAAAGAGCATCCCAATGTGGCTGTGTTGCTCAATAATCTCGCGGATTTATATAGAAAAACAGGCGAATATGCGAAAGCTGAACTCTCCTATCTCAGCGCCGTGTCAATCTTAGAGAAAACGCTTGGCAAAGAGCATCGCTTAACCGCCACATCGCTTAACAACTTGGCGGTGTTGTATCGAAACAAAGGTGATTATGAAAAAGCCGAGACGATTTATCTTCGCGTGCTGGCAATTCGGGAAAAAGTATTGGGTGCTGAACATCCTGATACTGCCCAGTCCCTTAACAATCTGGCAACTCTATATGATAGCAAAGGTGAATACGGGAGAGCCGAACCGCTCCTTGTTCGCGCTCTGGCAATTTACGAAAAGGCTTTTGGTGTAGCTCATCCTTTGGCTGCCAAGGCACTCAACAATCTGGCAGGAATGTATCAGGTAACAGGCAATCTCAAACCAGCCATCGTTTTACGCAATCGTTGCAATGAGGTTGTGGAAAACGATTTCATCCGCAATCTGGCTTCCGGCTCTGAACGCCAGCGCCTTCTCTATCTGAATCGCACGGCTCACTATCTTGACCTTACTCTCTCCTTGCATTCACAGGCTGCGCCGAACGATTTGCCGGCTCGGCAGATGGCTCTGCGAATGCTGTTACAACGGAAAGGACGGGCGCTCGATGCCACCACCGATGCCATTGCTGCCTTGCGTCGCCGCGCTTCTGCCGACGACCAGAAGCTACTTGACCAACTGACCCTTGCGCGTTCGCAATTATCGAATGCCACGCTCAAGGGGGCAGGCAAAGATGGCATTGCTAAACACCAGGCGAATTTGAAAAGCCTTACTGAACAGGTCGAAAATCTGGAAGCCGAACTGAGCCGCCGTAGCGCCGAGTTTCGCGCTCAGGCAGTTCCCGTTACCCTCGAAGCCATTCAGCCCGTTGTTCCCAATGAGGCTGCTCTCATCGAGTTTGCTTCGTTTTATCCTTATGAGGCGAAGGCAAATAAATATGGTGAACGCCGCTATGTCGCTTATTTGCTCACCACCTCCGGCAACATTCAATGGGCGGATTTAGGCGAGGCAGCGAAGATTGATAAAGCGGTCAAAGAGTTTCGCGCCGTCTTACATCAAAAACCTGATGGCAGGTTGAGCAACCTTAAAGGCGAGGTAATGCCGAAAGCCCGCGCCCTCGATGAATTAGTGATGCGCCCGCTGCGCCCGCTGCTTGGCGACAAGAAACGGCTGTTGATTTCCCCCGATGGCTCGCTCAACCTGATACCCTTTGATGCGCTAATTGATGAGAAGAATCACTATCTGGTGGAAAGCTACTCGATTTCGTATCTGACTTCCGGGCGCGACTTATTGCGTTTGCAAGCCGTCAAACCAAATAACAAGACCGCCATCGTGATTGCCGACCCTGATTTCGACAACGGCGCAACATCGGTAAAAACGACAACCGCAGACAGCCGCATCGCCCAACGAGTTGATAATCCACAGAATGATAAAGAGCGCCTTGCCCAAAGAGTTGAGACGCGCCCGGGACCGAAACTTGGCGATGTGCAGTTGCAACCCTTCGAGCGCTTGCCCGGTTCAGCAAAAGAAGGCGCAAAGTTGAAAAAACTCATACCCGACGCCACCGTTCTAACCGCTGCGGAAGCGACGGAAACTGCCTTGAAACGCGCTGCCAGTCCTTCGATCCTGCATATTTCGACGCACGGCGGATTTTTGGAAGCCGAGCCAAAACCAGAACCCAATGCTCAAAGAGGATTGCTGATTCGTTCCGACGATTCCGATGAACCGCTGCTGAATATGAAAGTTGAAGATCCGCTGTTGCGTTCTGGCTTATTCTTCGCCGGAGCCAATCGCGGACGAAGCGGCAATGATGACGGCGTGCTGACAGCATTGGAAGCCAAAGACCTTGATTTATACGGCACGAAATTAGTGGTGTTGTCGGCTTGCGATACGGGTGTCGGTGAAGTCAAAAACGGTGATGGCGTGTACGGCTTGCGTCGCGCTCTGGTCTTAGCCGGCAGCGAAACACAGGTCATGAGTTTATGGTCAGTGTCGGATGAAGGCACAAGGGAGCTAATGATTGACTACTACAAACGCCTGTTGAAAGGCGAAGGACGCGGCGACGCTCTCCGACAAGTACGCTTGCAGATGCTGGCAAGTGAAAAGCGCAAACATCCGTACTATTGGGCGAGTTTCATTCAATCGGGTGAATGGGCAAACCTCGACGGCAAACGCTAGGCTCAATTAAGAATTAAGAATTAAGAAGGGGAAGACGATGAAAAGTGACAATGTTGTGAAAGATAAGAGTTTTGCCTTTGCGGTGCGTGTGGTGCGAGCCTATCAACATCTCGTCAATGAAAAGAGAGAATTCGTTTTATCCAAACAGGTGTTGCGAAGCGGCACGTCAATTGGTGCGAATATCGAAGAAGCAATCGGCGGACAATCGGAAGCTGATTTTATTGCCAAGGTGAGCATTGCGTACAAAGAAGCGCGGGAAACCTGCTACTGGATACGGCTGTTACAGGCAACCGACTATCTAACCGAAAGCCAGGCACAAAGTCTGTTAGCCGATGCCGAAGAACTCTGCCGAATCAGCAGCAAGATTCTTCTCACCAGCAAGCAAAATCGTAATTCTTAATTCTTAATTTTTAATTCTTAATTGCCATTTTTAATGGCGGTAAGCGAGAATCACGCCGGAGAAATTATATGAATGAAAATATCTTTCGAGAATATGATATTCGCGGCGTTGTCGGTAAAGATTTAACCGAAGAGACGGTCTACGATGTGGCGCGGGCGATTGGCGCTTTTTATCGCAATAATGACGCAACCCGCGTCAGTGTCGGGCGCGACGCCCGCGAGAGTTCACCAATTTTTCGAGATTTAATGATTCGCGGTTTAACGGAAACCGGCTGCGATGTTACCGATGTTGGCATGGTTCCAACACCGTTATTGTACTATACGCTCTTTGCCGAAGGTTTCGATATGGACGCCGGAGTGATGATTACCGGCAGTCATAATCCGGCGGATAACAACGGCTTCAAAATCTGTCTGGGCAAAAGCACGATTTTTGGCGAACAGATTGCCGAGATTAAACGCATCGCCAAAACTAAAGATTTCGCAAGCGGGAAGGGAACTGCCACCGAGCGCGACATTGTGCAATCGTATAACGACTATGTGAAAGCCAATATCAAACTCGGTTCACGCAAGTTGAAAGTGGTCGTTGATGCCGGAAACGGTATGGGCGGCATTATCGGAGCGCCGCTTTATAAAGAGATGGGCTGCGATGTCGTGGAACTCTTCTGCGAACCGGACAGCCGTTTTCCGAATCATCACCCCGACCCGACGGTGCTGGAAAATATGCAACACGCCATCGCTGCGGTCAGCGAACATCGAGCCGATTTAGTGATTGCGTTTGACGGCGATGGCGACCGCATCGGCGTTGTAGATGAGAATGGCAAAGTTATCTGGGGCGATCAGTTGATGGTGATTTTTGCGCGTTCGATTTTACAGGAGATACCCGGCGCAACCTTTATTGCCGAAGTGAAATGCTCGCAGACGCTCTTTGACGACATCGAAAAACATGGCGGCAACGCTATTATGTGGAAAGTCGGGCATTCGTTGATTAAGGCGGCGATGAAAGAGAAACACGCGGCATTGGCGGGCGAGATGAGCGGGCATATCTTCTTCGCGCATCGCTATTTCGGTTATGATGATGCCGTCTATTCGGGCGCAAGATTACTGGAAATCTTATCGTATACGGATAAACCGTTGTCGGCGTTGCTTGCCGATTTACCGCCAACGATCTATACCCCTGAGATACGCTTCGATTGCCCGGACGACAAGAAGTTCGACATTGTGAAGCGACTCACGGCAGAGTTCAAAAAGACGCACAAGGTGATTGATATAGACGGCGCGAGGATACTGTTTGAACACGGCTGGGGCTTGGTACGAGCGTCCAACACGCAGCCGGTTCTGGTGATGCGCTTTGAAGCCGATACGGAAGCAAACTTACAAACGATTCAAGCGGAAGTAGAAGCGAAATTACAGGAATTGCTTGCATCGTAACGGAGAGGCTTTTCAGACTTTGTTGAATAAAACAGATGATGGCAATGAAAGGTAGTAGTGCGAAATGAAGGGTGTTCGTCAATCAGTTTGTAATGGAGGCAGGGCTTCCACCACAGAGACACGAAGACACAGAGATTTCACAGAGATTTTTCTTTCTTCTCTGTGCAGCCTCTGTGTTGCTCTGTGTCTCTGTGGTGAATCTGTAGGTTGAGGTATGTAGCCTTATTTTTCGCACTACGGCATATTCAGCGAGTCACTGCGCCGAAGCATTCCAGATACTTCAACCCGGAGCCGGTGTTGAAGAGGACGATCTTTTCATCTGGTTGAACTTCGCCGCGTTCCATCATCTGTTTCAATGCCGGAAGCAATGCGCCGCCTTCCGGGGCGACAAAGATACCTTCGGCAGCGGCAATCTCTGTGACGGCGGCAAGCAATTCGGCATCCGAAATGGCAAGGGCAATGCCGCCGCTTGTACGGATGATGCCGAGCATGATGAAGTCGCCAACCGCCTTTGGCACACGCAGACCTGCCGCTATGGTATGAGCGTCGGGAATGTCTACGCCAACGGTTGCGCCTGCTTGATAGGCTTTGACAATCGGCGCACAGCCTTCTGCCTGTACGCTGACCATGCGCGGACGGCGGGAGTCAATCCAGCCCATCTGCTGCATTTCGTCAAAGGCTTTCCACATCCCGATAAGCCCGGTGCCGCCGCCTGTCGGGTAGAGAATCACCTCGGGCAGTTGCCAGTTCATCTGCTCGGCGATTTCATAGCCCATGGTCTTTTTGCCTTCGACGCGATACGGCTCTTTTAAGGTGGAGACATCAAACCAGCCTTCGGCTTCTTTGCGTTCGGCAATAATTTTGCCGCAGTCGGTAATCAAGCCGTCAACGAGCGTCACTGTCGCGCCCATCTGCTGGCATTCGATGATATTGGCGGCGGGCGTATCACGCGGCATAAAGATATAAGCGGGCAAGCCGGCTTTGGCGGCATAAGCGGCTAAGGCTCCGGCGGCGTTTCCGGCGGAAGGAACCGCCAATTTCGTTGCGCCTAACTCTTTCGCCATTGAGATTGCCACTGCCATGCCGCGGGCTTTGAATGAGGCGGTCGGGTTGAGTGATTCGTCTTTGATGTAGAGATTTGATAAACCGAGTTGTTCGCCAAGCCGATTGGCTTTAATTAGCGGCGTCATGCCTTCGCCAAGGCAGAGGCGGTTGGCTTCGTCCTCTACCGGCAGGACTTCCCGGTAACGCCACAAGGTTGCTTCCCGCGAGGCGAGCGCGTCTTTGGTCAGGGTTTGCGCTGCCTGCTTGAGGTCGTAGGCAACCAGTAAAGGTTTGCCACAGGAGCAGAGATTATAAAGACGGCGTGGTTCATATTGTGTACCACACGCCGAACAATAGAGATGCGTAACATTCATCAGGTATTCCTTTGGATAAATTGATAAAGCGGAGCAGTATAAGCCGCAGGGTTCCTGATGAGCAACTTGAGCCGTGAGTTTCCTTGATGTAGTATCGGTTGACTTTTTACGTGGCAGGAAAGCCCGTATAACGATAATCAACCACTGCAAAAGGATAATGCCCACTGCATGAGCAATACGCCTTATGATGATACGTTCAAAGACATCGCTGACACTGACCCGGAGGCTTTGTTGATTTTGCTCGGCGTTTTGGAGCCGGATGAAGAAGCAACCATTACGCCGTTGCCGCGTGAATTCCGCGCCTCCAAACAGATTGCCGACCAGCCTTATCTCGTCGAAAGCCGGCGCGGCAAACGCATCGTTCATGTCGAAGCACAGACCCGCTACGATGTACATATGCCGGAGCGGATGCTCTTTTACGCCGTCATCATCTGGTTGTCGTGCGAAGGCGAATATGAGTTGGAAAGTTATGTGCTGATTCTGTCGCCGGATGGAATGCCAAAGGATGCGCCGACGGCAAGAACCGTGGATGCCGGTTCATTGCAAATGAGTATCAAGTTCAACACTGTCAGATTGTGGGAAGTTTCGGCGACCAAAATGCTGGCATTGCGAAGACCTCAGCTATTGCCTTTTGTGCCTCTGATGGACGGCGGCAAGCGCGAAATGAAAGAGAGCGCCCGACGGATTCTGCGGGTCGGCAATGAAAGCGAAAGAGATAATCTGGCTTTGAACTTTCTGGTTTTAGGCGCTCTTCGTTATAATGCAGAAACGGTAATTGAAGTGTTAGGGAGGGAGAATATGTTTTATGGAATACCGATAGAGCAGTTACAGGATACGCCGGGATTTCAGTACATCGCCAAAATCATAGAAGAAAAATTGATTGAGCGCGATGCCAAGAAATGGCGGGCAGAGGGCATCGAGCAAGGCATCGAGCAAGGCATCGAGCAAGGCATCGAGCAAGGCATCGAGCAAGGCATCGAGCAAGGCATCGAGCAAGGTATCGAGCAAGGTATCGAGCAAGGTATCGAGCAAGGTATCGAGCAAGGTATCGAGCAAGGTATGCAGAAAGGTATGCAGAAAGGTATGCAGAAGGGACGCGCCGAAGGTATAAAGAAAGGGCGTCAGGAGGGCATCCAAAAAGGGCGTACAGAGAGCGTCACAAGGCTTTTTCGCCAGCTTACAGCAAAGAAATTTCCGCGAGTGAAATTTGGCGAGGAATTATCTCGCATAGATAATGTAGAGGCGCTGGAGCAACTTTGCATTGATTTGAATGACATTCCCAGCGCCGCAGAACTTCGCAGGCGGGTGAATAAATTGCTGCGTCCTGCTACTGAAAAAAAGAAGGGAAAATCGAATGGCAAATAGAAAAGCAATTATTGAAACCACTAAAGGTTCAATCACCATAGAACTGTATGAGGACAAAGCGCCCATCACGGCGGGCAACTTTATAGACCTCGTGGAAAAGGGCTTTTACAACGGCTTGACGTTTCATCGCTATGAACCGGGATTCGTCATTCAAGGCGGCTGTCCTTTAGGAACTGGCACGGGTGGCTATACCGACCCGCAGAGCGGACGGGAGCGTCGTATCAAACTCGAAGTCTCAAAAGAGTTGCCGCATGGGGCGGCAGGTGCGGTGGCAATGGCGCGGTCGCAGAACCCGGACAGCGCCTCGTGTCAATTCTATATCACGCTCGGTCCGGCGGCATTTCTGGATATGAATTATGCCGTTTTCGGGCGCGTTCTTGATGGCATGGATACGGTCAATCAGATTCGCCGGGGCGATGTGATGAATCAGGTCACGATGGCTGACTAAGTTGGTACGACAAATCCAGAGGCGCGGGCGAATGACGCTTCAAATCAGGTTCACTCGCGCCTCTTTCTGGAGGGCATGAGGCTTGGGGGGCAATGAAACTCGCTTAAACCTCGGTGGCGTGTCGCGGCGCAAAGAGCCGGTACAGCGCATAAATAATGAGCGCGAAGAAGCCGACACAGACGGCAAGCCAAACCAGCTTCAAAGCTAGTCCAAGCAGGGCAAGCACGAATGCTGCAACTTTAACCGCAATGACAAACGCCACGATTGAGCCGATGGTTTTAATCGCAAAACCGAGAAAATGCATATCCAAAACTCCTTTCAACTAACCTCTATCAGTCTTTCCTTCTACACAACAATTGCGGCGCTGTCGTCGCCGCAAGATTGCCGTTTCAAAACGTCGTTGGTTTGACGCTGCCGGACGTTGGAATCTGACGCAATCCACTGACTTGTACGATGATATTGCGGTACGAAGTTCGCAATTTTATCGTCGGTCCGTCGCTGCCACCGACGGCGTAAAGGCTGCCACGCTCTTTTTGTTGACTTTCCGCTATGCCGGTTGCTTTGATGCGCCCGTTCTGACTTTCGGCATCGAGGGTATAATTACTGGTCTGCGGCAAGGTCAGTTTAATTTCACCGTGCGAATTTTCGACATTGATATTGCCTTCGATCTGTCCTGTCGTTGACAGGGTGACGGTATCGTAAGAGGTCTCTATATCTACGTTTTCGCGGAAGTTCTTTACCGTAACATCGCCATGAGAAGTGCTGATTTTAACATCGCCGGCGATTTCGCTGGCGATGATGTTGCTCTTTTCGCCCTCTACAGTAAGCGTACCGGAGATATTTGTTGCTTTAATGTCGCTGTTTGTAGAAGCAATCTTCAAGTCGCCATTGATGTTGGTCGCGGTAACGTCGGAATGCGGCGCGTCAATCGTGACATCGGCGGCGCGAGATACCTTAATGCTGCCATGTTGAGTCTTGATTGAGGCATCGTCGGTTAAATCCTGCGCTGAGATGGTAGCCTTCGGCGCATCTATCTTGACGCTGCCGGATACCTGTTGGAGTTCAACGCGATGATTACTGGCATTGACTTCAACCGCCCCTTGGATATTGGTCAAGCGCACATCTTTTGCGCCGCTAATCGAGACATTGCCGTTGACATTGGCGGCGCTGACATCAGCATAACTGAGATTGAAGATGGCATTCCCCGTAAGGTCTTTTACTTCCGCATCGCCATAATTTGATTTAATCGTCAGGTTGTTCTGTAGCCCATTCGCTTTCACTGTGCCATAGCTATTGGCTATCGAAACGACTGCCGTAGCCGGTAGGTCGAGCTGCATATCGGTTCTGAAGTTCGGATGATTGACTTCCTGACGATTCGTAGTAATGGCATACTCACCATCGCCATTCTTGGTGACGACGATAGTGAGTTGATTGGCGATCTTCTCTGCATCTTCGCGGCTCCACGAGCTAATCCCTTGTGTCAGAGTCGCTTTTGCCGTACCTGTGCCGCCGGTAATCTTTACATCGCCGTAATTATTGGTGATGTTGACGCGGCTATTCGGTTTTATGTCGGCGAGCGTCAGCGTTTCATCGGTGAAGCTATAGGTCTCGCCAATCAAAGAATCGCGCAGACTATTGAAAAATCCGGGGAGTTTGAGAGAGCCGAGTACCGAATCATTGGTGGTGACGCGACTTGCCAGCACTCCCGTACCAACAATGAAGAGAACCATGAAGGCTTTGCCAAATGATAGCAAACGCGGCGGAGCGCCTTCACTGCGGCGGTGCGAGTAATAGCGCACCAGTTCGACAGCCGCGAAGACGCCAAGCAGCAGAATCCAGTATTTGCCGTAAATTTGAATGGCATTGAGGTCGGAATGCAAGCGCCCTGCGCCGAAGAGAACGCCAATAAAGATGAGCAACATTCCGCCAACGGGCGAACGCGGTTTGCGCTCAACCGCATAGCCCATGACTCCGGCAACCCCCATGATGAGCATTAACAGGGGCCACAAGCCTAAAACCCACTTCGCCGCGCCGATGCCGGAAACTGCTGCGAAAAAGACCAGACCGGCGAGGATGAGAAAGATGCCGGCAAAGAGCAAATCGGCTTTCTTTCTGCCCGTAGGGGCGCTTACGAGGTCGCGCCGCGTCACATAACCTTGCGCCTCGTTTGCCGTTCTCTTGTGCTTTGCTGTTGCCACCGTAGTTATCCCTTTGACGGATGAAGCGCCGGGTAAAGACTATCTATGATCGGTTGACTTTGAGACATCCCGCAGATGTCCCGAAGTACGCGGCTGAGAATAGGAAGATGTCAACTGATATGGGCGACGCTCAAAGCGTTCTTCGTCCGCCAGAGCCCGCGATTGTTTGAAGTAGCGGGTCAGCAGATAGCCACCGGCAACGACCAACGCAACCGGAACCAAACGCCCAAATGACAGGAACGCTCCAAGCGGGCGTAACAAATTTACTGCCACCAGCAAACCCGTAAAGATAAGAAAAATGCCAATCATCGGGGCGCGTTTAATGACAGCGCGTTTGAATTGCTCTTCGTTCTCTTCCGCCGATGTTCCTTCGGCAAGCAAGCGGGCGGTGCGGTAGGAATCGAGTATGGAATAGAAATAGAAGCCGACACAGGCAAAGCCAAAAAAGCCTCTGAGGATATGCAGTTTTTCCAGTTGGAAGAAGCCAATAATGGTGACAAATTGCATAATGGCTTTGATGTTTTGCCGATTGAAGATCGCGCCGCCGCCGGGAAAGAGCGCGAACATTGCCGCCAGAAAGCCTCTGCCCGCCGAATTCTGCCGTTGGGCGTTGACGCTTTGATAGTACCGGCGTTGTTGCAACGTCTGGATGCCAAGCACGATGCAATCCTGACAATACGGAAAGCCCTTAATGCGGTGGTCGCAGGAAGCGCAAAGTCCGCGATGGCAGTTGGCACATTGAACGATTGCTATGGTGGTTGTGTGAAAAGCGCAATTCATAATTTCGTTAGATGCACAAAATACAGTAATAGAATCTTTTATAAGCGAGGCGGCACGAGCTTCCAGCCTTTATAGAATCGCTCGTGCGGCTCGCCTCAATCACTCAAACGAAAGGAACTTCTGTAGAGTTTCGCCAAATTCAATGGTCACGGTTTCGGTTTTGTTGACGCTGGCTGGCTCGATTGTATAGCAGCCGGATTAGGGGCTGCTGACCTGGCAGCATCGGCTTCCGAAACGCCGCCAAGCGTACTCCACACTTCGCCGATGTTTGACCGCACGCGCTCGAAACTGGCAATTACTTCTTCTTTCTGAGAAAAGATGTCCGCGCTTTGGCTATACAGAGTTGCCGCCCGGTAGCGGATTTGCCGGTAGATGCCCGGTACTGAACCATCGTCGGAAACGCCTAGGAGCAGAAAGGCAAATGTCGCAAAGGCGAGTCCTGACGCGGTGGCATAATTCCAGCGTCGGCTGCGGGTATGGCGCGGCAGCAATGCCGCCGCAAAACCGGAGGCTCGCGCCGCCCAGCGTTGCTGCCACGACGCAAGCCGTTGCGGGGCGATAGCGAGCAGCCGGTCATACAAGACATCGGAAACGGGAAGTTCTTCTTCTGCGTGAACGGAATGACAGGCGGCGATGGCGAGTACCACTTCGGTCAAAAGATTCGAGCAAGGCTGGCAGCTTTGCGTATGCGCTTCAAATTTATGATAGAGCGCCGCCGGCACAAAGCCATCGAGAAATTCCGTGATAAGCCCTTCAAATTGCTGACAGGTGAGCGGCATCTGCTCTGCCTGAATCGCAAAAAGAGCATTTTCCAGAGTCGGCGGGGCATCCACCTCTTCCTTGACCTCGTGCAGGGTGGCTTTAATCTCATCGGTGAGGGCGCGACAGGCGCGGCATTGCAATAAATGGGCGGCAAAGTTCCGCGTTTCGCCCTTCGGCAGCAAACCGTCAAGATAATCGCTAATCTGCTCTTCAAACTTCCTGCAATCCATTCAACCTTGCGGAGACTGACCCCGCCCTCCTTTGAACATCGTTTCCTTTAGACGCCGCCTTGTCGTCTGCGGGCGTATTTTTTCGCCTCACCTTATGCTTCTGAGTCCGACCTTCTCTCATATCCTGTTACGATAAAAATGTTAATCAGGATTCACTTTCATTCGCCGCAATACTTTGGCAAGTTCGATGCGCCCGCGATTGATGCGACTTTTCACTGTGCCTTCAGGAATTTTCAACAAATCAACAATCTCCTGATAGGAAAGTTCTTCGATGTCGCGCAGGATGACGCATTCGCGCAAGTCAGGGGAGAGTTTTTTAATCGCTTCGTGAACTTGCAGGCGGCGTTCCTGCCTTTCGAGGGTGCGTTGCGGATTGTCGCTTAGGGCTGGGAGATGATATTCGTGATCGGCAAGATCGTCGCCGCCATCGGTCGGCGTGCGCTGGCGTTTGCGATAATCGTCAATAATCAGATTTCGCGCCAGCCGCATCAGCCAGTTGGAAAGATCGCCCAGCGCCGCGTCATATTGATTCAGCGACCGATAGACCCGGATGAAGACTTCCTGGGTTAAATCTTCGGCGGCGGCGTGGCTTGAGGTGAACCGATAAGCCAGATTGTAAATACGACGAGAAAACTGGCGCACCACATCGGTCCAGGCGGACTGGTCGCCTGCTATACATCGCTGAACCCATTCAGCATCGCTTGACATCAAAGCTAATCTAGCTCCCATCTGTCTTTGCCTTCTTTATTTCAGCAGATTTAAGCTGCAAAAAACAGCCCGTTTCGCTAAACGAGAGGGCGACATAAAATGTTTCTGCAAACTTCAGCAGAGCGTTCACCAAAACCAGTCCCTACTCAATAAGTGATATTTATTCTCTCATTTTCCTATCCGTCAAGCGAATCACAGAACTATTAAGCGAGAGCAGCCCAAAAAACGACAAATAAAAAATGATTGCGTACTTAGGACATTATCCGACATTATGGTAGAATCGCCGCTTTCAACGTGCAGCAGGATACTTCCGGGATGGACGCTCAGGTAGTGAAGGGAAAACTGAAAACTATCATTAGTTTGCTTGTCGGCGCTCTGTTCGTCTACTGGTTCGCCTATAAACTCGATTGGCTTGCCGTGTGGAATGAAGTGCGCGACGCCAACTGGGCGCAACTCGGTCTGGCGCTGTCGCTGTTAATTGGCACCTATTTCGTTCGGGTTTTACGTTGGCGGACATTACTGCAACCAATGGCGCAACCGTCGTTGCGGGCGCTCTTTCGGGCAACAGTTATCGGCTTTTCGGCGCTCTTTGTCATGGGACGCGCTGCTGAAATCATTGTCCGTCCAGCGGCGCTTTCCGTTAAAGAGAAAATCCGCCCTTCCGCCAGTTATGCCACGGTGATGGTTGAGCGTGTCTTTGATATGGTGATGGTAGTCGTCTTTTTCGCCATTAACCTTGTCTTTTTCGAGCATATACCGAGCGATGCTGATGCCATGAAGATTTTCGGCTGGATTAAAGTGACTGGCGGCTTGCTGTTGCTTGCATCCATCGCCGGAATCTACGGTCTCTACTCTTTCCGGGCGCACCGGGAAGCGGCGCTTGATTATCTGGAACGCAAACTGAACTGGCTGCCCGTATCGGTAAAAAAGGGCATTATCAGTTTAATTACCCACATTGCCGAAAGCCTCAGTGTATTGCATGATGCCAAAGGTCTAACGCTCGTTGTTTCGTACACGGTATTGCTGTGGTTGATGGTCGCTGTTGCTCATCTGTTGGTGGTGCGAGCGTTCGATATTCCTTACCGCTTGATACCATTTACCGGCGCGGTCTTTGTTATGGGGCTTTCGATGGTCGGCTCCGTTGTGCCAACGCCCGGAGGAGCGACAGGTCCTTTTCACACGGCAACCGCCGCTTCTTTGGCGTTTCTGGGAATTGACCAGACCAAAGCGGCATCGGTGGCAATTATTCTGCATCTGGTTATTTTTACACCGGCAACTTTTTTTGGTATGTACTATCTGGCAAAAGAGGGTTTATCGCTGGAGAACTTGAAGAGCATTGGCGAAAAGCAGGCGGATGATGTAGAAAAGCATAACCCGGAGGCAGACTTGGCAGAATCACCAGCAGCGGAAGAAGAGAAAGTAGCCGCTATGCAAAGTTAAGTGAAAGATAGGGGCTTAGTGAAGTGGGAAGAGTTCAGAGTCCAGCCTTTAGGCTGCGGTTTTGAGCAGCAAGCTAAAGCTTGTACTCTGAACTCTTCCCACCCGATTGCCCCATTAGCAAATAAAAATCAGGAAAAACGATGAAATGTCCTTTTTGTGGGTATCTGGAAGATAAAGTAGTAGATTCGCGGGAAAGCCGCGAAGGTGATGTCATACGCCGCCGCCGCGAGTGTTTGAAGTGCGAGCGTCGGTTTACCAGCTACGAGCGCATAGACGAAATCCCTTACATGGTTATCAAGAAAGACGGGCGGCGCGAGCCGTTTGACCGTGAAAAAGTGATGATGGGAATTATGAAGGCGTGCGAGAAACGCCCCATCTCGATGTCCAGGATTGAAGGATTGGTAAATTCTATCGAGAAATATGTGCAGGACTCGAAAGACCGCGAACGCTCTACCGATAAAATTGGCGAGATGATTATGCGAAAACTAAAAGATTTGGACAAAGTATCTTACGTGCGCTTCGCCTCGGTCTATCTCGAATTCAAAGACGTAACGGAGTTTATGAGCGAACTGCGAAACCTCGTCAAAGCGCGAACGAAATAGGTTCCGGCTTTCTGTAAGTTTTGGCGCTGCTAACGACGTAACAGGGGCTAACACAAAAAAGAGGCACCGCAGAGACGCGGAGAACACAGAGAGATGATCTATCTTCTGCCTTTCCTCAACTCAAACCCAGACTTGTAACCTGTAACCTGTAACCTGTAACCTGTAACCTGTATGTCAGCTATTATCGAACCCGAAGAAATAGAACTCACTATAGATGAGGAGGTGTTGCAGATACCGGACTCACTGCCGATTCTGCCGCTCCGCGATATTGTTATCTTCCCTTATATGATTGTGCCGCTCTTTGTGCAGCGCGAGCGTTCCATTCGCGCCGTTGAGCAAGCCCTCGCTGAAAATCGCATGATTATGCTCACCGCGCAACGCGACCTTGAAAAAGAGGAACCACTAGGCACTGACCTTTACAGCTACGGCACTGTCGCAACCATTATGCGAATGCTCAAGATGCCGGATGGTCGCATCCGCATTCTTGTACAAGGCTTGAGTCGCGCCCGCGTCAGCCATTACGAAGAGAATCTGCCGTACATGGTGGCACATATCAAACCGTTGCCGGAACCGGAATTTGACACCGACGACCTTGAACTCGAAGCCCTCAATCGCAATGTTCGTTCGGCATTGGAGCAAGCTATCACGCTCGGCAAAAATGTCTCTGCCGAAGTGATGGCAATCGTCGCCAACCTTGACGATCCCGGCAGGCTTGCAGATGTTTCTGCATCAAATCTCGATTTGAAGGTTGCCGACGCGCAGAATGTTCTCGAAAAACTCAATCCCACGGAACGCCTGCATAAAGTTCACGAACTATTGCAGCGCGAAATCAATGTTCTGCGTGTGCAGCAGGACATCAACACACAGGCGAAAGGCGAAATAGACCGTTCGCAACGCGAATTCTTCCTGCGCCAGCAATTGAAAGCCATTCAGACCGAACTTGGCGAAGGCAACGAAATTACCGAAGAGATTGCTCAATACCGGGAAAAGTTGCTACAGGCAAAACCGCCGGAAGAAGTTACCAATGAAGTCGAACGGCAGATTAAAAAGCTCGAACGGATGCACCCGGACGCTGCCGAATCGGCTACATTACGAAATTATCTCGACGTGATGGTAAGCTTGCCATGGTCGAAGGCTTCCGAAGAGAATCTTGATTTGAAGCGGGCGCAGACGATTCTTGATGAAGACCACTATGGGTTAGAGAAAGTCAAAGAGCGCATTATCGAATCGCTCGCGGTTCGCAAACTGAAAGATAAAGTGAAGGGACCAATTCTCTGTCTTGTTGGCGCTCCGGGCGTTGGCAAGACGAGTCTTGGTCGCTCGGTCGCCCGCGCTTTGAATCGCAAATTTCAACGCTTGAGCCTCGGCGGTTTGCACGATGAAGCGGAGATTCGCGGGCATCGCCGCACCTATATTGGCGCGATGCCGGGGCGCATCATTCAATCCATTCAACAAGCCGGAACCAATAACCCGCTAATCATGCTTGATGAAATTGATAAAGTCGGGGCGGATTTTCGCGGCGACCCGTCTTCCGCTTTGCTCGAAGTCTTAGACCCGGAACAGAACTTTTCCTTCCGCGATAATTACTTGGGCGTGCCGTTCGATTTGTCGAATGTGATGTTTATGACAACAGCGAATATGCTCGATACGATTCACGCCGCCTTGCGCGACAGAATGGAAGTGATTCGCCTTGCCGGATACACCGAAGAGGAGAAGGTAGAAATCGCTCGCCGTCATATCATCCCGCGTCAGATGGATAATCATGGCATCAACGCCAAACATATTTCGCTCAGTCGTTCGGCGTTGAAGGCGATTATTCAGCAATACACCCGCGAAGCCGGACTACGGCAATTTGAGCGCGATGTTGCGGCTGTCTGTCGCAAAGTCGCCCGTCGGGTTGCCGAAGGCGATGAAACACAGGTTAAAGTTACGGAAAAGAATCTGCCGGAATTTTTGGGTCCGCCGAAAGCTTACCCTGATGAAGTTTTGAAGAAAGATCAGGTGGGAGTAGCAACCGGATTAGCATGGACGCCGACGGGCGGCGAGGTTCTCTTTATCGAAGCCTTGCTGACTGCCGGAAAAGGCGGGTTGCTAATGACCGGGCAGTTAGGCAGCGTCATGAAAGAATCGGCGCAAGCGGCGTTGTCGTGGGCAAAGTCGAAAGCGGAGGAGTTTGGCATCGCGCAAGAGAAATTCGATAAGTTCGACATTCACATTCACGTCCCGGAAGGCGCGATACCGAAAGACGGACCTTCAGCAGGCGTGACCATGACAACGGCATTGATTTCGGCTCTGTCTGGTAAATCAATCAAGCGTTCGGTAGCGATGACCGGCGAAATTACCTTGCGCGGCAATGTCTTGCCAGTCGGTGGCATAAAAGAGAAGGTCTTAGCCGCCCGCCGCGCCCATGTCACAACGATAGTGATACCGAAACAGAACGAACGCGATTTGGAAGAGATACCGAAAGACTTGCTCAAAGAGATCAACTTCGTCTTCGTTGATTCCTTGCGCCAAGTCTTAAAAACTGCACTTGCCTGATGTTTATGTGGAAAATCCTCGTCGAAAAATTAGGGCTATATAGAGCAACTCAATTTGTTGTTTTGCTTGAACGCAGCAGAGGAGATTCAGTTAAAGAGATTGCGGATTACTGGGGCGATACCAGCATTGAGGAAATTCATCAACGAGTAGTGCAGTGGAAGAAGCAACAGCCATAGCCTTTATGTAACGATTATGAATCACCCGTCGCGTCTTCGTTGATTCCTTGCGCCAAGTCTTAAAGATTTCACTTGCTTAGGTTTTTCTTGTGAGTTAGGCATATCTGTAAGAGGGGGAGTCACTTCTTCATCCTGTCTCTGTAAACAAATGAAGATGGCTAATGCCTAAGTACGGGATGCTTACGGGCAACCACATAACTGAGGTGCAGCGATGAGAAAGATACTGTGGCTTGAAGTAATGCTGGTACTCGTATGGGGTAGCTGTAAAGGTTCAATTCCTCAAGGAGTGACACAGCGGGCGGAAGAGAATCAAATACGCGAGGCAGTATTTCGTTATCAGTTCACTCATTACTCAGAAGGGTCACAAGTTTTTTTCATATCATTCCCATCAGAAACTGATCCAAGTGATGCGTTTATGATAAGATTCAGCAACAATCAGCCACCTGTAAGAAAGGCATCACAAGCAAAAGAAGATATTAAGGGCATATTTGATGTAAAGACTGGCGAAAAAGGTCCGATTTTGAAAGCAGGTGAGATTAAGTGGCTGGATAGAGATACTGTAGAAGCAATAAGCACTTATTATTGTGGCTTTTTATGTGCTAATGGCGACATCTACAGGGTCAAGCGTAAAGGGGATAAGTGGGCTGTGGAGAATAAAAGAACCGAATGGGTTTCATAAAAGCAGCAGTAGTTTTGAGATTGGTTTTTGTGATTTATCGTTCAAAAGAACCCGAAGTAATTCCGAAACTATAGAAAAGTTTTGCAAAATTGTTGCGATTGCTTCTATTGTTGACTCTGGGAAATTTAGCGTGATATAACCGTCTCACTCTCAAGCTGTTCCTGAGAGTGCTTGCTCCTAAACGAATCTAAGATTTTGCTCCGGCAGGTAAGTTCAAACGAAAGGTAGTTTTAGATGAAGTTGACAAAATTCGTTTGCCGCAGTGTTGTGCTATTCATCCTCGCAACACTCATCGGCACAGCCCTAATGCCCTCACCATCCTTCGCGCAAACCGATACTATTAAAGCACTTATAGAAAACGCGGAAGCCAAATACAAGCAGGGTGAAGACTCGTTCAATAAAGGGCAGAAAGATATAGCCCGCCAGAAATTTGATGAATCGGTTGACTTGATTATGCTTTCCGGCATCAATCTTCGCGCCAACCCGAAACTTGATGCTTACTACACCGACCTTGTGGAGCGCATCCACAGCTTCGACATCCCAAAGAACACTCGTGCTGCCAATAATCCAACTGTCACCAAACCCGGCGTGGAAGTTCTCAATCAACAGAATGTCAATACCGAACGCTCTGCGATTGATGAAATCGCCAGCGAAGTCAATGAAAACGAATTATCGGCAGTGACGGCTGCCGGGTTGAAGGTCTACGGCAAATACGATTTTGACTTTTCGGTTGCGCCGCCGGTCTTTCAATTTCTCAACTTTTTCACCTCCGGGCGCGGGCGTTCGACGATGCTTGCCGGCTTGCAACGCTCCGGGCGGTATCGCCTGATGGTCGAAAAGATTTTCAAGGAAGAAGGGGTACCGCTTGATTTAATGTGGTTAGCACAAGCGGAATCGGTGTGGAAGCCGAATGCGCTGTCACGCGCCGCCGCCAAAGGCATCTGGCAATTCATCTCCAGCACTGGCTCGCGTTATGGACTGGTGCAGACCGCGTATGTTGACGAGCGTTCACACCCGGAAAAGTCTACTCGTGCGGCGGCTCGTTACCTGAAATGGTTGCACGAACATTTCGCGGGCGATTGGCTGCTGGCGATGGCGGCGTACAATTCCGGTGAAAACCGCGTAGACAATGCCGTTGCCAAATGCGGCTATGCCGATTTCTGGGAACTCTACACCAGAGGCTTATTGCCGCAGGAGACGCGCAATTATGTGCCAATCATTCTGGCAATCACCATCATCACGAAGAATCAGAACCGTTATGGCTTTAGCGTCAAGCCCGATGCGCCGCTCCTCTTTGAAGCCACAGAGATTCCCGATCAAACCGATTTGCGCGTCGTCTCCGATTTGACCAGCTTGCCTTATGATGTTGTTCAGGAACTCAACCCTGAACTGAGAAAAGGCTGCACCCCGCCGGGACAGAGCTATACAATTCGCTTGCCGAAAGGCTACAAGCAGGTCTTTGAATTATCTTATGCCGGACTGCCGGAAGATCAACGAATGCGGCGACCATCGGTTGCCCGCGATGATGACGATAAACCGGAGCGTGTCGAACGCGCCGAGCGTCCGGCATATCGCCCGACCTATACGACCAAAGTTGTCGGCTATCAGGTGCGGCGCGGTGATACATTGGCGAGTGTCGCGCAACGGCACGGCGTTTCCGTGAAGGAAGTAGCGCGAATAAATCGGATGTCCTCACGCGGCGAATTGCTGCGCGGGCAGACCTTGAAAGTGCCAAGCAATGTGCGCTCAAAATCGAAGTCCGCAGCGAAGAAGCAAGGAGGGCGCACCGCTTCAAAAAGCAAGAGCCGCCGCCGATAAGTTAGCAAGAGCAACCGAAAACCTGTACGCCACAGATGAATAAAAAGTCGTTCATCTGTGGCGGATTCATTTATGAGCGCAAACCGCTGCTTTTCCTCTCTTCATTTTGTTACTACCTGTAACCGTTCCTGCTTATAGTAGCCTGATTTATCCTTAATTTGTGAATGCCTGATAGCGGGTTTTGCAATTCGGACATTGCAGGATATGGTTGACCCCGCTGATAGGAATTACCGGAACGAGGAAAAACAAGGTCAGAAAGGTCATTCCTTTTTTCATAAGAAAAGGCGCAATTGTCCCACAGTTGCGGCAATGTATGGTTTCGTTTGTGCGCTCCGAACCCCAGACAAAGAAGCGTGTTCCAATAATAAAAAACATAGCTTCAGTATAGATGAACCGATAGACGATCAACCAATAATTTCCAGCAACCCTGCTAACGGGCGATGATGAAAGACACGCGGCGCGTTTTCCAAAACCTCCTCCAGTGTGGTCATACCGCGCAAGGCTTTTACCATGCCGTCTTCCTGCATGGTGCAGAGGTTACAGGAGTCGAGCGTTATCTGGCGTATCTCCTGCATAGTGCGTTTTTCTAAGATAGCATCGCGCACATCAGCGTTCGGAACCAGTAGTTCGTAAATGCCGACGCGCCCCCGATAGCCAGTGAAATTACATGACGTACAGCCTTTGCCACGCACCGTCTTATAGCCCTGCAAATTGGCTCGCGTCAGTCCGAAACGGCGTAAGGACTTATCTTCGGGCGTGTACTCCATGCGACAATGCGGGCAGACTTTTCGTACCAATCGCTGCGCCAGAATCGAGCTAATCGTTGAGGCAATCAGCGACGTTTCAATCTCCATGTTAATCAGGCGAATCAATGCGCCTACCGAATCTTCGGTGTGGAATGTGGCGAAGACTTTATGCCCCGTAAGCGCCGATTGTACGGCAACATCGGCGGAGAACTTGTCGCGGATTTCACCGATAACAATAATGTCCGGGTCTTGGCGAACGATTGACCGCAAGGTTTCATGAAAGGTCAAGCCAATCTTCTCGTTTATTGAACACTGTGAAATACCGTCAATGACATATTCAACCGGGTCTTCGCAGGTGATAATCTTCACCGTCGGGTCGTTACAATAGTCAACTGAGCTATAGAGCGTCGTCGTCTTGCCGGAGCCTGTCGGACCCGTAATCAGCGTAATGCCGGAAGGCACATCAAGGACATCTTCGGCGAACCGCTTGAGGATATTTGTGGCGAATCCGAGTTCCTCAAGACTGATGAGCGAGGCTTTATTCAGGATTCGCAGCACCACATTTTCGCCAAAGACGGTGGCATAAAACGAAGCGCGAATGTCTATTTCCTGTTTGTCAGTCTTGACGAAGATGCGCCCGTCCTGATGCTTGCGGCGTTCGGCAATGTCGGCGTCGGCAAGCAGCTTGATGCGCGAGATGATGCGCGGCGTATAATCACGCGGGTAGTCCACTTTTTGTACCAAAACGCCATCAATACGGTAGCGCATTCGCAACTTGTTCGCCATCGGTTCAAGGTGAACGTCAGACGCGCCTTCTTCGATGGCGGAGCGAATCAACTGGTCAACCATCTGCACCACGCGGTCTTCGGTCTGGATTGCCTGACGCTGGGCAGTCTGTGCCACCGGCGCTTGAGAGTCCAGCGAGTGATACTTAACCTTATGATAATCGGCGATGCCTGAATCCTTGCCCTGTAACATGGCGTCCACGATGTCGAGGGTTTGCAGGATGATGGCAGAGGTTGACAGCGCCAGTTCGACGCGACAATTGAAGAGGCGCATAATTTCTTCTAAGAATTGCGTCTTGGTCGGGTCGGCAACCAGCAGGAGCATCTGCCCGTCGTCAATCTTGATTGGCAGAGCAATCTGGCGGCGCAGATATTTATGTGAGACTTTGCGAACCAGTTCAATATCTATCTCGCTGATGTCCGGGTCAACGACTCGCAAGCAGAACTTTTCTGCCAGTGCTTCGGTAATGTGGCGTTCTTCAACGAGATTCAATTCGATGAGAATTTCGCCGAGGCGTTTGCCTCGCGGCGCAGTCTGCCGTTGAATGTCGAGCGCCGCCTGTACATCCGCTTCTTTGATAATGCGACGAGCCACGAGGATTTCGCCGACTCGTTGTTTGGCGCGTTGGCGGCGGACAAACTCGCTCAATCGTTGCGGGCTGACCCAGTTCATATCTATAAGGACTTCGCCGATATTCTTTTCGCCGTTCATATGTTCGCGCAGGGTTCTGGCTCGTAGTAGCTGGTCTTGGGTTATAATGCCTTCGTGTAAGAGCGCCAGTTCAAAGCGATCATCGAATGATTTAAGCAGCATTCAGGGTCTCCGGGTATCAATTGACAGAGTAGAAAGAAGCTAATGCCAATCCATGAGAGCAGAACAGGTGGCGCAAACTGTTAGTTTGCGTAGTTGTCGTCAGGAGTATCCTAACAATCTGAAAATCGGGGTTGAGGCGACAGTGGAAAAATGATAAACCAATGCCGCCGGAAATGCACCACTTATTTTGAGGAGCTATGAAAGCGATTCTGCTAACCTCTTTACTTGCTCTTGCTGTTATGGGACAGACGATTTCAAAGAACAACCGCCCGCGAGTGCGCGATGTTGGCGTTAAAGTCGGCATTTTGCCAACCGGAAAACTCAATGCCATTACCGATGTTGCCGGGGTCAAAGTCGGGCATACAACCCTGATTCAAGGCGACAAGATTCGCACCGGCGTTACTGCCATTTTGCCGCACACGGGCAATCTCTTCCGCGAGAAAGTACCGGGAGCCGTCTTCATCGGCAATGCCTTCGGCAAGTTGGCAGGCTCAACACAGGTCAACGAACTCGGTGAAATCGAAACGCCGATTCTGCTGACCTCAACCTTGAATGTGCCGCGTGTTGCCGATGCTCTCATTGACTATATGCTGGCGCTGCCGGGTAACGAAGATGTGCAATCCATCAACCCGCTTGTTGGCGAAACCAACGACGGCTATTTGAATGATATTCGCAGCCGCCCGGTGTCGCGTGAAGATGTATTCAACGCCATCAAAAATGCCAACGGCGGCGCAGTCGAAGAAGGCGCAGTTGGCGCGGGAACCGGGACGGTAGCATTCAACTTCAAAGGCGGCATCGGCACAGCATCGAGAAAGTTGCCTGATAGTCTCGGCGGCTATACCGTCGGCGTTCTTGTGCAATCCAATTACGGCGGCGTGTTGACCATCGCGGGCGCACCTGTCGGCATCGAACTCGGCAAATACTATCTGAAAGACGAACTCGAACGCGCCGACAAAAAGCAGAGCCGCACTGGGACGAATAAAGCCAGCGATAAAGCCGATGGCTCTATCATCATTGTCATTGCCACCGATGCGCCACTTGACGACAGAAATCTGCGACGGCTGGCGGCGCGGTCAATGATGGGGCTGGCGCGTACCGGCTCCTCTGCCACCAACGGCAGCGGCGATTACGCCATCGCTTTTTCAACCGCACCAGACTTGCGAATCCGCATGAATCGTCAATCGCCGACTGGTTTGCGCGAAATCAAGCTATTGTCAAATAACGCCATGTCGCCATTGTTTCAGGCAGTCATCGAAGCGACGGAAGAAGCGATCTATAACTCGCTGTTTCGCGCCACAACTACCGAAGGGGGAGGTCATAAAGCCGAAGCTCTGCCGATAGATAAAACCGTCGAGATTCTGCGTAAATACGGCGTAATTAGTGCAGAAAGGAAGTGAGAGATTGAGCCGCCAAAATCAGACACGGATAACCGGGGATGCGGCGGATTGGCACGGATAATCCGCATCAATCCGCCACATCCGCCCAATCCGCGTTCTATCTGGTCTGCCGCTTTGTCATTTGTCTTTCGCAGATATGACAATGCAAACAACCGGCTGCGGTTGCTTTTCTCATTCCGACGGTAGACAATGGCGGGCGTTGTCAAACCATTTGAGAGGATCAAGAAATTATGGCTACTCCGGCAGCAACAGGAACCGATGTGGGCAATGTCGCCCCCGATTTCGCCTTGCAAGACACCAATAATCAGACATGGCGTTTATCCGACCATCGCGGCAAAGTGATTGCTCTGGTCTTTTACCCGAAGGATGAAACGCCGGTCTGCACCAAACAGATGTGCAGTATGCGCGACAACTGGCAAGACTACGAAGCGACCGGCGCAGAAGTCGCCGCCGTCTCCGTCGGCAGCGTCGAAGCGCACAAGAAATTTGCCGAGCATCATAATCTGCCGCAGACCCTTCTCGCCGATGAGAAAAGCGAAGTGACGAAACTCTTGAATGTGCGGTCAATGCTCGGTGGTTCGCAGCGTTCGGTTATCGTCATAGATAAAGACGGCATCATTCGCTATCGCAAATCGGTCTTGCCGGTCTTTCGCCCTACAGATGATGAAGTGCTGGCAGCGATTCGCGCCGCGCAACAGTCATAATCCCTGATGAGCGGCGGCGTAGCAGTGGATTGAACTGCCTGTTGTATTATGGCAGATGCTGGAAGATTTCCGGGTCAAATTTCGCGCCGTAATTGAACTGGTTAATAATAATTTCCTGCACCATTTTGCCGTCCTGATACATCGTTCGTCGCCCCGGTACGAGGGTATTCTGGATTACCCTGAGCGGCGTATAAAAATAGGAGATGCGATATTTTACCGGCGGTTTATCGGCAGCCAGAGTCAACGCATACTCAACGTGCAGGATGCGATAAGATTTGGCGCTGACCCAGTAAGTCGTTTTTGCGCCGTCCGGCATAGTCAATTCCAAAACATTGCAGGGAACGCCAACCACAGTTTCCGGGTTCTTCAATTCCAGCTTCGCGCCATCTTCTTTATAACGCAGCAACGCCGTATACTCGTGGGTGAGTTGCGCCCGAAAAGCGGCTTCAGCATCGGGGCGCGGATTTACATACTTCTCATTTTGCGCCGACCACACCGACGCGCCATTATAGCCGACGATGTATTTGACCGATTTCGCTGCGCCCTGACGTTGCGCCTCTTCGGGGGTGGCGAGTTCGAGGTCAACGCGCAAGAGGTCAAGCCAGGACTTTTCGCGTTTCGATTGCCTGAGCAGATAATTGCCGTTGATGTCGCCCTGTTCGGTTGCCAGTCGAATTGTGCCTTCTTCCTGCACATTGGCGCGGGCGACATCGAGATTCTGGCGCGAGCCGTAAGCAAAGATAATCAATTCGGCGGTGGCTTCGGCGGGGCTTAATTTTTCTTCCGCCTGCTTCTGCTTTCCAATATCTTTTTGCGAGGCGACTTTGCCGGAATCTTTCTTCTTTACCTCTTCCGCCTCTTTTTTCTTATCCGGCTTCTCCTGAAGCGCAGCAAAAGAGGGCAAACTCGAAATTAGCATGAGTAAAGACAAGGCGAAGGCAAACAAATAACGGTGGCGTGTGAGCATAAATAATCTTCTTTGAGACCTGAGCGAAACAGATCATCCTCCGGGTTCTGAATCAGGCAGTCGCGTTTCTAACTGGCACGGCTTACGAACGAAAATTCTAGCACACGAGTTGAAACGCTGACGAGAGAGAAAGATGGTCGGCGGTGTGGTTGGCGTTGCCCGATGGACGATGCTGAACCGTTCGGTTAGACTCGACTGGGAGAATTACCGATTATGGAGTTTACCGTTTGATAGAAGAGAATCTTACAGCCGATGAGCCTTTAGAGCGATTGACGAATGCCTTACAAATAGCCCGCGATGTCGCCCGTCAGTTTATCAACCAGGACTTAGACATTGAGTATAAAGCTGGCTGGGACCCGGTGACGGAAGCCGATAGAGCTGTCAACCGCGTCTTGAAAGAGCATTTGCTTCAAGACAATGAAGGCTGGCTTTCAGAAGAGACAACGGACGATTTGCGCCGTCTGCAAAAAGAGCGGGTGTGGATTATTGACCCGATAGACGGGACCCGCGAATTTATCGCCGGCATCCCGGAATGGTGCATTTCGGTTGCCTATGTTGTGGATGGCAAAGCAATCGCCGGCGGCATCTGCAATCCGGCAAGCGATGAAATGATTGTCGGCTCAAAGCCTTCCGGTGTTACTTATAATGGCAAACCGGCAACCATAAGCGATAGAAAAACGCTTACCGGAGCCGTCATCTTAGGCAGTTGCAGTGAAGCCAAACGCGGCGAATGGGATCGCTTCGCCAACGAAGAATTCACTGTGCGCCATGTCGGTTCGGTGGCATACAAACTCGGACTCGTCGCCGCCGGAATCGGTGACGCGACGTGGACGCTCGTGCCGAAACACGAATGGGACGTAGCAGCGGGCGTGGCATTAGTCGAAGCCGCAGGCGGTTTCGTGCGCGGCATCACGCCGGAAGAATTACGCTTCAATCAGGCAAAACCCTTATTAAAAGGCTTGCTTGCCACGCCGTTCAGTTTGAAGGATGCGATTGAGACTGTATTAGGACTCGGTAATTTTTAATTTTATAGTGTGTGCAGTATGTCTGTTATCAAGGAATACTATGTCCTTTCATACGCTATTTGAAACTATCAAGGCTTATATCCTCAATGATTTTTGAAGAATATATTAGGTTCTCAATTACCCTTACGATTTTGACTGTGCCAATTCCTGGGGCAAGGTATTCATATCCTTTAATTTTATATTTTCCCTCTTCATCTTTTTCGGTTCTTTCAAAGGTTATCTTAAAACAATTCTCGTATTTCCTATCAAATAGTTCAGCGGATTCCATAGACTCTACACGGCAGAACGTATCACCTCGATGGAATGGTATAATCCAAGTCGTTCCAACTTCTAACTTATTCGGCAAGTATAAAATTTCTGATTTATCTTTGCTGGATAAATAAAAAATTCCTTCGCTTGAATACCTATAATAACTCACATCTGATTCTGCACCAGGAATGCCTGAATACGCAGATATTAACTTGTAATATACCTTGTCATTGATGGTTTCCTGTCCGTCAACACGAACGATCTTTTTGCCTTTTTGAATTCCATAGGCGTTTGAAAATTCATATATGAACTCCCACTTGGATCCATCAACCAAAGGGAAGTACTTATGTCCATCACCCAAAACAGTAGATTTCACCGATTCTGTAGGTTTATTGGAAGCAGGACTGATAGAGCAGGAAAGAGTTAAAAGAGAACCAAATAACAAGAAGGCTGCTACAAAATTGCGACGTATTTGCATATGCTAAATCTCCTTACTTTGTTTAGCATCGGAGTAAATATCCCGGCGCTTGCTGTGGCGTACTTCATTGCCTTTTTCAAGGTTAAGCTAAACTCAACATCGTTCTTATATAGCTTCTGTTTTTGATGCTCTAAGTACGCGATTTCAACTTGGCTTTTCTTTTTAATGGCTTTTCGATGAGAATTAACCGACTCCCATTCCAACGATACTTCATGGTCACATCGTAACCGTTATCTACGCAATGTCGCCCACCGACTTTGAGGTTGAATTTAAGGACTTGTCGCTCAATTTTTACATCACTTCCCCAAATCCAACCATCGCACTGATCTGTTGGGTTTCTATAAGGCGTGTAATCAGTCCAATCGTCAAATTCATCAGCCATCACAAGAGGTGATACTGTGTCATTGCGGATAGTGAAAATATAGAATTCTGTATCACTAGAATTGGCAGGGTTTGCTCCGATCCATTCAAGGGTTAGGGGGACAAGAGCCTCTTCGCGTCCGTCGCCTGTTAAATCTCCATAAATAACCTGGCCAACCCTAGCGCTTCGCCACTCATAGTGAGATTTCTCATTATCGTATTTGCCGTTACGTGCAGTAATTGATTGCGCTTTGAAATGATCTTTTTCATAAGGTGCTAGAGGGAAGGTGAAATTACGGAAATCAATACGCCGTATAGGGCTGCTCATACTTGAGCTTCTTTTTGCCGTTTGGGAACGATTTTGACCGAAACATAGGGTTGCTAATAATCCGAATAATAAGGTTATCACCATTCTATTCATCATAACTTTTTGCCTCAAATTGGTACTAACTGTCATTTATCCAAAGCCTTTATTCCCGCAGTGTTTTCAAGAGTGACAAGAACTACCTCGGATTCTTCAATCTTTTTTCGGGTTTATGACTCAAACTAAATTGCTTGCCGTTCCACTGGTACTCTAAAGTCACGTCGTATAGGGGACAGCAATGTGGTCCGTCCGCAGACTTCTCGATTCTCACTTTGTCTTGGTCAATGGTAATTTTTTTCACCGCAGTCCATAGGTGACTCTTGGGATAGCAGCGTGTGTAATCACGATCAAAAATGCTTTCGTCTAGTCTTGCGAGTAATCTGGGGCGATTATTCTTCAGTTCAAAGAAAAAAATCTCTATAAAGTAATAATTCGCCGTATTGTATCCGCAGCTAGCCGTCACCAGAGCGGTATCTCTTTTATCCCCTCTAATACCGCTGTAAATTATGTCATCCTTAGAGATGCTAAAATAGACTCGGTTGTTTGCGAAATCGCCATTGCGAACCTTTACGATTTTGGGAAGCCCATCTTTTCTATACACCTGAGAGCAGAATGAGGATTCGTAATTATAATTGAGAAAATCAACGCCATACTGGGTTTTACTCAGATTTTTGGATTGAGAGGTTTTTCTTTTATTTTGATCTTGAGCATAAGAAGTTACAGTAACCGCTAGTACAATAACGATCAGTAAATATCTCATTGTGTATCCTCTTAATTTTCGAGAAGTGGTGGAAGACCGGATTATGCCCTGGTATACCTGAAGTCAGGACCTATTTCATAAAGTTGTGTCCAAAATGAATTTCGTGCGAGTTGAGAGATGCTCAAACAAGCGGTTATCCATTTTGAGCAGACTGACCATCGCGCTCACGAGGCTCAAATCCCAGCCCCTCTGCCGCCGTGAGGCGACTCGTCTCCACAACGCCAAGGCGCTCTCGCTGCCGCCCACCAACAACTTCATGCCCAGCACGACGACCACCAACAAGGCGATGGCAAACAGCGCAAACATTCCCGACCACGCTGCCACCGCCGCAATGCGGGCTTCCGAAAAGCCCAACTCCCACTTCACATCGCGGAAGCCTTGCTCACAGCCAAAGCGTCTGGCATATTCGGCGCTCGCTTGCTGGGCGCGATGCCAGCGGTTCGACAGCAGATACCACACCGCCCACTTGCCGGCTCGATTCCGCGCTCGACTCAGACTGACAAAGAGGCGTTCCGGCTTCGACTCGCAATACCAGACGCGCCCCAAATTGCGCTGCCGCGCCTTGCCCTGAAAGCCCACGCTTTGCCGTTGTCGCCACTCCCCTTGCCAGTAAATTTTGGCGCTGCTTTTTACCCGAATGATGTAGGCAACTCCTGACTCTTCAAACCGTTGCGCCAATTCGACATCGGCAAAACCACGATCCGCTGTGACCAGCAACCGGCGACCGCGAAGGCGCTGTTTACAGACCTTGATGACGCGCTTGATGACCGCCATTTCATAGCGCCGCAGCCGTCCCTTCAAGAGGCTCGCCGCAGACGCTCGCCAATAAATTGGCACGGCGCGAGCGCCCGTCACCAACGACACGACCAACAAATGATGGTTGCCTTCGATGGTCCAATCAATTGCCAAGCGCAGCTTGCCGGTGCGTGGCAACTGGCTGATGGCTTGCTGCAAGACCGCCTCGGCCAAGGCTTTGGGCGACAAGCGCGGATTATGCAGCAAGCGCGACAAGCGTTTGACGGCGGCTTCCTGGTTGCCAAACGAACGCGCCAATTCGGCTTGGTTGGCAGTTTGTTGGTCAACAATGGCAGCCACAAAATCACTGATCGCTTTGCGTTGATGCCCGTGCGCCCACGGCAACAGCGCCATGATATAATCGTCTAAACGAGTAGCAGAAGATTCTTTTGGTTTCACACCTTGAGTCTTCCACAAGTTCTTGACTTGTGGCTACTCGTCCCATTCCAATATGTGTCCTGACATCAGCCTGGTATACAGAAATTCTGTTGCAGTCTCGAATCTCTCTACTTTGTGAGCATTTTCTCATCATTGTAATTTTGGATCTCAATTGACTTTTACCTCTGCAACTTTGCCGTCCTTGATGATAACGGTCATCTCGCTATACTTGAGGAATTTTTGATTGCCGACTTGAATGGTCTTAATCGGTTGACCCGTTTTTTTCAAGATTTCCGTCTCATCCATGCCGACATCTACTTGGATATTTCGTTCGTCTGCGATGGCTTTCTCGGCTTCGTCTTTGGGCAGCAAATACTTGTTGATTTCAGTGACTATGGCATCGTAGTTTCCAGCTTTCAGGATGCTGTTTTTATCGAAGTAGAAACTAAAGCCCAGTCCAAAACGACCCATCGTGACCTTTTGCTGAATCCGGTCATCTCTGATAGTCGTTGTAGTTTCCATTGAGGCTTTGTTGATGTCCATATCTCGATTATGCCCAACTCTGGTTGGCGTCAAATGAAATTCAACCGCATCGGAAGTGACATAAAATTTATAGACCTTCAGTGGCTCGCCTTTTTGAATCGGGCTAACATTGAAACCTTTATCCAAATCGCCAAAGGTGCGCTCATCGAGTTGATCCATATCCGTAACTTTTCTGCCCATAAAATTAAGACCGCTGGCAACGCGATTCGGAACCTTGATGCTGGAATGAAAGTGATGCCAGAAAAGTGACGCATCACCTCTGCCGAATAACTCCTTCTTGTATTCGCCTGCCGACAGACCCGAAACTACGGCAAGTAAAACTTTGCTGTTGTAGCGTTCTCTCAATGCAGCTTTCAATTCGTCAAGATTTTTGGGTGAAATCTGCTGCGGTGAGCCTGTCTGTACAGGATGGTTTGCTCGGTCAATAGATGCCAATAACCAATCGCTTTGTGACAGAATAATGATGACAAGTACGCTGATGCGGTGTATTACAGTTTTCTTCATCTTCATTTCCTCACTTTCTTGAATCTTACACAGGTTTTTAGAACTATCGGTTCAACAAGCCCACATTTTATCCGCCGTAATTTTCGTAATTCATTTTCGGCGCTTGTTGATAAGTTATGGGCGCTGGCTTTTCAGTAGTTGCTGGCGGTTGTGACGCGAAGGTTTTTGTGCGTCAGTCAGAAGTCAAAATTTCTCGGGCTTTTTCTTCATTGGACAGGAATGGCGATGCATAAATCGCGGTGTCAGAATGGGTCAGAAGCAACTGCCCTTGAGCCGACATCATGCTGCCGCATAAAAAGAAGAAGCCGCCGGTGATCGCTCCCCACAACAATCCCCAAAAGGTTCCCATAAAGAAGGTTGCGAAGCCGCTGCCAACATCGAACTGTCCGATTGTTCCTGCTCCGGCAAGAGCAATGAGAATGGAAACTAAGATAATTAACCCGCCTATAACAAGCCCGGTTATTTTTATGAAATTGCCAATCAAGATATACAGGCGGGCGGCTCTATACAAATCTCTGTAACGACCAATGAACTCATTGACTTGTGCCATTTTACTTTCTCCCTTGCTTGGTTGTTGGTTAATTTCGTTTAGCGATATAGCTTGTACGATACGAACTCTACAGGCAGGGCAGGTCGTTGCCCTCCCTCTAAGGTATGTCCCGCAATATTGGCAGTATGTAATAGATCGGGTGAATGCTGCACTCGGTTGGTCATGCTCACCTATTCTATTTTCCATCTTATTCTCTCCTTTGAGCAGACTTTTAGATGTGTAAACGGAAGGAAGGTGAAGCAACGGGAGATACGTCACCCTGACGGTCCCGTTTGCTGCCTCCCTCACTCTGTCATGGAAAAAGCGGTTGAAGTGTTACATGGCTTCTTTTGCGGCTGAGGAAAAAGTAAAGAGCCGATGCAAAAAATCACTGGCTCCGGCAGGTAAAACCCTTGGTATCGCTAAAAAAGTCAAGCTGAAAGAGAGGTTTTTCATCACAGAGGACACGGAGGTACACAGAGGAGAATTATCCTTTCTCTCTGTGCAACCTCTGTGCGCCTCTGCGTCCTCTGTGGTAAAGCTCTTGTCCTTTGCAGAGCCTTACTTTCTAGCGTTACCAAACGCTTAAAGAAGGCAGAGTTCAATAATCCCTTTTCACAATTTTGAATGAATAGCCGCGCACCTTTTCATACTCTTTGCCGACATTGCTGCCGTTGATTTCCAGCAAGTAATCGCCGCCGTTCAGTCGTGCGGCTGGCACATCGAGGATTAAACGGTTTGCGCCTCGCGGTCGCAAGCCGTCGCGTTTGAAAAGGGTTTCATTATAATTCTTCAACTCGGCGCGGTAGGTTTTGTAATCATTTGACTCTAAGACAATTTGCAGGCGCAAGACCTCGACCTTGTTTGACAGGGTTGCCGTCATAGCGTCGCCTTCGCTTCTAACCAAATTTGGTTTGAGCAGCAAGGCGACGACGGTTGGCAATGGGGAAGGTGAGATGGCGGCTTTAGTACCCTTCAACGCCGCCATCTTTTCTTCTACTGCGGTTCGGCGTGTCTTCTCCTCAGCGAGTTGAGAGGTCGTTGCTTCGTTTTGTTGTTGTTGTTCGGCAAGCTGGCGGCGGAGTTCATTGCTTTCCTGCCGGTAGCCTTCGGCGGCGCGAAGTTGCTGCTTTAATCCGGCATTTTCTGACAGCAGCCAGCCAACGCCCGCAATACAGATCATCAAAGCGGCGGCTACGGAGAGTTGCAGCGCGAATCTATGAAAGGTGAAAAAACTCTTGCATCGTTGCCATAGCGATACCCGGTTGATGCTCTCAGCTTGCGGCAACGAGAATTCGGCTTTAGCCTCTCTGGCGCGGTTGACCAATGCCGTCGCCAAAATGACGCGCTGGCGTTGTCCTGGATGGCGCAGGAAGCGACTTTCAAATTCTGGTCGCTCCGCAGGCGTTAGCTCGCCTCTTGCATAATCGCTCATCAACTCTTCTTCAGCGATGGACGCCTGAGTAAAATAATCATCCTCCTCAATCATCCGCTGCTCGATTTCGTTGCGTTGCTCCTCGTTCAATTCGCCGAGCAGGTAGCGTCTGAGCAAAGCATCCTCTTCTGTTTGTTGTTCCTTCATCATAATTTTTGCACTACTTCCTAACTGGAATAAAAGTCAGGCTTCATCTCTATTATGGAAAAAAGGCTCAATCTGTTTCATCCGGCTTTTCGTAACAAGTCACCGCGCAATGTTCCAAAAATTCTATAATCCGGTGGATGCGGACGCGCAATGCTACGGCGGTAAGACCGAATTTTTGTGCCAGAGATTTTCGCAAATCTATCTTTTCCTGTTTCTCTTCCTGATGATATTGCAATACCAGATCGCGGTTATTCGGCGTTAGCTCTGCCAGACATTTATCAAGGCATTCGGACATCTGCTCGGTTTCATCATTGGTTATTGAGAAATCTTCCGCCGCAATGGCATCAGGAAGCGGCACTTCCGTATAGACTCTTCTGCGTGTGTCTTGATGCAGATGGACAGCAACTCTTTTGCAATAAGAGCGTTGCCCTCGCTTATCTGACTTTTCTACTTCGCCTCTGGATATTTTATCAGCAACTATATCCATTGCTCTATCAGCCAATCGTTCCGGTTCGGTGCATCCGCGCCAAATCAGAAGTGCAATCATCTGCTGCTGAATCTCGCCATAGATGATTCCTGCCCGTTCGCGGTCACTGTCGAGCCAGTCAAGCAACAGGTCAAATTTATCCTGTGTGAGGATGCGGTTATTTCCTATTGTCCCACGTCTTCTGATAGTAGTTTCCTCGTTATCAATCAACGATGCGCTCATTGCCACTCTCCCTGAAGCGTAAAGCCTGCCCAGAAGAAGGGCGATTTCCGCCACGGGTTCTGGGTCAGCATCTCCTTTTGCGCCTGTCGCAATGCCTCAGCCGGGCGCAACTGTCTATTGCCCAACATCCCTTTATAAAAACGGCTCATTAACTCTGCCGTCGCTTCATCGTCCACTTTCCACAAACTGGCGATGACCCGTGCCGCTCCGGCGTACATAAAACCGCGTGTCAGTCCGAGGAGTCCTTCGCCGCGAATCTCCTGTCCAAGCGCCGTTTGACAGGCGCTCAAAACGACTAAATCGGCGGGCAATTGCAGGTCATAGATTTCATGCAGCCGGAGAAAGCCGTCCTGTGGCGCTCCATCTTTATTCACCAGCGACAGCACGATGCCGGAGAGGTCAGGATTTTTTTCGTTCAATAAACTGTGAGTGGCAAAATGCAGAATGCGGTACTGACTCAGTTCCGCAGTGGTGGCATTTGCCCGGTTCGCGTCAAAATCAAGCGCCGCTTTGCACTCTGCTGCCGGAGCAAATGTGAGGATGTTCTGCGCCTCAGTACGCGCATGAAGCAGACGGGCAAGCGTGGCGCGGTCACGGTTGAAATCCCTGAGCAAAGATTGCAGTTTAGTTGAACGGTTAACGTCAGCAACGGCGTATGGTCGCCGCGAAGCGGGATTGATAGCGCGACTGGCGCGGGTTGCCTTAACCCGATTGTCGGCGCTCAGGCGTTCGTCCGTGTCACTGAAAACCGGGTCTGCCAGGATGGCGAGCAATTTAGCAGCAGGCAACCGTCCGGCAGTTTCGCGCCGCAAGGCATCAAGTGTAGCCGCAGAAGGCAGATTGATAATCTCGTGCGCGACAATCAAGGGGAGTCGAGAGCCAGGAGTCAGGAGTCAGGAGTCCTAGCTTTTGAACTTGCCTGTGGATTCGTAGCGCAAATTGTTAGGAGCGAGGTAGTTGTTCTTCTTCGACTCCAGACTCCTGACTCTCGACTCTCGACTTGAAGGCTCCGGCAGGGCGGCAAATGGAACATATTGCAAGGCTCCGTCAGCCACAATCAATAGCCGTTTTTGCGCGAGAAGGGCAGCGGCAGGGTCGAGCAACAACCGACCCAACTCTGCGGCAAGGCGCGGAATGTCGCCGTCTGCTTTCTGAATACGATTGACGTAGCCTTGAGCGGTTTCGTTGCCGGTTTGCCGGTTGCGTTCGGTGAGCGCCGTATAAAGACGCCGCGTTGCCGCTTCGATAACCGTGCGGCTTGGCAGTTCAAAGCTATGGAGGGATTGCTGGCTGACGACCCATAAATAGCTGCGCTCATCGCCAAGCGCATACTCCAACAGCAGCGTATCGTTGTCGAGTAACTGCTGCTGAATCGCTGCGGTTGACAAGGTTTGTAATTGCGCGGCGGGTCGAAAACCCGCCGCCTTGATCTTTGCCTTGATGTCCTGTAATTGTTCGCGGATCGTCGCTATGGTTTTTTCGACAGCTTCAATGTTGCGGGGCAGGGCGGCAAGAGTTTTGCGGCTGTGACTTGCCGTAAGCAGGCGAAAATGTTGCAAGCCGGCATCGTTGAGTTGACGCTGTAGAGAGCGTTTTCTTTCCAGCAGTTCGGACGACACGGGTTGCGCCGAATCTTTGCCAGCCAGCGCCAGCATCTCAAGCAGGCTTCGCGCTCGCGCCTGTTCATTGGCTTCCAACGCTAACGCCGCAAAATTTGCCGCCGGATTCGCTTTATGCCTTCGCATCAAGAGGTCTGTGTGAAATTCGTAATAACCGCGCATGGTTGCCAGATAAGCGGCTCGCCAATCTTCGCTCAGAAAGGTCGCTCGCACCGACTCAATAATTTTCAAGGCTGTTTCGCTGTGGCTTTGTGCAACTTCAAGATTGCCGTTGTCGCGTTCAACGCGGGCAAGGTTGAACAGCGTTGCCCCTTCCCCTTCGCGGTCAGCGGCAAAACGACGTAACGGCAAAGCCACATTGAAATAACTGAGCGCCTTTGGCAAATTGCCGAGCGCGTAGTATGCCGTACCCATCGCGTTGAGGGCGTCGCCTTCGCCGCGGCGGTCTTCGACTTCGCGCAGCAATTCGAGAGCGCCATTGTAGAACTCGAAAGCGCGGTTGCTGTCGCCCATCGCCTGATTGCACAAGCCGATTTCGGTGAGGGTGTTTGCTTCGCCCTGCCGATGCCCGGAAAGCTGTTGCACTTGTAAGGCTTCCTGCAAGCGTTTGAGAGCTTCGGGGTAATTGCCCAGCGTCGCATAAGCCTTGCCGATGTAGTAGCGGGCGCTGCCTTCCCGAAAGAGGTCTGAACTGTGGTAAAAAAAGCTCGCTGCCGAGAAGAGCAATTCAAGAGCTTGTTGAGCATCACCGACAGAGAGATAGAGCGCCGCCAGACCTGTGAAAATGCGAGCCTCGCCGTTGGTTTCTCTAAACTCCTGCCAGTAGGGAAGGGCGGTGTGGAAATAATCTAAGGCGCGTTGTTTGTCGCCTCTTACCAGATATGCCGTGCCGAGATGAGTCAGGGCGATTGCCTGTCCGCGGCGGTCTGGCGACTGCCCTTGGCGATAAACGATGTAATAAGCCAGCGATTTGTTGAAGCAGTCAATCGCTTTGTCGGTTTCGCCCATTGCCAGATAGGTCTGCCCCAGATTGGCATTTGCCCAGCCGGGCATTGAATTGCTTGTGTCTATCGTCGCGGGTTGGTATTCCTCAAACGCTCTTTCATAGGCGGCAATCGCCTGATGATGTTCGCTCAGGCGATGGTACGATTCGCCTTTGAAAACAAATGAACTTGCCGCATTGTGCTTTAATTGCACCTCGTCTTTTTGTTGGCTAAGGGCATGAAAAAGCTGTGCTGCCGCCTCGAATTTATCCAATGACTCGCGCAGCGATTTTTCTGTGCAGATATAGCGTAGCCGCATCGCTTCATGAAGATTGCGGTCAGCGAGGATGGGGTCGCGGTTCTGCTCGTTTAGCGGCAGCAAGGTGCGGAGTACGGCTCGATATAATCCGGCAGTTGCGTCTTTGCGGCGCGGGCGAATTTCAAGATAATAGGTTCCCGCTTCTGTAGTTTCCCAGAGCAGATTCTTATTGTAGTTGTTGCTGACCGGCTCGGTGACGCGCACCAATCGTCTGCCGTCCGGCGCAAAGAGCGTCATCATGGCATCTACATTTTTCACAGAAAGTTCAATGTTTAGGTAGAAGTTCGCTCCCAACTCTATCGAGTAGTAATGCGCTTCACCGCCTGACAGAACGACTCGTCTTTCCGCATCGCCCCGCCCAACCTTTTGTTGGTCCGTCAGCAATGGTTCGGCATTGGCAAAGGCTTGCAGGAGTTTACCGCGAGGCTTCGCTTTAGCGGCTTGCCGGGGGCGCAGAGCATAAGTTGATTCCGAGAGCAGACAGAGAGCCGCTATAGCGATGCAGCCGAAGCGAAAAACGGCTTGCTTAGTCCGACTACAAGGCTGCGGCTCAGGCATGGTCTTCCCCCTGATGCGAATTCCAACGAATGAAGATAACTAAAAATGCGGCGTGAAAGTTTAGAATAAGGCGACAGTAACCGCCTCAACCGCTAAGGAAATTTCAGGGTGACAACGACTTTGTAACACGGAAACGCGATGGTTTCAAGAACAACCGGAAATCTTATCGGACAGTAACAAAATCAAAAGGTGAGAGAGGAAAGCGACTGCCCCCTGTTTGCCGAATGTGCATCTGAATAATCAGGCTTTCGGTAAAGAGGATTTTTCAATCTTCCGAGCGCGTGTTCAGAGTTGCTGCCTGCTAATCTACGCGCTCGGCTCTGCCGCCCTGTTTGACATTGATATTGAAACGGCGAATAACTAGGGCATTCTTTGAGGTTTCGCTGTTGCGCGACATCTCTTGTCCGATATTTTCGCGGATGTATTGCAGAAAGCCCTCAAATTCGCGCTGCATCTGCGCCATGCGTTCACGCATATTGAGTATTACCGAAACGCCTGCCAGATTGACACCCATATCGCGGGTCAGGCTCAAGATAACTTCCAGTCGCTCAATATCTTCTTCGGTGTAATAACGTGTGCCTTTTTCGGAACGTGACGGCGTAATTAAGCCTTCGCGCTCATATAAACGAAGGGTCTGCTGATGAACGCCATATTGCTCGGCGACGACGCTG
>Ga0187894_10000952_pt1 | contig 38392 bp, 36 predicted proteins | sample GBC1701081metaG_FD_136650 | JGI IMG/M metagenome (GOLD analysis project Ga0187894, IMG submission 136650) | White microbial mat communities from a lava cave in the Kipuka Kanohina Cave System on the Island of Hawaii, USA - GBC170108-1 metaG ... | reverse complement strand
TCACCAGTAAGACTGCCCAGAGTAAAAAATTGACTGTCTTTCGACGCGAACCCCGTTTCGGCCATCAACGTCTGAAATCGAGTCTTGATGAAGGGGTGGTTCATGGAGATGTCGTACGTTTTGATGGTGCCGTGGATCTGTAACGTGGCCAACTCGGCCCCGACGTCGAACCGTCCGTCGGAGCCTGAGAGGACCAGTTTGGTTCCGTGAACTCCAATGGGAACTGCATAGGCTCCGATGAGGAACAACAAACGGTCCGGATCTTGGCCCATGATTCCGTTGAGGTTCAGTGTTGCGCCGTCGAACAGCACGTTGCCGACTTCGATACCAGCCCCGAAACGGTTTCGCGAGATCGCGTTGAATCCGTAGTTGTTGTAGTCCAACGTGGCGTGAATCGGCAGCTTGTCCTCAGCTTTTACGTGCACATTCGTCGATCCGGTCGAGGTGCCCGGCTCGAGTAACGCTGAGACCTTCAGGTGTGGGTACTCGTTGAGTAGAAGCAGTGCCCGCTCGAGCGCGACGTTCCGGACAACTTTGTCCTCCATGGCTTTGGCGAACCTGCCGCGAATGAATTCGGTCGAATAGTGCTGATTGCCGGTGACAAAGATTTCGCCGACTCGGCCTTCCAAGATCGCGATGGTGATCACGCCGAATCTGATTTGTTGCTGCGGCACGTAGGCCGTCGCAAGGGTGTAGCCTTTCTGCTTGTAGAGAGCTGCGACGTCGACCGCCACCTCTTCAAGTCCAGAGAGCGTGAGCGAGCGACCGACGTACGGCTGAGTGAGAGTTTCGAGCTCGGCCTGCGATATCACCGTGTTTCCGGTGAAGGAAAATCCTTTGACGAGCAGGCTATCGGTAGGGGCGGTCGGCTCGGCAAGGGTTGGTGATGAGAGGCCAAACAGACAGGCACTGAGTAAGAGGATCACACTCCAGCTGGTTCGTCGATGTTCAGGGTAAGGTAAATGGCCCATCCGTTGTCGCTTCACTTTGCCATCACGCTATGCCAAGATATTCAACATTTGACGCGCAGCCACATTCCGCAATGAGGTCGCAAGCTTGTTAACGTGGATCTTGATCATAGGTCTTGCGTCGATCTGGTCCGGTTGTGCAATTCACCCGGATCCTTCGTCGGAACCCCGTACGAAGGATTCGGTCGAGGGCCAGCCTCCTCCGGACATCGAGAAGACTGAACCGCCAAGACGACCAGCAACTACGTGCCCATCAGGGATGCATGGGTCTTGCTAGGAGTGCGATTTCAAGCAAGATTGGTGCTGGTAGTGTCACTCGATCCTAGTGTGGAATGGAGTACAAGACAATGAAATATCTGTTTTCTTACGTAGTAGCCCCGAAGCGAGCGATGTATCATTTTGTCACCCTCATGGACAATCGATCATGACAATACGAGACGACCTTGCACGGGCATTTCATGACACGCAGTCGTTCAAGTGGGATCCGATCAACGGGTTCACATTGGCGTCCGGTCAGACCAGTCCCTTCTATGTCGATTGTCGATCGCTCATGGCCTATCCTGGATCTCGCCGGCTCGTGGGGCAGCTTGCGCATGACGCATTGGCTGGGGTGACAATCGACTGCCTTGGAGGGCTCGAAATCGGTGCGATCTCTATTGCGACAACCATCTCAGACTATGGTTATGGAACGACTCCTCGCCAGGAGTGGCGCACCTTCGTGGTGCGGAAGGAAGCGAAGGACCATGGACTGGGGAAGCTGATTGAAGGAGCTGTGCGTTCGGGAGATCGGGCGTTGATCGTCGACGATGTGTTGACGAGCGGGGGCTCTCTTCTCAAGGCCGTTGCGGCTGCCAGGGGTGCAGGCCTGACCGTGACGCATGCTTTGGTGATCGTAGATCGGAAGGAACAGGATGGGCGGAGCAAGGTTGAAGCGGAGGGTCTGACGCTGGTGAGTCTGTTGACTATCGACGACCTGACAAGCGCGCAACCAACCCACTCATAGGTTTTCAGCAGAGACTCCCTCACTTGCACTGAAACTGAATACCCCACCGGCGCTCCTCTACGACTTCCTGTGCGCCTTCTACCGGGCTGTCCATGCGGGTTCTACCTTTGGTTTCCCCTTCCCGCACGATGATATAAGGTCCGCCGCATTTCTCCTTCATGAGGGCGAGGGCATCTTGTCGAAATGATGACAGCATCGATCCCTGCTCCCCCTTGAAGGGATAGACGACAACCCCTCCGTCTTCCCTTTCCTGAACCAGTTTTGCCCCCTCGGCACAGCCGACCAGAACGATGACGAAGAGGACAGCGAAGCTTGACCAGATTTTCATGGGGTCCCTTTCATACACATGAGAGTGAGTCGGTCGGACGATTTACTGCCCTGTTTGTTGAAACCCAGCTGGAGGACCAGTTGGTGGTCTATTGCCAGTCCGGCCATCACAGCAACATTGCAGTAAAAACGCTGACTGATTTGGGCTTCCGCCATGTCTACAACGTCACCGGCAGCATGAATGCCTGGCTGGCGGCCGGCTTTCCGGTTGAATCGGGACGTTGTTGGTTCGACGCATTTTTCGACGAGCCCATTTGGTCTACCGAGTCTTGGCTTGTGGGTGGTCGCGGCGCGGGCTGATCCCGATCACAGCTGGAAGTCCGACGTGGGTTGTGGTGCTGCCATCTAACAGGGGTATCCAGGCGTGTAAACCGGTCATCTCAGACGTGGATTGTCGGAGCGAGGGGCTGACGGCGACATCGGAAGAGGAGCCTCCATCCATAGCCATGACCTGGCGTAGGGATGGAAAGGCGTCCCGCAGACATTCCCCAAGGGCATGAAGTGACACCTCTTCCGTGGTCTTCAGGACGAGAAGGTGCCCATTGCCTTGTTCTGCGACAAGGGTCTGATGTGCGCGTTTCCCGGTTTGGCGCACACGGACTTTTCCTGTCCGGTCAAGGAGCATAAGGGATTGCGCAACCTCTCGATAGGGAGGTTGTCGTTCGTCGAAGGTGTCAAAGGTCAAGTCCAACACCCTCGCGCGGCGTAACCGATCTTCCACCGGTTCTGCCACAAACAATCCCAGCCAGATGGCGTGCCGCTTGCTCCCCAGCGAGCGGCCGTTTCCATAGAGCAGCCCGAGATACGCATAATTCTCACGGAAGAGTCCGGCATTGAAGACCAGATCGTGGCCGGTTCGTTCTTGCCATTGGCGAATATCGAGCGGGTCCGTGAAGCCGTCCTGTTGGTAGTAGTGCACAGTAAAGCGATAGCGATTGGGATCGATCTCGACGGCGATCAACGGTGCGATGTCCGAGCATTGTGCTTGAGGATTCCAGATGGAGATGGATAAACCCTCTCCGAGGCGATCCTCCGTGAGTGTCTGAGCTGTCGTCGCTGAGGATCCGCTGAACATGACGAAGATGATACCCAGGAGAAACCGGGCGACAGGGGTGAAAGGGAGAGACCGGTGGAAGCTGTTGTCCTGTACCATAGTGTCTCAGGATCGAGTATAGAGAGAGCCGATACGGAGCGTCAAATCATTCGAGGACGAGGGTCAACAAACGGCTGCGATGCTAGATGCACGGTCAGCGCGGGGTGGACTGAGGTGTCGATGAGGAGGTGCCGGTCCTAACTGATGGCGTGCTGGCATCGAGCAGATTGCGGACTGCGCGGGCAAGCACCTCAGGAGTGAAGGGCTTTTGCAAGAAACTGCTCGTTCCCTCTTCTTGTCCGGCCATGATGCCGATGTCATCCATATACCCCGATATGAATAGGGTTCGTAAATCCGGCTTGATGACGGAGAGATGTTGTGCCAGTTCTTGTCCGCCCATGCCCGGCATGACGACGTCGGTTAGGAGGAGTTGTAACGATCCTGCTTGTTGCGTCGCCATCAAGCAGGCCTCGATCCCGTTCTTGGCTTCTACGACCTGGTAGCCCAACTTTCGCAGCTCATCTCGCACGAGCGTACGTACGCTTGGTTCATCTTCCACCAAGAGAATCGTTTCCGTGCCCCTCTGAGGCTGTCCCAAGGGCTGGGTCGGCGCGGTGGTTAGGATGTCGGACTCGATGCTCGGGAAATACAGGTCGAAGCGCGTGCCGTGGCCTACTCGGCTGGTGACGTCGATGGCACCGCCGCATTGGGTGACAATCCCAAACACAGTGGAGAGGCCCAGACCGGTGCCCTTCCCCTCTTCCTTCGTGGTGAAGAATGGTTCAAAGATATGGGATTGTGTCTTGCGGTCCATGCCACAGCCGGTATCGCTGACAGCCAACCGGACATAGGGACCTGGCGGTAACGGGGTGAGTTGGTAGACCGGACTGCGGGTCAGTTCGACCTGGGCCGTTTCGATCGTGAGCGTTCCGCCCTTCGGCATAGCATCCCGCGCGTTGACGACAAGATTGACCAGAATCTGTTCAAGCTGGGCTTGGTCGGCGCGCAGCCGCCCATTCGTCTGATCGAGTTGAATGACGAGCTGGATGTCCTCCCCGATCAGGCGACGCAACAGATTGTCCAGACTTGTGACAGCGGTATTGAGCGAAAGAACTTTCGGGTCCAGCGATTGTTTGCTGCTGAACGTAAGCAGTTGTCGGATCAGCGTCGCGGCCCGTTCGCTGGCCTTCAGTGTTTCTTCGATCTTCCCGCGAAGGGGGTGTTGAGGGCCGAGCTCCGTCAAGAGGACTTGGCTGTAGCCCATGATGACGGTCAGGAGATTATTGAAGTCATGCGCAATCCCTCCGGCCAACCGGCCAACCGCTTCCATCTTCTGGGACTGTCGAAACTGCTTCTCGCTCTGCCGAAGGGCCTCCTCAGCCCGTTTCCGTTCGGCGCGGTCTTCTAGCTCACGTAATGCGCGCTGGACCGAGGGCACCAGCCGTCCGAGCCGTTGCTTGAGCACATAGTCCGTTGCGCCTTGATGCATGGTGTCGATAGCCAGTTCCTCTCCGATGGTGGCTGAGACGAAGAGAAAGGGTACATCGGGACAGTGCTGACGGGCCAAGTTGAGCGCCGTCATGCCGTCGAAGCCCGGGATCGAATAGTCCGCCAGGATGAGGTCCATCCGGCCCTCCTTGAGGGCCGCCACAAATGCCTGACGCGTGTCGACGAGTTGCGACTGACAAGGGATATTGCCCTCCATCAGGGTGGTCGTAATGAGTTCCGCGTCGACCGGATCGTCCTCGAGGTGGAGTAGGCGGAGCGGGGTTTTCACAGGTCCTTTGTGAAGAGGTTAATCGATTGGGTCAGAGCCTTCGGGTGGCGGTTCGTTGATCACGCCCCAAAAAACACCAAGTTCTTTTACGGCTGTGATGAACTGGTGAAACTCAACCGGCTTCACCACGTAGGCGTTGGCGCCCAACGCATAGCTTAGGGCCAAATCGCGCTCCTCACGCGAGGACGTGAGCATGACGACAGGAATCGGTTTCAGGTTCACGTCGTTCTTAATCGTCCTCAAGACCTCGAGCCCGTCGACTTTGGGCATCTTGAGATCCAGGAACACGACCACGGGATTGCCCTGCTGCCTGGAAGCAAAGACTCCGCGGCAATAGAGGTAGTCGAGGACTTCAGCTCCGTCGTGGCAGACCACTACTTTGTCGGCGATGTGATGTTCTTCCATGGCGGCCAGCGCAAGCTCGGCGTCACGCGGGTTATCTTCAGCGAGCACGATGGGCTTGACAGTGGTCATCTGAGAGACCTCGCGAGCGGGAGCGAAAAGAAGAAGGTAGCCCCTTGGTCCGGTGCCCCCTCGGCCCAGGTCCTTCCACCATGCCGATGAATGATTCGGCGTACGTTGGCGAGACCAATGCCGGTGCCTTCAAACTCGTCGTTCCGATGGAGGCGTTGAAAGACGCCGAATAACTTGTTTACATACTGCATGTCGAATCCTACCCCATTATCACGCACGAACACCTCAGCTTCACCGGAGTTCCGCCTGACGGCGCCGATCTCGATCTTGGTCTCCGGCCTCGTGGCTGTGAATTTCAGCGCATTGGAGATCAGATTTACGAAGACTTGGCGTAACATCGCCGGATCTCCCGAAACGTTAGGTAGTGGGTGCATTGTCCAGGAGATTGTCCGCCCTTGCAAGTCAAGACGTAAATCGTGAAGGACGGTCTTGACGAGTTGATCCAAGTTAACCGTCGTGCGGAGCATGTCCTGGCGACCCATACGGGAAAAGACGATCAGGTCGTCGATCAGTTGTCCCATCTGCTTCGCGGAATCTGAAATCGTCTGCAGGTAGCGGCGCGCGTTGTCGTTGAGCGCCTCACCGGCCGCCTTGGACAATAGGGCCGCGTAACCGTCGATATGACGGAGCGGGGCGCGCAGGTCATGCGACACGGAATAGCTGAACGCTTCTAATTCTTTATTGGCAGCCTGGAGCAGCTCGCCCCGGCTCTGCAACTCCGTGGCCACGCGGCGGCGCTCGGTGACATCGTGATGGATCAGAAAGTATACGGAGGCCAAGAGGACCAATTGCAGGAGGGCACCGAGTCCGAGCAAGGCGATCGTATTTCTCGTGCTTCCAGCGGATTGCGCCACGCGGGCATGAATTGCTCGCTGCTCGACCGAGTCGAGCTCCGTCATCAGGCGTTGGATTCCCTCGAGTTCGTTCTTTGCCGCTCCGGAGAGTGCGAGATGACGCACGGCTTCATAGCCATGAAGCTCACGCTGGGCGATAGCTTCCGCCTCTGCTCCCAATTGCCTGGCGATGAGCTGTTCGAGTGTCGCTACGCGGGCCTGTTGTTCAGCTCCTTCGTTCGTCAGGCCTCTGAGATACAGAAGGTATTCGGGCATTTGTTCGACAACGGTCCGGTAGGATCTGAGGTACGACTCGTCGCCGGTAACGAGATAGCGCCGATGGCCGCTTTCAGCGGCGCTGAGGGCTTCTCCGACTGAGCCGAGCAGTTGTACCAATTCGTTGCTCTTGGTATCGAGCCGGCTATTCTCAATCAAGACGGAGGTGTTGCGGTAAGAAATGGCGCTGATGACCACAATGCCGGTAAAGACGAGCCCAAACCCCACACCGACGCGTTGCTCGATCGACCAATGGGTGAACCACTCCCTGAGCCTGCCGGTTTTGGGAGTCGATGCCGGATTGCTGTCGGGAGCCGGTTCCGATCGAACTGGTGCTGGCGTGGCTGGGCGTTCATGTGTGACGGATTCCATGGTTCAAGCGTGCGTAGGCGAGGGGATGTAAGCCAATGTCATGGAAACTGTACCCTCCTGCGGAAGACCCTGCAAGAAATATTTTATAAGAATGCCCGTCTCGTTTCGCGTCGAACCTTCATCAATCTTGCGGGTTAGCCACCGAAGGGGATGATGGCAGGGGGAACGGGAAGGGATGCAGTTGGATCAGCCAAGTTTGAAAACGACAAGATGGCAGAGACAACCCAGTCGGTGAAGGGTTGCGGATAAATGCCGATCACGAGGGTGCCAGCCAGACAGACGTAGACCACCACTTTGATCGGGCCAGAGATTTTGAGGGGTGACGATTCGTGGGGTTCAATGATGTACATCTTCTTCACGACGATGAGGTAGTAGTACAGGGAAATGACGATGTTGATGAGTCCCACGGCGATGAGCGCGTAGAGCCCTTCTTTCATGGCCGCGACAAAGATGTACAATTTGCCGATGAAGCCGGCCAACGGGGGCACCCCGGCTAGCGACAAGAGGAAAATCAGCATCGAAAAGGCGAGAAAGGGCGACCGGCGGCCCAGGCCGCGGTAGTCGTCGATTTCCTCACTGCCGATGGCTTCGCTGACGGCGATGATAATGGCCCAGGCGCCGAGATTGGCGAAAAGATAGGTCAGGAGGTAGAACAGCATCGCGTCGCTGCCCATTTTCGTCCCGGTCGCGAGACCGATTAGCACGTTGCCGATCTGGGCGATACCGGAATAGGCCAAGAGCCGTTTCATGTTCTTTTGAGCGATGGCCACGATGTTGCCGTAGGTCATGGACAAGATGGACACAGCGACAAGCAGTAGAGCCCAGATCGGCTTAAAGGTCGCCAAGGCGACGAGGAGCATTCTCAGGAGGATGGCAAAGGCCGCTCCCTTGGGTGCGATCGAGAGGAACGCCGTCACTGGTGTCGGCGACCCATGATAGGTGTCTGGAATCCATGAGTGGAAGGGCACGGCGCCGATTTTGAATCCTAATGCGCCGAAAATCAGCAGGAAGCCGATGGCCAATCCTGGTGTGGCCTGTGCCGTCTTCATATCGGAAAACACCAGTTTACCTGTTTCGCCGTAGACCAAGCTGATGCCATAGGCGAGGAGGCCTGCGGCGAAGACGCCCAGAATGAAAAACTTGATGCCCGCTTCGTTCGAGGCCATGTCCTCGCGGAGATACGCAACGAGGACATAGAAGCCGATGGTGGAAAATTCCAGGGCGACGAAGACCGACAGCAGGTCGTTCGCGGAAGCCATAAACATCATCCCGAGGGCCGACATCATGATCAGGAAATAATATTCTCCGCGGAAGAACCTAAATCGATGGATGTAATCGATTGAGGCAAGAATGACGAGGATCGTCGATCCGACGATGAGCATTTTGAAGAACAGGGCCATCCGGTCGAGGGCGAACATGTTTGCGAAGAGGGTCCCGGTGATGCCGGTGATATCGAACCAGGCCAGGCAGCCGAGGGTGGCGACGAGCCCGGCGATGCTGAAATAGGCTAATTGTTCGTTGGGCAGTCGAGGGAACGAGAAATCAATGATCAGGATGAGACATAGCCAGGACGTAAGCAGGATCTCCGGCAACAGCAATAGGAGATCGGATGGAGACATGGATAACGCGAAGGTCATTCTGACCTCCGTGAGGGGTAAGAGGTAAGGGATAAGGGGTTAATTGCCAACACTGGCGCGTCAGATGACCCCGGCGGCTTCGTCGTTTCACGTTTCACGTGTAACGTGTCACGTTCTTGTGAGGCCACCGGCACGACGCGGGTGATCTTCGCGATTAAGGGATCGACGCCTGACCGCACCACATTGTAGAGGTGCATGGGGAAGAAAAAGAACCCGATGCTGACGGTGATCATGATCAAAAGCGGAAGACGATCAGCCACGGCGACTGCGTCGTGCGCGTGACTGTACTTCTGGTCCATGGGTCCGTAGAAGAGCCCGCGCATCATCTTGAACAAGTAGGCCAAGGTCAAGACGATGCCGACCACGGCCACGATGACTTGGAACGGATACCTGTTCCAACTGCCGACGATGATCATGACTTCGGCGATGAAATTCACGGTGCCGGGCACGCCGATCGAGGCCATGCAAGCAACCACGAAACAGCCGGTGATGAACGGCATGCGATTCGAAAGACCGCCGAGCGAGGGAATGTCGCGGCTGTGCGTCTGATCGTACACCCACCCGGCCATGGCGAAGAGCATGCCCGTGGCCATGGCGTGGGCAAACATATACATCACCGCGCCGGTCAAACTGATGTAGTCCAAGGCGGCCATGCCTAAGAAGACATAGCCCATGTGACTCGAGCTGGAATACCCGATGACGTACTTGGTATCTTTGGCGTAGAACGCCACGAACCCGCCATACACGATACTGAACATGCAGAGCACGGCCGCGATGGGCATGAGTTCTCTGGTGGTCTCCGGCAGAATCTCAAAGGCCACCCGGATGATGGAAAAATGGCCGAGCTTCATCAGCACCCCCGCGTGCAACATGCTCGTGGCGGCCGGCGCAGCTGCGTGGCCCACAGGAGACCAGGAGTGCAGCGGCCACAGCGGCGCGATCGAGGCAAAGCCGATGAAGATCAGTAGCCAAATGATCTTGTCGAGCGTCGTGCCCAAGACCGGGATGTTCATCAACTTGGCCTGTTCACGCAGGACCAGAATGTCGAAGGTATTGAGCCCCGAGTACTTGTAGATCAGCAAGATACCCATCAGCGCCACGACGGCAAAGGCCGAGAGGAAGAGCACCAGTTTCATCGCGGCGTATTCTTTACTGTTGGCTCCGAAGTTGAAGATGAACCCGACCGAATCCCGCTGTTTGAGGCCATCAGGATCCGTCATCTCGTTATATTTTTTCGTGTGGCTTCCCCACATGCCCAACAGGAGATACATGGGGATCACGGACATTTCGTAGAAGAAGAAGAGAAAGAACAGATCTAACGACATGAAGACGCCGATCGTGGCGGCCGCGAGGATGAGCAGCCAGATATAGAACTCTTTCGTCCGATCTTTGATGTGCCAGGAGACGAAAATTCCTGCGAACAGCAAGATGCTCGATGCCAGCACCAGCGGGGTACCGATCCCATCCACCCCGAGGTGGAGCGATATACCCAGCTGGCGAGACCATTCGAATCGCTGGACGAATTGGAATCCCCCCTTCATGTGATCGTAGGCGAAGAACAGGTAGAGTGAGGCGAGCAGTGATATGAGGGCTGATCCCGCCGCGATCCCCCGCACAAGCATCGCTTGCCGGTTGGAGACGAAGATCAGCGCGATGGCTCCCACGAAGGGGGCAAACAGGATATAGAACAGTGCGTAGTCTCCCATACGAATTAATCCACCCGTACCGGCTGTTTGGACTCGATCGATGCCATGGTCCCCCGTTCCAGTCGCTCGACCAACGACTGAACCGATCCGTTCATCATTCTCAAGAAGGGAGCGGGATAGAGGCCAATCCAGAGGATCATCACCGACAAGGTCACCACGATGAGCACTTCGCGGGGATGCAGATCACTGATGGAGTCCTTGACGGCCTTGCCGAGCGGTCCTAGCATCGACCGCTCGTAGTACCAGAGGAAATATGCCGCGCCGAAGATGACGCCGGTGACCGCGATCCCACCGTACAGCCAATTAGCCTTGAAGGTTCCCAAGATGATGAGGAATTCACCGACGAAGCCATTGGTGCCCGGCAAGCCGATCGACGCTAACCCAATGAACAAGAAAAAGCTTGCGAGCAGGGGGGTCTGTCTGGCCATGCCGCCGAATGAGCCCAGTTGGGTGTTCTGTTGCCGTGAGTAGAGAAAGCCCGCAATAAAGAACAAACCCGCCGTACTGAATCCCAAGTTGATCATGGTGAGCAGGCTGCCTTGGAGTCCCTGATAGTTCAGGGCGAACAGGCCGATCACCACGAACCCGAGGTGGCTGATGCTGCTGAACGCCAGGAGTCGGCGAAAATCTTGCTGGATCAGCGCCATAATGGCCCCATAGAGAATCGCCGCCAATCCCAGCGCCATGATGACCGTGACGACGGTCTGACTTTTCGATGCGTCCGGGAGCAACGGAATGCTAAACCGGATGAAGCCGAATGTCCCGAGCTTCAGTCCAGCCAGCACCACCGCCATGCCAATCGGGCCTTCGAGGAGGGCGTCTGGGAGCCAGGTGTGAAAGGGGAACACCGGGGCCTTGAACGCAAAGCCGAGGAACAACAGCCAGAAAATGAGGATTTGTTGGCTGAGCGGAATCGGGACGGAGAGCAGTTCCAACAAGTCAAACGAGTAGGTCGGCTCGATATGGCGCAGCGTCGCCCACTGGTGATAATTGATGTCCAAGAGGGCGATGCCCACCAACATGAAGACGCTGCCAAGCAAGGTGTAGAGCACAAATTTCAGCGCTGCGTAGTGCCTCTCCGCTCCTCCACCCCAGAGCTTGATCAGAAAATAACTGGGGATGAGCATAAGTTCCCAGAAGACGAAGAAGAGGATCAAGTCGATGGAAAGGAACACTCCCATCGTGGTCGTTTCGAGGGCGAGGAGCGCCATCATGTAGAGCTTCACCTGATGGCGGACGGTGTCCCAGCTGTAGATGACGATCAGGACCGCGAGGAATGCTGTGAGGCCAACGAAGAGGACACTGATCCCGTCAACCGCGAGGTGGTAGCTGACCCCGAGGGCGGAAATCCACGGCACGTGTTCGGAAAATTGCATGGCGGCCGATTCGGGAATGAAACGTAAGAGCACGAACACGGAGAGGGCCAACTCCAAGAGCGCAATCGTCAAGGCGGAGATTCTGACCATGTCCTCGTCGTCGAACAGCCACAGGACGGCGGCCCCGATGACGGGGAGAAAAAGAATACAGGTGAGAATCGGAAAAGTTGATGCCAGCTCTTCTAACATCACAGTGCTTTATAGTTGCATGACGAGCTGAATAATGACCGCCAGCAGGAAGAGCCCCGCCACAATGATGGCGGCATAATGATGCACCAACCCGCTCTGCAGTTGCCGCCACTGGCGGGCGGCAAGATGGTTGCCGTATCCAACCACGTTGACGCCGCCATAGATCACGTGTTTCTCCGCCCAAGTCGAACCGGCCGCAACTAATTCAGCCAAGTGAGCGACGGCGCGCACGAGGCCATCGATCACGGTGCGGTCGAACCAATCGAGCAGAAGTCCCAACTTCTTGGTCGGTTCCACCCATAACAGGTCGTAGAGTTCATCGACGTAGTACTTGTTGAGCAAGATCCTGTAGGCCGCCTGAAACTTTGCAGCCAGGCGGTCCGGCGCCGAGAGATTGACGCTATAAAAATAGTGCGCGAGACCCCAGCCCAGCAACGCAATCCCTGTGGCAATCATCATGAGCATGAGCACGAGTCCGGTGCTCGCGTCATGCTCCCCTCCCGTGCCCGCGACCGGTGCAAGGAATTGATGGAGCCAGCCATGTTCAGGGGGAAACCCCAGGAACCCACCGAGAATGGACAGCACACCTAACGCCATTAACGGACCGATCATCACCATCGGGGACTCATGTACATGTTCCTCCGTATGATGGTCCATGCGAGACCTGCCATAAAAGGTCAAATAGATCAGGCGGAACATGTAAAAAGAGGTCAAGAGGGCGCCGATGGCAGCCATGCCATACAGCAGATAGTGGTGATGCGTGAAGGCATGGGCCAGGATTTCATCTTTGCTCCAGAAACCTGCCAACGGCGGAATGCCCGCAATAGCGACCGTGCCAATGAGAAACAGTCGATAGGTCCATGGGATTTTCGAGCTGAGGCCGCCCATCTTTCGAATGTCCTGCTCGCCCGAGAGCGCGTGGATAACCGATCCGGCCGTGAGGAACAAGAGGGCCTTGAAGAAGGCATGGGTCATGAGGTGGAATATGGCAGCCGTATAGGCCCCGATCCCGCACCCGAGAAACATGTACCCGAGCTGGCTCACCGTCGAATAGGCCAAGACGCGCTTGATGTCCGTTTGCACGAGGCCGATGGTGGCGGCAAACAAGGCCGTGAGTCCGCCGATGACGCCGACGATCGTCATGGCCGTCGGCGATAGATCGAAAATGGCTTGGTTCCGCACGATCATGTAGACCCCGGCCGTCACCATCGTAGCCGCATGAATGAGCGCACTGACGGGTGTCGGACCTTCCATCGCATCCGGGAGCCAGGTGTAGAGGGGGAGTTGGGCTGATTTGCCGACTGCACCGACGAGTAGGCAAAGCGCAATGGCTGTGGCCATCTCCGGCGAGAGTTGGCTGACCTGGGCAAAGACCTTCGTATAGTCGAGCGTCTTGAAATTGATGAAAATGAGGAAGATGGCCAGAAGGAAGCCCGCGTCGCCGATGCGGTTCACCACAAAGGCTTTCGAGGCGGCCTTCGCAGCGGTGACCTTGTCATAGTAGTAGCCGATCAACAGATAGGAACAGAGTCCCACCCCTTCCCAGCCAATGAAGAGCACCACATAGTTGTTCCCCATGACGAGGAGCAGCATGGAGACCATGAAGAGGTTCATGTAGGTGAAGAATCGTGTGAATCCGCCCTCCCCATGCATGTAGCCGACGGAGTAGACGTGGATCAGGAACCCGACTCCCGTGACGACGAGCAGCATGATGCACGTGAGAGGATCAACGAGATAGGCTAGATTGATGGTGAGGTCGCCGCCGAAGATCCATTGATAGGCGATGACTTCATGGGGCGTGCCGGTCCGCAGAATATCGGCAAACACCCCGATCGTGCAGAGAAATGACAGCCCCACCGATCCCCAGGCAAGCCGGTGCGCGACATCGTGGGAATACCGCCTGCCCGCGAGCCCATTCAGGATCACGGCCAGCAGGGGGAACAGCGGAATGAGCTTTATGAGTAGATCGGTCACGTTACCATTTTAAGAGGTTCATTTCGTCCACGTTCGTGGAGATCTTTCCACGGAACACGACGATGATGATGGCCAGCCCGATCGCCGCTTCCCCGGCAGCAATGGCGATGATGAAAAGGGCCACCAGCTGGCCCGCCATGGATTCCAGGTAATGGGAGAAGGCTACGAGGTTAAGGTTCGCCGCGTTCAACATGATCTCAACAGACATCAGCACGATGATGAAGTTCCGTCTGATCAATACGCCGAGCAGGCCGGTGATAAAGAGCACGGCGCTGACGGCGACATATGCGCTTAGAGGAACCATAACTACCTGTGAGGCGTGAGGCATGAGGCGTGAGACGCGCGGACCCTTGCCTTTTCTCGTGTCGTTCGTCCCCTCACGCCTGACCCCTTATGCCTTACGTTTTTCGTTGACCGGTTTCGGCGTTTTTGCCAGCACAATCGCTCCGATGACGGCGCCCAACAGGAACACCCCGACGATTTCGAACTGCAACAGATAATCGCTGAACATTTTGATCCCGACCGCGTAGGTATCGCCGTCCTGAAGTACCGCCACGGTAGTCGCATCGCCCTTTGCGCCTCCGAAGGGTGAACGGACTAGGAGGGCCAACACGTACAATGATCCGATGGCTGCTGGAGCCAGAAAGTACAGGTATGAGGAGTGGAAATACCGGTCGTCGGTCTTCAAGTTCAGGAGCATCAGTACGAAGAGGTACAAGACGAGGATCGCACCGGCGTAAACGATGACCTGCACGGCCCAGAGGAACTCGGCGTTGAGGAGAATGAAGAGTCCGGAGACATGGACCAACAGGGCCAGGAGCGCCAGGCCGCAATGCACCGGGTGCTTTAGCGCGACAGTCAAGACACCCGCAGCAATACTGGCCAGTGCGAAATAGGCAAAAAAGACCAAAACCATCGATCGCCTTAGCCCAGATGCTTGGGTGGTGGTTGGGTCGGCTTCAATACCGATTGCGGGAAGTAATACCGATATTCTCGACTTTCCTCAACGTTCTTTTCCTGATTATGCGCGTACAAGTATTTTTTTGCATCGTCGAGATGGCGCTCGCCGATTTCGTACAGCCGCTTCTTGTCGAACAGCAAGGTACGCTTATCATGGGTCGAGAACTCGTACATCTTCGTCATAGCCAGTGCGTTGACGGGACAAGCCTCGACACAGTAGCCGCAAAAGACGCATTTCGTAATATCGATGTAAAACTCGCTGGCGAATCGCTGCAGCGGACGCTCTACATCTTCCGAGCTGATGACCTTGATGCAGCGGGATGGGCAGGCGGCTTCGCAGAGGTCACAGCCGACACAACGTTCCTGGTGATCGTCGTAGCGTAAGAGCGCGAGTGCCCCTCGGTGGGTGTCGGGAAGGGTTCGTTGTTCCCGTGGATACTGGAAAGTGATGGGCTTGTGGAACATGTGCTTGAACGTCACCTTCATCGCGTCCCAGATCTCATAGAACAATGCAGCCTGGAGGATTTGCTTTATCAGTGCGGTAACACGCATGTGCGCTTCCTGCTCCCTCCTACGCCTTTTCGATCGTCACGCGGGTCTGCTTGAACGAGGGAACTCCGGTCGTCGGATCGACCTGGACCGGCATCAAGTCTTTCACTGGCGGCTCATTGAAATGCTCCGGGAAGAAACAGGTCTGAGGGGCGATGGATTGATCGGGCTGCACCGCCAATTGCATCGAACCGCGATCCGATGTGAGGCGCACTGTCGTCCCCTCACCCACTGCGAGCCGTTCCATATCTTGGGGATTCATCCTAAGCCGCCCGGTATTGGGGGCGATCGTCATGAGCCCGGGGGCTTTGGTGGACAACTTACCGGAATGATAGAGGACCTGTCCCATCAGCAACGCGAAGGGTCGCTGGTTCTTGGAGTCCGATGGAGCGGAAGCTCGATAGCGCGCCGCCACATCGGTGGTGTAGCCGTTTGAGAGATAGCGGTCCACCGTGGGCACAACTTTGCGTGGCTGTCCGAGGTTGTAGTAACCGGGCAGCAACTTCATGATCTCGGCTTGAATATCGTTCGAAGATTCGTATTCCCATTGACAGCCCAGCGCGTTGGCCAGGGCGGTCATGATGTGCCAGTCAGGCAGACTTTCCCCGATTGGATCGATGGCTTCGCGGACACGCAGGACTCGGCCTTCCAGATTGGTGAAGGTACCGTCCTTTTCCGCAGAAGTACAAGCCGGCAGCACCGCATGCGCCATGCGCGCAGTGTCGGTCAGGAACGGGTCCTGGACGAGGAGCAACTCCAGTCGATCCAACGCGGCGCGAACTTCCATCGATGCGGGTAGCGTGGCGAGCGGGTTTTCTCCGATGACATAGAGGGCGCGGATCTGGCCGCTCCTGCAGCGCTTGAGAATCTCGACGAGATTCGCGCCAGACCCAGCCGCTGGGAGCGTGGCGTTCCAGGCCTTGGCAAAGCGGTCGCGAGCAGTCTGATCGTTGAACGAGGCTTGACCAGGGAGGAATTCCGGCGCGGCGCCCATGTCCACGGCGCCTTGCTCGTTCGGCTCTTCTGTAAGCGTATTCACCCCGCAGCCAGGTTGGCCCAACTTGCCTGTGATCCAGGCGAGGTCAATCAGTTTCAGGACGTTTTGATACCCGTGGGGCTGGCGGACGATGCCTTCAGCGCAGAGGATAATGGATCGGGACGCTTCGGCAAAGATTGCCGCAGTGTTTCGCAACGATTCGACCGACATACCGGTGTGCGCAGCCACTTTCTCCAACGATACATGGGCCACGGCGGCCTTCAGGGCCTTGAAGGCTTGCGGATGCTTCTTGGTGCTCTCTTCGTCGATCAAGTCCAACTCCAGGGTGGCCTTTACGATGCCGTCGATCACGAATCCCTCCGTTCCGGGCTTGATTAGGACGGGATGGGATGCAAGCTTAGCCATGTTCGTGACGGTGGAATCGATGACCACCACTTGCGCGTGATAGACGCGAATCGCTTCCTTGATGCGCACGGCCGTGAGTGGGTTTGTCTCCGTGATGTTGGAGCCAATGAGTATCACGGCTTTGGCTTTTGTCAGGTCTTCCCAGTCGTTCGGGCTCCGCCCAATCCCCAGGGCAAGCCTGGAGGCATGGACGAAGTTGAGGTGGCCGTAGCGTGCGCTGCTGTCGAGATGGTTGGTCCCGAACCCGGCACGCATGAGTTTCTGGAAGAGATACAGCTCTTCGTTGGTGCAGCGGGCGGTGATCAGGCCGGCAATCGCGTCTGGTCCGTGCTTGCGTCGGATTTCGGAGAACCGATCGACCACCTGGTGCATGGTTTCGAGCCAGGGGGTATCGACGAGCTGATTACCCTTGCGGAGGAGCGGTTGCTTCATACGTGTGGGGCTATCGATGTACTCAAATCCAAACCGTCCTCGCACACAGAGTCCGCCGTGCCCCTTGGCCGTCTCGGCCCGGTCGCCCCATTTGTTCTTCCAGGACAAAGGTGAGGTCACGCGGACGACTTCAGCGTCCTTCGTCTCAAGGTACATCTGGCAGCCGTCTCCGCAGTAGTTACACGTCGTCGTGGTTTTTTTCATCTGCCACGGCTTGTACAAATATTTAGAGAACTTGTTCGTGATAGCGCCGACCGGACAGACAGCGAGGCAGTCTCCGCAGAACTCGCAGGACAGTGCAAGATCTCCCTTCGGCACAACCTGATTGAATCCACCCTTCTTCATGAACTGGAGCGCGTCGATCATCAAGACGTCTTTACATACGTTGATGCATTCCGCGCAGGCAATGCAGCGATTCATATTAAAGTCGAGCACCGGGCTGCGGGTATCTTCCGGAATAAATTTCTGTTTCGCGTTGGCCAGGTTCGTGACCCCGTGCCGGAAAGCCGTGTCTTGCAGTTCGCAATGGCCGTCAGCGTCGCAGACCGGGCAGTCGAGCGGATGCACCGAGAGATGTTTTTCCACTGCTTTCTTCCGGGCTTGGAAGAGGTCGTCCCCCTCGGTTCTGATGATCATGCCGGCCGTCGCTTTGGCGGTGCAGGAACGGACGGGTGCTTTCTTGCCGTCCTGCATGACCAAACACATGCCGCAGGAGCCGAAGGGATCGAAGGTATAGTGGTAGCACATGGCCGGGATGATCTTGCCCGTGCTCGAGATCACGTCGTAGAGCGAGACCCCGCTCTTTGCCGTCACGGATTTCCCATCGATCGACAGTTCGATCGAGACTGCTTCCACGTCAGGATTGGTTGCTGGTTTCAAACCCATAATCTTTCCCCAGTGCTGAGTCCTGAGTGCTGAGTTCTCAGGCGACGCTCTGCATTCTTATGCTCAGCACTCATCGCCCAGCACTCAGCACTTTTCATCGGTCGCACTCCCCCATCACAATGTCGTAGGTTCCGAATATCGTGACTGCATCGGAGATCATGTAGCCTCTGGACATATGGTCGAAGGCGCCCATGTGAATAAACGAGGGAGCGCGAATTTTTAAGCGGTAGGGTTTTCCGCCGCCCGTGCTGACGATGTAGAATCCCAGCTCCCCCTTGTGCGCTTCGGTTCCGCAATAGATCTCTCCCGGAGGGGCGTCGAAGCCCTGCGAGAAGAGCTTGAATTGCTGGATCATGGACTCGAGATTCGTAAAGACTCGTTGTTTCGGCGGCAACGTGACGCTGGGAACATCGGCCATAATGGGGCCGTCCTGCATCTGCTCCAGGCATTGCCGGATGATTTTCACGCTCTCATAGAATTCCTGGACGCGGATCCAGTACCGATCATAGGTGTCGCCGTTCTTGCCGAGTGGCACACTGAATTCGCATTTCGGATAAGCCGAATAGGGCTCGGCTTTACGGAGGTCATAGTCGACACCCGAGCCGCGGAGCGGCGGCCCACTGAGACCGAAACTCACGGCGTCTTCCGCCGAGATGATAGCAACTCCCTTGGTCCGTCCGACCCAAATCCGGTTCTTCTCCAGAAAGACCGTGTACTCGTCGATTTTTGGTGGAAAGTAGTCTAGGAATCGCTTCAGCTTCTCGATCAGCGAGGGCGTGAAGTCCCGCTCGACACCGCCGATGCGATACCAACTGGTGGTGAGGCGCGCGCCGCAGAGTTCGTCGAACCAATCCATCAGAATTTCTCGATCCCGGAAACAATAGAAAAAGACGCCCATAGCTCCGATGTCGAGAGCCTGGGTGCCGATCCAAAACTGATGGCCGATGATCCGTTGGACCTCCGCCACGATTGTGCGCAGATATTCTGCGCGGTCCGGCACGGTGATATTCATGAGTTTTTCGACCGCGCGGCAGTATGCAAAATTGTTGTACATCGCGCAGATATAGTCGAGCCGGTCGGTATGGGGAATAAATTGGTGATAGGTGCCGTCTTCCGCGAGCTTCTCCACACCGCGGTGCAGATATCCCAACACGGGGGTAGACTTGACGAGGCGTTCCCCTTCCAATTCGAGGATCACTTTCAGCACCCCATGGGTGGCGGGGTGTTGGGGACCCATGTTGAGCAGGAGTTCCTCCGTGCGCAGCGTCGGGAGGGTCTCGCTTTCCGGATGGGCCGGATCGATCTTGTAGACGGTTGTTCGTTGATCTTCAAAGGCCATCGCCTGTCCTACCGAGCCGTTTCATCCAGGAACTCGAATGTGTCGCGCCAGCCCTTGCCACGGAGCGGGAAATCTTTTCGCAACGGATAGCCTTCGGTGAAATCGTCCGGCAAGAGGATCCGGCGGAGATCCGGATGGTGCCGGAAGCGGATTCCCATCATGTCGTAGACTTCGCGCTCCATGAAGTTCGCGCCTTTCCAGAGATCTGTCAGGGAATCCACGATGCAATCCGACTCCGGCACCCTGGTCTTGAGCCGGATGCGCTGGTGCTTCTTGATCGAGTAGAACTCGTACACGACTTCAAACCGTTCTTCGTCGTCGGGCCAGTCGACCGAACTCACATGCACGATGTAGTCGAAGTCCATGGCCGGGTCGTCGTGAAGGAATTGTGCAACCTCGTGGAGTCGGTCCCGCGCCACAGTCACCGCAAGATCGCCACGCCATTCAACGGCTTTTACGAAGCCGGTGGCAAAATTTTCTTGGAGTCGGCTGGCCAGTTGCTGCAATGACATCGATCGAGACCTATATTTTAAGGCCGGGCTTGACCTGATCCGGTTGTTTCAGGAACACGCGTTTCAGCATGATTCGTTCTTGTAACTTGAGGATGCCGTCAAAGAGTGCCTCCGGTGTTGGAGGGCAACCCGGCACATAGATATCGACCGGCACAAAGCGATCAACCCCTTGGACGACGCTATAACTGTCGTAGATATTTCCCGACGTGGCGCAGGATCCCATTGCAATGACATATTTCGGCTCGGGCATCTGATCGTAAAGTTTTCGGATGACGGGGGCCATCCTCCGGCAGACGGTACCGGCCACGAGCATCAAATCGGACTGACGCGGTGTGGCCCGGAAGACGCCGGCACCATAGCGGTCCATATCGTATCGTGACGAGACTGCGGCGATCATTTCGATCGCGCAGCAGGCCAGGCCGAACGTCATGGGCCACAGTGACCCCTTGCGAGCCCAGTTGACGGCTTTTTCCACCGTCGTGGTCACAACGTCGGGAGTGCCGTCCTTATCATGACGACCAATTTGAATCAGTCCCATTCCAGGGCTCCCTTGCGCCAAGCGTAGACATAGGCCACCAAAAACAATCCGATGAAGACCAGCATTTCAATCAACCCGATTAATTCAATCTTGGCGAAGACCACCGCCCAGGGATACAGAAAGATGACCTCAATATCGAAAATAACGAAGAGCATCGCGAAGATGTAATACCGAACCGGGAAGGGCATCCGAGCATCCGAGAACGGTTCCGATCCACACTCATAGGTAGTGAGCTTCTCCGTTTCTGGATATTTCGGCTGGACCAGATAACTGAGGAGTAGTGTCGCCACGCCGAACACCAGCGCCACGAAAATAAACAGCAGAATCGGAAAGTACCTGGCCAGGTACTCAAGGAGTAACTCAAAACTGCTCATAGGGCTGACCTTTCAACACTTTGAGATGCAAAGTGAGCTGGATCTTAGACTCTGAATTACGTGGATAGCAAGCGTTCAAAGGACCTGCGTGATTGCCCCAAAAGTCCTAGGCTCTGTTGCGTTGAAAGGCGTCGCCAGCCGCAAGTGAGAAGCCAGGGTCTTGGGGCCTATACGAAACCGGAGGCATGGACGAGAGTCAACCCCAAAAGGACCTCATCTACTCACGGACTTCTGTCGTCCAGCTGGAGTGGCCTATTTATTTATGAGGGTTCTTCGCTCTGTTGGGCGGGGCGGGTGACATGCGACCTGATGGCATGCGCAGGTGGGAGGGCGACACTTGGTCAATTTGATCCCATTCAGGCTCCAGGGCCGACAAGGCCTTGGCTTTCTTGCGTCGGTGAATCTGGGTCTCTATGCGAGGACGATCTTGGCGATGAGCGCCGTGAGTCGGAGGCTGGTCAGGCACCATGATGCTCCCCATCTGTGAAAAATCATTCTCCGGATCACCATAGCATCGGGTGAATTGGCTGGTCAATGAGGGCAAAGCCTCAATATTCTTGACAATCCATGACTATTTGCTATGGTTCTAACAGCAATACTTGCCTTACATGAAGGACAACCACCATGGCTAACTATTCAATGAAATGTGTCATGTCTCTCATGGTCTGGACCTTGACCACGCCGCTCCTTCCTCTGGCCTGGGCAGCAGATGACCTCAATTTGATCCGATTCGGAGAACCGGCCTTGGCCTATTCGTCCGGCTCCATCCAGCGATCGACCCCGCAAGATGGGTTCGTGAATGTGATTACCGGTGACAATCAGACCACCGGAGATCACATGATATTGGGAAGCGGGGATGTCCTGTACCTCCGACTGAAGAATTCCGGCGATGTCGCGCCCGGAGATCTTTTCACTATCTACAGACGAGCACATAAAGTATTCCATCCCACCACTGGTCAATACTTGGGTCATTTGGTCAATCGGCTCGCTGTGGCTCAGGTGAGCCAAATTGACAAGAACCTGACCACTGTTCAGATCATGCGGGCCTACGGAGCTGTATCGCCTGGTGACCCGGTGATGAAGTTCGTGCCCCCGACTGACGAGGGAGCAGCGGTTGACCAGTCTACCGCTGGCGATGTGGAGGGACGGGTTGTGGACACTCAGTCCAACATGGGAATAATGAACCTTGTGGCGCACAGGAATATCGTCTATCTGGATCGGGGAAGGGAAGACGGGATCAGGTCTGGGGATCGAATGGACGTGATTCGGTCCGGAGGGAGCCTTCCTCAACGGGTTGTGGGCGAATTGAAAATCCTGTCCATAGAAGACCGAACTGCCACGGCGCTGATCACAAAATCGATCTCCCGTATTCTCAAGGGCGATCGCTTCAGGGTGAAAGTTCATGCTCCTGAGGCCATGCCGATTTCTCAATCACCCCAGCAGTCTCTGAATGTCTCCTCTGCGTTGGCTTCTTCTCCAAGCAAGTTACAGGTCCAGAATGACGCCAGCGAAACCCGAATCAGCCTCAGTGATTTGATGAAGCAGCTTCGGTATGAATCGGGCGAAGCCACGATCAAGTCCGAGGGTTATCAGGTGCTCGATGAACTGATTGCGTATCTCAAAACCACTGCCGGCGATCAGTTGATTCGAGTCGAAGGCCATGCGGATAACATGGAAATCGGTCCCTCACTTAAGTCGCTCTACCAAACGAACTGGGACCTGTCGAAAGCTCGGGCTGGGGGTGTCCTCCGCTACTTGACAGAGAAAGGCGGGATCGATTCGGCGAAGCTGTCGTCGGTCGGCTATGGCGATACGAAGCCGGTGGCCAGCAATGCGACGGAAGTGGGTCGACAGAAGAACCGTCGTGTGGACATCGTGCTTTATTCGCCCGAGTCAGCCAGGGAACAGTCTGAGCCGGAGGCGAAGCCCACTGAGACCGGCAATAACGGATACAGTTTGTCCCGTGTCAGTTCAGCGGAAAGCGGAGCTCCGATCTCCGCAGAGGATCAGACGGTCCCAGTGCCTCCAACAGGTTCGTCCAAGGTGGAGCCCTCAACTGCCCCTGCGGATACTACTCCGGCGAAGATTCCGGCATCAGTTGGCCAGGGTAATTCAGATCAGAACCCCGCTGCTCCGGTCGCCCCTCCACAGTAAATTCATCGAGCATCGCGCGGAGGGTTGACGAATCAACGTCAACCCTCCCCGGGTCCCCTTCAGTTCGTTTCTGTTCTCACTCTCGTTGTTCCCCCTTTTCCTGTGCTGCTACAATGTCGCATGATAGCGACGCAGGTAGCCCCTCCACGCACCGAGCCAGAGACCCTATTCGCAGATGTCATTGTCCCGCGGCATCTGGCAGGCCCGTTCACCTACACCGTGCCATTGTCGCTCCGATCCACGCTGCGTATTGGACATCGAGTGCTCGTGCCCTTCGGACGGTCGATCCTCCAAGGGGCTGTGATTTCCCTCTCCCATGTGCTCCCTCATGGTCTTGATCAAACACGCCTCAAGGAGATTCGCTCGTTGCTCCCGGAGGGGGCCGCAACAGATGTGTCCTCGAACCTGTTCCAGCTCTCACGGCAGGTGGCCGAACAGTATGTCGCGCCATGGGGACAATGTCTGAGGTTGGTGCTGCCTCCGGCACCCAAGCCACGAGCGCAGGTCAGCCATTATGAGCTGACAGAGCAAGGGCGGGCAGCACTCGTGGCTCGGGAACCCTGCTCGGTCAAGGCGCGGGCACTTCTCACACTTCTTAGGGAGAAACCTTCAGGACTTCGCCGGTCGTTCCGCAGTCCCGGTCTGGGCGACTTGTGGCACGATCTTAAGTCTCGTGGATGGGTGGTGGAGATCCAGGACCTACCGTCGGCCTCACCGGCGCCTCTCGTCCAACCATTTGGACAAGCGAATCAGGATAATTCCGGCATCACTCCACCGATCATTCTTGACCCCGCAATGTCTTGGGCGGAGCCACTGTTCCAGGCGCTGAGAGGACAAGGACCCGTTCGGCTGTTGGTGCAGGCTTCATGGACTGATCGATTGAGGCTGTTGCAGCAGGCCGTTCGCCTGGTGCTCGACCGTAGACAGACGGTCCTCATTATCGTTGGCGAAGCAGAACGGGCCCAATGGGTGGCAGGCTTGATCCGTGATGACGAGACAGGCATCTCCCCGGTTTGTTTCCATAGCGGTCTTTCAGACCAGGTGAAAGCCAAGATGTGGGATCAGATTCATCGGCAGATCGTTCGCGTGGTCGTGGGGACCAGGTCGGCCATCTTTCTCCCATTGACTGCAATCGGGGCGATTTGGGTCGAAGGAGAAGAAGATGCAGCGCTCAAAGAACCACATGAACCACGCTACCATGCACGGGACGTGGCCTGGTTGAGGGCGCAGGATGAACAGACAGCGCTGGTCCTAAGTTCGTCCCATCCCTCCCTTGAGACTAAAGCGGCGGTGGAACAACGCGGGATCGTTGTACGCAAGCTCATGCCATCTGATGAGCAACCGAGCGTACAGGTCGTCGATTTACGCAATCATGGTCGCGGCACGGTGCTGAGCCAGCCGCTCGTTCGGGCCATTGAGCAAGCGATCGGTCGCCGGGCCGGCGTCCTGTTGTTTCTCAATCGGAAGGGCTATGCCGGCGCCCTCGTATGTTGTGACTGCGGCCAGGTTCCCCGCTGTCCCGCCTGTCGCGTAGCCTTGATGTACTCTCGGCAGGCGGGTCGTCTGCTCTGTTCCTATTGCGGAGACGTTACTCCTATCCCCGAGATCTGCGTCTCCTGTTCCGGCCCTCGCATGCAGTTGATCGGGGGGGGCACAGAGCGGGTGGAAGAGGATGCAAAGCGATTATTTCCTCACGCGGCAGTGATTCGGCTCGATGGAGATACCATGCGGCGGCCAGCGCAGGCAAAAGCACTCTGGCGGAGGGTCGAGCAAGGGGAGTGGGATATCATCGTCGGGACACAATTGCTGCTGCGGCGTGGGCCTCACCCGACGATGGGTCTAGTTGGGATTGTGCAGGCGGACGCAGGACTCAACGTGCCGGATTTTCGATCCTCCGAACGTACCTATCATACGCTCCTCGATGCGGTCAGTCTCGCCGATCCGGCAGGGGCTGGCGGCCAGGTTATTATGCAGACCTATCTGTCATCTCATCATGCGATTCAGGCTGTGGCTCAGAACGACGAATCCATCTTCTTATCGGAGGAGCTGTCCCATCGGTCTGCATTGGGGTATCCGCCCGCGGTTTATCTGATCGCCCTTCTCGTATCAGGGACCAACGAGAAAATGGTTCGCGCCGCTGCCACGGACTGGGTGACTCGGCTCACCACCTGCTCTTCACCGTCCGTGGCCGGACAGACGGCCACGTCCCCTTCGACGCCTCAATCGATTGGTCGGCCCGAGCGTCTCACTGTTCTGGGGCCAGTCCCCTCTCCGGTGCCGAGACTCCGGGGACGGTATCGATGGCAAATTCTCGTGAAATCGTCCGAACGGGGGGCGAGGCTCGAAGTGGTGCGGATCACCGTCAAGGAAATGGAACGGACGTATCAGCGCCGAGCCATCAAATTCGATGTCGACGTCGATCCGATCGAGATGTGGTAGGTCTTATCTGGGTCTGAGGAGGCGTCATGCTTGCGGTGGAGGTGGATGGCTGTCGATTACATCGCTTGATGAGGTGACGATGGGCTGGCTGGCTCGTTTGAAGAGCCCATAGGAGAGAGTAATCCAAAAGACCGCCGAGAGAAGTCCCGTCACAACGGCTGAGAGGATCGTCCCCATTTGTTCGTCGCTCGGCTCTGTCGTGGTTGAGCGGACCTGAACCATCGTGACGATGGGCCATGCAAGACTCTCTGCGCCAAGCAACAGGGTGGCCCAGGCCCAGACCAGACCAATTGTGCGCCCCTGCCAGATTAGAAACCCTGCGACGCCTCCTGCGACGAGAAAGACTCCCCAGGGTGAGAAGGAGTCCCAGGCTAGCCAGGCACCCGCCGCCACAACGAGGCTGCCAAGCAGTGCGTTGATTTGGGGGCTCCACCACGTGGTGGCCATACTGGGTGTTGTTCTCCGTGGATGATGTGCGGGCTAGTGTGAGTTCCGACGGCGTGGTTGTCAATGGAGGTATCCGTCGCTAGCCCGCACGCCGAAGGCTCGTCCAACAGCGAATCCGGAATTACAGCAGAAGCGCTCATAAATTATGCGGGCTTGGACTGCTGCCTCGTCCGACAGCCTGAAAGAGCTGCACACGCTCCTCTCTGGTGAGCGGTTTCCACGCCCCGGGTACCAATCCGTCAAGCGTCACATGCATGATCCGAACACGATGCAGCGTGAGTACCCGATACCCCAAGACTTGGCACATACGCCGAATCTGTCGATTGCGTCCTTCGGTGAGGATGATGCGGAACCGTGCGGGACTGAGTCGTTCAACCCTGCAGGGTTTGGTCGGGCGCTCGAGAATGACAACCCCTTGAGCCATGCGGTCGATGAACGTCTGATCGAATGGATCATCGACCGTTACCTCGTATTCCCGTTCATGCCCGTGCTCAGTTCTTAGAATTTCGTTCACGATGTCCCCGTCGTTCGTGAGGAGGATGAGGCCGGACGAGTCCTTGTCGAGTCGGCCGATCGGAAATATCCGCTCCGGATGGCCAATTTCCGCAATGATGTTATGAGGCACATGCGACTCACTGGTCGTCGTCACACCCACCGGCTTGTAATACTTAATATAGAGCGAGGCAGCCCCCCAGAGAATCACCTGTCCATCTCGCGCAATGACGTCGTCAGGACCGACCTGATCTCCCAAGCGGGCCACCCGCTGATTGATGGTCACGCGACCAGATTCGATCAGGCGATCGGCCTCTCGCCGAGAACAGATGCCGTGGTGTGTAAAAAACTTATTGATGCGAAGCTTGTCGGTCACAGCGTGGGTATGCCGTTTCAGTGGACGCGACGGCCCGCTTTAATCCGTCCCAGCATGCGGTAGATCAATCGGGCGATACAAAACTGGGGAGCGACAAACCCTTCGATCGGGGCGATCTCGCTGATATCCATCCCGAGGATACCAGGCCCATTGGCCAAGGCCGTTACGAGATTCACAGTGTCGTACCACCCCAACCCACCGGGCTCAGGAGTACCGAGCGCGGGGACCAGCGAGGCATCAAGCCCGTCACAATCGAAGGTCAGATATACCGGCCCCCGACAGGCCTTTACAACATCGGGAACCCAGCGAGAGGCCTTGCCTTCGTAGGGGCCGGACGGGTCAAGAATCTCGGCGGCAAAAAACGTGGCAATTCGATCGGTACTCTTAATGAGATCGATTTCCTCGGGAGAAATAGAACGAATGCCGACTTGGACCAACGGCAACCCGTCGTCGACCACGCGGGCCATCACGCTGGCATGGCTATACGGGTTCCCTTGATAGGCCTTCCGCAAGTCGCCATGCGCATCGATCTGCACCACGCAAAGATCAGGGTAGCGTCGGACATGGGCTCGGATAGCTCCAAGCGCCCCGGTATGCTCCCCGGTCAAGGTGACAAGAAACCGCCCGATACCGACATAGGGGGCAACAAACGCCTCAATTGCATCCACCGCCTGCTGATCGACTTTGCCGTCAAGATCGAGCGATCGAATAGTGGCCATCCCGCCCCACTCGCGATAGGGCTCACACCGGAGTGTTTCGTCGTATAACTCGACTTGTTGAGACGCCTCGATAATGGCTGACGGGCCTCGAACGGAGCCCAGTACATAGCTGGATGTATGTTCGTAGGGTGCAGGCAGGACGTAGACACCTGCCTGATCAGGATGGCACCAGGGCTCCTCGAGCCCGAGGAAGTTCTGGTCGATGCCTTCCCATCCGGCGGGAAGTGTCATGGGCATATGCTCACGCGGCGGGGCTACCGACGCCGTTTCGGTATATTCTCTTCTGGGATGAATACGGCCAATGCGATCACCGTCGTCCAGCGATTGGGTTTACCGATTGCGGACTGGGTGATGTTGAGGGTCCGAACGATCTTGCCGGCCATTTTGAAGACTTGTTCCCGTTCTTTCCACGCGATGTTCGGATCGAACCCGACACCGAGCGTCGTGGCCAACATCTGCGCGGCCAAGTCTTCCGTATACTCACCCGTCTCTTCATCGGTTTCGCCATGCGCATGGTGTTCGGACAAATACCCGTAGGTTCGACGATCGGTCGGGATCGCTAACCCAATCGACGCGGAGGCCAGGCGATTTCGTTCATTCGTTTCCGACCGCGCCATCACACAGAACGTGATTTCACCGGGGTTCAATAACTTCTCGCCGCGCGCACGCGGGATAATTTTGCAATTCGGCGGATAAATCGACGATACCGTGACAAGGTTACAATAAGCGACGCCGGCGCTACGCAAGGCTTGCTCGAAGGAGGCCAGCTTTTCTTTATGGACTCCGACGCCTCGCGTCAGGAACATCTGCGAAGGTACCATCGTGTCTTCTCCTTAGTTATTGTATCTGATAAACCGTGTGGCGGGCGTTTCGTTAGCTGAAATGCATGCTCACGGTAAATCTCATAGAGGCACAGGGTCGCTGTTGTACCAAGATTGGCATAGCTTCGCAATATCTCGCGACGTTTTTTTCTCTAGCAGGCTTCGGAACAACCATTTCAGTACAGCCGAACGTCGATGGGCGGAATTTTTGAGCATCCCGCTAAGCCTCGGCAGGCGATTTGAGGTTCAACACCAGCATGCGTGGCTCGGTCATATCCTCGATCGCGGCCTGAACCCCTTCACGCCCGATCCCGGAGTCCTTCACGCCACCATACGGCATGTGGTCGGCGCGAAATGTCGGAATTTCGTTAGCCAACACGGCTCCAACTTCAAGGTGCCGAAAGGCATGAAAAATTTTATTCACATCCTGGGTGAACACCCCGGCTTGGAGCCCATAGTCAGACTGGTTGAGCGCGGTGATGGCTTCGCCGAAGTGCCGGTAGGGGGTCACCGTCACCACCGGCCCAAATAGCTCCTGACAGGAGACTTTCATCGTTGGCGTAACGTGCGAAAGCACAGTCGCCTCCATCACCGAGCCCATGCGTTTGCCTCCCAGAAGCACCCGCGCTCCTTGCGACACGGCTTCCCCGACCCAAGTCTCCACGCGATGGGTCGAAGCTGGATCGATCAGTGGTCCAACCACCGTCGAATCGTCGCTCGGGTCGCCAGCTTTCAGCCGCGCGACTTGTAACAGGAGTTTCGTGGTGAAGAGGTCCGCGATGGAATGATGGACAAAGATTCGCTGAACGGAGATACAGGTCTGACCGGCATACCCGAACCCGCCGACTGCGCAGCGCTGTGCGGCAAACTCGAGATCGGCATCGGGCTCCACGATCACGCCCGCGTTCCCGCCGAGCTCCAATAGCACCTTCTTCTTCCCGCATTTGGCCTTCAGCATCCATCCCACTGCGGCGCTGCCAGTAAAGCTCAGGAGTTTGAAGCGAGGATCGACGACAAGCTGTTCTGCCAGCTTGTTGTCGCAGGGCAGGATGTTGACTGCGCCAGGAGGAAGTCCGGCATCCAGAACTACTTCGCCCAAGAGCAAGGCGGTCAAGGGTGTTTGTGGCGCCGGCTTGATGAGAATGGAATTGCCGGCGGCCAGAGCCGGAGCGACCTTGTGGGCCACAAGGTTCAGGGGAAAATTGAAGGGAGTGATTCCGAGCACCGGACCGATCGGAACCCGACGGAGAATGCCGAGATGGGAATCCGTTCCCGGCGTCCAGTCGAGAGGAATCACCTCGCCCGGAATGCGCTTGGCCTCTTCAGCCGCAATGGTAAAGGTCTGGACAGCCCGATTCACCTCACGCTTCGCATCGGCGATCGGTTTGCCGGCTTCTGCCGTCATCAGGCGGGCAAATTCCTCTCGTCTGTCATAGAGCCCACCTGCGATCTTTTGCAACATATGATAGCGTGCGTGGGACGGCAAAGCCCCCATGACGGCAGCGGCATCGGTCGTCGATTGTATCGCAGCCTCGGCGTCGGCGGAACTCGCATTCGACACCTCGGCGAGTAGCTGTCCTGTAAACGGATTGTTCACGGGGACAATGGTTTCCCCGTGCCGCCACAGACCTCCAATCAAGAATGGACGTGGTTCCTGCACGAGAGGCGCCCCGCGGATGGTGAAGACTCAGTCGGCGGATTTAACCGATGCCGCAGGAGCCGGCTCAAGATTGGCAGCCTGTTGGGCGATATCGGCTTTGGCAACCAAATCCTCTGTGCCCCAATCACGAATCGCCTCAAGCGTGAAGGCCTCATAGGTCGAGACGCCGTGGCACGTCGGGCAATCCGGCATCGGCACCTTGCAATAGAAGACTTCTGACAAGCACGACATGCACATCCAATAGGGTGGTTCTCCGTCGCGATGCGGAACAGACCAAAACGATTGTGTTGCAGACATAGGTAATCCTTAGTGAATGGTGAACTGACTGTCTTGTGCCACCGCCGTCGACCCGTAAGGCTCGGTGGGTTCTCCTTGGGAGCGTGGGGCAGTGGCTAACATGCGATCAATCTCCTCGGCGAACTCGTCGAACGGGACTGCGCCGGGAATCGCGATCGCCGGCTCTTTCTGAGTGGGCCCACCAGCCGTTCGCATCAGAATAAAACCGGGGGTGCCATGAAATCCCCACCCGTTCGCCTCTTGGCGATCCTGGAAAATGGATTCGAGATATTGCCGCTCGTCAAAACACTTGGCAAACGACGTCTGGTCCAAGTCGATCATCTTTGCGTAACCTTTGAACGATCCGGAGTCTAAGTGGCCTCGTTCGCTGAAGAGACGATCGTGCATCGGCCAATATCGACCCTGGGCTCCGGCACAGCGCGCCGCCACCGCAGCCTCAACACCGACCCCCTGGTCCGCTCGAGGATAGTCGCGATAGACAAACCGCACTTTACCCGTATCGATATATTTGGCCTGCAAGCGAGGCCAGGTCTCCCGAAAGAACTTCGCACAGTACCCACACGTGAAGTCAGAATACTCGATCAAGGTGATCGGTGCGTCCACGTTACCTCTGATCCGTCCGTCGTCCGTGACCGACCCAGCACCAGCCTGAGTCAGCTGCACGAGCAACAGCAGCAACACCGCAGGAACTGTGCGAAAGAGATGCGCGCCCATCATGTGCGGGGAGTGCGCTTTTGTTTTAAACGCTCCAGCAGCCCGACCATGAGAAGAGGCCAGACAACCGTGGCATCGCTCAACACTTCAGCAAAACGCCCGCCTTCTTCCGGCGGGACAAACTTTCCCCACGAAATGCCTTCTTGATAGGTACAGCCGCTCAACCCGCCCCAATAATCCGGCTCCGGACAGATGCGCACACCGTACCGGAACCGAGGTGGCGGCACATTGAGGCCGAGCCGCGTATTGCAGATCTCAATGTAAGGGCCGACCTGTTGCGACCAGTTGCGAGGCACTCCCCCGCCAATCGTAAAGATCCCACGCCGCTTGGCGGAGATGACATGGTTCGCATAACTGTTGAGATCGAGGTAGGGATTGAACGAAGGACAGGAGCGATGAATCGCGTGCAGCACATCAAGATCGCTGCCCCCGTTTACCTGCTCACGAGCCCGATCGAGCTCTCGACTCATGGCCCAGGTTCCAAGATCCAGCCCCATCTCGGAATCGGTAAAGGCAGGGATGAAAACCGGGACTTTTTTCTTATAGGCACTTTTGAGAATACCCGCTCCGTCATATTCTTCCGCGAGCGTCTTTCCCAGTTCACGGGTGAGGATCTCGGAGGAAAGAGACTGGTCCTGATCCATCCGCTTCATCGTTCGGGCAACCACATGCTCAACATAGTTGAGATTGGACTCCATCTCCAACGTGTCGTAGACCCGATTATAGCCCTTCTTGAACAGCTCTTCATCGGACATGGATGAATGGTGCCGATAGTGGGTCTTACCAACCGACTCACTCAACCCATGGGCGATCAAGGCACCGGTCGAAACGACACATTGCACCATCCCATGATCGATCATCGAACTGATAATCTTGCCCATCTTGGCAATGGTCATTGCTCCTGACAGTGTCAACACGACGAAGCAGTCGGGGTCTTCGATCATCCCCCAAAGCACCTCGTAGGCTTCGCCCAAGCTGCGGCCCCCAAAGGCCGTCTTTCGCATAGCGGTCAGCAGGCCGTCGAAGGACCCGATCTGTTCCGGGTCGAGAGGCTCGAGCGCTTCGAGTCCATCTTGCGCCCCATCGTGGAATTCACGTGCGTCCATGGAGAGTCTAACCACGTTAGAAGTGAATGGAGAAACGGCGCATTCTTTATACACAACCAACGATAGAGGCGTCAACGAAGTTGCACCCTGAGAAATCCCTCGCCGCGTCCTGCCGGCTTACGTTTCACCTTTCACGTCTCACGAATAACGGCATTCCTAGGCATGCGGACTTCTTCAGCATCCTGCCAGAGGGTGTTATTCATGCGCAATCATGGTCGAGGCGCGCGCAGCACGAGCGAGAACGAAAAACTCACTGGAGGTGATTTATCCGGTCGCCAAGAGCAATTAAAATGGCTCCCGGTCGGGTCAAGCTCGGTATGGTGGTCCCAACGGGATTTGAACCCGTGTTTAAGCCTTGAGAGGGCTCCGTCCTAGGCCAGGCTAGACGATGGGACCAGGCTATCAATGATGAGGAATCGACCGGGCACAGTAGCACAGGGGCTTTTCACTTTTCAATTCCTAACGATTCGAGCAGCATTCAGGCCTCTGCACTGCTGGTTCATCCACGACTTGACAGAGACGGTGGTATAGCCTACCTTGCGAACAACACACGCGGGGGTCCCCTGTAGAGGAGATTCTTCGGTCGTCGGTCTCCTCTTCCCATCGGCAGATTCATGGTGGAACATGAACAACCCGCTTCAAATCAAAACTATTGGCATCACAGATTCTCCGGAGCTGATCGACATCGAGAAGCCCGAACAGGGACTTGAGCTACACGTCGGCTCGAATGTGTTTCGAAACACGAACGGCGTCGTCAAGCTTCAAGGCAAGGAGCAGATGGTGTTGGAGACGCAACCCGAGCCATTGGCGTTGCTCCTGACGATGGACTTGTACGATGAGCAGGGAACTCGCGTCGGCCATATCAGACGGAATGCGCTCTCGGCACATAGCGCGGGCCGCTTCACCATCAACGCAAAAGTCAGCGGCGAGGCAACCCCGGACGACCCTCCTTCTGTCACCGTAGCAGACCGAATAACTGGACACACGGTGTTCGAAGCCTGCCTCATGCAGAGAAGAAAAATTCTCATAACCGTGGGGCACCTCTATACACATAAAGGCGAATTAGTCACCGTCAGCCCACACTACTGCCGCATCGGCACTGGTCTCACCCTGTTTGGCGATGTAGCGGAAAGCCGCGGTAGCGCGGCGAGAATCGGATAATCGGCTCCCAATAGACCCAGCCTAGATTCACGTGTGTCCGCTCCCTACAATCAAGAGAGCGACAACCGGCGGCCACCCTGGCTCCTTGTTGAAAAAACACATCCTTTTTGACAAGGCGCAGGACTCCCGTACAATAGCAGTATGTCGGACGTTGCGAAGCCGAGCGTGCAAGCCTTCTTGGTCTGCGACCAGGTCATCGAGGACAGCGTCACCAAGAAGAAAAGCCTTATCGGCCTCTTCACCCACTTGCAGGCCGTGAGCTTCCCCTTCCAACACTCACAAATGGGACTGTATTTCTGCCTCACCGATGCCGAAGGGACGTATCACTTCGACATCGATTTGATCTATCTCAACAATGAACAGCTCGTCTGCCGAGCCACCCTTCCGAATATTGCCATCGGTGACCGCCTTCAAATTTCCGATTTCGGAATCAATATCCCCTCACTGGTCTTCCCCGCTCCGGGACGCTACGAGTTTCGCCTTCGCATGGAAGGACATCTTATCGCGCAGAAAGACTTCAGCGTGATGCAGATGCCGACTCACCAAACCGCATAGTGGCCAGCTCACTCCGACGTCCCCTCTCCCAGAATAAGCTCTTCTCCCATATACCACTCTTGTGATAGAACAGCCCGCGACGACCCGGCTCGCACATATCTCGTCTACCGAGGAGTCATTGCTCTATCGTGTCTGAACCGTCTGGCGCTTCAAACTTTATCCGCGATATCGTGGCCGCCGATCACGCAGCCGGCAAGCATGGCGGCCGAGTGGTCACGCGTTTTCCACCTGAGCCGAACGGCTATCTCCATATCGGGCACGCGAAATCTATCTGCCTGAATTTCGGCATCGCGAATGACACCCCCGGCGGCATTTGCTACCTGCGATTCGACGATACCAATCCGACCACCGAAGATCATGAATACGTCCGTGCGATCCAGGCCGACGTCCGATGGCTGGGGTTCGACTGGAAGGATAAGGTGTTTTTTGCCTCGGATTACTTCGAGCAGTTGTACGACTTTGCCGTCCGGCTGATCCGTAAGGGCAAAGCCTATGTTGATAACTTAACGGCCGAGGAGATGCGTGCCTATCGCGGCACACTGACTCAGCCGGGAAAGAACAGCCCCTCTCGTGACCGTTCCGTCGAGGAAAATCTTGACCTCTTTCGAGGCATGCGAGCCGGGGAATTTGCCGACGGAACCCACGTCCTCCGAGCCAAGATCGACATGGCATCAGCCAATATCAACCTACGCGACCCAGTCCTGTATCGCATCAGGCATGCGACGCATTATCGAACAGGGAACACCTGGTGCCTGTACCCGGCCTACGACTATGCGCATCCCCTCTCGGACGCGCTCGAGGGAATCACACACTCACTCTGCACCTTGGAATTTGAAGATCACCGGCCTCTCTACGATTGGGTCGTCGAGCAGGCGGAAGCGCCGCACCGGCCACAGCAGATCGAGTTTGCTCGCTTGAACCTGACCTATACCGTCATGAGCAAAAGGAAACTGCTCGAGTTGGTCGAAAAGAAACTGGTGAGCGGATGGGATGACCCACGATTGCCGACGATCAAGGGACTTCGTCGCCGCGGGTATACCTCGGAAGCGATTCGAGCCTTCTGCGACCATATCGGCGTAGCCAAACGCGAGGCCATCGTCGAGATGCAGTTGCTCGAACACTTTATTCGCGAAGACCTGAACAAGCGAGCGCCCCGAGTGATGGCCGTGTTGCGGCCGCTCAAAATCATCCTCGACAATTATCCCGAGGCCCAGTCCGAAGAATTGGAAGCCGTCAACAATCCGGAGGATCCATCTGCAGGAACGAGGAACATCCCTTTCTCACGCGTTCTCTATGTTGAGCAAGACGATTTCCGTGAAGATCCGCCCAAACAATTTTTCCGGCTCGCCCCAGGACGCGAAGTGCGGCTCCGGTACGCCTATATCATCAAATGTGTCGGGGTGACGAGAGATCCGCGGACTGGCGAGGTCACCGAGCTCCATTGCACCTACGACTCCACGACAAAGAGCGGTGCCTCTCAGGAACAGCGCAAGGTCAAGGCTACCATCCATTGGGTCTCCGCGACCCATGCTGTGAAAGCCGAAGTCCGTCTCTACAGCCCCCTCTTGGTGACGGACCTGGCGAAGGTACCGCCAGACCAGGATTGGACCACCTATCTCAACCCCAATTCATTGGAGCGAATCACGCGCTGCCTGGTTGAGCCCAGCTTGCGGCAGACCGTGCCCGGCTCACGGTACCAATTCGAGCGCCTGGGGTACTTCTGTACCGACCCAGATTCGGCCTCCGGCACACTGATATTCAACCGCACCTTGTCACTCAAAGACGCCTGGGCCAAGATCGAAAAAGCTCAGCCGGCCCTGTAACAAATCGGCAATCTTTCCCCGTTTGCCAGGACCCTCCCAGAACTTCCCTCTCTTTCCGCCCTGTTGGAACCGCTCTTGCCGTTAATGTCTTCGAAAAATCTCCGGCGCCGTAACCCTCCCTCTGGCCATCCGTCCCACAGTTTCCATGTTTTACTTTACCGTGGTTCTGGGTTTGCTAGACTGGCTGGAGCATAAGGTGCCGGCATGACGAGGAACCTCGAACCGGATGGAGGACCGCATGATTGAGTGCCGAGAATATCCACGAATCCCCGTTGACATGCAGGTCTTCTTCTCCAGCACCAACAAGACAGACATCCGCGAAGGAACAATGTTCGATCTGTCTGCCAGAGGATGCGCCGTCACCAGCATGTCGTCGGTTCAGCTCGGTTCAGCGGTGAGAATCCTCATCAGGGCGTCCGATCTGGGTTCGCCCATTACGATCGAGTCCGCTGCGGTCCGTTGGAGTGAAGGTGGGGAGTTTGGAGTCGAATTCCTCGGCCTCTCGGAGATCGATGAGCGCCGCCTGCACCGATTGCTGCAAGTTGCCACCACACACCAGATCCGGCAGAGTTGACCGCTGACCGATTCTTGGATTCAGCGTGGTACAATGCCGGGCATGACCTGCCCCCTCTGCCATCAACTCAGCACCTGGGAAGGCAACCCCTGGCGCCCCTTCTGCTCTGAACGATGTCAAATGACCGACCTCGGCGACTGGGCAACGGAACATTATCGCATACCAGGCCCCACCCTCACGATGGACACCTCGCCCCCCAACTCGTCGGAGGGAGACGACGACACTGAAACGCAGCAAAGGAGTTAGACAGCAGACCCGGGGCCGATTATCCACCTTCCCACAGGTCGCAACCAGCAATCCCTACCCAACAGTTCTATCGACAGCATCATAGAACGGGTGGCGAGAGACTAATTGACGCCAGCCTCGTTCACGTGTTTCAAGGTTGCTATCCCACAGCATCTTGCTACGGTCATGGTCGACCCAGGCCCTCTCACAAGGAGTTCAGGCCATGATGCCGACCCAAGGCTATGCCACGATGAGCGCCAAGCCTCCCTGCAACCCTTCGCATATGAGCAACGTGAGCTGGGAGTTCATGACGTGCTCATCGCTATCACCTATTGCGGGATCTGTCATCCAGACATTCATCAAACCCGTGACGAATGGGGTGGGATCGATCTCGCATCGCTGAAATAAATGTCATGGAGTAACGGAAAGTGGCTGGGGGACTAGGAATCGAACCTAGGTAGCCGGCTCCAAAGGCCGGCGTCCTACCGCTAGACGATCCCCCAGCGCGGTACGAAACAGAGGCATAGTTCTGAAAGTACGGGCGGGAAAGATTATTTGGCTGGGGGACTAGGAATCGAACCTAGGTAGTCAGATCCAGAGTCCAACCAGCAACAAATGTCACCGTACGCCACGATGTGATACTACTCGCTATAACTTCCTAGAAACAAGAGGGAAAAAGTGTGCTGGAGGTTCGCCAGGGGGTACAGGATGGTACTATGAGTGAGTCACAGGGTATCGTGACTTTAACCGTGACCGAAACCGTGACCACCATTCTAGCCCAATCTGAGCGCTCACCAAATTCCCCGAGAGAGATGCTAGCATTCACGAGGGATGTGCTAAGTGTTGAACGCAAGTGCGGGAGTTGAACTGGAGTTCGATGACCGTAGCTTTGCTCTGGTAGCCGTGGTAGTGTTGGGTTTCGAAGGCAACTGGGGCCCCATTCGAGCCTATTCTCTGTCATTAAACTTGTTCGGCATGTGGGGAGACTCTCACATTGATTGTTTCCTGCAGATGGCTAACCAACGGACCGGTCATAATATAATTTTCTCCTGTACGGCGCTCGACGCGAGAGAATGAGGGGAAATCACCAGGTGGTACGTGGGAAACAGCATGAGGCGATGTGCATTGTCATGTGGGGCTTCCTCTCGGCGGCTGTCTCGCAGATAGGCCTCAATGACCCTGTCCACTATGGACTGGTCACAAGATCAATGGCGTATCGCGGACTACTATAGTCAAGAGGCCGTACGACTTCGGCAAAAGGCCCAAGGCTTTTGTACACGCGGGCGCTCATTTATGAACCTTTGCTCGGGGCAATCCGAAGAGGTGGCGGGCACGCGTGTCTTATCTGAAGATGCGGCGTCTGAACAGAATCGTCTAGACAAACAACACAATATTCCCGTCGATGAAGTGCCCTGGCGGCTCAGCGAACTTGATGCCGTCAAGAATCGGCATCTCGTGACGATTGGCAAAAAGAGGCCCTGGGCATACCGCCGCGCACATCCTGGTGCAAAGAGGGCTTCGGGACCTCCGCCTGTTACGGGGAGACATAACCGCAACGGAGACAGCAGACCATGGAAGAGCAACAACCGCAACACTTGCGACGACGGCAATTTTTGAAGGTCACCACCGGAGCAATCCTCGCCCTCACCGCCGGAGGTCTCTGGTCGCTGGCACGCAGGGCCGACGCATCCGACCGAGCCGCCGATCAGCCATTCATCACGCGCGTTGAACGACCGCAGGATTTGGAGACTCCGGTCTCGGCCTTTACATCCTGGATCACGCCGAACGACCGCTTCTTCGTGCGGAGTCATTTCGGACCGCCAAACCCCGAAC
>Ga0187894_10000951_pt1 | contig 38396 bp, 47 predicted proteins | sample GBC1701081metaG_FD_136650 | JGI IMG/M metagenome (GOLD analysis project Ga0187894, IMG submission 136650) | White microbial mat communities from a lava cave in the Kipuka Kanohina Cave System on the Island of Hawaii, USA - GBC170108-1 metaG ... | reverse complement strand
GTCGTCGTCGTCGACCTTGAAGAGCTCGGGCGCGACATCCATGCAGACCGCGTTCGCCTCGCAGAGATCCCAGTCGACCTTGATCTTCATCGCGTCCTCCGGAGCACAGAGGCAGGCTCTATACCACGCCCCCCTGGAACCTGCCGGGTGAAATTTCGCGCGCGCGGCCCTGCGCGACGAGCCGATCGAGATGCTGCTGCATGCTGCGCCGTTCGACGGGATCGGCGAACGAGACCGGGTCGCCCGGCCGGTAGACGAAGCGGTGTCGCGCGATCTCCGCGAGCGTGCGCGGCGCCTCGCTGACGTAGGCGAGCAGCCGCTGTTCGCGGCTCGCGATCACGGCCTCGTACTTGTCCATGCGTGCGAGGAACGCTTCGCGGCCGAGCACGCCGATGTGGTGGAAGGTCGCGTAATGCTTCGCGCGGAAGGTGCGCACCAGCGCGAGCGAGCGCTCGAAATCGGCGAGGTCGCTCCAGGCGTCGCCGTAATAAGGGCCGAAGCTCGAGAGATCGATGTCGCCGATGTAGAGCACGTCGTCGGGCTCGATGTGGAACGCGCAGTGCCCGCGCGTGTGGCCCGGCGTGTGGATCACGCGCACGCGCACGTCGCCGCCGAGCTCCAGCATGTGGCCGTCGCGAAAGCCGGTCGCGCGCGGATTCGCGGTGTAGAAGAACTTCTCCTTCAACGCGCGCTCCCAGCCCGCGCCGAGCACGCTGTCGTCGTAGCCGTAGATCTGCAGGAAGCCCGCGAACGAGTGCATCCCCAACAAGTCCGCTTCGTGCAGCTCCCAGCGCGCGTCCAGGAAAAGATGATTGCCCGCGATGTGGTCCTCGTGGCAGTGGCTGTTCCAGACGCGGTCGACGCGCGGCAGCGAGCCTTTGCGCGCGACCACGCCGAGCGCCGGGTCGATCAGCAGCGTCTCGCGCGCGCCGCGCACGAGCAGCGAGTTCCCGTCCGGATACTTCCCGTGCAACGCGCCGTAGAGCACGGTCACCGCGGCCAGCGTCTCCTGTTCGAGGAGTTCCTTCGTCAATGGGCTACTCCATCCTTCTCGCAAAGGGCGGAGCATAAGGAGCGCGCGATGGCGGCTTCACCCGGCCACTGGCTCGTGAAATCCGAGCCGAGCGCGTACGCGTGGGACCAGCTCGTTGCCGAGAAGGGGACGTTCTGGAGCGGCGTGCGCAACCCGATGGCCCGCAACAACCTGGCGGCGATGAAGAAGGGCGACGCGGTGCTCTTCTATCACTCGGGCGAGGGCAAAGAGGTCGTCGGGATCGCGCGCGTGACGAAGGAGTCCTACCCCGATCCGACCGCCGACGACCCGAAGTGGCTGGTCGTCGATCTCGCGCCGGTGAAGCCGCTCGGGCAGCCCGTGACGCTCGCGGCGATCAAGGCGGAGAAGTCGCTCGCGGAGATTCCGCTCGTGAAATTCTCGCGGCTCTCGGTGATGCCGCTGCCGAAGGCCGCGTTCGAGAAGATCCTCGCGATGGGGAAGACGAGGCCGTGAACGATCCCTCCGCTGCCAGCGCGTTTCCGCGCGAGGTCGACGTCGCGGCGCTCGGCGAAGACGTGAAGCTGCTCGAGGCGATGCGCACGACCCGCGCAATCCGGCGGCTGCTCCCCGATCCCGTGCCGCCGGCGCTGATCCGCAAGGTGTGCGAAGCGGCGACGTTCGCGCCGAGCGGCGGTAACCGACAGCCGTGGAAGTTCGTCGCGGTGAGCGAGCCCGAGCGGAAGCGCTGGGTCGCCGAGCGCTACCGCGCCGCGTTCCTGCAGTACATCGCGCCCGCGTTGAAGGCTGCGCAGGCGCCCGACTATCCCGAGCGCAAGCGGCGCAATCAGGCCTCGGCGCTCTATCTCGCCGAGCACATGGCCGAGGTGCCCGTGCTCTTGTTCGTCGCGGGCTGGACGCGCCGCGGGCAGGCGCAGCTCCAAGCGCTGATGCCGTGCGTGCAGAACCTCTTGCTCGCGTGCCGCGCGGTCGGGCTCGGCGCGAGCCTGACGACGATGCACCGCAGCTTCGGTGCCGAGTGCGACGCGTGGCTCGGTCTACCGGAGGGCTGCCCGACCTGTGCGCTGATTCCGATCGGCTGGCCGCGCGGCAAGTACGGCACGCCGCCGCGCCGGCCCGTCGACGAGAGCCTGTTTTTCGAGCGCTACGACCCGGCGCGCGACCCCGACGCGCAGCGCGGAGCTCGCGACGAGGATTGAGCGTCCGAAACGAAAGCCGGGCCCGACGTCTCCGCCAGGCCCGGCTCGTTGGATCTCGAAGCGGCTAGGCCTGCTGGCGGCGGCGCACCAGCGCGTTGCCGACGAGCAGGGCGCCCGCGCCGAACACGATCAGCGCGCTCGGCTCGGGCACCGGCGGCGTGAACAGCTGATCCTGTCGCGTGCGCGAGTAGTAGAGCAGCGTGTTGCCGTAGCCCGAGTAGCTCGTGCCGAGCACGTACTGGTAGGCGCTCCACGCGCCCGCGCTCATCGAGGCCGAGGTCGCCCTGAATCCGCTGTTGTAGACGGCTTCCCAGATCGCGCTCTGAATGCCGGTGATGGCCTGCACGCGGGTGACGCCGAGGTTCGAGCTCAGCCAGCCGATCTCGTTGCCCCAGTGGTCGGCGATCTGGGCGGCCCAGACGAACCGGCGCCGCGGCGAGTACGCGAACGCCTGGCTCTCGGCGGCCGCCGGATCGTAGGCGCCGAACTGGGAGTACGTGCCGACGTTGATGTACTGCGACAGGTCTGCGCAGAAGCTCGTGCCGGCGACGCCGTCGACGACCGCGTGGAACTGCGCGGTCGCGAAGTTGCGCGTCGAGCCCAGGAAGTTGACGCGCACCGTCTCGCCGAGCTCCCAGCCCGTCACTTGGAAGCTGGTCGCGAACGCCGGTGCGCCCAGCAGCGCGACGGCCAATAACACCAAGATCCGCAGGGAACGCATCTTCGAATCACCTCGTTCGGGGGTCGGTCTCGGGGGGAGGAGCAAGGGCCGTGCCGCACACCTCTCGACTCCAGGGTCCGCGAGCCGCGCCGCTCGATTTGGGGCGCCGTTGCGCAGGCGAGATGGGCCGCGCAAGCCCGGAAATGGGAAGCGGATTACCACCGGGTGGGGTGCGGACTACCGCCGCCCGCGAGCGCTCTCGAGCACGCGACGCGCCGCATCGCCGCAGCGCCGCGCCACTTCGTCGGGCGGCAGCCGGTCGTTCGCGTCCGAGAAGACCTCGACGCCGATCGGGGCGCGGCAGCCGTTCGCGTCGAGCATGCGGATCCAGCGCTCGAGCGGGATCGCACCCTCGCCCGGCAGCAGGCGCGCGGTCGTGGTCTCGGTCAGAAGATCACCGGCAGGCTCTGCCGGCGCGTCGTTGATCTGGATGCTGCCGACCAGCTTGCCGGGCAGCGCCGCGAGCTGCGCCTCGGTCGAGGGACCGCGGAAGGTGTGCCACGTGTCGACCATCAGGCTCGCGTTCGGGCGCCCGCAGCGCTCGACGACCGCACGCGCTGTCGCGATGTCCGGAATGCCCGCCCATGGCAGGTACTCGAGCGTGATGATCAACCCGTGCTCCCACGCGCGGTCGCAGACGCCGGCGAGCGCCTCTGCCGCGGCGTCGACCTCGATGCGCGGGCGAAACGCCTGCGCGACGTTCAGCGAGCGCGCGCCGAGCGCCTCGGCCACCTCGTAGTGCTCGGCCTCGCTCGCGCTCAGCTCGCTGGCGAAGTCGTCGCCCGGCATCCAGTTCAGCAGGGGATCGAGATCGGCGAGCTCGAGCCCGCGTTCACGCAGCGCGCTGCGCAGGTCGAGCAGCGAGAGACCGCTGGCCCGCGCGCGCCGGATCTGCGTCGGATAGAAGGTCACCCCGCGGAAGCCGCCCGCGACCGCCGCGTCGCACAGCTCGAGGCAGCTCGCGCTTCGCAGCGTCGCGGCGTGGAGCACGAGATCGTCCGGTCCCAGCACGTCGGCCCCCGCGTGCAGCATCGCATCTTTTCGCGCGGACGTGCGCGCGGGAGGAGGCCGAAGCGTGGGACCACGCTCGCTCAGCTCTCGCGCGCGGCTGTTAGGAGGAAGCGGCGCTCGGCGGTCGCGATGAAGCGCACCAGCGCCGCCTCCGCCTCCGGCGTGAACGCGCCGAAGCAGACGCCCATCCCCGGATCGAGCCAGCCTGCGAAGCCGCCGTCGAGGGCGGTGCGCCAGCGCACCTCGGCGCTCGCCTGGATGCGGACGCCGTCGAGCTCGAAGTCGAGGCCGAGCCGCGTGCCTTGCTTCAGCGGCGAGCGCGCGGCGACGTAGGCGCCGCCGAACGAGAGATCGTGCAGCGTCGCGCGGAACGTGCGCTCGCCCGTGCTCACCTGCACGGGCAGCTCGACCGGAACGCGAGCGCTCGCGCGGGATTCGCGGCTGTCGGTCGAGGCGAGCGCGAGCGCGAGCACGAAGCGCAGCTCGCGCGGCGTGATCGGGTCGAACGCGGCCCACTGCACGCCGGCGAGCGAGAGCCGCCGGCGTTCCTCGGCGGAGAGCGCCGGACCGACTGGGACCGCGCACGCGAGCGTGAGACCATTGGGCTCGAGCAGCTCTTTGCGGATGCGCTCGAGCTCGCCGCAGAGCTGCGCACCGTCCACCGCGAGCGCGCCGACGCGTGCGCGGTGCTCGCCTGCGAGCAGGATCAGCTCGTCGAGATCGAACGAGTGATGCGGGTGCATGCCGAGCGAGAGCAGCCCCAATGAGAAATCGCCGAGCGCGCAGCCCGGCGAATCGAGGATGAGAATGGAGCGCTCGTACAAACGACGCCTCGGGCACCCTGGGCCAAGCGTCCATTTCGGCGAGTCCGCAGCAGGGCTGAAGCCGTTGTCAGGGTCCGCGGCCCGGAAGCCGGCCGGCAATTAGGGTGAGTCGGGGCCGAAGCGCTGGGAAGACGCGCGGAGCCCCGTCAGGCGCGGTCCAGCATCCAGTAGGTTGCCAGCGCGTCCGCGTACTCGTTCCAGCGCGAGCCGTCGTGCGCCTTGATCCAGCGCAGCTGCACGCCGGGGTGCGCCTTCGCGAGCGCCCATAATTCCTGAACGAGAGCGAGGTTCGCGATCGCGCCGGTCTTGCGTCGCCAGCCGCGCGCCTCCCAGCCGCGCGCCCATTCGTTGACCGTGTTCACGCACAGCTGCGAGTCCGAGTACATCGTGACCTGGACGTCGCGCGGCAGCGCCTTGTAAGCGGCGATCAGGCCCATCAGCTCCATGCGGTTGTTGGTGGTCGCGGGTTCGTGACCGCATTGCTCGGCGCGGATCCCGTCGTTCTCGACCCAGACGAACCCCCAGCCGCCGGGGCCGGGGTTGCCGGAGCAGGCGCCGTCCGTGAAGACGCCGGTCTTCGGTCCCGCGCTGAACAGCTCCAGCACTTCGCTCGGGCTGCGGGGCATGAGAGGTCCCACCTTTTCGACTTCGCTCGCCTTCGGCTCGCTGCGCGCGGCGCTCCGCGCCGCTTGCTAGGCGCTCACCCGGAAGTGCACGACGTCGCCGTCCTGCATCTCGTAGTCCTTGCCCTCGAGGCGCAGCTTGCCGGCGGCGCGTGCGCCGGCCTCGCCGGCGCACGCGACGTAGTCCTCGAAGCGAATGATCTCGGCGCGGATGAACGTGCGCTCGAAGTCGGTGTGGATCGTGCCCGCCGCCTGCGGCGCGCGCGTGCCGCGCGCGATCGTCCACGCCTTCACTTCCTTCTCGCCGGCCGTCAGGAAAGTGATCAGGTCGAGCAGCGTGTAGGCGGCGCGAATCAGACGATCGAGCCCGGGCTCTTCGAGCCCGAGCGCGGCGAGGAACTCCCTGCGCCCGTCGCGGTCGAGCTCCGCGAGCTCGGCTTCGATCTTCGCGCACACGCGGATTACGCTCGCGCCGGTTCTCGCCGCGAAGTCCTCGAGCGCGCGCACGTGCGCGTTGCCCTCCGCGAGCCCCGCCTCGTCGACGTTCGCGACGAACAGCACGGGCTTGCCGGTCAGAAAGAAGCTGGAGCGGTAGGCCTCCTCGACTTCCTTCGGCACGGGGAACGAACGCGCGGGCTGGCCCGACGAGAGGTGTGCGATCAGCCCCTCGAAGAACGCAGCCTCCGCCTGCTCCTCCTTGCGCCCCGCCTTCGCCGCGCGCTTCACGCGATCGAGACGCTTCTCGGCGGTGTCGAGGTCCGCGAGGCCGAGCTCGGTCTCGATCGTCTCGACGTCGCGCAGCGGGCTCAGCGCGCCGTCGACGTGCGTGACGTCCGGGTCCTCGAAGCAGCGCACCACGTGCACGATCGCCGCGGTCTCGCGGATGTGCGCGAGGAACTGGTTGCCGAGGCCTTCGCCCTTGCTCGCGCCGCGCACGAGCCCGGCGATGTCCGTGAACTCGACCGTGGCCGGGATCACCTGCTTCGCGCGCACGATCGCGTCGAGCGCCGCGAGCCGCGCGTCGGGCACGATCACGACGCCGGAGTTCGGCTCGATCGTGCAGAACGGATAGTTCTCGGCCGCGATGCCGGCCTCGGTGAGCGCGTTGAACAGCGTGCTCTTGCCGACGTTCGGCAGGCCGACGATTCCGCATCTGAGCGCCATGGGGGCGCGGAAGGTGACGGATGCGCGCGTGCGTGTCAGCCGCGCGCGTAGCTCTCGAGAAACTCCGCGCGGAAGTCGGCGTAGCGCCGCGTCTGGATCGCTTCGCGCGCTCTGCGCACGAGCTGCTGATAGAAGTGGACGTTGTGGATCGACGCGAGGATCGCGCTCAGCACCTCGTTCGCGGCGAACAGATGGTGCAGATAGGCGCGCGAAAAACCGCCCGCACAGGCGGCACAATCGCAGCTCGTGTCGATCGGGTACGCGTCGCGGCGGTACTTGCGATTCGTGAGACGCAGCCGGCCGCGCGACGTGAAGACGCTCGCGGAGCGCGCGTAGCGCGTCGGGATCACACAGTCGAACAGGTCGATGCCGTAGCCGATCGCGGCGATCAAGTCCTCGGGCAGGCCGACACCCATTAGGTAGCGCGGCTTGCCCTCCGGCAGCTGCGGCGCGGTGTGCGCGGTGATTCGGCACAACAGCTCGTGTCCTTCGCCGACCGAAACGCCGCCGATCGCGTAGCCGGGCAGATCGTGCTGCAGCACGCCCTCTGCGCAGCGGGTGCGCAGCGCCTCGAACGTGCTGCCCTGGACGATCCCGAACAGCGCCTGATCCTCGCGGCCGTGCGCGCGCACGCAGCGCTCGAGCCATGCCAGCGTGCGCGCGACGCCCGCGGCGGCCTGCGGCTCGCTGGCCGGATACGGCGTGCACTCGTCGAACGCCATGATCACGTCGGCGCCCAAGGCGTTCTGGATCTGGATCGAGCGCTCGGGCGAGAGGTCCATCACGTCGCCCGTGACTTCGTTCTTGAAGCGCACGCCGTGGTCGCTGATCTCCTTGCTCTCGAGCGAGAAGACTTGGAAGCCGCCGCTGTCCGTGAGAATGGGGCCGCTCCAGCGCATGAACGCGTGGAGGCCGCCGAGCTTCTCGATCAGCGGCTCGCCCGGGCGCAGCGCGCAGTGATAGGTGTTGGCGAGCAGGACCTCGGCGCCGGTGGCGCGGACTTGGTCCGGAGTCATCGCGCGCACGGCGGCTTGCGTTCCGACCACCATGAAGGCCGGCGTGTGGACCTCGCCGTGAGGCGTCTCGAACACGCCGGCACGGGCGGCGCCGTCCGTGGATTGGAGATGGAAGCGGAAGCGGGGAGCGGGCATTTCGCCGCGCACGTTAACCGCGGGGAGCGAGGCGGCCTGCTGGCTGGGCAGATCGGTGGTCGCGGAGATCCTGGACCCCTGGTCCCGCGTTCCGCGTCGAGCCGCGCGTGTCTCGGTGCGGGTTCGTAGCAACGCGGCGTGCGCCTTCGACTCGAGGCGCATGGGCGAGGCGCGCAGCGGGGCGCCTGTTTCGCGCGCGTTCGGTCGGAGCAGCGCCAACGCGCGGCGTAACAACAGGCAGCCGCTACCGTGCCGCCCGCCGTGACCGAGCCGTTTGCCGACCGCTTGATTCGCCGCGTGCGGGCGCTCGGGCATCCGCTGTGCGTCGGCATCGACCCGCATCTCGAGCTGCTGCCGCGCGCGTTTCGGCGTGGGGCGATGGCGGCCGGCGAGCTCGCGACCGCGCGCGCGGCGCTCGCGTACTCGCTCGCGCTGATCGAGCGCGTCGCGGGCAAGGTGGCCGCAGTGAAGCCGCAGAGCGCGTGCTTCGAGCGGCTCGGGCCGGCTGGAGTCGCGGTGCTCGCGCGCGTCATGGACGAGGCGCGCCGCGCGGGCCTGCTCGTCGTGCTCGATGCGAAGCGCGGCGACATCGGCAGCACCGCGGCGAGCTACGCGTCTGCCTATCTCGCCGCGGATGCGCCGATGCGCGCCGACGCGCTCACGGTGAGCCCCTACCTCGGGCTCGATTCGCTGGAGCCGTTCTTCGCGGCGGCCCATGCGGGCGCTGCGGGCGTGTTCGTCTTGTTACGGACGAGTAACTCCGGCGCGGTCGACCTCCAGGACCTGCGCGTCGACCAGCATCCCGTCTATCAGCGCCTCGCCGACTTGCTCCAGCCGCTCACGCTGCGGCTGCGCGGGCCGTCGAGCGAGTGGTCGGGGCTCGGCGTCGTGGTCGGTGCGACCTGGCCGGACGAGAGCCGCCGCGTGCGCGAGCTGTTGCCCGGCAGCCTGTTCCTCGTGCCCGGCTACGGCGCGCAGGGCGCACCCGCGTCCGACGCGGTCGCGGGCTTCGTGCGCGGGCCGACGGGACAGCTCGAGGGCGGCCTCGTCAGCGCGTCGCGCGCGATCGGCTTCCCGAGCGGCGCCGGCGACGCGAGCGCCGCGGGCTGGGAGCGCGCGGTCGACGACGCGCTCGCGCGCGCGATCGACGAGCTGCGCGCCGCGGTGTCCTGACCCAGGACCTCCGCTCGGCTCCGAGGACTCCGCCTTCGCTGGGCGCTTCGCTTGCTAGCGCCGCTTCGCGCCGCCAACGCCCTACTTGTAGTAGCCGCGCCCGCCCTTGCTGCGGCGCAGGTGCGCCTTCTTCAGCTTGTTCTTCAGCTTCGCGCGGTGGCGGGCGGACTTCTTGCGATTGCGGTGCGGAAGCGTCGTCGACTTGCGCATGGCGGCTCCGAGCGGCCCGCTGCGCAGGCCGGAAAAGTGGGCGCGCAAACTAGGCGACGCGTCCGTGAAAATCGAGGCGCACGCGCGGAGGCTGCACGGAGAGTCGTAAAGTACTGCGATGCAGACGCCCCTCGACCGAATGGCGGATTTCGATCTCACGGACGAGCAGCGCGAGGTGCGCCGCACGGTTCGCGAGTTCGCGGAGAAGGAGATCCTGCCGCACGTCGAGCGCTACGAGCGCGAGAGCCGTTACCCGCTCGAGCTGATCGCGAAGCTGCCCGAGCTCGGCCTGATGGGTCCGATGATTCCGGAGGAGTACGGCGGCTCGTACTCGGACTACACGTCGTACGGGATCATCTGCGAAGAGCTCGCGCGCGTCGACTGGGTGATCGCGTCGGTGGTCTCGGTGTCGAACTCGTTGGCGGCGCGCTCGATCCTCGCGTTCGGCACGCCCGCGCAGAAGCAGCGCTGGCTGCCCGGCATCGCGAAGGGCGAGGTGCTCTGCTCCGCGTGCCTGACCGAGACCGGCGGCGGCACCGACCTCGGCAACATGAAGACCGTCGCGAAGCGGGCGCCGGGCGGCTGGAAGATCACCGGCACGAAGGTGTTCATCTCGCACGCGGCGCACGCCGGCCTGTTCCTGCTCGTCGCGAGCGTCGACCTCGCGAAGAAGCACGGAGGTGTCACGGCGTTCCTGGTGGATCCGCGCAGCACGCCCGGGCTCACGATCGGCGAGTTCCCGATGCGCACGCTGAAGCGCGACAACCTCGCCGAAGTGCATTTCGAGGACGCGTTCGTGCCCGACGACGCACTGCTCGGCGAGCCCGGCAAGGGCTTCCCGGTGCTCGGCTCCGCGCTCGACACCGGCCGCTTCTCGGTGGCCGCGCGCTGCGTCGGTCAGGCGCAGCGCTGCATCGATCTCGCGCTGCCGTACGCCCTCCAGCGCGAGGCGTTCGGCCAGCGCATCGGCGAGTTCCAGCTGATCCAGCAGAAGATCGCCGACATGACCTGCCGCGCGCAGGCCGCGCGCGCGATCGTCTACCAGCTCGGGCGCATGAAGGATCGCGGCGTGCCGCGCGCTTCGATGGAGAGCTCGATGGCGAAGCTGATGGCGAGCCAGGCCGCGGTCGCGAACGCGCTCGACGCGATCCAGATTCACGGTGGCTACGGACTCAGCGAGGAGTACGAGGTCGGCCGCTTGTTACTGGAAGCGAAGGCGCTCGAGTTCGGCGAGGGCACGAGCGAGCTGCACACGAAGCTGATCGCCGAGTTCATGCTCGGCATCCGGAAGCAGTGATGGCGCCGTACGACCCGGCCGGGCAGGGCGCGAGACGGCGCGAGCTGCTGGAGCTGATCCTCGCCGTCTCGTTCGAGCGCCGCGAAGTGACGCTCTCCTCCGGGAAGAAGAGCGACTTCTATCTCGACCTCCGCACGACGTTGCTGCGCCCGCTCGGCCAGAAGCTCGCGGGCGAGCTGCTACTGGAGAAGCTGATGGCGCGCGGCGCGTGGGTCGACGCGGTGGGCGGCATGGCGGTCGGCGCGGTGCCGCTCGTGTCGGCGCTGCTGTCGGCGGCCGCGCACCACGATCCCGCGACGCCGCTGCTCGGATTCTTCGTGCGCAAGGAGGCCAAGAAGCACGGCCTCGGCCGACAAATCGAGGGCGCGTTCCGCAGCGGGATGACGGTCGCGCTCGTCGAGGACACCACGACGACCGGCGGCTCGACGCTCGAAGCGCTCGACATCGTGCAGGCCTCGGGCGGAAAGGTGGCGCGCGTGCTCTGCCTCGTGGATCGCGACGAGGGCGCGGCCGAAGCCTTCGCCGCACGCGGCATCGCGCTCGAGCCGCTCTTCACGCGCAGCGATCTGCCGGTCTGAGCTGTCCATCGGGGTCTGACCGTGAGTGCGCCCTCAGTGCAGCACCGTGGCAGCGAGGCCACTGTTCGATCTCCGCTCGAATCCGAAGACTCCGCCTCGCTGCGCGCGCCGAAGCGGCGCTTGCACTCAGCGCTCGCCGCGGATGTATTGGTGCAGCTCTTCGATCGTGGTCTCGCGGTCGGCGATGATCGCCTTCACGACGTCGCCGATCGAGATCAACCCGGCGATCTGGCCGTTCTCCACGACCGGTAGGTGCCGCACGCGCCGGTCCGTGATCAGCTGCATGCAGTCCTCGATCGAGTGGAGTGAGCCCACGCACACGGGCTTGTCGTCCATGATCTCGGCGACGCGCGTCTCGTCCGAGTGCTTGCCGCGTAGGATCACCTTGCGCGCGTAGTCGCGCTCGCTGACGAGCCCGGCCAGCTCGCCGCGCTCGAGCACGACCAGCGCGCCCACGTCGTGCTGCGCCATCTGGCGCAGCGCGTCGAGCACCGTCGCGTCCGGTGCGATGTGATGGACGGTCGTGCCCTTGCGGGCGAGCAGCTGCCGGACGGTGAGCATCGGGGCCCTCCAGTCGCGCTACGCCCTCCAGCATACGCCCGCAGCCGGGACCCAGTGACCGAGATCTGAGACCTGCTTGCCACCGCGCCGCGGCGTGGGCGTAGGCTGGGCGCCGAAAGGAGCCCCCATGGCCGACAGCGTCTACAAGGTGATCGAGCTCGTAGGCACCAGCACCGAGTCCTGGGAGAAGGCAGCCGCGGCCGCCGTCAAGCAAGCGGCCAAGAGCCTGCGCGATCTCCGCATCGCGGAGGTGAGCGAGCTCGACCTTCAGATCGAAGACGGCAAGGTGAGCGCGTATCGCGCGAAGCTGAAGGTCTCGTTCAAGTACGAAGGCACGGGCTGAGGGCTACCCGCTTCGCTTCGCTCGCCGCGCGCTTCGACTCGTTGCGCGCGCGGCGGGCGCGGCTGCGGCCCGCGCGCGCCCGTGCCGAGCGAGCCGCGTCGCCCTAGTGACTGCGCCGGCTGAAGTGGCCGTGCAGCGAGCCGTCGAGCAGCGTCAGGAAATCGCCCGCGCGCATGTGCACCACGTCCTCGTGATCGCCCGCTTCGAAGTAGACGTCGCGCAGCCCCGAGAGCGAATCCTCGTACACCGTCGGAATGCGATAGGGCGCTCCCACCGGCGGCATCGCGCCCGTCTCGCAGTCGGCGAACAGCGCGTCGATTTCGTTCTCGCTCGCGAGCTCGAGATCGCGGTTCGTCTGCGTGCGCAGCGAGCCGAGATCGAGCCGCGTCGAGGCCGGCACGACGGCCATCAGGTAGCCGCGCTCGTCCTCGAGCAGCACTGGCTTCACGAGCTTCTCCGCCGGCACGTGTGCTTCGCGCGCCGTCTCCGCGCTCGAGCGCGAGTGCGGATGCGGCAGCACCTCGTATGGGAGCCCGCTCCGATCCAAGAACCAACGCAGGCGTCGGGCGATCATCGGGTTCTCCTTCCCCTCGATGGGACGAGTGAGAGGAGCGCCGCCGCGAAGCGCGAGGGGATCGCCCGCGAGGCGACCCGCCGAGTTTGCGCCTCGCTGCCGACGGTGGCAATCGCGAAGGCGCGGGCTGCCGGACATTCGCTGTCCGCGTCCACCATCGGCTGAACGCGACGCGAGCACCGCGGCGTGCGCGCGCGCGTCGGCCCTGGCACGCCTGCTGCAGTCGCCTCCCGCGATCCAGCGGAGGCGAGAGATGATCGACCGCAACCACATGCAGCTCGACACCGGTGCGTGGCGCTTCCAGGTCTGGGTCGCGTTCGCGCTCGCGCTCGCGACGACGACCTGGGGCATCTGGTTCGTGCCGGCGGATCCGTGGGTGAAGGGCTTCTTGATGCTGGGCCTCTACTTCACCGTGTCGTCCGCCTTCACGCTCGCGAAGACGATTCGCGACGAACACGAGGGCCAGAAGATCATCAACCGCATCGGCGAGGCGAAGGCGGTGCAGATGCTGCGCGAGTACGGGGAGGAGGCGTGATGCTGTTCGAGCGCATGCGGCGGCTCGCGTCGGCGATCGCGGGAAATGCGGTGACGGAGCTCGAGGCAGCGCACCCGGTCGCCGTGCTCGACGCCGAGCGCACGCGGCTGCGCATGCAGGTCGCGCGTTACAACCGCGGCCTCGCCGCGCACGCGGCGATCGCCGAGCGGCTGCGCAGCCGCGGCGCGCAGCTCGCGCAGGAGGAGCGCGGGCTGGTCGAGAAGATCGAGCGGCGGCTCGCCGCGAACGATCGTGCGCGCGCGGCGGAGGCGGCGCTGCGCCTCGAGCAGGCGCGCGCGGATCGCGCGCGCGGTGCCGAGCAGCTCGCGCGCAGCGAGGCCACTTATCAGGAGCTGACGCGCTCTCGCAACCGCGCGGTCGAGTCCGCGCGCGCCCGCATCGAGGCGATGAAGCGCAGCATCGGCGAGGTGCAGGCGCAGCGTGCGCTCGCCGAGCTGTGCGAGCTCGCCGCGGATCTCGAGGGATCGATCGGAGTCAGCGAAGGCACGCTCGAGCGCGTGCACGAGCGGCTCGAGGAAGAGCGCGAGCTCGCGCTGGGCCGCGCGCGGGTAGCGCGCGAAGTCCTCGAAGCGGACCGCGAGGACGGCGCCGAAGAAGACCAACGGGCGCGCGCGGAAGAGGCGCTGCGCCGCTTCGAGGCGAGCCGGGCCGACGGCGCGCGCTAGCTCAGCGCGTGCTCGGCGGTCCCGCTGCGACGCCGGGCAGCGGCGGGCCCTCGCGCGCGAGCTTCTCCGCGCTGACGCGCAGCTCGTCGAGGCCCTTCGCGATGTACTTCGGCGACATCGACTGCACGATGCGCGTCGGCAGGTTCCCACCGGGCTCGTACGTCATCTCGAGCGTCACGCGCGTGCCGTTCGGGCTCGCCGCGATCTCCCAGCGGCCCTCGTCGACGGCCACCTGCACCGCACCGTCGGCCACCGGCGCCTGCTCGTCAGCGAGGCGATAGCTGCGGCGCACGCCGCCGTCGGGGAGCGGCTCGTCCATCACCGCGACCGTGCTCTGGCGATCCTCGAACGGCCAGCCGGTCTTTTGCAGGTTCACGATGCGGCCGTCCGCGAGCCGCCGGCTGTCCTCGAGCATCGACGAGCTCTCGTTCAGGCGGACCGGATCGGTGAGCACCGCGGTCACCCAGACCGGCGCGACGCTCCACTCGCACTCGCCGCGGAAGGTCGGGACGTTGCGCGTGTCGACGCTGACGAGCTTCACCGTGCAGCCGGGCACGCTGGCGTCGGCGAGCGCAGCGTGCGGAGCGGCCAGCGCGGCCGCCGACAGAAATGCGAGAAACCCGGCGGCCTTCGACAGCATGGAACCACCTCCGCCTGCGTGCGCGCTTGCCCTCGTAAGTGGAGCGCCGCGCCGCTTGGTGTCGCGAATGCCGGAGCGGCGGCGCGGCACCAGTCCGGCGGCGTCCGCTTTGCGACCGCAGCCGGACAGCGCCGGACAGCCGCGGCACCGAAGCCGGCCTCGCGCGATCGCTCAGCGCGCCTTCCGCGCCCCTCGGCGCTCCTTCTTCTCCGCCGCCGCGCGCAGCTCCGCGAGCGAGCTCTCGATGCTCGACCGCACGGTGCGCTGGACCAGTGAGACGGGGAGGCTTCCGCCCGCGTCGTAGGTCTGCTCGTAGCGGAGCTGGGTGCCGCCTGCGCCGTCGCCGCGAATCTCCCAGCGGCCGTCGTCTCGCCGCACTTGCACGCGGCCCTCGCCGAGCGGCTCCTGCTCGCGCGCGAGCGAGTACGTGAGCACGAGCCCGCCGTCGGCCAGCCACGTCTTCTCGGTCGCGAGCGTGCTCTGGCGGTCGTCGATCGGCCACCCGACCGCGTGCACGTTCAGCACGCGGCCCTCGCCGAGCCGTGTGCTCTCCGCGAGCGAGCTCGACGCCGCCGCGATCTGCGCCGGATCGGCGACGATCTCCGCGACGGTCCGCGCCGCCACTGGCCAGCGACACGCGGCGGCGAACGTGGCGATGCCCGCCGCGTCGACGCGCGTGCGCTCGACCGTGCAGCCGAGCTCCGGCTCCGCGGCCGCCGGCGTCTCGAGCGAGAGCACGAGACCGACCAGCGCGACGCCGCACGCGCACGCCCCCCTAACGACTCCTTCGCGCGATCTCTGCTTCATCCCCGCTTAGCTAGCAGACCGACTCGGAATGCGCGGACACCGCACATCGCGAGCACAGCGCAGGTCGAGGCCACCGTTCGACCTCGCTCGGCTGCGAAGACTCCGCCTCGCTGCGCGCTTCGCTTGCTAGCGGGCAGCGATCGCAGTGCGCAATTCCTCGAGCGAGCTCGCGATGCCATGCTTCTGGAAGCGCCGGACCAGGAACGGCTTCAGCGCGCCGCCGGCGTCGTAGCGCGACGTGTAGACGAGGCGCGTTCCGCGCTCGCCGTCGCGGCGGATCTCCCAGCGGCCTTCGTCCTCTCGAATCCCGACGCGGCCGTCGGCGAGCGGCTCCTGGTTCGCTGCGCGCCGGTACTCGAAGCGCACGCCGCCTGCGGGCAGCCGGCGCTCGCGCCAATCGAGCGTCACCTGGCGGTCGCCGAGCGGCCAGCCGACGCGATGCACCTGGACGACGCGTCCATCCGGGAGCCTCCGCCAATCGGCGAGCGAGGTCAGCGCGACCGTGAGCTTCTGCGGGCTGCGCAGCGTCGCGAGCACCGCCTCGAGCTCGAGCGGCCAGCGGCAATCGGCCGTGACGGTCGCGACGCCGTCCACATCGACGCGTTCGGTGTAGACCCGGCAGCCCGCGCGGCGAATCTCCGCGCTCCCGTCGCCGCGTGCTTCGGCGGCCGCCGGGGTCGCGAGCGCAGCGAGCAGCGCGAGCAGCAGCGAGCGCAGTCGGGATGCGGGCATCCCGCCCGTTTCGGCAGGCGGAGCCCAGGATTGAGCGCCCGGCTGCGCGCCCAGCGTCGCGCAGCTCGAGTGCAGTGAGCGATCCCGCGTTGCCGAAGAGCCAGCGAACCGAAGAGGCGTCGCGTGCCGAACATCCGCTGGCTGCTCGCGCTGATCACGGCTCTGCACCGGCTCGTCTACCGCGCGACGCGCGGCGTGATCGGGCGCCGCATCCCGCTCGTCGATTGGCGCGCGCTGCTGCTGACGCACGTCGGCCGCAGCACGGGCCGTTCGTACACCGTGCCGTTGCTCTACATCCCTGACGGCGCGCGCTTCGTCGTCGTCGGCTCGAACGCTGGTGATGCGCGGCCGCCGGCGTGGTGGCGCAACCTGCAGGCTCGGCCCCACGCGCGCGTTCAAGTCGGCGCGAACGAGATCCCGGTGCGCGCGCGGCTCGCGAGCGGCGCGGAGCGCGCGCGGCTCTGGGCCGCCCTTGTCGCGAACTACCGCGACTACGAGCGCGAGACGCGCGGCACGCGCGAGATGCCGGTGATCGTGCTGGAGTGCGTCGCGTAGCCCGCGAGCCAGCTCCGCCGGAGCGATGCTCGGGCTCGGCGCGTGGACGGCGCGCCAGCACGGCGCCGCTCGCTTTGCGGGGCTAGCCGCGCTCGCCGGGCTCGCGCCGCGCGCGCTGCTCGACGAGCCGCGCGTAGGTGCCCGCCTTCATCGAGATGAAGATCGCCTCGCACTCCGCGCACAGCCGCTCGCCGGCGTGCAGCTGGCCGGCGACGAAGATCTTGCGCCCCTCGATGCGCGTGATCTTCGCGGTGAAAACGACCTCGACGCGCAGCGGCGTCGGCGTGCGATACGCGACGTTCAGCTGCGCGGTCATGCCAGGCGCGTTCGAGAACGTCTCCGCGAAGCCGAGCACCTCGTCGAACGCGGCGGCGATGTAGCCGCCGTGCACGCAGCCGGGCGGCCCCTCGTACGCGGAGCCGAACGTCACGCGCCCGGTCACGCGGCCGTCCTCGTCGGCGCTCATCGTGATCGGCGGCGAGAGCGGGTTCGAGCGCCCGATCAGCGGGCTGAAGTCGAAGTGACCGCCGGCTGCGCCCTCGGCGTCCTCGGCTTGCGCGTCGGCCAGCGCGCTCTCGGCGAAGCCGACGTAGCGCTTGCGCACCGGATGCGTCGCGAGATGCGACGCGTACGTCTCGAGCTGCGCCGCGGCGCGCTCGAGCTCGGCCTCGGGCGCGTCGCTCGTGATCAAGCGCTCGATCACCGCGCGCATCGCGGAGGCGAGGCGCCGGCGCGCCGTCCACACGCCGGTCGCGAGGTTCAGGTTCGCTTCCCAGCGCCGGCGGAAGAACGCGCGCTGCGAGGCGTCCTGCTCGGCGCTCACGCTGCGCCCGTCCCGAACGTCGCGAAGATCGCGTCCAAGTTCTCGCGCTGCTGCTCCGGGCGAACGCCGACGCTCGGCGGATAGAGCAGCGGGTCCTGCGTCAGATCCTTCCACTGCGCGAGCCGATCGCGCGCTTCGTCGGGCGTGCACGCGATCGCGATCTCGTCGACGAGCGCGTCGGGAATCGCCTCCGCCATCGCGCGCGTGTCGAACTTCTTCAGCGCCGCGCGGCAGGCCTCGCCGACGTGCTTCAGCCCATGGTGCTCGAGGATCGAGTGGTAGAGATCGGTCGTATAGTAGAAGCCGATCTGGCCCTTCGCATTGCGCAGCGCCTCCTCGCGCGTCGGCGCGAGCGAAGTCAGCACGTAGGGTGCGAGCGCGCACGAGCCGGCGGCGCGCCCGGCTTCGCGCTCGCCTTCGGCGATGCACGCGAGCGTCACCTCGCGGTGCCAGCGGCGCGTCGCGATCGGGTGGCCGATCAGCGCATCGGCGCACGCGCCGGCCGTGCGCGACATGCCGCGGTTCACCGCGGCGATCCAAATCGGCACCTCGGCGCGCGCCGCGTTCGGCCGCGAGAACGCCGGCACGTTCAGCTTCCAGAACTCGCCCGCGAAGCGGAAGCCGCCGCCCCGCTGCGCGGCGAACGCCGCCCGTAACAAGCGGACCAGCTCGCGCATGCGCGCGGCCGGCCGCGAGAACGGCACGCCATACCAGTCCTCGTTCATGCGCCGCGTCGCGGAGCCGAGCCCGAGGATCATGCGGCCGCCCGAGAGCTCGTCGATGTCCATTGCCGCGCTCGCGAGCAGCAACGGCGTGCGCGTGAACGAGTTCGCGATGCCGGTGCCGAGCCGGATCCGAGTCGTTTGCGGCGCGGCCGCGGCGAGCGGAACGAAGCCGTTGCGGTTGAAGAACTCGATCGTGAGCGCAGTCGCGAAGCCGTTTCGCTCGGCGCGCTGCACGAGCTCTACATCGCCGCGCAGCGAGCCGCTCATCAGGATCAGGCCGAGGCGCATGGGATTCTCCGAGCGAGCGCGCACGATATCTCGGCGCGGCGCGGGCCTGCGGGTCCGCGCTATCTCGAAATCGAAGCGGAGGTCGAGATGGACTCGGAGGCGTTCCTGCGCGAGCTGCGCGCGTTCATCGGCAAGCCCGGCGCGCCCGAGATCGCGCGCGACGCAGTGAATCAGCCAATGATCCGCCATTGGTGCGATGCGATGGATGACGCGAATCCCGCGTACCTCGACGCCGCGTTCGCCGCGCGCAGCGTCCACGCCGCGATCGTCGCGCCCCCGGCGATGCTGAACGCTTGGACGATGCCCGGCCTGCCGGGGCGGCCCGCGGGTCGCGCTGACTCGGCCGGCGAGGTCTATCGCGCGCTCGATGCGGCCGGCTTCAGCTCGGTGGTCGCGACCGACAGCGCACACGAGTACGCGCGCTATCTGCGGCTCGGCGACCTCGTGCAGGGCGTGAGCGAGGTCGAGGACGTGAGCGCCCAGAAGCAGACGGCGCTCGGCGCGGGCCACTTCGTCTCGACGCGCACGACGTACACCGTGCAGAGCGGCGAAATGATTGGGCGGATGCGCTTCCGCATCCTCAAGTTCAAGCCCGGAACCGGGCGCGGGGCGCCGGGCGTCGCCGCGCCCGCTGCGGCGCCGCGCGATCTCGCCAGGCGCACGCCGCGTCACGAGACGACGCTGCGCGCGGGCGACGCGAAGCCAGGCACTGCGCTCGCGCCGAGCCCCGAGCCGATCACCGCGACGCGCATCGTCGCCGGCGCGATCGCGTCGCGCGATTATCAGGACGTCCACCACGACCGCGAGCTCGCGAAGCAGCGCGGCTCACCCGACATCTTCATGAACATCCTGACGACGAGCGGAATCGTCACGCGCTACGTCAGCGATTGGGCGGGCCCGGAGGCGATCCTGCGCGCGCTCGCGATCCGGCTCGGTGCGCCGAACTATCCCGGCGACACGATGCTGCTGACCGGCAGCGTCAGCACGGCGAACGGGCGCGAGCTCGAGATCGCGCTGCGCGGCGACAACCGCCTCGGGCCGCACGTGACGGGAACGGTTCGACTCACGCTTCCGGGTTGAATGCCCGCGAAACTTCGTGACTTCCCGCACAAGCCGCAGCGCTCGGCAGCCGAAACGGTGCGGATGACGCGAATCCACCCGCTCCCGCACGCCGCAGCTCTCGCGCTGATCGCCACGCTCACGGCCGCTCCCGCGCTCGCCGGCGACGGCACGCTCGCCGCAGGTGTTACGGCCGGCACGCTCGGCGTCGGCCCCGAGCTGAGCCTGCGCCCGATGGAGCAGCTCGGCCTGCGCGCGAACCTGAATTGGCTCTCGTTCTCGCGCGACGAGGACGTCGACGACATCGATTATCACGGCGACCTCGGCTTGCTCTCGATCGGCGCGATGGCCGACTGGTATCCATTCGACGGCGGCTTCCGGATCTCGGCCGGCGCACGCTGGAACGGCAACGAGATCGATCTCTCCGCGCGGCCGAGCGACGACGTGACGATCGGCAGCACCACGTACACGCCGGCCGAGATCGGGCGCCTCACCGGCACGGTCGAGGCGAACCCGATCGCGCCGCTGCTGACGATCGGCTACGGCGGCGACCTCGGGCGCGGCTTCACGCTCGGAGCCGAGGTCGGCGTGATGTATCAGGGCACGCCCGAGATCAAGAACCTGCGCGCGCGGGACGGGCTGCTCGAAGGCGACCCCGGACTATTGGCGGATCTCGAAGACGAAGAAGAGCGCATCGAGGACGAGGTCGACTCGTATCGCTTCTGGCCGGTGCTGCAGGTGATGGTGCTCTACCGGTTTTGATCCGTTCCTCGTTGCGGGCTCCGCGGACGCGGCGGGGCCGGGGGCGGCGGCTTCTCGTGGCTCGCTTCGCCCCTTGGATCATTAGGGACATTTGCTGAGGCACGTTCCACCGAGTTGACCGCGGGGCATTCTCAGGGGGGCTCCGCTGCGCTTTACCTCGGCGCCGCCGCCCCCGGCCCCGCCGCGTCCGCTCTTGCTCGTCGTCTCGATGCGGAGTTTGGGAGAGGGCTGCGGAGCGGTCGGCTTCGAGCCGACCGCTCCGCACGCTTCGCGTCGTCACGGACGTGCGAGTGGCGCGCGGCTCAAGGTGTCCAGGCGGCTGATTTCGGGACGACGAACAGGCCTTCGGCTTCGCTGAAGGTGATGCCGTCGGCGACCAGCGAGCTGCGCGTCGTGACCTTGCGCGCGGCGCCGTCGGCGTCGGCAATCAGCGTGTGGGTCACTTCGAACGAGAGCTCGCGCAGGATCGGGGTACCGCGGCGGTAGCGCACCGTCAGCGATGCGGTCATCGCGGGAATGCCGGCCCACAGATTGTGCTGGCCGAGGATCTGATCGAAGAAGTGCGAGACGAAGCCGCCGTGCACGCAGCCGGGCGGTCCCTCGAACGTGACGCCGAAGCTGACGCGCCCGCTCGTCACGCCGTTCGCGTGCGAGATCGTGAGCTCCGGCCGGAGCGGGTGGTGGTCGGGAGTCATCACGCGGCTCACGTAATAAGGGCGCTGGCTGCGCGGCTCGGCGGCGAGCCGCGGCGTCGCGTCGGCGCGCGCGGCCGGCGCGAGCACTGCGTCGAGCGCGTCGATCGCGCGCAGCGTGTCCTCGACGCGTGGCAGCGCCGCGCTCGGCAGCTCGCCGACGCGCAGCATCGTCTCGGTGAGGCGGCGCTGCGCTTCGGCGAGGCGGTACACCGCCTCGTGCGGGCGCTGCGCGGAGGATGCGAGCGAGAGGTCCGGCTTCATGCGCGCTCGGTAGCAGAGCCGCTGCGCGCTGGAAGCGCGCCGCAGTCGCCGCGAGACTTCCGCGATGCGGAAACGGCGACTAGTCGCCGCGCGCTATCCGGACGCGCGCGTCGTGATTCCGAGCCATGGGCCGGCGGGCGGGCGCGAGCTGCTGGATCACACGATCGCGCTCGCCGAAGCCGCCGTGCGGCAGTAGCGCGCGGTGGCCACCGACTACCGCGCGCGAATCGAGCGCGCGCTGCGCTTCATCGGCGAGCGCCACGCGCAGCCGCTCACATTGCGCGACGTCGCGCGCGCGGCGGCGCTCAGCGAGTTCCACTTCCACCGCGTGTTCTCGGCGGTGATGGGCGAGAGCGTCGGGCAGTTCATCACGCGCACGCGGCTCGAGCGCGCGGCGTTTCGGCTCGCGTACGAGCCGGACGCGAGCGTCACCGAAATCGCGGAGGGCGCCGGTTATTCGTCGGTCTCGAATTTCTCGAAGGCGTTCTCCGCGCGCTTCGCGCTCGCGCCGACGGGCGTACGCAAACGCGAGGCACTGCCGGCGGCGCTCGCGAAGCGCCGCGCGAGCGCGCCTCGCTCGCGCGAGCCGACCGGCCTGTACGCGCTGCCGCGCGAGGCGAGCGCCGCCAAGCGCGAACGCCGCTACGCGAAGCTCGCGCGCAGCGTGCGCTTCGAGCGCACGCCGGCGCGCACGCTCGCGTGCCTCGCGAGCGCGAACGGCTACGCGTTCGCGGCGATCGAAGCCGCGTGGCGCGAGCTCGTGGAGCGCGCGCTCCAGCTCGGCCTGCCCGAGCCGCTCGACGCGTACGGGCTCCCGTTCGACAGCCCGCAGCTCACGCTGCCCGAGCTGTGCCGTTATCACGCCTGCGTCGCGTGCCCGCCCGCGCTCGCGCTCGCGCCGCCGCTCTTTCGCAGCGAGCTGCCGGCCGGCCGCTACGCCGTCTTCCCGTACGCCGGCGCTGCGCGCCGCGTCGAGGACACCTACCGCGCGATCTACTCGGTCTGGCTCCCGCGCAGCAGCCTGCGCCCGGACGACTTCACGCCGGTCAACCACTACGTGAAGGGCGGCCCGGTGCGCGGCCAGATCGAGATGGAGATCTGGATCAAGGTGCGCGGCAAGTAGCGCTCGTCGCAATCCGCAAGCCAGGAGAACTCTTCCGCAACCGCGGAGAAGCCCGCGGGCGTGCCGCGATCGAGCCTCCCCCACGAAGGAGCTCTTCATGGAACGCACGGCGGCTCGGGTTCTGATCACCGGTGCGTCACGCGGAATCGGGCGCGCGGCGGCGATCGAGCTCGCGCGGCGCGGCTACGACCTCGTCCTCGCCGGGCGGGATCTCGCCGCGCTCGACGGCACGCGCCGCGAGGCCGCGCACTTCGGCGTCGACGCGCAGGCGCTCGCGATCGACGTGTGCGACGACGCGAGCGTTCGCGACGGCGTCGCGTGCGCGCTCGCGAGCGGGCCGGTCGACGTGCTCGTGAACAACGCGGGCGTGTTCCAGCAGCGCCTGTTCCTCGCGCAGGATCCGGCGTGGCGGCAGCGCGAGCTCGACGTCAACTACTTCGGCGCGCAGCGCGTCACGGCCGCGTTGCTGCCAGCGATGATCGCGCGGGGCAGCGGCACGATCTTGAACGTGTCGTCGTTGGTCGGCGCGATTCCGTGCCCGAGCGTCGCCAACTATTGTGCGAGCAAGGCGGCGCTGAATGCGTGGTCGCACGCGCTGCGCGGCGAGGTCGAACGCCACGGCGTGCGCGTCGTGGTGTTCCTGCCGAGCCACACCGACACCGAGAACGCGCGCCGGCTGACGCGCTTCGACGGCGTGCCCGCGCTGCCGGTCGACTACACCGCGCGCCAGCTCGTGCGCGCGCTCGAGCGGCGACCGCGCCAGTACGCAGCGAGCCCGGTGTTCCGCGCGTTCCTGCGGCTCGCGGCCGTGTTCCCGCGCTGGGCGGAGGGCCAGATGCGCGCGTCCACCGAGTTCAGCCTCGCGGATGAGCCGATCGCTTAGGGCGGCCGCGGCCCACGGCGAAATCTCGGAAAATCGGCGGACCGCCACCGGCTGTGACCGCCGTTGTCACAGCCAGGCTGTTTCATCGCGATCGCAGCGTGAGAACCCCCTGGCGCGCTGCCGCGGCGAAGGCGCCCCCCGCCTTCGCCGCGGGTCTCGCGGTGGGTGACGAGAGCGAGAGCGCTGGCGTCCGAGCAGCGAGGCCGAGCCCGTCATGGGCGAGCAAGCCGGGCGGAAGGAGAAGCCGATGATCGCAATGAACGCTCGACGGACCGAGCGCGCTGGACGCGTGCGCACGCTCCCGAAGGCACTGCGCACGCTTAGGTGCTGCCTCGTCTGCGGCTCGCGCGAAGTGCGCACCGATCAGGTGATCGAGCGCGGGATCTTGATGCTGAACGAGTGCCCGCGCTGCGACCATCGCTGGACCGAGCGGCCGCAGCTCGCTCCCGCAACGATCGCCGCCCGCACGGCAGCGGTCGTAGCCGCATAGCGCGAGACCGCGAGGCGCCAGAGGAGCGCGCTGCCTAGCCTGCGTGCGTGGCACAGGAAGCTTCGAGCGCGCCAGCGCACGCACCGGATCGCGGGCGTCCGAGCACGCCTCCGCGGCGCATCGTCTCCCTCGTGCCGAGCCTCACCGAGGCGCTGTTCACGCTCGGGCTCGGCGCGCGCGTCGTGGGCGTCACCGAGTGGTGCGTGCATCCCGCCGGCGAAGTGGCGCGTCTCCCGAAGGTCGGGGGAACGAAGAATCCCGAGATCGCGGCGATCACGGCGCTCGCGCCGGATCTCGTGATCGCGAATCAGGAGGAGAACCGGAAGCGCGACGTCGAGAAGCTCGAGGCTGCAGGGTTGAGGGTGTGGGTCACGTACCCGCGCACCGTGCGCGAGGGCGCGGCGCTGCTCGCCGAGATCGCGGCGCTGGGCGCGAGCGCGGAGGCGCACGAGCGCGTCGTCGCGCCAGTGCTGCTTGCAGTCGCCGAGGCCGAGAGGTCGTCCCCTGAGAAGCCTGCTCGCGTCTTCTGCCCGATCTGGCGCGACCCGTGGATGGCGGTTGGAGCGCCGACCTATGCGGACGACATGCTTCGCGTGTGCGGCGGGTCGAACGTCTTCGCGAATCACGCGGAGCGCCGCTACCCGCGCGTCACGCTCGCCGAGATCGAGGCCGCGCAGCCGGAGGTGGTGCTGCTCCCGGACGAGCCGTACGCGTTCGGTCCGCGCGATGCCGCGGAGATCGCGTCGCTCGCGATCCCTGCAGCGACGTCTCGGCGCATCCATTTGATCGACGGCACTTTTGTTTCCTGGTACGGTCCTCGAATCCTCCGTGCGATTGAACTGTTGCGCCTCCTCCTCGGCGCGACGAGGGGGTGATCGCGGTGCCGGGTGGGTTCCGGATTCGTCCAATGTTGTTGGGCATTGGCCTGTTGTGTTCGCTGTTGTTCGCTCCCGCGAGCTTCGCCTCGAACCTGAAGGACGTGCGCGTCGGCCCGCACGGCGACTACACGCGAGTCGTGCTCGAGACCGACACGAAGGCCTCGTACTCGCTGAACCAGAGCGACGGCGTCGTGACGATCGAGCTCCAGGCGAGCGCAGCGCCGAAGGCGGTGACCGCGAAGAGCCAGCAGCTCTCGTGGGTGCGCGTCGAGCCGGCCGGTGCGAGCGCGGTCGTGCGCATCGAGCTGAAGGGCCCTGCGCGCGTGAAGCAGATGGTGCTCACCGCGCCGCATCGCATCGTGCTCGACGTGTTCGGCGACGCGAATGCCGCGCCGGCGCCGCCGCCGCGCGAGCCGGTCGCGAAGGCCAAGCCGACGCCTGCGCCGGCACCTGCACCGCCCGCGAGCGAGCCGGCGCGCGCGCCGATCGCCGCGGCGGACGAAGAGGCGCTGCTTCAGCGCGAAGCGGACGCCATGCTCGGGCCGGCGCCCGGCTCGCAGCCGAGCACTTCTCCGAGCCCCGATCTGGCGACGACCGACAGCGCGGGCGCGGGTGCGCCGGCCGGCGATGAGGCCGCTGCGCTCGAGGGCGCGAGCGGCGATCCGGAGCAGGCGGCCGCGCCGCTGGCCGTCGCGGAGCCCAAGCCCGCGCCGGTTCGCGTCGTGGAGCACGAGAAGGGGCTTGTCGATTGGTTCGGCGAGCCGCTGGTGCTCGCGGGTCTCGCGGTTCTGATGCTCGGGCTGGTCGTGATCCTCTGGCGCAGACGGCCGCCGCAGGCTGCAGCGAAGCAGAAGCCGAAGGACGAGGAGACGTCGGCCGCCTCGCTGTTTGCGGGAGCGCCTGCGGCGAGCAGCGAGTCGACCGAGAGCGCAGCGCACGGCTCCGAGGCGAGCGGCTCCCCGTTCTCAGGCGGCGCCCCCGCCTCCGCGGGCGCCTCCAGCGACCCGGGCGACAGCTCGTTCGAGCTCGAGCCGCCCGACGCGGAGCCCGAGAAGCCGGACCTCGGCCCGGCCCGCGGCGCGATGCTCTCGACGATCGCGAGCGTCACGTCGACCAGCGTCTTCGAAGCTCAAGCCCCGACCTCGACCGGAGGACTGTCCTTGTCCGAGCTCGACCGCCGCCTCGCGCTCCTCGAACAGCGCCTCGAAGAGGTGATCGACGCGAAGGATCGCCTCGAGCGCCAAGTCTCCGCGCAAACCGAGGAGCTGCGCGTGCAGCGCGCCGCGATCGCGCGCACCCAGCGCGTGCTGCGCACGGTCGTGCGCCCCGAGGACGATCAGCCGAGCGAGCCGGTACTGAAGAGCTAGGGCCGGCTCACGCCGCTGCGAGCTGCAGCGCGCCGACCGCGCCGGCGTATTCGCCGCGCTCGAGGAACACGGGCTCGCGGCCTAGCGCGCTCGTGATGTCGCGCAGCACGTCGCGCAGCGCCGGGTTGTCGCGCAGCGTCGAGCCGCCGAACACGATGTGGCGGATCGCGTGCGGCGCGGCGAGGCCGGCGCAGATCAGCGCGACGTTCTCGCCGACGAGGCCCATGATCGCGGCCGAGACGTCCTCGGGCTTCGGCTTCGCGCCGCTGCGCAGGATCGGCTTGCCGAAGTTCGCGGCCGTGAGGTCGCCGGTCAGTGCGATCTCGCCGGGGCGGTAGATGTCCGAGACGAGCATGTCGACGTGGCGCCGCTCACCGCGCGCGGCGAGCGCGCAGATCTCGTCGAAGCTCGCGCTGCCGAGCAGCAGCGCGCCGAGGCCCATCACGGTGCCGCCGCCGAGCGCGGTGCCGCCGACGCGACTCACCGAGAGCCGGTCCGCGAGCATCACGCTCGTGCCGGTGCCGAGCGAGACGAGCAGGAACGGGTGAGGCGCGTCGCGGCCCTCGGCGTCGAGCAGCGCGGATGCGCCGGCACCCCACGCGGCGAACTCGTTCACGCGCACCGCGTCGGCGCCGAGCCGGCGCGAGAGCTCGCCCGCGCCGCCGCCGGTGAGGCCGATGCGGCGCGGCGCCAGCTCGGCGACGAGCTTCTCGGCGGGCCGCGCGTCGCCGGCCGGCAACACGCGGTGCAGCATTTCGTTCCCGTTGCGGATTGCGAGCTTCGTCAGGCTCGCGCCCGAGTCGATCCCTAGCGCGTCGACCATCGCTCGTTCCTTCTCGGATTCCGGTGGGAGACTGACTCAGGATCCCCGAGCACGGCGCAGCCTCGCTGCGCGCTTCGCTTGCTAGGCGGCGACTCGCAGCTCCGTCACTTCTCGGTGTCGGCCCGGCGGCCGGCTGATATACACCGAGGCGCCCGAGCCGGACCGACGCGAAGAAAATGTCGGCGCGGGGATCACTCGGCGGCCCGTCGAGTGTCTCATGCTCGGGTCTGTCCTCCACTCTCGCTCGGGCCGCGCATGTATACCCAGTTCTACGGGCTGCGTGAGAAGCCTTTCACACTCAGTCCCGACCCGAAATACCTGTTCCTGTCGGACTCGCATCGCGAGGCGCTCGCGCACCTGCTCTACGGAATCGAGCAGGGCGAGGGCTTCATCGCGGTCACCGGCGAGGTCGGCACCGGCAAGACGACGCTGTGCCGCACGTTGCTCGAGCGGCTCGATCCCTCGACCGAGGTCGCGTTCGTCTTCAACCCGCCGCTCTCGGGGATGGAGCTGCTCCAGGCGATCCATCACGAGCTCGGGCTGCTCGGCGGCGAGGCCTCGCGCCAGGAGCTGACCGAGGAGCTGAATCAGTTCCTGCTCGAGAAGAAGGTGCAGGGCAAGCGCGTGCTCTTGATCGTCGACGAGGCGCAGAACCTCGAGCGCGATGCGCTCGAGCAGGTGCGGCTGCTCGGGAATCTCGAGACGAACACCGCGAAGCTGATCCAGATCGTGCTGCTCGGGCAGCCGGAGCTCGACACCAAGCTCGAGTCGCCGGATCTGCGCCAGCTGCGCCAGCGCATCACGGTGCGCTGGCGGCTTGCGCCGCTCTCGGCGGGCGAGACGCGCGAGTACATCGCGCACCGGCTGAAGGTCGCGGGCGGCGCGAAGGAGCTGTTCACCGAGCTCGCGACGCGCGAGATCCACCGGCGTTCGCGCGGGGTCCCGCGCGTGATCAACCTGCTGTGTGATCGCGCGCTGCTCGCGGGCTTCGCGTCGCAGGCGCTGTCGATCGGGCTCGGGCTCGTCTCGCAGGTCGAGCGCGAGGTCGCCGGGCCGCCGCGCGGCGGCAGCCGCTTCTCGAGCTGGCGCGACAAGTTCGTGCTGCGGCCCGACTTGCTACTGGCCGCGCTGGTCGGCGCGACCGCGTTCGCGCTCGTGCTCGGCGTCGCGCTCAGCACCGGCCTCGGCGAGCGCTGGCTGCGAGGCTTCCGCGCGGAGCCGGCGAGCGCGCGGGCCGCTGGCGCTCCGCAGGCCGAGCCGTCGGCGCGCGCCGAGTCGGCGCTGCCGGAAGTCTCTGCAGCGCCGGCGCCCGCGCCTTCGCTCGAGCCGCTGGCCGACACGCTCGCGCGCATCTCGCCGGCTGCCGCGGGCGCCGCGAGCTTCGACGCGCTGCTCGAAGTTTGGGGCGAGCCGCGCGCCGGCGCGCAGCTGCTCTCCGTGGGACAGCTCCAGGATCGGCTGCGCGAGCGCGGCTTCTCCGTGCTCGCGCTGATCGAGTCCGATCTCGACGCGCTGCGCCGCATCGATCGTCCCGTGCTCTTGATGCTGAGCGCGCTCGATGGCGCGCCGCGCCCCGTGCTGCTCGAGCGCCTCTCGGGCGACGCCGGAGTGATTCGCGGCCTCGGCGCGGGCGCGCCGCTGCGCGTTCCGCTCGGCGAGCTGCTCTCGCACTGGGATCGCACCGCGTTCATCGCGTGGCGCAACGGCGCGGCGCTGCCGGAGCTGCTGATCGCCGGCAGCCGCGGCGAGCCGGTTGCGTGGCTGCAGCAATCGCTCGCGCAGCTCGGCCACGCGACGCAGGCGCCGAGCGGCGTGTTCAACGACGCGACCACGAACGCGGTGCTCTCGTTCCAGCGCGCGGAAGGCCTCACCGCGGACGGCGCGGTCGGGCCGTTCACGCAGCTGCTGCTCTACCGCGCGCTTGCGGGGGCCAGCGACGCGCCGCGGCTCGTCGAGCGCACGCCTTGAGCACGATTCTGAAAGCGCTGCGGCGGCTCGACGAGCAACGCCGCTCGGAGGCGCCGCCGCGCACGCTCGAGGAGCAGGTGCTGGCGGGCGCAGCCGGCGGCGCCGCGCGCGCCCGCCGCGCGCCGGTCGCGCGAAGGACGATCTGGGTCGCTGGTGGAGTGTTCGGCGTGCTCGCGGTCGGGAGTGCGTCGGTGCTCTGGCTCTCGCGCGAAGAAGCGCCGGCCGTCATCGCCGCGGCCCAACCGGAGCGCGTCGCGGCCGCGCCTCCTCCGCTGCCCGAGGTCGTCGCGCGCGCGCCGCGCGAATCGCTGCCGGCGCAGGGCGCTCCGCTGGCGGGAGACGAGCTCGACTCGTCCGTGCGTTCGGCGCTGCGAGCCGAGACCGCGCGCGGTGACGGCGCGCTCGCGTCGGGCGCCGCGAGTGCCCGGCCTGCGGCCGGCAACCAGCCGGAGCCGAACATCGGCGTCGAGCCCCTGACCGAAGCAGCGGAAGCGGCGGCGCCTCGCTTCACCGTGCGCTCCGCGCGCGAAGAGCCGCGCGGGCCGGCGCCCGCTCCGACGCCGCAGCGCGAGCTCGCCCCGAGCCCCGAGCCGCCGCGCCGCGAACCGATCCGCGAGACGCAGGTGGAGACCGCGCCAGCGCCGAGCGAGCCTGCACCGATCGCGCAGCAGCGGGCGGCCGCGGCTCCCTCGGCGCGCGCTCGTGAAGAGCGCAGCGAGCCTGCGCCTCCCACCGCCGGCGAACCCGATGTCGCGCTCGTCGCGCCGCGCCCCGAGATCTGGGTGGAGAGCACCGAGTGGCACCCGTCGCCCGAGAAACGCAGCGCGCGCATTCGCGTCGGCGAGGACAGCGCGCGCAATCTGCATGAGGGCGACGCAGTCAACGGCGTCGTCGTCAAAGAAATCCGCCCCTCTGGCGTCCTCTTCCTCTACGAAGGCGCCGAGTTCAAGCGCGGCGTCGGCGGCAGCTGAGCTAGCTGTTTGGCTGCGCCGGAAGGAAGAGTCGAGACGCTTCATGTCCAGTTCCGGCGCATCTGGCTTCTTGCGCAAGGCCATCAGCTGGCTCGAGCTGTCCCTCGGAGCGCTGACCCTGATCCTTGCGATCTGGATGTTCTGCAGCGTCGTCAGAGATCCTGATTCCGACCCGCACGGCATGGTCAGCGGGTACGCGGTGCTCTTCTTCTTGTTTGGTGTGCTTCTAGTCGCGGGCGGCGCCGCCCTGCGAGTACGGAAGGCCCTGGTCTGGTTCGCTCAAGGCCCCGTCTTGTTGTACGGCGCGTACCTCGCCTCACTCTTGTTCTGGTAGTCGGCGGCGTTCGGAAGGGCGCAGCCCAACCAGGCGCTGCAGCTGACCTGGCGCCGCTTGGTCGGCGTGCGGCGTTGGTCGGCCGTCGGCCGGGCGGCCCGAGGGCGTCACGCGCCCGGCCTCCGGTCGTGGCATTGTGGTGTGCGGCGCCAGGCAGCTGAGCGCCAAACCGTTAGGCCGCAGCAGGAGCGAGTGAGGCTGGCTCGGTCGTGGCATCACGGCGAGCGCGCGCTTCGATGGCGACGTCGCATCACCTCTCCCACTCCCCGCTACGCGTCGTCGCCGACGTACGGCAAGGAGCCGCGCGGGCAGGCGGGGGTCGCGGAGCGAACGCCCAGGCGTGACCGCGCGCAAGCTCGAAGCGCAACGCGCCAAGGTCCTCGAACTGCGCATGTCTCGATCGATCGCGGTCACGCGGCTGAGCGCAGCGAGCCCCCGCCTGCCCGCGCGGCGGCGTCCCGCGACGAAGCCTCAGCGCAGCGACTCAGCGCACCGAAACGGTGCCGTTACTCGCCCGCAGCTTGATCGGCGCCCCGCCTCGACCGAGCACACACCGCAGCCGCCCCTCTTTCTCGCGCGGCGCGCACGGCATCTCTCTCTGCGTGCGGATCGTCCCGTTGTCGACGCGGATGTCGACGTCGGCGTCGACGTGCTCGGGGAGGTCGAGCGTGATGCGGCCGTTGCTCGTCGCGAGCACGACGCCGCCCGGGTCGATGCTGCCGAGCCGGCAGCAGATCGTGCCGTTCGAGGTCGCGGCGTCGACCGAGCCCTTGTGCTCGGAGAGCTCGATCTTGCCGTTCGACGAGCGCGCGACCAGGCGGCCGCACGTGCACTCGGCGTGGACGCGCGCGTTCGAGGTGTGCACTTCGACGTCGCCGACGATGTCGGTGACGCGCACGGGTCCGTTGCTCGAGTGCGCGCGCACCGAAGCGCGCAGGCCCGAGAGGCAGACGAGGCCGTTCGCCGAGCTGACGCCGACGCGCGTGCCGCGCGGTACGCGTACCTCGAGGTCCGCCTTGCCGCGCAGCAGGAAGCGCCCGGGCACGTTCACTTCGACGAACAGCTCGCCCGCGCTCTCGCGCGTCGTCACCTGAATCGCCTCGGCGCGCGCGGCGGCGTCCTCCGCCGATTCACCGCGTGCGGCGCGCACGACGCGCAGCGCGATGTCGCTGCGGTCCTCGCCGATCACCTGCGTGCGGCCATTCTCGTTGTCGATCGTCAGGCCCGTCCGCGGCGCGGGGAACATCAGCGTCTCTTCGAGCTCGGCGCGCTCGCGCCACGGAATCCCTTGCAGCAGCGAGCGCAGGAAGCCGCCGAGGCCGGCGTGCGAGCGCCGATCGTCCTCGTCTCGATCGTCGCGTTGCCAGCTCACGGTTCCTCCTGGAAAAGACGCGGCGACGGGGTCGCTTCGAGAAGATTCGCGACGTCAGGTCCGTTCATGCCGCTGCCCGTCCTTTCGCGTGGTCCACGAGGCGCGAGAGCACGGCGCCCGCGGGCCCTTGCAGCGAGGTCGTCGCGTATGGCGTGAAGTCGCTGGGGTATGGATTCACTTCGATCGCGCGCCCGCCGCGGCGCAGCACGTCCATCGGGAACTCGGCCGCGGGGTAGACGGTGGCCGACGTGCCGACGACGAGAATGCAATTCGCGCGCTCGACCGCATCGATGCACGCGCGCAGCACGCGCGGAGGAATCGGCTCGCCAAAGCTGACGGTGTCGCCCTTCACGACGCCGCCGCACTCGGGGCACAGCGGCGGGAGCTTCTCAGGGTCGACCGCGATCGCCTTCGGGTGGAAGCGCTGGTGGCACTCGAGGCAGCGCAGCCAATGATGATTGCCGTGAATCTCGAGCAGCGAGCGCTGGCCCGCTTGCGCATGGAGATCGTCGACGTTCTGAGTAATCAGGGTGTCGAGCAGGTCGAGGTCTGCGAGCGCGGCGAGCGCGCGGTGGCCGGCGTTCGGCTTCGCCGCGGCGAGCGTCTCCGCGAGCCCCTTCGCCCACGCCTCTTTGGGATTCAGGCGCTCGCGCCACGCTTTCGCGGGATCGCGCATGAAGCGCTGGTAGCCGTCGAGCGGCGGCTCGCCGTACTTCGTCCACAGCCCGCCCGGGCCGCGGAACGGCGGAATGCCGCTCTCCACGGAGAGTCCAGCGCCGGTGAGCGCGACGACCGAGCGCGCGTCGCGTAGCCAGCCCGCCGCCTGCGCGATCTGCGCATCGAGCTCGGGCGTGAGCGTGAAGTCGGCGGCGTCCATCAGTGGAAGCGCCTGCGGCGCTCGTCGTCGCCGTCGAGCGCGCGCAGCTTGCTGCGCATGCGCCAGCGCCGGAAGCGGTACTGCAGCTGCGAAATCGTGATGCCCGCGTCGCCGCTGCCGGTCAGCAGCAACAGGCCGACGAGCGCGCCGCCCAGATGTCCGATCACGCTGACCTGCTGCGACACGAAGATCAGGTCGAACAGCAGGAAGGTCGGGATCATCCAGATCGCGCGCAGCGGCACCGGCGGGAACAGCAGCAGCACGCTGCGGTTCGGCCATAACAACGAGCTGGCGAGCAGCACGCCGTAGAGCGCGCCCGAGGCGCCCAGCGTCGCGCCGCCCTGCGTGCCGAACAGCAGGCTCAGCGCGCCCTGCCAGAGCGCGATCACGATGCCGGCTCCGATGCCGGTCATTAGGTAGTACTGCAGGAAGCGGCGCGGGCCCCACGCGGCGGCCACGTCGCCGCCGAACATCCACAGCCCGAGCATGTTGAACAGCAGGTGGAAGCCGCCGCCGTGGAGCCACATGTAGGTGGCGGCGCGCCAGATCTCGCCGCGCCAGAAGCGATCGTCCATCCACAGCTGCGTCGTGAAGGCCGCGGATCCGCCGAACTGCTGGATCAGGTAGATGACGACGTTGGCGGCGATCAGCCACTTGATGACGTCGGGCGTGAAGGCCGGCCCGAATCGCATCTGTGCGCCGCGTCCGTACACATTCGCTCCGCGTGGAGAGCATCGACCGTCCGCGACGCCTTTCGGCGTGCGTCGACCGGCAGCTCTGGGCCGGTCGGGGGTTCGAAAGATTGCGTCGCGCGGGGGGCGCATCGCCGCGCGATCGGCTCAAGCTAACGGCGCGTTGTTTGCATCGTCAACAAAAAAGACTGGGCGTCAGCCGCGGGAGCCCGACGGCGCGAACAGCTCGAGCGCCTCGGCAGCCTCAGGCGCGGGCAGACCGGTCAGATCGACGACCGGCAGGTCGAGGCGGAGCTCCGCGCGCATGCGCGCGAGCTGCGCGCGGGCTGCCGCGTCGCCCCCGCACAGGACCGCGCGCGGGATTTCACGGTCGGGAACCGCCTCGAACCAGGGATGGAAGCGGCGAAAGGCCTCGGTCAGCGCCGCCGAGCCAGGCGCGAGACGCGGCCGCGCGAAGATCTGGAGCACGCGCGCGACCGAGACGGGCGCGCGGCTCCGCTTCGCGCATGCGGCCTCGAACGCGCGATCCGCAGCGGCGACGCGATCCGCCAGCGGCACGACGTTGATGTTCCACGCGTCCGCGTGCTCGGCGACGAGCGCGAGCATGTGCGGTCCCGCCGCCGCCAGCTCGATCGGCGGCGGGCTCGCGAGCGCCGGCCGCACGCGTGCGCGTTCGAGCGCGACGAAGCGCCCGCGCCGGGTCACGACCTCGCCGCGCCAGAGCGCGCGCAGCGCGGCGAGCGTCTCGTCGAGCCACGCGATCCGGTCGGCGGCCGGCGGGAACGGAAGCCCGAACGCGCGGTCGGCGGGGTGCGCGCCGATCGCGAGAAATGCGCGCTGCCGGCCGGGCGCGATGAGCTCGAACGTCGCGATCGCCTGCGCGAGGCGAGCCGCGTTCCAGTGGTGCACGAGCCGAATCGACGCGAGCTGGATGCGCGCGGTGCGCTGTGCGAGCGCGGTCGTCACGGTCCAGCCGTCGAGCACGTCGCGCTCGCCGAGGCTCGCGAGCTGCGAGACGTCGCCGTCGACGTACGCCGCCGCGTAGCCGAGCGCCTCGGCGCGCTGCACGAGCCCTAACAGCTCCTCGAATTTCAGCTGGTGCCAGGTGAACGCGACCGCCGTGGCCTCCGGCTTCACTTCGGCACGCCGAGATGCTTCGCGGCGAGCAGCAGCGCGAGCGCGCTCTTCGCATCGCGCAGCTCGCCCGAGTAGATCATCTCGAGCGCGCGCGCGAGCGGCGTCGCGACGACCTCGATCACCTCGTCGTGCTCGAGCGCCTGCGGCACGGGCGTCAAGTCGAACGCGGCGAACAGGTGGATCACCTCGTCGGTGAAGCCCGGCGTCGTGAACACGGAGCTGAGCGGCACGAGCTTGCCCGCGCGCCGGCCGGCTTCTTCGGCGAGCTCCTTGTGTGCGCAGACCTCGGGCGTGTCGCCGTCGAGCTTGCCGGCGGGAACTTCCCAGATGAAGCCGCCCGCCGCGTGACGGAACTGGCGGATCAGCAGCACCGTGTCCGGATCCTCGAAGGGAACGACGGCCGCGGCGCCCGGGTGGCGAACCATGTCGAGCGTGACGGTGCGGCCGTTGGGCAGCACGGCGTCCTCCACCTGCACGGTGAACGAGCGCCCGCGGTGGACGATGCGCGCGCTCATCGTGGGCGCCGGGCGCGTGCGATGCGGGCGCCGGCGCGCGCCGCATCGATCTTTCCGGCGCTCGGGCACTCCGCGGCGATCGGGCACGCCTCGCAGCGCGGTCGCTGCGCGGTGCAGCAGGCGCGCCCGTGGTGGATCACGCGCAGCGTGTAGGGCGTCCACTCGCGCGGCGGCCAGAGCGCCGCGAGGTCGCGCTCGATCTCGTCGGGTGCCTCGCTGCGCGTCAGCCCGAGCCGCTGATTGACGCGCTGCATGTGCGTGTCGATCGCGAGCCCCGGCTCGCCGAACGCGACGCCGCGCACGACGTTCGCCGTCTTGCGCGCGACACCGCGCAGTGTCACGAGCTCGTCGAGCGCGCGCGGCACCTCGCCGCCGAAGTCGGCGACGATCCCGGCCGCGGCGGCCTGGATCGACTTCGTCTTCTGCCGGTAGAACCCGGTCGGCCGCACGATCGCCTCGACGTCGGCGGGATCGGCCGCCGCGAGCGCCTTCGGCGTCGGGTACTTCGGGAACAGCTGCGCCGTTACCTCGTTCACCTTCGCGTCGGTGCACTGCGCGGAGAGGATCGTCGCGATCAGCAGCTCGAACGCATTGCGGTGATCGAGCGCGCAGCGCGCATCCGGATAGGCGCGCGCAAGCCGCTTCGCGATGCGGCCGGCGCGCGCGCGGCGCGCCTCGTGGCTCTCGGTCGGCATGGCGTGCCACGGTAGCCGCAGCCCGATGGCCAATCGGGGTCTGACCCGGTTTGGCCATCATTCGGCGCGGAGGGCGACGATGAAGCTCCAGGAGAAGATGGTCGCGATCGGGCTCGGGGAGAGCGGCGAATCACTCGAAGGCACGTTCCTCGCTGGGAGCGCGGGCGACGATCGCGGCGCCGTGATCGCGCCGCCGCACCCGCTCTACGGCGGCAGCATGGAGTCGCCGGTCGTCGCCGAGGTCGCGTTCTCATGCCACCGCGCCGGGATCGCGACGCTGCGCTTCAACTGGCGCGGCGTCGGCGCGAGCGCCGGCGAGCCGAGCGGCGACGCCGAGATCGCGGACGAGGATTACGGCGCCGCGCTCGCGCATCTCACCGAGACGGTGCCCGGCGCGCTACTCGCGTGCGGCTACTCGTTCGGCACCGCCGCCGCGGTGCGCGCAGCCGAGCGCTCACCGCGCGTGCGCCGGCTCGTGCTGGTGGCGCCGCCGCCCGCACTGATCGCGCCGGAGCGCATCGCGTCGCTGCGCGCGCGCACGCTGGTCGTCACGGGCGACCGCGACGGCTTCGTTGCGCTCCCAGCACTGCGCGACGCGTTCGAGCAGGCCGCGAACGTGACGCTGCGGGTGCTGCCCGGCGTCGACCACTTCTTCATGGACGGCCTCGGCGCGCTCGGGCGCGAGGTGAGCGAGTGGCTCGGGGGCGGCGCCTGACAGGTCATCCCGGCGGTGGAGACTTCGCGCGTGCTCCGCACGCTTCCTCGACCCAATCGAGCGCCGATTCGACCGCAAAAGGCATCGCGTAGACGAAGCTCTCATGGCCCGTCGGGTACGAATCCACATCGGCATCGGGGAACGCTGCGCGAAGCCTCTCAACGGATTCGTCTGACATCACGCGGTCGAAGAGTGCGGATATCAGAAGGACCGGCCGGGTTTTGAGCGATGGCGAATGCCGCGCTGGGTTGAGCGCCTCGATGCGCAGCACCGCTTCTGATTCAGGCGGCGAGTTTGAACCCCCGTATTCCCGAGCCGCCTCGACGAACCCGTCGCTCCCGCGCACCCCCTTCGCCATCGTGCCCTCCTCGTGAGCACGATCGAGACTCGGCGAGATCGCACGGCGAAGGAAGACGGGTTTACTGAGCGCTTACGTATATCGACCCTTCGGTGCGCTCGTTCAAAACGCTGGCGGCACTTCGACTGTGCCCGAGAACGGGTTCACAGGGCAGCGTTTCGAAGCGAGCGTTGGGATCTACGACTACAACGCACGCTGGTACGACCCCGGCATCGCGAAGTTCGTGCAGCCGGACGCCGTGGCGAGGGCCTACGATCCGCAGGGCCTCGGGCCTTACTCCTATGTCCGAAATGATCCAGTCAATCAAGTGGATCCGAGTGGTAACGACTCCATCGACTGTCCCGGTGGGATTTGCTTCGGCGATGGTCCGAACATCCATGTCTCGTTCGGATGGGGCGGTAACTTCTATGGACAGGGCGGGTTTGGCTTCGCGGGCTGTATCAACTTCATTCCGGGCTCCTGCAGTGGTAGCGGGGGGTGGTTCATCTTTTCGTCTCAGCAAATCGAGCAAGCCGTTGGGAAGATCAACTCTCAAGTAGGGATGATCTTTTCCGTTCTTCGGGATCCCGTTGGAGCGATCGTCGGAACGGTTGAGGGCGTCTTCAATTCAATCTTCAATCCGCCGTTTGACTACCCAATCGCGATATCGCTCGGTGACGGAAGTGCCGAGATATCCGGGGACTACCCGAGCGGGCTCATTGCGGAGATCGATAAGTGGATCAGGAAGGAGCATCCAGAGGCGGTACCGGAAGGGGACGTAAACGTAATAGGGGTGGGTTGGTGGCCGCGGGATGGGACCAGCCTGAAAAGCAACGCCCGTTGGCTCTACGACGATACTGTGATCCTCCGTCGGGATAGCGACCTCGGAGATTCACCCGTGGGACGTATCTACGTAACCTCGGTTCTATCGCACGAGTACCTTCATCTCCGTCACCCAGATTGGACGGAAGAACAGGTCGTGCGGGAATCGTTGAGAATCGGGACCGATTTCGCGATAAGAGACGTCAAATAAGAGCAGTCAGGGGAAACAAGTGCGCAGAGTGGTCGCCGCGTTCTGGATGGCTCTGGCGCTCTGGATAGCTTCATTCTGGGTAAGGGGCTTCGCGTCGGATCTACTCGTGCGTTGTACGATGCTCGGTGCGCTACTGAGCGCGGGTGATACGGAATCAGCCAGGGTTGTAATCGACGGGATGAACCAGAGGCTGCTCACGATCGACGCAATCTTCGCGGTTTGTTCCTGGGCCGGTGTACTGGTGGCGATAGGTGCGGCGCTTGCCAGCGCGTGGAGATGGAAGGAAGCGCGAGCTCGAGCTGTTTGGCTGATTCTTTTGGCGAGCCTCGCTCTAGCGTTGAATACTCTTGTTCGGCACTGATGGACGGTAAGCGCTCAGCAATCCCATCTTCCTTCGCCCTGCGATCTCGCCGAGGCTCTGGCTGCGGCATCTGGAGCGGCAGCGATCGGGGGCGGAGACGTCGAAGGCGTACGCGGCGCGCGAGGGTCTCTCGACCCACGCGCTGTATCAGACGCGCAAGTGCCAGAGGACGTGATCTCCTCCGCGTAAGAGGACACCCAGATTTCCGCACCTCCCGCTGAGGGCGGGCGGTCCACGATCTCCACGGGGGAGATTGGATGGAGCGCCAAATCACCGCCGGGGGCGTGACGCGCTATCGCATCTACGACGACTTCGAGTGGAACGAGACCCTCGGTGTAGGGCGCACGAGCGTTTTCCTCGACGCCCAGATCATCGCTGTTACTGAAGAGAACTTCACGCCTCCGAACTACGGTGGCTGCGGTAAGGTCTGGCCCGACCAGCTGCCGTACCCAGCCGGCGGGGACATCGCACTTGCGCTGCTCTACGCGCTTGCCGGCGGCCTTGCGTTCCCGATGGCGCGCGTCATCCGCCGGAATCGCCCGCGTTCAGCGCGCGCGTGGGTAGCTCTTGGGACGAGCGGGGTGTTCCTCGTGTTCGTGTCTGTGCCGCCAAACCTCGTGGCCGAGCCCGCGGCTGCTGCGGCGCCTCTGAACACGACGTTTTTCCATCCGGACCGGCTCGGCTCGTCTCTCGTCTGTCCATGGACGGGATCCTTTGCGCGGTAAGAGGACGGATTCTTTTGCGCACCTCCCTTCTTCGCTTCTTGGTCTCTCATTCAAACCGGGGTCTGGGGCGGAGCCCCAGCTCCCCTGTCCC
>Ga0187894_10000950_pt1 | contig 38405 bp, 35 predicted proteins | sample GBC1701081metaG_FD_136650 | JGI IMG/M metagenome (GOLD analysis project Ga0187894, IMG submission 136650) | White microbial mat communities from a lava cave in the Kipuka Kanohina Cave System on the Island of Hawaii, USA - GBC170108-1 metaG ... | reverse complement strand
GTCCACGAGAAGCGCTCGTATCTCAAGGCTGCATTTGCTAATCCTTACAATCTGTCGTTACTTGCCGGCGGACTGCTGGCTTCAGCCATCACGCTCAATCCGTTGCTGGCGATTGTCACGGTTGGTCTCGAGGTGTTGTGGGTGGTCAACGCGCCCGGTTCGAAGAAGCTACGCGAGTGGCTTTGGGATCCGCAGTTTGACGCGGAAGAGCAGAAAGAACTGCAGGAGTTGCGGGCGAAGCAACTCTACAGTCTCGACGAAGTCGATCGCGAACGCGTGGTCACGTTGATCGCGCGGCAGCAGGAGATCGACGCGCTCGCGTCGCAGAACCCTTCCTTTACTGGCGAACTGCTCCGGACTGAGTTGACCAAGACCGATCGTCTGGTCGAGGCGTTCATCGAGATGGCGACCACGTGCAGCCGTTACGAGGCGTATCTTGATTCGATCAACTTGAGCGAACTCGAAAGAGACAGGCGCCGCTGGGAAGCGATCGTTCACGATCAAAACATCCATAATTCGCAAGCCGACATCGCCTCGAAGAACCTCACCGTGATCATGAAACGCTTCGAGAAGATGAAGGAGATCAATTCATACCTGACGCTCGCGCGCGGCCAGCTCGATTTGATCGAAAACTCGTTTCAGTTGATTGCGGATCAGATCGTGACGATGCAGTCGCCGCAGCAGTTGAGCGGACAATTGGATGAGCTGCTCGACGGCGTTGAGTCGATCAAGCAGACGGCGGCTGACACCGAACGCATGTTGAACCCGATGGGTTTGAAGGAATTTGATCTATGAGTGAGTCGCGCACGCTTCCAGCCTGGGCTGAAGACTTGCGGCGCCGCTATCTGCGCGGCGAGGCGTCGATGTTCGTGCTGCACGGCAATGTTTACGACGTCGTCTTGTGCAACCGAAAGATGATGGCGCTGACCGAATTCCTGACCGACGTGTTGCTCAAGGATTCGAAGGACACGATCGCGGTTTACAACGTCGCGACCGGCACGCGTTTCACGAAACACGCGGACAACGTCACCGCGGTTGACGACCTGCTTTTGGCTACCGACAAGGGCCGGATCTTCTCCGCTTTCGAGCGGTTGTTGATTGGTTCCACCAAGACCGCTGTGATCATGGAGTATGCGGAAGCGATCGCGCCCTCGGGCGATCCGAATTTCCAGGGTGAATCGGATCGCGCCGCGATAGTGACGCTGCATCGCTGGTCGTCGCTGCCGGAGATCGAGCGCGGCGATAACGTCGTGTTGCTGATCTCTGAAAACCTGACGGAGCTGGCGCCAAAACTGATTTCGAACCCGAAAGTCGCGGTGGTCGAGGTGCCGATGCCGGATCACGCCGCGCGACGCGAAGCCGCGATGCTCGCCGACACGCGTTTGACTGAGAAAGACGGCGAACGTTACGCAGGCATCACCGCCGGTCTGAAAGCGATCCAGATCGCGTCGATACTGGCGCCACAGCCCGCGGCTGAAGAAGAGCTCGCCGATCGAGAAGCGTTCATCACGGGATTGCTCGGTGGTGGACCAGACGCAGCCCCCCGCGCGCACAAATTGGCCGCGCTCACCAGCAACATGAATCGCGACGAGATCAAGGAGCTCGTCGCTCCCGCTGCAACTGCGCCTGCTCCCGATGCGAGTTTGCCGAGTCCGATCGAACTCGCGCGCAAAGAGACCGACCGGCTGATTGCAAAACGCAAGCGTGAGATTCTCGAGCGCGAGTGTTTTGGGTTGGTGGAGTTTGTCGAACCGGGGCATGGGTTTGAAGTTGTCGGCGGCATGGAAGAGGTGAAGAAAGACCTGCTCGTGATCGCCGAGAGCATTCGCGAAGGCCGCACGAGCCGCGTGCCGATGGGGATTCTCTTTACTGGTCCGATGGGCACGGGCAAGACGTTTGTGGCGGAGGCGTTTGCGAAAGAATGTGGACTGACGACGATCAAGTTGAAGAACTTTCGTTCGAAGTGGGTCGGCGCCACGGAAGGCAATCTCGAGAAGATCCTGAACGTGATTCGCGCGATTGGGCAGGTGGTGGTGATCATCGACGAAGGCGATCGTGCGTTTGGCAACACGGACGGAGAAGGGGACGGCGGCACTTCGTCGCGAGTGATTGCACGGATCAAGGAGTTCATGTCTGACACGTCGAATCGCGGCCGCATCCTGTTTCTGGTGATGACCAACCGGCCCGACAAACTGGACGTCGACCTGAAACGTGCCGGACGTCTCGATCGCAAGATTCCTTTTCTTTACGTGCAGACGCCGGAAGAGGTGGAGCTGGTCGCGCGTGCGTTGCTGAAGAAGAACAAGATCAAAACCGACGTGGATCTGGCGAGTATTCGGGAGAGCTTCTCGAGCAAGCTCGTGGGCTACTCGAATGCGGATATCGAAGCGGTGTTGCTGTTAGCAAACGAAGACGCCGCCCGCGAGTCCGGCAGCGACGCGCCGGTGCTGGCGTCGCATTTCCAGCGCGCCGCCATCGATTACTTTCCCAGCCGCGATGTTGAATTGTTGGAATACATGGAACTCCTGGCGGTCTTCGAATCCTCCAGCCGCCGCCTCTTACCCGCCAAATACGCCTCCCTCACACCCGAAGAACTCGACACCCGCTTGCGTCAGTTGCGGGCGATCGTCGGCAGCCGGCGTTAGTATTTGCGGAAATCGCGAGATCACTTCTCGGATCAGCGGAATCCGATCTCGGAACGAATAGATCTCTTCTTGGATTAGAGCGACAGCTACAGGGCTGCCACAAACTATTAGTTACCTCATAAACTCCTCAAATGGTGGACAGTGCCGCCGGCCCAGAGACGACGGACCACCACTACGTCCACGGCGGCGCGATTGTGGGCAGCCGCCGGTAGTTATCTTTGCGGTTTAAGCCAATGGATGGTTATTTCTCGTTCTACCTGTTTGAATTCAGGATCACCGGTAAGCAGGATAGCCTCTTTCTGTTTGGTGAGCGCAGCGGCAAAGCAGTCGGCATAGGCCATCCGATGTCTGGATTTGTATTTCGCGGCCTCGTGAGTCAAAGACCAGTTGGCCTCGACGAATCCGATTCCAAGTTCGCGCAGCCGCATGAGACTGTTCTCAGCATCGGCTGGTGACGTTTCCCGGGCGATGATGTACCAGACTTCCCCAACGTTAACCACACTCATCAACAGCGGGATGTGTTCGTCATGAGCGTCCGCGATCACATCTCCTACGTGTTCTCCGGCCGGTTCATCCTCGAGGTAGGCCATGATGGCCCAGGAATCCAGCACAATAGCTTTTGCCTTACGCGTCAATTAAAGTTCGCGCTCCTTTTTCCGATCAGCCATTAGTGCCTTGAGAAGTCCCTTGCCCCGGAACTTACCGCGAATGCTGTGCACGTATTCGCGCGTAATAGGCTTGAGGATGATCTCGTGTGCCTTGTCGTTGACGGTAATTTGAAAGCGCGTACCTTCCTTGATGCCGAACTTTCGCCGAATCGAAGAAGGGATGACGATCTGTCCTTTTGAAGTTGCGATTGTTTCCACCTCCACCTCCATTGGGAGACTTCGAAGCCGGAGTATGAATAAAGTCAGAAAGTAAGTCAACTGAGCAATGTCTTACTACAAGGCAAGGGTAGGAGAAAGCACGAGTCGAATGTTCCCGGGGTTAAACCTCGGTTTTCAGCGTTAAGACTTGCGCCGGCGGCCGCGGTAGTGGACTTTGCCGGGGAGTTTGGCGGGGAGATCGAGGTTGTCGTCCACGATGTCTTCAAGATGGACCGCGGCGACGTGAGCGTAGGCGAGTAGCGTCATCAGGGTGGGTTCGCGTTCGTCGTTTTCGTATTGGGAGATACGGCCGTAGTGCATGCTGTCTTCCAATCCCAGGCGAAACAGCATCTGTGTTTGCGACAGTTCGAGTTTCTCACGAATTTGGCGCAGTTTACTGGCCAGCCGCAGCGGCCGCGGACGCGGGTTTCCCATCAGACCTGACCTCCTGACGGACAACCACGACGTCCTGACAGATAACCACGTCGTTTTGACGGACGACCACTACGTCCTAACGGACAGCCATCACGTCCCGACGGGTAACCACAACCTGCTGACAGACGTGCGCGAAGATTTTGCTTGCGCCCGCTCCCTGATGGGAGTAGTATCGTTGCGCTTTCGATTTTCGCCGGATTCATAATCCTGTCATGAATGACGGCGATGCTCATCACTCGTTAGTCTGGGAGCTTGAGCTGCGCATTGGGCGGCTTGATTGTCAAAGACGAGTGCAATCGTAAAGCCTCAGGAGAAAATCGTAAATAGAAAATTGACTTTGGGCACCTGGCGCGGGGCCAGGTGGAGTCCGCAGAGGCGCGCGACCCCTGCTTCTGCGGACTCGGGGGAACCCCATGAAGGCTGAAGAACTTATCGAGCGAAATCCCGAAAAGATGGGTGGAGTGGCCGTGTTCACGGGGACGTGCGTGCCGGTCGAGTTTCTGTTTCAGTTTTTAGAAGACGATCAAACGTTGGAGACATTCCTGGACCAGTTTCCGAGTGTTAGCCGCGCACAGGCGCGCAGTGTGCTGGGTGCGTCGCGCGATCTCCTGTTGAGTTCGTAATCCGCCTAATTTGTGGTAGCTTGCTCGGTATGCAAGCACCGAGTTACCGGGACGTTGCAGCAGCCCGCGAATTCATCTCGTCTTACCTGCCAAAGACGCCGCTGGTTCGCAGTCCAAAGCTTTCCGAAGCTCTCCGCTGCGACTACTACGTCAAGTTAGAAAACCTGCAACCGACGGGCGCGTTCAAGGTGCGCGGCGGCGTAAATCTCGTAGGCCGCGCCGCCAGCCAGGGCCGCGACGAAACGCTCGTTACTGCTTCAACCGGAAACCACGGACAATCAATCGGCTACGCCGGACGGCTCTTCAACACTCGCGTCATCATCTACGCGCCCGCTGAAAACGTAAACCAGGCGAAACTTCAAGCCATGCGCGATCTTGGCGCCGAAGTTCGTCTTCACGGACGCGACTTCGATGAAGCGCGCCTCGAGACAGAGCGCGTCGCCCGTGCGGAAGGTCTTCGTTACGTTCACTCCGCCAACGAGCCGCACTTGATCTCCGGCGTCGGCACAATCGGTTTGGAGATCTTCGAAGACCTGCCGGATGTTGATTTGATTATTGCTCCTGCGGGAGGCGGAAGTTGCGCCTCAGGCAACTGCATCGTCGCGCGCGAACTAAACCCAAACGTGAAAGTCATCGCGGTTCAGTCGGAAGCGGCGCCGGCGATGTGGCACGCCTGGCGCAATCGCAATCTCGATCCTTATCCCACGATGAAAACCGAGCACGAAGGGCTCGCGACGCGTGTGCCCTTCGAACTCCCAAATAGCGTCCTTTGGGAACTGCTTTCCGACTTCATTCTCGTGACTGACGAACAGATCAACGACGCGATTCGCATCCTCGCGCGCGACGCCAAGCAGTTGGTCGAAGGCGCCGGCGCCGCCTCACTCGCCGCAGCGATCAAGCTGCGCGATCAATTGCGCGGCAAGAAGGTTGTCGGCATCGTCACTGGCGGAAATCTACCGTTGAGTCGCTTCGCCAGTTTGATTTGAGCTCTTCTCTGTATCTCTGTACCTCCGTGGTTCTGGAACTGCTTAGCAAAACAACCACAGAGGCACAGGGACACAAAGCCTGTTTCTGTCGGAGACTGCCGAGCCGTGGTTGGAGAAGTACAAACCCGGGACCCTGCGATCGAAGCGTCTGGCTCTTTACACGAAGATGAACGGCGCACAGGTGATTTAGCACTCGAGCAGTTGGGAGCGAAACGCTTTTCGGCATAAGATTCGGTTCATGCAGCTTCCTGTGAATCCGACGATCCTGCCGATGTTGGCGAAGCGTGTTTCGGAGTTGCCACGAGGCGGCGAGTGGATATTTGAACCGAAGTGGGACGGGTTTCGTGCGCTCGTTTTTCGTGACGGTGATGAAGTGTTGATTCAGAGCCGTGATGAGAAGCCGCTCGACCGCTACTTTCCAGATTTAGTCGAGACCTTGAAAACGCAACTGCCGAAGCGTTGTGTGCTCGACGGCGAGATAGTGGTCGCCCAGGACGGTGCGCTCGATTTCGAAGCGTTGCAACTTCGCATTCATCCTGCTGAATCGCGTATCAAGCTACTTTCCCAACAGATACCGGCGTCGATTGTCTTTTTCGATCTGCTCTCAGATGGGCGGCGAGATCTGCGCAACGAGCGTTTCGACGAGCGCCGGCAACATTTGGAGTCGCTGCTTGCTTCTGTTGGACCACCATTGCACGTGACGCCGGCGACGTCAGATTTTGCGATGGCGGCGGATTGGTTTCGACGCTTTGAAGGTGCTGGTCTGGATGGCGTGGTGGCGAAACCTGTCGCGGGTACGTACGAGCCAAACAAGCGCGTGATGCTGAAGGTGAAGCATGAGCGCGAATGCGACTGTGTGGTGGCGGGATTTCGTTGGCACAAAAAAGGCGAGCGCACGCGAATTGGGTCGCTGTTGTTGGGTTTGTTTGACGACGAGGGTTTTTTGCATCACGTCGGCGTGTGTGCGAGTTTCACGGACGAGAAGCGCATCGAGCTGGTTGAATTTCTGAAGCCGTATCGGAAAGACGCCTTGGAGGATCATCCCTGGAAGGCGTGGGCCGTGGGTGAGATGCAGGGCGGCCGGCGAATTCCCGGCGCGCAAAGCCGCTGGAGCGCGGGCAAGGATCTGTCGTGGGAACCTCTACGACCTGAACTGGTGGTCGAGGTCGCATACGAGCACATGCAAGGCGATCGGTTTCGTCATACGGCCCAATTCCGCCGCTGGCGCACCGACAAGAAACCCACCGACTGCACCTACGCACAACTTGAGGTCGTCCCACCCTACGAGATTCGCCAGATCTTCGGTAGCTAGACTGTTCAAGTATCAAGTAATCCAAATCACGGTGGCTAGTCCTATTCATAGCCACAAAGAAGCACAAGAGGCACAAAATGTGTTCGCAGCGGCAGAGCCCGGACGGAAGGAATTCGAGCGTGAGGAGACCAGCTTGCGTCTGATTAGCGCGGAGGGCGTCTGAGTGTGCGCCATTCGCGGGTGGGATCGTCGTCGGGGTCGGGAGTCTCCTGAGGCGGGCGCAGTTCTTCCGGAATGTTGCGCAGGTTTACGCGGATGCGGGTCCACGTCGATGAGCGGCCGCGCATTGAGTCAACCAATACATCGTCAACCGCCAGAAACTTCACCACTTTGCGATGCTTGCGTTTCCATCTTTCCAAACCCGCCAATGCCGCTTCCTTGTTCGGCGAGTTGGCGATCACCAGGAGCGGCATACGTGTCCGGCTCGGTTTTTTCTTCGCCGCCGAGCGCGCGCGAGAGGGTGCGACGCGCGTGGCCTCGCCAGCCATTTTGCGGAAGTGAGGGGGCCAGGGGGCGTCGCCCATGCCATTGGCTTCGTCGCGAGCTGCAAGCTCGAGTAGTTTCTCCAGTGAACCCGCATGAAGATCCATCTCGGCCTGTGCGTCACCCAACTCCGCAAAACGCGGCGGCACCGTCAACACGTTGAAGTCCGCCGGATCGCAATCTTCAACCTCCTCCCAACGCAGCGGCATCGACACACGCGCATCCGGCAGCGGCCGCACTGAATACGCCGAACATGTTGTGCGATCCTTGGCGTTCTGGTTGTAATCGAGAAACACTCCGTGACGCTCTTCCTTCCACCATTTCGACGTCGCCAGCTTCGGCACGCGCCGCTCGATCTCACGCGAAAGAGCAACGGCCGCCCGCCGCACTTCACTAAACGTCCAGCGCTGCTCAATCCGCACGTTTACGTGCATGCCGCGCGAGCCACTCGTCTTGGGCCAACCACGCAAACCCATCTCTTGCAGCAGCGCGTTAACTTCCAAAGCAACGAAACGAACGTCGTCCCAGCTAACCCCCGGATTCGGATCAAGATCCACGCGCAACTCGTCCGGACGGTCCAGGTCGTTTGCCCGCACCGCATGCGGGTGCAACTCAATACATCCGAGATTCACTATCCACGCTAATCCCGCCGCATCGTCAACCACGATCTCTTCCGCTTTACGACCCGACGGAAACGACAGCGTCACTGTTCGCAACCAGTCCGGCCGGTTCTCCGGAGCGCGCTTCTGATAGAACGCCTCACCCTCCGCACCGTTTACGTAGCGTTTCAGCACGATTGGGCGATCGCGAATCCCGGCGAGCGCGCCCGGCGCAATCGACAAGTAATAACGAACGAGCTCGAGTTTCGTGAGCTTGATCTGTTTGGAGAAGTAAAGCTTGTCGGGATTAGTGACGCGGACGTCTTGTCCGTCGATCGTGAGGATCTCTGCTGTTTCGTCAGTTTTAGCCACGCAATGCCGGAATTATAGTGGCTTCGACATGTTGATGAAATGGCACGGCTGTTTGGTCGGCACATCCGCTGGAAACGGAGTCGTGCCGTTCTCCACGTACCCGCGGTGCTCGTAATAGGCCGGCAGCTCCGTGCGCAGATTCACGATGTAGATGTCCATAAACTTAGCGCCGCGTGAGCGGCAATACTCTTCGCCCGCCGCCATCAACTGCGAGCCGAGTCCGCTTTGCTGTCGCGAAGGATCGACCGAAAGCAGTCCCAGGTAAGCACGATCACCACGAGGCTCGACGTAAACGCAGCCGCTAAGACCGTTCTCATCTTCGGCGACGAGAAATGCACCGGTCGTGAGCGAACGTTGCACTTCAGCGAGCGTGATGCGGTTGCCGTCGACAAAGAAACCTTCAGCAATACGAAAAGCCGCATTGATCACCGCGGTAATCTTTTCAGCGTCCGACGAATCGGCAAGTCGAATTTCAGTCATGTGATGGACCAGTCAAATGATAGAATGCGCGCCGCAATTCTGGAGTAGTTAGCAAACTCAGATCAAGTGAAGGACTCATGACGCAAGCACCCGAAGCTCGCTCCGGACTCGATCCGTGGCGCATTGCTGAACTTCCACACGCGCCACGACCGCGGGGTTTCGGTTGGTTCAGCGCGCTTGGTCCCGGCGTGATCGCCCTCGGCGTTTCGATCGGCAGCGGCGAGTTTCTGCTCGGTCCGGCGGCGTTTGTGAAGTACGGCCTCTCGATGTTGTGGGTGGTCGGTGTCGCGGCCTTATTACAGACGTTGCTGAATCTCGAGTTGATGCGTTACACGCTGGCCACCGGCGAACCCGTAGTCACCGGATTCATGCGCACGCGGCCACACTCCACGTTTTGGGCGTGGTTCTACGCCATCCTCTATTTTCTCCAGATGGGTTGGCCGGGTTGGGCGGGAGCTGCCGCAGGCGCGGTCTTCTTTCTGTTTGTGAAGCGGCTGCCAGTCGCAGCGGAAGCGGGGACCGTCTACACGATCGGCGTCGGACTCTTTCTCTTGTGCGCGCTGATCCTGACCTTCGGGAGGCGAATCGAACGGACGCTCGAGTATCTCAACTGGATCATGGTTAGCGTGATCATCGGCGGCTTAGGCATTTTGGCCCTGCTCTTCGTCCCGGGTTCGACGTGGCTCGCGGCAGTTGCAGGCTTCGCCGGCTTTGACGTGCAGCGAGGGGCGTTTCAATTCGTTCCCCCCGGCGCCGACTTCTTTTTGCTCGGCGCGTTTGCGGCCTATTGCGGCGGCGGTGGCGTGGCGAATCTCACGTTGAGCAATTGGGCGCGTGACAAGGGCTACGGCATGAGCAGCATCGTTGGATTCATTCCGGCGGCCGTGGGTGGAAAGAACGTGTCGTTGGCGCACTCGGGATGCACATTCAAGCCCGACGCTTCAGCACTCGAGCGCTGGCGTGGTTGGTGGCGCATTATACGCGTCGATCAATGGGGTGTTTATTTCACTGGCACCATTCTCGGCATGGTGTTGCCGGCATTGCTTTACGTTACATTCGTTGCTTCCGGCAGCGACATTCGCGGACTCGGAATCGCTGCCGCGTTGGCGGAATCAGTCGCCACACAAAAGGGCGCGATCTTCGGCGGCGTGATTGCCATTCTCGGAGTCTGGCTCCTGTTCAAGACTCAGTTAGACATTCTCGAAGCCATGACGCGCGCTATCACAGACATTCTCTGGACGGGCAGCAGCCGCATTCGCGCGTGGCGCGGCGGCGACGTGCGCGTCGTTTACTACGCAGTGCTCGCGGTGATCACCGCGTGGGGCATCATCGCGTTGCGGTTAACGCAACCGATCATCCTGCTTGCACTCAGCGCCAACATGGCCGGGATCGTCTTCATCATCAGCTCGGTGCATTTGCTCTACGTCAACACGCGACTGCTTCCAGTGGAATTGCGTCCACCGTTGTGGCGCCGTCTCGCGCTCATCGCGTTGGCCGTTTTTTATGGACTGTTCCTGATCATGTGGCTGTGGACACTTTTTGATTGACAGCGTCCACGCATGAGAATGATTATTCGACCGTGAAGCAAAAGATCGTAGCCACAAAGAAGCCCAAAAGGCACAAAATGTGTTCGCAATGCTTTGTGCTTCTTGTGCCTCTTTGTGGTACGCACTAAACTAAGAGCGGCCACTCCCCGCTGCGATACTCTATCAATCAAGTGACTTACAGATTCTTCGCGATTCTCCTGCTGCTCGCCGCCGGGCAGTTCACGCACGTTTTTGCTCAACAAGTCTTCACGGAGCAGGGCGTCACCATTGAGTTTAGTGTGGCGTCGAAACCCGTCGCGGGTAATGAAGCGACCGTGCGTTTCAAGATTACCAGCACGAATGGCGGCGTGCCGCTCAGCAATCTGCGTCCGGTAGCGTGGATCGATCAGCGCCAGACGGCACAAACGCCGTCGACGCGGGAGTGTCGCGACAAGGTGCAGCAGTTCTTGCAGTCGAGTTTTACGAAGCGTCCCACTCTCGATCTCAACGCTTATTTCGTGCTCGCGTTAAATAACGAAGCAAACATCTCGGTGATCGATCCACTTTCAGGCTTTGGCGGCAGCAAACTCTACACGCTCATTCCGCTGAAAAACCCGGGCGAAGACTGGGTCATGACCGAAAACAACAAACGGATCTACGTGTCGATGCCGCAAAGCAATCAGGTCGCGGTGGTCGACGTGCCCACCTGGAGCGTGATCGCCAATATCGATGCCGGAGTGAAGCCCACGCGCGTCGCTCTCCAACACGATCAAAGATACCTGTGGGTCGGAACGAACGACGGCGTCGTAGTGATCGACACGGTCACAGCCAAACCGGTGGCGCAAATAAAGACCGGCGCCGGTCCGCATGAGATCGCGTTCAACGACGACGACAGCATCGCCTTCGTCACCAACAAAGCAGCAGGCACCGTCTCCTTAATTGATATACGGAAGTTGGCGGCGGTGAGGGAACTCAAAACCGGCTCGCAACCCACGGCGATCGTGTTCTCTTCGTTGAGCAAAACCGCTTACGTCGCCAGCGAAGGCGACGGATCGATCGTCGCAATTGGCGGCCCGAAGCGCGACATCATCGCGCGCATTCCAACCGAACCCGGCATACGCGCCCTCAACATCACTCCCGATGGACGCTATGGTTTTGCAGTCAACATGGGCAAGAGCCTCGTCTACATTTTTGATCTTTCGTCTAACCGCGTAGTTCACAGAGTGCCAGTGGCTCCCGGCTCGGATCAGATCAGTTTCACGAGACAATTTGCTTATGTGCGTTCGGTCAGCAGCGAATTTGTGACGATGATCAAGATCTCGGAGCTAGGCAAAGAAGCCGCCGTGACGCGTTTTCCCGCGGGACAAAAGGCGCCGGGCGAATCGCCGTCCACTTCGATAGCTTCGGCCATCGTTCCCGCGCCGGAAGAGGGCGCAGTGCTAGTCGCGAATCCCGCGGACAAAACGATCTACTACTATACCGAAGGCATGGCCGCGCCGATGGGTAGTTTTCAAAACTACAAACGCGATCCGCGTGCGTTGCTGGTGCTGGATAACAGTTTGCGTGAAACCGAGCGAGGTGTTTACACGAGCACCGTGCGGTTGATGGCGCCGGGCCACTACGACGTCGTTTTTCTCCTGGACGCGCCGCGTTTGATCAACTGTTTCGAGATGCCTGTTGCCGATAATCCGGCTTTACCGAAGAAAGTAGAAACCGCCGTTAAGTTTGAACCACTCGTCAAGGAAGGGCTTGCAAACGCCGGCGACCGTTACACCCTGCGCTTTAAAGTGCTCGACTTAAACTCCGGCAACCCGAAAGCAGATGTGCCGGACATCACGGTGCTCGCGTTTCTTGCGCCGGGCATTTGGCAACACCGTGAGTTGGCGAAGCCCGCCGCTGATGGGGTTTACGAAATGAGTTTTGTACCACCGCAACCGGGCGTATACTATGTTTTCTTCCAAAGTCCCACGCTGGGCATTCAGTTCAATCAATCAACACCGCTGACTCTTCAAGTGGTGAAGTAAGACAGGCATTGCTGCCTGTCGTCAACGTGAAAGAAACAGGCAAGAATGCCTGTCCTACAAGCGGAGAACGCAATGAAACCGATCCTTTTGGGAACCTTACTCGTGCTTCTTCTGGCTGGTCTGGCAAACGCGCAGCAACCCACTGCACCAAATGCTCCGCAAAGTGCTACTCCGAACGGGGCGCAAAGTGCCGGCTCGTCCGCGGAGAAATACTTTACGGACGTGATGCTCGTTAACCAGGACGGCGAGAAGATGCGCTTCTACAGCGATCTATTAAAGGGCAAAACCGTCATCATTAATTCTTTCTTCGCCACCTGCCAGGGAAGTTGTTTGCCGATCACGCGCAATCTCGAAAAAGTGCAGGAAGCACTCGGAGATCGACTCGGCAAAGACGCGCGCATCATTTCGATCAGTGTCGATCCCACGGTCGACACGCCGGCGGAGTTGAAAGCGTTCGGCAAAAAGTTTCACGCGCGGCCCGGTTGGTATTTTCTTACCGGCAGCAAAGAGAACGTGGAATTCGTGCTGAAGAAGATCGGTCAGTTTGTCACCGACAAGCAGGACCACTACAACATCATCATCGTCGGCAACGATCGCACCGGCCTGTGGAAGAAAGCGTTTGGGCTCGCGAAGAGCGAGGCGCTAATCGAGGTCGTGGAAAGCGTGCTCGACGACAAGGGGCCTCAGGACTAAGGCATCATGAAAGCAAAAAACCTGAAATTACTAGTCGTATTCTGTCTGGTGTCGCTGTTTGCGTCCGAGATCGCTGCGCAACAAGTTCGTTACACCTGCCCGATGCATCCGGACATCGTTTCCACGAAGCGCGGCACGTGCCCGAAGTGCCGCATGCGGTTAGTGCCGCAGACCAAGCCGAAGGCAGAGCCGTCGCCCACACCAGCGCCGAGCCCGGAAACGACCTCCGAATCTACTAACGGATCGAACGCTTTCTCTTCGGCGAAGATTCCGGACGCGCAGGTGCTCGACCAATACGGCAAACCGCTCAACTTCTATTCAGATCTAATTAAGGGCAAGACTGTGGCGATCAACTTCGTCTTTACCACCTGCACTGCGATCTGTCCCTCGCTGACCGCGACGTTTCGCCGCGTGCAGCAGGACGCCGCAGCGCGCGGCATCGACGTGCAATTGATCTCGGTCAGCGTCGACCCGACGACCGACACGCCGGAGCGCCTGCACGATTACGCAGCAAAGTTCAAAGCCGGTCCCGGCTGGACGTTTGTGACTGGCGACAAAGCGCGGATCGATTCGGTGTTGCAAGGGCTCGGCGCTGCCGTTTCGAACAAAAACGATCACACGCCGATGATTTTGATTGGTAACGATGCGAGTGACTATTGGACGCGCGCGTACGGTCTAACTTCGCCAACGAAGATCGTCGATATTCTTGCCGAGGCCGCGAAACGGACTAACTAAGTTTCGAAGATCGCAGCGTGCAGACGCCGCACGACTGTGCCAACGTCGGCCGGTTCGACGCGAAACTTGAAGTTCAGTTCGTGGCCGACGCAACCCACAATCGCACTCTCTCCCGCAATCTTATGAGCAATCGCTTTGACCGCACCGTTCGGGTGCGACTCTGCCGAGATCAGTGTGCCCGTTTGTTGCGGCGCGTGTGAATTCAAGATCCGGATCGGGATTCCATCGGCGATGACTGGCTCGATCATCCTCGGATGCATCACCCGCGCACCGAGCTTTGCCAGTTGTGCCGCCTCTGCGTAGGAAATGTGCGGCACGGTGCGGGTCGATTCCACCAAACGCGGATCGGCAGTCTGAATACCATCGACGTCGGTCCAGATCTCGATCTCGCGTGCATGAACCGCAGCGCCTATCAGCGTCGCTGAATAGTCGGAACTGCCACGCCCGAGTGTTGTCGTTACGCCGTGAATGGTAGAGCCGATAAATCCACCCAACACCGGAATACGTTTCTTTTCTAACAATGGCAGCAATTCCGCGCGCGTTTTTTGCCGCAACTCTGCCAACAGCGGCGACGCGTTTCCGTGTTCGTTGTTGGTAATCACACAACGACGCGCATCGACGTATTCAGCCGCTATTCCACGTTCCTCGAGCACCAGGGTCAACAGATTGGCAGCGAGCCGTTCGCCGTGCGAAGCGATCGCATCGTGAATTTGCAGATCTACTTTGCCATTGTCTGCCGCACGCTTGAGCGATTCAACAATTTCACTGCGACTGATCTCCATCAAATCTCGCAACTGGGCAAAACGCAGCGGTGACAAATTTTGTCCCACTTCGAGATGCCGCGCGAAGTGTTCTTCGAGCGTTCCAACTGAAGCGTCAACACCTTTGGTCGAAACGCCACAAAAACTCGCAATAAGGGCGTCCGTTACGCCGCTCATCGCCGAAACGACAACGATCAGCGGCGACGATTCTTTTGCTTTGACGATCTGCGCGGCGCGCAAAAATGCGGGCGCGTCTTGAATTGAAGTGCCGCCAAATTTGACTACGCTGATGTGAGTCGCCACCTTTTTCTCCCGTTAGGCGAAGGCGAAAGATCAATCTCAGTGCTTGTTAAAGTCCGGGCGGAGGACTGGAAGTTAACTTCAGATTGGATTGCAAAAGCGCTGTTTAGAACTATCGCAAGGAATTTTGCTTGACATGGAAGGTTAAGAGAACTACGCTGCGAGTGTCAATACGTTAGGGCGCTTATTTGTTACTCACGCGCTGGTTACCCGCTTACACCAGCTCTCGATTGCTTAAAACAAACCTATCCTCGGTGGTTGTCCCGAGTGTCAATTTAGATCCTCTGCCATTTTAATGTTTCGCCATCAGCGGCAGACGTCAATAAGGAGAGTCAAAATGCTCGGTTCGAGTTCCCGTATTAACATTGTTACCTCATTGACAGTGATCACTTTTTGTTTGTTGACTGCGGCCATCGCAGGCGCTCAAACGCCAGGTGCCGTAGTGGACAAACCAGTTGCAGAGTTAAATGCTTCACCTCCGAAGCCAGCGGCTAATTCCGCGTCTACTGTCGCTACGCCCGCCAAAGACAACGTAGCTGCGCCCGCTGCTGAGGAGACGGTCGCTAAACCTGCGACTGAATCGCCCAAAGCTGAAACCGAGTCAGTGAAATCAGAAACAACGGCGACCACCACAACTGCGCCTGCGATGCAGGCACAGTGCACGCGCACGGTCAAAGCTGACGTGGTCGCAATTCCACAGCCGATCATGCTCAATCGCCTCGGCGCGACTATTCCAAACGCGTTCGTGTTTGCGTTGAGAGCCGATACGACCGGCACCGGCAACAACATCCAACTGCGTCCCGGCAAACGTCCCCGCCCGATCGTGCTGCGCGCGAACGTCGGCGACTGCCTGCAAGTAACGTTCACCAACGCCATTCCGCAAAGTGCTTTCGACAACTCGACGCCGAACTCACCCGCAGTCGGCACAAAGGAAGTCTCACTGCACATTCAGGGACAGGAATGGACCACGAGCAGCCAGGACGACGCTTCGTTTGTCGGCAAGAACACTTCGAGTCTTGCAACACCAGGTGCGCCACCGCCACCGCCGACACCGATGCCGCCGCAGACACAGGTCTACAAACTGTTCGTCAAAAACGAAGGAACGTTTTTGCTTTACACGATGGGTGACGCCACCGCGGTACCAACCGGTCAAATCAGCCGCGGTCTCTTCGGCGCATTGAACGTGCAGCCAAATAGTGCGGAGTGGTATCGCAGCCAGATCACGCAACAGGAACTTGATTGGGCCACGAAGAAGGTTGGCGGCAACCCCGTACGCACGGCTGATGGACAACCGGTTATCGATTACAACGCCAAGTATCCGGTTAATTCAGCTCGTCCGGCCGGCACGTACATTTTGAAAATGCTGGATGATCAGAACAACCTGATTTACAGCGATCTCACGGCCATCATCACCGGGCCAAAGGCGGGAAGATTTCCCGGCACCACCGGTGTGAACAATCCGGAACCCCCTTGCAATGCGGCGAATAACGGAGCGGGAGCAGCCAATCCACTCTTCTGCGCCAACCCGTCCGCGCCGGATCGCAAACAACCGTATCGCGAGATCACAATCATCTATCACGAGGTCGGGCAAATCGCGACGCAGGCATTTCCTGTTTTCACCGATCCGCAGATGGTCAGCACCGTGAACGCAGGCTTCGATGGCTTCGCGATCAACTACGGCACTGGCGGCATCGGCGCGGAGATTTATGCGAACCGCATCGGCGTCGGTCCGATGGGCAACTGCGTCGATTGCAAGTTTGAAGAGTTTTTCCTGAGTGCCTGGTCGGTTGGCGATCCGGCGATGCTCGTCGATCGTCCGGCCAACTCGAGCGTGTTGCCGGCATTCGCCACGTTACCGGCAACGCCGCCGGTTCCTCAACCGGCGCCACCGCCGCCGGTGTTGTGTACCGCTGCTCAACTCGGCGACACGGCCGCGCCTCCGGATCCGAATTGCGCAGGAACAAAAACCCCTGCTAGCGGTTTCCCGTACAGCATGAAGCAGCTTATCAAGGCGACGAAGGCGTACTACCCGGACGATCCTTCAAACGTCTATCACAGCTACATCAACGACCACACGAAATTCAGAATTCATCACGGCGGTACCGTGGCTACGCACGTGCATCACCAGCACGCGCACCAGTGGCTGATGTCACCGAACAGCGATCAAGGTGCGTATCTCGACAGCCAGATGATCAGTCCGGGCGCGAGCTACACGTTGGAGATGACGTTCAACGGTAGTGGCAACCGTAACAAGGTCGTGGGCGATTCGATCTTCCACTGCCACTTCTATCCGCACTTTGCGGCCGGTATGTGGGCCATGTGGCGCACGCACGACACTTTCGAACCAGGTACAAAGCTCGACGCCAACGGTATTCCGACACCCGAAGCCCGCGCTTTGCCTGACGGCGAGATTCAAGCGGGAACGCCATCGCCGGCCCTCGTGCCGATGCCGACATTGCCGATGGCGCCGATGCCGTCGGCGGTATTCATCAAGAACGGTCAGGTTGTTTACGGCACGCCTGGGGCGCCGGATCCGACCGGTGCGGGCGTAACCGTTAATCCTGGTTTCCCCTACTTCATTCCCGGAATCGCGGGCATGCGCGCGCCGCATCCGCCACTCGATTTCGCACCTGATGGATCGGGCGGTTTTCTCGACGGTGGTTTGCCGCGTCACGTAACCACGGGCGGCACGATCTCTTATGAGAAGCACGATCAATTTGACTGGAGTAAAGACTTCGCAACGTTGACAGCAAAGCAATTGCCAGAGGTCGGAACCCACGTTGAACAGGTCGCGATGAAGTTTTTCGGAGTGCGCTGCCGTTCGAGCTTCTTCCCGGACGGTACTCCCGGCAGTTGTCCACCGCCGACTTCGACGTCACCGCAGATGACGCAAACGAAGCCGACGGGTTTTGTGCTCAACGGATTACCGCTTGGACCACAAATGGGTGCTCCGTTTGCCGATCCGGCAGTTGATGACAACGGCAAAGCGATCAACTTCGATCCAGTTACGAGCAAACAAAGCATACGCCGCTACAAGGCCGCCGCAATTCAGCTAAACGTCGTTCTGAATCAACAAAAGTGGCACTACCCGCAGCAGCGCATACTCACGCTGTGGAACGATGTGTCGCCGACGATGAATAACACCCGCAGGCCCGAGCCGCTCTTCTTCCGCGGTAACTCAGGCGACATCCTCGAATACTGGCACACCAACCTCGTGCCGAATTATTACCTCGTCGACGACTTCCAGGTGCGCACGCCGACAGACATTCTCGGCCAGCACATTCACCTCGTGAAGTTTGACGTGACCTCTTCAGATGGCGCCGGCAACGGCTTCAACTACGAAGACGGCACCTTCAGTCCCGACGAAGTGCAGGAGATCATCCACGCGCTCAAGGCGCCCGGTGGATCGTGGACCGCGTGTCCGGGTTGCCCGACCGCTACCCTCGTTCCGAAACCGCCACCGACTGAAATCTGCGGCGGACCAAATCCACCGGCGCAGTGCACTTCGGAATGGCTGGGCGCGCAGACCACGGTTCAGCGTTGGTATCTCGATCCCGTCGTCGATAGCCAGAACGTCGATCGCACGCTGCGCACCGTCTTCACGCACGATCACTTTGGTCCTTCAACGCACCAGCAGGCTGGCCTCTATGCCGGTCTTCTGGTCGAACCAAGAGATTCGGTTTGGCAAAACCTGGATGGTTCGCCGATGGGCGGCGGTGGGATTAACCAACCACCGGTGCGGCCGGATGGTGGACCAACGAGTTGGGCGGCAAACATCCTGACGCGAAACCAACAGGAAAGTTATCGCGAGTTCATGCTCGAGTTTCAGGATCTGCAACTCGCTTACCTGGCCGGCTCGAAGACCGCTCCGAGTCCGCAGAAGGACATCGGCTGGCGTGATCCGAGCAAGGCGATCAATGCGGCGTTTTTCCCGGAATTCGGAGAAATCAGGCCGCGTCTGGTCAGTACCGGAAACATCCCGATCACCGGCACGCAGTCAGTCAATTACTACAACGAGCCGATAGCGTTCCGGCTCGGCGCCGGTAATCTGCCGACAGGCGACCTGTCCTACTCTTTTGATAACCAGGCAGCCAAGGCAAATAACCCCAATCAGAATCCGGAACCATTGACACCAATGATGCGCGCTTATCAGAACGACAACGTTCAGGTTCGCGTGCTGGTTGGAGCGCACGTCTTTGCCCACCAGTTCAACCTGATGGGACCGAGGTGGGTCACCGAACCGTCGTGGGAGAACTCCGGCTATCGCAGCAATCAGCCGATGGGGCTCTCGGAACACTTTGAGTTGAGGTTCAAAGTGCCGTCGTCCTCGGCGCCGCTGCCAACCGGAGGTACCGTTCGCAAGTGTCCGGACGGAACGACAACCGCAAACTGTGTCGACTATCTCTACAGTCCGAGCTGGGACGAAACCGGAGTCGCGCACGGTCTGTGGGGCCTCTTCCGTTCTTACGATCCAACGGCGGTTGCGACCGGATTGAGTGCGTTGCCGAACAATCCGGTTGCCGCAGGCACGAACGTTACTTACGCAACGTGTCCGGCGAATGCGCCACAGCGTACCTTCAACATCACCGCCGTCACTGCGCAGAAGGCCCTGCCGGGCGGTGAGCTTGTCTTCAACGATCGCGGTCCGCAATCGGGCTGGATGAGTACGTTGATGGGAATCCTGTACGTCCGGAGTGAAGACCTCGACGGCAGCGGCAAGCTGAACCCCGGCGTTCCGATCGAGCCGCTAATCCTGCGCGCGAGCGCGGGCGACTGCATCAACGTCAGCCTGACCAACAAGATCGATCCGTCGTCGCTGGTCCTCCAGCACAACTTCAATTGGCCGCCGCCATTCAAGCCGCCGATTTCGCAGAAGATGTCGAAGTTTGTCGGACTGCATCCGCAGCTCCTGAGCTACGACGCTGCCTCGAGTTTCGGCATGAACGTCGGTTGGAACAGCGTGCAGCGTGCGGATCAGTTTGCGAACTTCAACGAGACGGTTAAGTACCAGTGGTACGCCGGCAAGATCGACCGCGGCGCCAATGGCGCATTGACCTACACACCGGTCGAGTTTGGCTCGCTTAACCTGATGCCGTCGGATCCGTTGTTCCAGCATCCCAACGGTCTAATCGGTCAGATGATCATCGAACCGGCAGGATCGAGCTGGAAGTGCGGCGGCGTCGATCCCGCCAGCCAAAAATCGTGCGAACCGATCGCCGGCCCTCCAGCTGCACAGGCGAGCACGCGTGCGCAAGCAACCGTGACCCTGTCAAACAACGCGACGTTCCGCGAGTTCTCGGTGATGATTAGCGACGCTTTGCAAACGTCACTGGGCGGGCAGGGGACGGCCGCTGTCAACTATCGTTCTGAACCGAAGGCCATGCGTTATGTTTCGGCTACTGACTTCTCGTGCATGACGTCGAACCTGCTGGATCAACCGCCGTTGACTACATCGCCAATCGGCGAACCGAAGACGCCGATCTTCACGGCGAAGCCGGGAGACCAGGTACGCTTCCGCATCACGCACCCGATGGGCACCGGTGATTCGCTGGTGTTCACGGTCAATGGTCATAACTGGCAAGCCAACCCGTATCAGAACAACTCGCTCAATATCGCGCCGAACAATCTTTCGCAGTGGCTCGGTTCACGCGATAACCACGGGTCATCGAATCACTTTGATCTGGTGATCCAGAAAGCCGGCGGGCAGTTTGGCAAGCAAGGAGATTACCTCTACACGGCGTACCTCGCAGATCAGGCGTCACTTGGCGTCTGGGGTCTGTTCCGTGTGGGCGATCCGGGAACACCGAAGCCAAACGCGATCTGTGCGCAACAGCCATCAACAACTGCTCCGCTGCCGAAGGCGAATCCGCTGATTCAGCGCTTCCGCAGAGCGCCACTCAATCCGGGCGGCGGTAACCAGTAACTGCGAGACAACAAATTAGAAGATTCGAACACTCACTGAAGGAGGAACCGTCACATGGCGGGCAAAGGTGGAAAAGACAAAAAGGGGAAAGGCAAAGATAAGGGCGACGGCAGTTCCTGGTCCGACACAGTAGCCATCATCCTCAAACGAGACTGTGCCGAGGCGCTCTATGCTGCGCTTGTTATCGCGCTCGGTACTTTGCCGACTCCGAAGAAGAAGAAAAAGAAGAAGAAGGACAAAGGCAAGAAGGGTAAAGATGGCGGCGGCAAGGGCAAAGGCGGTAAGAAGTAAGCGATCGGTGTCGGCCACAGCGGCCCCTGAGCGGAACGACGCGCAGAAAGATGTTTGTCTGAAGCTGATAAATCTCGCCGGGCAAGCGAGCCTCCCCTGGGAAGCTCGCTGCTTTGCGACGCTATTGGCCGAACACCAGATCCTTAAGTTGCACGCCGGCGATCTGGAAACCTTCGATGCCATCTTCGTGGCGTTGAATCTCAAACAGCCGGGAGTCGAACGGGCCCTCAGTGCTTCCGTTCTGAAAGAAGGCTATTCAACGACCGAGTTGCGCGGGTTCATCATTGAGTTTCAGCGCAAACTCTCGCGGCTCAATCGCGTGCATCGCAAGATGCACGGGAAACAATCCTACGATGCCGATGTGCGCGAGTTCATTGAGCTCGCGCGCCGCGATTGCAAGCTCACTCTCGCCCGTTACCTGTTCACGCCGGAAGAGATCGTCGCACGCGTGCTGAAACAAGTGCGAGTGAGCGAAGGCGTCAAAGACATCGACGTCGATCAGCCGCGTTATGTCGACGTCGAGCTCTCGTATGCGTTGAATCGTCTGCCGGAGTTTGAGGCAAGCATTCTGCGGCTGTTGTCGCAGGATGCACGGGTCTACTGGGTCGCCGAGTCAACCAGTTCTACGATCAACTCACTGGTTGAGTATCCGTTGACGACGGTTGTGCTGGTTATAAAACCGCCCGGTAGCCATTTTGAGCTTGAGCTAAAGCGCGCCGGACGCAAGGGCAACCCGCTCAACGTAATCTTTAGACGCAATAACTATCGAGTGCCGGCGTCGCACCGTCTCGACGGCGGCAGTATGCAGTGGCTCTTGCGTTACGAGGCGACCAGTGCATCGCGTTTGAGTTTCATGTATCGCCTGGTCAATGGCGTTGAGGCGTCGATGCCGGCATACGTGGCACGCAACACGGTGTTTCGGGTGCCGCTGAACGGTCATGAGGTACCGTCGTTTCGTTACTTCACCGATCCGCGCGTGCTTGGCAACGCCGGTTTCAGCCAGATGCGCGTGGCGATGAAGGAAGCGGTGGACGCGTTGAAGAACGAGGAAGGTGAGTACTTGCCGCAGGTTCCCGGCGACATGGCGCTGACTTCTGAGTTTCTCAGTCACGTGGCGCCGTCGCAGGCAATTCTTTGCGGTACCAGCTCGTTTCGGTTGGACAAAGTCGCAACGTATCTGTCTGCGGAAGGGGCTGACACGTATTTCAGGGAGTGGCTTCAGGTAGATTACACCGATTACGACGCAAGGCAGTTTGCGAATGAATTGTTGGACGAAGTGCTTGGTGTTTTCGATTCGCCCGACGTTCCTTATGACGGCTACGAGAACTACCTGGAAGCGGCGTTTGCGGTAACGGAAAACCGGCGGCGCGCGGACCAGATCTTCCTGGTGCTGGTCAAACAGATGGCCGGGTTTTGGGGCACGGTGCTCGGCGTGAGAGGTCATTCACGCGGTGAATCGTTTGTGGCGAGAAATGTCGGGTTGCGCAGTGTTTGGGAAGAAGGCCGGTGGCGAGTGAAGCTGATCTTCATGGACCACGATGCGCTCGTGTTGCCCGAACGTGAACACGGCCACTTCTTCGCGCAGAATGCACTGCCGGGAATATTGCTCGACGAGCGTCACATTTGGGGACGGGCCAGACCGATCCTGTTCCCGACAACATTACTCGGGTGTTTGCAGCGGATCTATCGCGTCAGTGCGCCGCTTAAAAGAAAAGCCACCTTGCTGGCCCAGCAGGAATTGAAGGCGGCTTACCGGAGAACTCAACAGGAGTTGCTGACGAACGCGAAGCTGCGCGCTTTCTTTAGTGACGTTTTTCTCAGCCGCTTGTTTGACTGGGATGAGTTTGTGGTTGGCTATCTCAACGGGCGCGATCGGCAGTGGCAGTCGAAGATGAAACAGATGTTCAAAGACAAAGGTTACGAGCCGCATCAGTACGACGACTACGCGCAGGCCGTGGAAAAGAACAAGGGATTCTTTGAAAGGAACGGATTTCTTTTTGAGCGCTAGCTTGTCGCCAGGGGCAGTTGGGCGTTACGAGAAAGACGGGATCTTGTTTCCGGTTCCGCTCTTGTCCGCCGCGGAAGTGGTTGAATATGGCAGTGCGCTTGAGTCGGTGGCAGCGATCTGTGGCGAAGGTTACCGGCGGCGCTTCGACAACCTGCACCAGTTTTTTCCCTGGGCCTATCGTCTGGCGACGAATGAAGCACTGCTGAATATAATCGAGAGCATTATCGGTTCGGATATTGTTATTGACGCTACGTTGGTCTTTTACAAACCGCCACACGATTCGTTCTACAGCTCGTGGCACCAGGACAGCGTTTATTCAGGCTGGCACCTGACACCGTCCGTCTCCGCCTGGATCGCGCTTTCGCCGAGCGAACCGGCGAACGGATGCATGCGGGCGGTTCCCGGCTCGCACAAAGACGGCGTGCTGGAACACGAGACGATCGCCAACGATCCGGATCTGATGAATCGTCGCGGTGAACGCATCCGGACGGATGTCGACGAGTCGCGGGCAGTGGATGTGGTGTTGCGGCCGGGCGAGATGTCGTTACACCATCCCAACATCGTGCATGGCTCGAATGCCAACGGCTCTGACATACCACGCGTCGGTTTCATTGTGCGGTTTGTTACGAGTCAAACGACGAACCGGAATCGCGATCTGATGCGCGTGCGGGGAAGTGCGGATTGCACTGGCTTGCGGCTGGTAACTCCGCCGGTTGAAGAAGAGTTGGCGGTTGCCACGATGACCTGGCGGCAGGCGACGGAAGATCTAGCTCAGCGGTGGCAGGCGCAAAACGTGGTTCGGTGATTGAAACAAACGTGCGTCGCGATCCAGTGCTTCGCGTCTTATAAACCGGCACTGGCGTTGGACGCCTTTAGCAGGTTTGATCTTTGAAACATCAATGCCGCGAGTGATCCCGGTCTGGCGCAGGAGTTGGGCCTGTTCGGGTGTGAGATCGATGACTTCACTGAAACCGGTGGCGCCGTCGTACTCTTCGCACATCAGCAGGTTCGCCCGGAAGTCGAGGGTTTCGAGGTAAAGGTCGCCGTCCGAGAGCACGAAAAACCGCTTCTTTTTATCGGTCTTTGAAATCGCGGTCCGAAAGGACCGGCTCACTACGATCTCCGCTGGGGGCGCGAAGTACTCTTGGTAGTACTTTTCCAGAAAGCTCAGGTTTTCTCGATCGTGAGGTCTCAGTATGAGCGTGGTTTCGCTTAGCAGCCGATCGACGTGCGCGCCAAACAGCACCAGCGATTTTTCCAGATACCAGTGGCGCTCGAGACGATCTTGCACGTCGGAGTATTCGAGTTGCACCCACGCGAGATTCGGCAGGAAGCAATAGCAGTTGAACCGTTCCTGAAGCGCGTAGGCATTCACGTCGAGCACGTGTTCGGCCCGGCGGTTCAATTCGAGAAACGCGTCAAACACGGTGTGCTTCAGAGCGTAGGCAAAGGTTGAGTTGGCGTTGATGATGCGATGGACGTGGTCGCGAATCTTGATCGGCTGATCTTTGTGCAGCGCGCCGAAGTAGAGCATGTCCCAGTCAGACGGCACTTGCACCATGAAGGAGGCGAACTTTGTTTCGAACTCGGGATCGAGCACCGCGTCGTCTTCAAAGATCAGCACGCTCTCCTGGTCCAACTCGCGGGCTTGCTCGATCACGGCGGTGTGGCTGAGCAGGCAACCGTAGGCGCCAACAGTGTGGTTCCAGTTGGCGGGCAAACTGATCGCACTGCCGTCGACCGCGGAGAAGCGATGCACGTTTTCGATTCCGTGTCGCGCAAACACTGCTTGCATTCGTTGCCAGCGATCGGGACGGCGATCCAGGTTAATACAGATTTTATGAGGAAATAGTTGGTTGAGCAGCATCAAGGCTGGATTATATGACGCCAGTTCTTACTCACAAACAATTGAACGAATACGAAGAGTTGGGATTCCTCCATTCCATCCCGATTCTGGCGCCCGATGAGGTCGCGCATTTTCGCGACGCCATCGAAGAGACTTGCCGTGCGCTCGGCGGCGGTGTCACCCGGCTCGATGGGCCGCATCTCTATTTTCGTTGGGCCTGGGATCTGAGCACCCACCGGCGTGTGCTCGCTTGCATGGAACAACTCATCGGTCCAAACGTCCTGCTCAAATCAACGCGCCTGTTTTATAAGTTTGGCAACAGCGATTCGTTTGTCGGCTGGCATCAGGACGGCATCACCGAGGAATTAAGAGACGCGACTGCTCCGGCGATCTGGTTGGGACTGACGCCGGCCACAGCGGAGAACGGTTGTCTGCGCGTCGTGCCGCGTTCGCATCGACTCGGTCTGATTCAGCACGCCGATCGTCCCAACCCCGCCAACCTGACGACGCAGGGCGCCACTGCGCAGGTGGCGATCGATTCACCGCAGGACGTCGTGATGCAGGCGGGCGAGATGAGTCTGCATCATCCGTTGGTGCTGCACGCTTCGAATCCGAATCGTTCGGGCGAGTCGCGCATCGGGTTTTCCGCTACCTATTCAACTCCGGCGTTGACCGCGAGCCGCAGCGCCGTCGCGTGGGTGCGCGGCGATGGACCAAGAGATCGTTTCCGGATCGTCGAGGAACCACCACCGCGCCCAATCGAAGCCGCTGCCGCCGCATACCTTAACGCCGATCATCAGATTCTCTTCGCCAAGTGACCAAGCCACTGCTTTCCGTTGTAATCCCGACCTGGAACCGCGCTCACGTTGTGTGCGAGGCAATTGAGAGTGCGTTGAATCAACGTGCCGGAAAGATCGAGGTGATCGTAGTTGACGACTATTCGACTGACGGGACCGTTGGTCTGGTGAAGAAGACTTTCGGCGCCGGCGTTCGGGTGTTGCAGCTTATTGATCGTCGCGGGCAAGGCGCCGCGCGAAATGCGGGTGCGGTTTTGGCGACGGGTGAGTTCGTCGGTTTTTTGGATTCTGATGACCTCTGGTTGCCGGGAAAACTCGATGCTGAGCTACGTGTCTTTGCCGAGCATCCCGCTGTGAATGCCGTAATTTCCGACAGCCAGAATTCTTTCGCAGGAAAGCGTGATCGTACCAGCCGTTTTGCGCAAAACGGATTGTTGACTGCGACCCGAAAGCGTGTTCGACTGGTTGATGATTGCGACTGGCTGTGGACCAACAGCACGATTACCGCGCACATGTGCGGAATCACTTTGCGCCGCGAGGTGTTGGCCCAACTCGGCCACCGCTTGTTCGCGGAAGACCTGTCGGTTTGCGAAGACTGGGAGTTTCAGATGCGGCTCTATCACTTCGGCCCGGTGGCGGTGCTTCCGCAGATCTACTCGTCGGTGCGGCGCTTCAATGACGGCTCGCGATTGGGCCGCGGTATCCCTGGGCAAGCGCCGACCAGGGAACAGGAAATCATGCTCTTGCGTGCTCGTCTCACCGTGATGGAGCGTTCGAGATCTTGGTTGCACGGACTGCGTGCCGATCTGGCAGCGGAGTTAGAACGTTTTCGTGCCGAAAACGAAGCGCAGTTGTCACGATTAACAGCGAAGGTTATGACCGCCTGATTATGATGATCGAAGAAGTACATCTGTGGCGTGGAACACCGGCGGAGCGGGCGCTGCGTTCGCAGCTCGTGAAGTCGTCGCAGTTTGCCTATTTCAACGAGCAACTCGGATATCCTGACTGGAAGGGCAAATCAGTGCTCGACTTTGGCGGTAACAAGGGCAATTTGCTGCTCGATTTATCGTGCCCGATCCGCCAGCGAGATTATTACTGTCTCGACGTTGTGAGCGAGGCGATCGAAGAAGGAGGCAGGAATTTTCCCGAGGCACATTGGGCGCACTACGATCGCTACAATCGTTCGTTCAATCCGCAGGGCGTTGCCGATCTGCCCGTTCCGGATCTCGGCGTGAAGTTTGATTTCATTCTTGCTTACTCAGTCTTCACGCATACGACGTTCGCAGAAATGATGGAGCTCACCGGTCAACTACATGGATTTTTGGCACCCGGCGGAACACTCGCTTTCACTTTTATCGATCCCCACTGGCGAGAGAACCTCCGCTGGCGTTTGGAAAAAAGCCAGGCGCCCGAGGTGGATAGTCTTGTCGCGGCCGCGGCCGGAGCGGATTGGTGTTCGCTCATCAACGGCACCGAACTCTACGTGAACAGCAATGGACCGTGGACGCTGAGCCCGGAAACCTGCGCCACCTACAACGTCTTCTACACTGAACGTTTTTTACGGCAACAGTTTCCCCGCGCGGCGATTTGTCCACCGATCAGCGGAGAGATGCAGCACTGCGCGATTCTGCGAAAGGACGTCGAAGGGTAGATGCTCGCGCCGTTGCCGGACAGTGCCAGGATCAAGGTTGAGCCGTCGCTGGCTCGCGAACTGCTCAAGGCCGCGGAAAGGCTGCCTCGTTACGACAACAAGGAGTTCTACTCGACCGAGTTGCAGCGGATGGTGTATCAGTGCTTACGAGAAGAAGTAAGCAGTTTTGATTTGCTTGTTCATGAGATCAACCGGCGTTTGAGCCACTGGCCGTACTGCGCGCTGGTTCAGGGTTTGTTTTTTGACGAAGGCAACAAGGTATTCGTCGGCCTCAACCGCGCCTTCGGTGAATTGGTAGCGCGGCCTTACGAAGCGCCGCGCGCGCAGTTGGTCCATTACATTCAACCGGCGACTGATATTCCCTCGGCGCGTGGTGGCCACGAGAGCGAGCGGTTGCACACCGACACGGCTGATTGGGAACCGCCGGTAGAACTGATCTCGATGGTTTGCGTGCGAGCCGATCCGGACGGAGGCGGCCGTTCGCGCGTGCTCGACGTGGATTCGATTCGCGAGGAAGTAAACGATCAGCTTGGCGCCGCAGTGTTGGACCGTTTGCAAACGGAAAGCGTGCCGTGGCAGTTGGCGAGTTATTGCGGCGGTGGCGTGCAGTGGCGAACAATCCTGACCAGATCGAGCGTCTGCTGGCGCCGCTACACGATCGACATGGCGCTTGATTCAACCGGCGCTACTCTTTCGCCCGAGATGCTCAGCGCGTTGGAAGGTTTTGAAAACGTCGTCTCGCATACGCCACGCACGATCGAGTTTCTGATGCGCGAGGGCGAACTGCTCTTTTCGGACAACCAGCGCACGATTCACGCGCGCACGCCGATCGATAGTGGCACGGCGTCCGATCGTTTGATGATTCGCAGTTGGATCAGAAGGCATTGTCGATTGCCAATTGCCGATTGCCGATTTGCAGAGGCGAGCGGCGGTTGAAAGAAATTGGCAATTGGCAATCGGAACTTGGCAACCGCTTAAAGGGGATAACAAATGGAACTCGGTGCTTTGTTAGGCACTTGGATTAATTCAAATCCTGATACGCATAGCATAGCTCTCGTAAGAGCCACGGAGTCGGGTGGACGGCTCAGATTGCGGGTCTCAACGGTGGGTGCTGAGGGCCTGCTCGACTGGGGTTCGGCTGATGCTGAAGTATTTGCTGCGACTCCTGATTCGCACGCCGGCGCCGGCTTCACCTGCCGTTACCAGTTCGAATATGGCGAGACACGCTTGCAGGGAATGATCATGAAAGGTTTGCTGGTGTTGGCCCAATTTCATCTCTTCAACGACAACGGTAAGCGTGAGAATTACTTTATACGCGAATATTTCGCCGCGACTCACGATCGCTTTCTCAAAGGGTAGCTCATGACAACAACTGGAAACCCGGCTAGTGTTTTGGGCCGCTGGCTGAATACAAATCGCGAGACTCGCAGCATCGCAGAGTGCGTTGTCGCCGAGGACAAAGACGGCATCACTGTCAGTATCACCGGTGTGGGCGACAAAGAGCCGCTGCCCTGGCCCAAGGCGCGCGCGACAGTGCTCGCCAACCTTGAAGAAGAGGCCGGGCAACGCACGATTGCGATGATGGCCGCTTTCGATCTCGGGTTTATGACCGCTGAGACTCACATACGTGTGAACAAGGGCGTGCTCGTCGTCGTGGTGTACGCGACCTTTCAAGACAAGAGCGGGAGATCGAATTATCTGTACCGCGAGTTCTTTTATCGTTCCGAGTGATCTTTGTAATCCGGTGGTCTTTCTTTCAACGAAAACGGGGCAGTTCACCTACTTCGCACAGCAGCTCGGAGAATCCAACTGGCGCGGCAAGAACGTCCTCGATTTCGGCGGAAACGTCGGCAACATCCTGCGCGATCCAAACTCCACGATCGATCACGCCCGTTACTGGTGTATCGACGTCGTTCCCGAGTCGATCGAGAAAGGAAAAACGGAGTTTCCGGACGCACACTGGATCTTTTACGACCGGTATTGTTTTTTCTTTAATCCGTTTGGTATCCGCGACCTTTCGTTGCCGCCTCTCGAGCAACGGTTCGACTTTATCGTCGCTTACTCGGTGTTCACGAACACACCGCGCACGGACATGCTTCAGTTGGTCAAGCAGTTGGAGGATAAATTAGCGCCGGGCGGCGCGCTCGCGTTCACGTTTATCGATCCGCATTACCACTCCTGGCCGGATAGTTATCCCGCAAACAATCTGGTCTGGCGGCTCGAGCGCGAGATCTTTCTGGAGGGACAGAAAGGCATCAAGCTGGAGATCGATATACCGGCCCTTAGCGAGCGCGCCAGAGATGCGAGCTGGTTCGTGTTGCTAAACGGCGAGCGCTTGTATCTGGAAACGGAAGACGTGCCGGAGTATGAGCCCGAGCGCCAGCGGACGTATCACACGTTCTACACCGTCGATTACATGCGGTCGTTGTTTCCGCAAGCGACGATCGCGGCGCCTGCGAATGACGAGATGCAGCACTGCTGCGTGATTAGAAAGGCCGTCTGATGGACTTCGTGCCACTCACTTCCGATCAGCGCCGCGCGTTTGCCGAGGACGGCTTTCTCGTCGTGCCGAATGCGCTCGATCGCGAAACGGTGGACCGTCTGCTGAGTGTCGCCGATCGGAAGGCCGATTCGTTTCTGCGCAAGCCGGTAGTCGACGGCAAGCCTGAATACAACCATCTCGATCTGCGGCGCGGGTTGTTGCAAGAGAAAGCGTTGTTCGAGCTGGTAGCACACTCCACGACGGTGCCGCTCGTGGTCCAACTGCTGGGGCCGAACATTCATCTGCACTCGACCGCGATCATTTACAAGCGTCCTGAAACTGGTGAGCTACCGGCGTTTCGCCGCGGCTGGCATCGCGACATCCGCATGGCCCGCGATCTCGGACACGAGCACTTGCCTTTGGCCGGCATCAAGATTTGCTACTGCCTGACGGATTTTCCGCACCCGAACTCGGGCATGACCCTGATGGCCCGTGGCACTCATTTGCACGACAAGCCGTTGCGCATCGCGAAGGGCGCCATCGATCCGATCGATGCCGAGGTTTGCGACGTGCGACTCAAAGCGGGTGACGCTCTGTTTTTCGAACATCGCATCTTTCACACGGCTGCTCCGAATCGCAGCGATCGCACTTCGAAAGTCGTGATTTACGGCTATTCCTATCGCTGGATGCGGACCGAGGTCTATCTGGAAAACCCGGATGAGCAGCAACTAGTCCAAACAGATCCGATTACGCGGCAACTGCTCGGCGGCTATCGCGACGTCGACGCGCCGCCGTGGGCGCTCCAGCGTTGGGCCAAAAAACATGGCGTTGACCGTAAACCGCTTTTCTGGACCACTGAGGTTTGACGAACGATGTCACTGCAAGACATTCACCAGCTTAGCGACGACGCGAGGAAAGTCTTTGCGCCGACCAGTGCGTTTTCGTGGAACCTCGTTTCCACACGGCGCACGCAGTTTCCATACTTCGACGAACTGCTCGGCCATCCGGTTTGGAAAGGCCGCAAGATACTCGATTTCGGCGGCAACATCGGTACGTTTTTGGAGAGCGCCGGTGAGAACGTGGACCACCAGGACTACTGGTGCATCGATATCAACCCGGCCGTGATCGCGCAGGGTCGCTCGCTGTACCCGCGCGCACATTTCGTGCACTTCAATCGTTACAACTCGCAATACAACCCGCAGGGCATTCGTCACCAGCCGATCCCCGATTGCGGCGTTAAGTTCGATTTCATTTTGGCGTTCTCTGTTTTCACGCACGTCGATCAAAAGGAGATGGTGGAGTTGGTGGGATCGCTGCGCCGGATGTTGTCAGACGATGGCGTGTTGGCGTTTACGTTCCTGGAGCCGCATTTCGATCGTTCGTTGTCTGATCCAGCCGTGCCGCGCGGTTCGACAGTGATCAGGAATCTCGGCAGTCGCCGAAACGACGACCTCGTGAGGCACGCGCGTTGGTTCGTCCTGATCGACAACCAGCAGCTTTTCCTCGAACCCGGAGATGCGTTGTGTCACCAAACGCGCGCCGGCAAGCCGCTGGAATCGTTTGTTTCTTTCTTCACGGCTAAATACATGCTCTCGCTGTTTCCCGGCGCCACGTTGCATCAGCCGGTCCAGCGTGAGTGGCAACACTGCTGCTTGCTGCGAAATTCGTAATATGAGTCTCAGGTTTCACTGGATGCTGCCGAAAGGCGGCGAAGTAAAGTTGGACGGGCGGCAAACGCCGCTCGAGGCGGCGCGCTATCGCATCGAGTCGATGAGCACCACGTCGCCGGCGCCCAAGCCAGACCTGAAAGGTTGGACCCACTTCGCCCAGCACGCTGAAGCGGCGGGTCTCGACTCGGTGCTCATCTCGTTCAGTCGTTACGAACCCGATCCGTTTCTGGTGAGTTGCGCGTTGGGCCAGGCGGTGAAGAAGCTGAAGTTCATCATCGCTTATCGCTCGGGTCTGATGCAGCCGACCACGTTTGTGCAGCAGATGAACACGGTGTCGGCGCTGGTCCAGGGCCGCGTGTCATTCAATATCGTGGCGGGTAGTTCGTCTGAGGAACAGCACGGCTACGGCGACTTTCTTTCGCACGATGAGCGCTACGCGAGAGCGGAAGAGTTTCTGGCGGTCTGTAATACGTTTTGGAACGGGAATCAGGAAGTCAATTTCAACGGTAAGCACTATTGCGTCGAGCAGGGTCGAATAGCGACCCCGTTTGTGGCTCCAGATCGAACGAGACCGGAGATCTACGTGTCGGGCCACTCTGAAAGATCCGAAGCGCTCGCGTACTCGCAGGGTTCGTGCTGGTTGCGGGTGGCTGAAACGCCCGAGAAGCTGGCCTCGGTTGTTGCGCGTGCGCGCAGCCGCGGCACTGATGTCTGTCTCCGGATGGGTGTGTTGTGCCGCCCGACGCGCGAAGAAGCGATCAGTGTCGTGCAGAGCCTGTTGCCCGCGGATCGAACCGAGACTACGACGGCGTTGAAAGACGACTCGCAGATGTATCGCGAAGGAAAGAATATCAAGGACGATGGCCACTGGTTGAACGATTGTCTCTGGACCGGGCTCGTACCGCATTACGGTCCCGTCTGGACCACGCTACTCGGTTCACCACGCGACATCGTGGACGCATTGCTCGAGTACGGCAGGATTGGTGTCACTCAGTTCATCATGTCCGGCTGGCCCGAAGTCGACACCGTCGACACTTTCGGCCGCGAGATACTGCCGCTGATAAGGGAAGGACTGGTTCAGGGCCCAGTCGTGTCTGACGAAACGGCTTCGCCGCCGGATGTAAGGCGGGGCTCGGCCCCGCCGGACGGGTCTTTAAAGGACTGAGGGGCTTTGCCCCTCGTTCGGGCTAAGCCCGTACCAGGGGCCTAGCCCATTATCTAAGTTCAACTTGGCCGGCGGCGAAGCCGAGGCGTCAGTAGGCGCTGGTCTCCAGTGGCTGCGCTACCGGCGGCGAAGCCGGGGCGTGAAGTTCGAGTGAGCCTTCAAGCGCCCTGCGCTTCCGCCAGCGGAGCCGAAGAGATGAACTTACCGGGTAGGTAGTGACCAGAAGCATGAAGCTCAGATTCCATTGGATGATGCCGAAGGGTGGCGAGGTCGGAATGAAGACCGCCCAGGAGACTTCGCGTGTCGCAACTACAAAGGCGAGCTCGCCCGCGGCCTTGCCGGACATGGAAGGCTGGGCAAAATTCACGCGCGCCGCGGAAGAGTCAGGCATCGAATCGGTGTTGCTATCGTTCAGCCGTTACGAACCCGACACGATCCTGCTGGCCTGCGCAGTGGGCCAGGTCACTACGAAACTCAAATTCATCGTCGCGTATCGCATGGGCCTGATGCAGCCCGCGACGTTCGTACAGCAGATCAACACGTTGTCAGGCGTGATCGGTGGGCGCGTGAGTTTGAATATCGTCGCCGGCAGTTCGACGGTCGAACAGCGCGGCTACGGCGACTTCCTGGATCATGACGAACGTTACGCGCGTGCCGAAGAGTTTCTCTGCGTCTGCCGCGCGTTCTGGGCCAACAACGGCGACGTAAATTTTGCGGGCAAGTATTGTCGCGTCGAGAAGGGAAAGATCTACACGCCGTTTCAGGCGCCGAATCGAACCATGCCGGAGATCTATGTTTCGGGGCACTCGGACCAGGCACAGCACCTCGCAATGAGTCAGGGCTCATGCTACCTGCGCTTGATCGACACGCCCGAAAAGCTAAGTGCGTGCGTTTCGCACTTCCGCGCGAACGGCAGGGAAGTTTGCTTGCGGCTCGGTATTGTTTGCCGGCCAACACACGAAGAGGCACTCGCCGCGGCTCAGGGGTTGCTGCCTTCGGAAGAGATCGGCCGCGAAGAACGTGGCATCCTCACGCGCAGCGATTCCAAGACCCTCCACGACGCGCTCGCCGCCGCGGATAACGTCGGCTGGTTGAATCGAAACCTGTGGGCCGGACTGGTGCCGTACTACGGCTCGTCGGCGGTGACGATGGTCGGCTCACCGCGCGATCTGGCGAACGCCTTTCTCGAATACAAGCGCATCGGCGTCACTCAATTCATCATCTCCGGGTGGCCCAAGTTAGACGAAATGGTGATCTTCGGCCGCGAAGTCTTGCCGTTAGTTCGCGCCGCCGAGCAAGAAGAACAATGATCGATCCTAAAACCCATTTCATTGAGCGGTTACGCTCGGCGAAGGTCGAAGCCGATCCCTTCCCGCACTACTACATCGAGGGCGTCTTCCCGGAGGATTACTACCGAGAGCTACTGGCCCGCCTCCCGGGCAGCAGCATCTACGAAAACCTTTATGAAGTAACCACTCTCAAGCTGGACCATTTTCGGCACCGCTACCAGCGAGACTTGAACAAAGGCTGGACCAACGCGTTGCCGGCTGACCTACAACCGTTCTGGAATTCATTCAACGAGTGGTTTCTCTCGCCGCCACTCGCACAAGCCGTGCTGGAATCTTTCGCCGAACCATTGCGGACGCGCATCGGCGAGCGAGCTTCGTGGCCGGAAGTTTCGGTGGAAGCGCAGTTCATCCGCCACCGCGCAGGATATTTTCTGGGACCGCATTCGGATCTCTACACGAAGCTGGTGGTGTTGTTGCTTTATCTCCCGCCCGACAACCGTAATGAGAAACTCGGCACGTCGCTCTATCGGCCGAAAGCCGAAGGCTTCAGTTGTCCCGACAGCAAGCACTATAGTGTCGACGACTTCATTCGCGTGAAGACCGCGCCGTACCGGCCCAACTCGCTCCTGGCGTTTGTTCGCTCGGACATCTCGTTTCATGGGCTTGATCCGTTAACCGAGCAGGATGTCGCCACCGCCGAGGGCCGCGACGTAATCCAGTATGTCGTGCACGACAAAGCCGTGCGCCAGGCATACCTCAGCGCCAAACGCGCCGCGGAGAAGGCCGCCCGATGAAGCGAAGACGCATTCTTTTCGTTTGTCGCGCGTCGTCGAGTGAGAGTGCGCGCAGCGCGCAGGCACTGGCAGCGCTCGATAACGTTGAGGTGGTAACTACGGATGTAGCTGATGCCGAACAAGTAATTGCGGCGGCAGTCGAGGTTCAGGATTTGGATCGGATTGTGACCACGTACGAGACGTTGCTCGAGGCGGTGGCGAAAGCAAATGAAGCCCTCAAGTTGCCGGGCATGAGCGTGGAAGTTGTTAGACGAGCGCTGGACAAAGATCAGCTCAAGTCTGCCTTGAAAGCGGCGGGCATCAACACGCCGCAGCATCGGGTGGTCGCAAGCTTTGCTGAGGCACAACGCTTCGCGCGAGAGATTCGCTTTCCCCTGGTTTTGAAATCCCTGTCCGGAAGCGGCGCGCTAGCAACTTTCCACGTTCAAAGCGAGGACGATCTAAAAAACGCAACCCAGATGGGCCCGCTTCTCGCCGAGACTTACATCACGGGCCAGGAGCTTTGCATCGACACGATCACGATCAACGGCGAGCCGCAGTTTTATTCACTCTGCTGCTATCAGCCGTCGATACTCGAAGCGGTCGAAGATCCGGCGACGCAGTGGTCCTGCGTAATGCCACGTGATATCGACGGCGCTGAATACAAGGAGTTCATCGCCCAGGGGCTGAAAGCGATCAAAGCTCTGCGGATCGAAAACGCAATGACGCACATGGAGGGCTTTATCGACTCATCGGGTGAGGCCTGGTTCACCGACGCGACTCTACGACCCGCGGGCGCGCGAATCGCGCCGATGCTTGCTTTCGCTTACGACATCGATCCCTATCGCGCATGGGCCAGAGTGGCAGTGGACGGTTGTTTCGATGGTCCATGGGAACGAAAGTACGCCGTCGGAACGATCTTCTTGCGCGGTCTCGGTTCCGGAACTGTATGCCAGGTAAGTGGAGTCGAGCTCGTGCAGCAGGAATTCAGCGACATGCTCGTCGACGTGCGCTGGCCGCGCGCCGGCGCGGGCAAGTCTGCGACGTACACAGGCGACGGCTTCATCACAGTGCGCCATCAGGAGACCCAAGTAGTGCAGGAGACACTTCAGCGTATAGGGCAGCTAATTCAGATTACTTACAGCTCAAACACTCAACCCGCGACTGAAACGTGGAGACAACGACTAAAAAACTTTAGCGAACTCAACCGGCCTGCATGGGATATCAGCTCAGAGTTCAACCTTTAGGTTGCAGACAAACTAAAGTTTGAACTCCAAAAACCGAGACCTTGAATTGGAGGAGAACATGGTGACTTCAGAAGCACCGCGCGCATTCAACCGCGAGATGTATCACGACCATCCGGAAAACGTCTTTTACGGCACAGACGACGGCGCCCAGGACGGTTCACTCAGTGAGTTTCCCGAATTCAAAGCTCACTACGAAAGCGTCGCGCCGGAACGCCGCGAGAACATTCACATGATTAGCGTCGTGGGCGGTCTGTATGGTTTGAATCTGATCCCGTTGTGGAAACCGAAGCGACTAACAATCTTTGATATCAACCCGACAGCGGTCACCTATTTCAAACTCATTCACAACGTGTTCACCACGAGCCGCGATCCGGCGCACCTGCTCCAGCGACTCACCGATGGCGACTACGAAGCACAAACCGAGCGCGAACAGTTTGTCCGCGAAAACATTCGTCTGAAACAACGCGGTGCGTTGCCGCGCGAACGCGGTTCAACCAAACGTCCGTACGAACAGAGCTGGCAATACGCTTTCGAACAGTTCGACCTGACAAAGCAGCTCCTCACCGAGCTGCCGCTCGAGATTCGTACCGAACCGATGGAAAGCGACAACTTCCGCTCATGGATTCGCGAACAGAACAACCTCTGGATCTACAGTTCCAACATCACCGAATTTCACTACTTCGATCTGGACTTTGCCGACACGTCGAATGTGGTCCTGTTGCAGATCATCTTTCCAGCCAAACCACAGCTACTTGATTTGTCGCCCCTTGCCGGTGGTCCGGTGAAAGTCAATTACGAGATCCCGCTGAGTGCGGAGCGCATTTCTTAAAAGGAACAAAGCAGATGGTGAACAAGACACGTATCAAGACAGATGGCGCGCCGCCGGCGCTCGGCACTTACTCGCAAGCGATTCGCACCGGCGATCTCATTTTCGTGACGGGCCAAACAGGCCGCGACCCCGATACCCTAAAGCTCGAAGACGAACTCGAAGCACAAACGCGACGCATGTTGTCGAATCTCGAGGCGATCCTCAACGCGGCCGGTTGTTCGCCCGCCGACATCGTGAAAGTCACGCTGCTACTGGCAAACATCAAAGACTTCAAAGCCGTCGATCAGATCTACGCGGCCTGGTTGCCCGGTTTGGGAGTCACACCCCTGCCGGCGCGAACCGCGTTCGCGGCTGCGGGGCTACCGGCGGGCGCGCTCGTGATGATGGATATCGTCGCGGCGTTTCCGCTCGAATGAATTTGAATGCGAGTCACCATTGTCATTGCGGGGCTCTACGGCGGCGGTGCTGAGCGCGTCGCCGTGAATCTCGCGAATGCCTGGTCCATCCGTGGGTACAGACCGACACTTCTCACCATCTCACAACACGCACGCGCTCCCGCTTACGCGATCGACGACGGCGTTGAAGTACGCGACATCGGCTGGCCGCGTCCGGCTCGCGAATATGAACTAAACGCCCTGAACGCCGCCCCGATCCTGCGCGGGCTCCAGGCAAACGATTCTCACGTGCTTTTGCCCGACCTCAAGATGCTCACGGTGCTTCGCTTCGCGGTTTTGCAGACTGAGCCTGAAGTTGTCGTTTCCTTTATCACGCAAACAAACGTTCGTCTGTTGGCCGCGCTCAACGAGTCAAAGCTGCCGGTGATTGTTTGTGAAGTTACCGATGCACGGCGTCTCTACATGCGGGACTGGCCCCGGCCGCGTGACATGTTTTATCGTCAAGCTGCTAACGTCGTCGCGACCGATCCGCTGATTGCGGAATGGTTCAACGGGCGCGGCGCACGGGCAACTTCAATTCATAACCCGCTACAACCACCCGTCGCCCCAATCCCTTCGAAGCAAAGCCCCCGCAAGCGGGTCATCACCCTGTCGCGACTGTCGTCGGAGAAGCGCGTGGAGTGGTTGGTGCGCGCCTTTGCCGCAGTCGCAGAAACTTATCCGGATTGGGATCTCGAGGTTTACGGCACTGGACCACAACGGAATTTTCTCGAACACCTCGCCGAAGATCTCGCGCCACCGGGCCGTATCAGGATTTGTGGTTTCTCATTCGACGCCTACCATGTGATCGCAGGTGCTGAGATCTATGTTTCGGCGTCGTGGATCGAAGGTTTTGGGAATTCCATCTGGGAGGCGCTGGCTTGTGGCGTGCCGGTGATCGCGATCGATGCCGGACCTTCAATCGGCAGGCTCGTGCGTGACGAAGTGGATGGGCTCGTAGTCAGGAATGATTGCGTTGATGGTCTTACTGCCGCGCTTGAGCGCTTGATGGGAAATGATGCTGAGCGAAGAAAGTTTGCGTCGCGCGCGCCGGAAGTTGTGGATCGTTTTTCTATGCAAGCGGCGCTGCAACAGTGGGACGAGCTGCTATCTCCTTTTCGTTTCCGGTTCGAACGACCGTGATTGGAAGAAGTTTTTTT
>Ga0187894_10000949_pt1 | contig 38476 bp, 32 predicted proteins | sample GBC1701081metaG_FD_136650 | JGI IMG/M metagenome (GOLD analysis project Ga0187894, IMG submission 136650) | White microbial mat communities from a lava cave in the Kipuka Kanohina Cave System on the Island of Hawaii, USA - GBC170108-1 metaG ... | reverse complement strand
GCGCCGCCTGCTCGCCACCACCGCTTTTGTGACATTTGGAACGCTGGCACTTCACGCCGGAGAGATTACCGTCTACACGGCCCTCGAAGCCGATCAGCTCAAGGAATACAAGGCCGCCTTCGAGACCGCCAATCCCGGCACCACCGTCAACTGGGTGCGCGATTCGACCGGCGTCGTCACCGCCAAGCTCCTGGCCGAGAAATCGGCCCCCGTGGCCGATGTCGTGATGGGCCTCGCCGCGACATCGCTGATGCTCCTCGACAAGGAAGGTATGCTGCAGGGCTATTCGCCCAAGGGCGTCGACGGCATCTCCGCCAGCTATCGCGACCCCGCCAATCCGCCGAAATGGGTTGGCATGGACGCGTGGTCCTCCGCCCTTTGCTTCAATACCGTCGAGGCCGACGCCAAGAAGCTTCCCGTTCCCACGTCCTGGGAGGATCTGACCAAGCCCGAATATAAGGGTCAGGTCGCCATGCCGAATCCCGCCTCCTCCGGCACCGGCTACCTCATGGTGTCGGCATGGCTGCAGCTCTTCGGCGAGGAAAAAGGCTGGGCCTATATGGACCGCCTGCATGAGAATATTGCTGCCTATACGCATTCAGGCTCGAAGCCCTGCAAGCAGGCGGCGGCAGGCGAATATACGATCGGCCTGTCCTTCGAATACCGCGCCAATCAGAGCAAGAAGGCAGGCGCCCCTATCGAGATCGTGCTGCCGAAAGAGGGCCTGGGCTGGGATATGGAAGCCTCGGGCATCATCGCCAACACGTCGCATCTCGATGATGCCAAGAAGCTGATCGACTGGTCGGTGACGAAAGAGGCCAATGAGCTTTATGCCAAGTCCTACGCCATTGTCGCCATGCCGGGCATTGCCAAACCGCTCGATCAGATCAATGCCAATATCGAGGGCCTTCTGATCAAGAACGATTTTGCCTGGGCCGCCAGCAATCGCGACCGCATCCTGGCCGAATGGTCGAAGCGCTATGACGGCAAGTCCGAGCCGAAGAGCTGATCCCTGAAGGGCGGGAGTGCCTCGGCACTTCCCGTCCTCATTCCCCGCGAGGACCAGGCGATGAACCACCATCCCGCGCGTGTCGATGCCGACAAGACGGTCGCCGCAGATCCCTATTTGTCGATTCGCGACGTCACCAAGCGGTTCGACAATTTCACCGCCCTCAACAAGGTCAATCTCGATATTAACAAGGGCGAGTTCATCTCCTTCCTCGGTCCCTCGGGCTGCGGCAAGACGACATTGCTGCGCTGCATCTCGGGCCTCGACATCCAGACCGCCGGCACCATCCATCAGGGCGGCAAGGACATTTCGCTGCTGCCTGTGACATCGCGCGATTTCGGCATCGTCTTCCAGTCCTACGCGCTCTTTCCCAATCTCTCGATCGGCAGCAACGTCGCCTATGGCCTGACCAGCGAAGGCCGACCGCGTGCCGAGATCCAGGCGCGGGTGAAGGAACTCCTCGCTCTCGTCGGTCTTTCCGACCAGATCGACAAATATCCAGCCCAGCTCTCGGGCGGCCAGCAGCAACGCGTCGCTCTGGCACGGGCGCTGGCCCTGTCGCCAGGCCTCCTCCTTCTCGACGAGCCGCTCTCCGCGCTCGATGCGCGGGTGCGGGCGCGTTTGCGCGGCGAAATCCGCGACCTCCAGAAGCGTCTCGGCATCACCACCATCATGGTGACCCACGACCAGGAGGAAGCGCTCACCATGTCCGACCGCATCGTCGTGATGAGCAAGGGCAATATCGAGCAGGTCGGCACGCCGGGTGAGATCTACGCCCGGCCGGCATCGCCCTTTGTCGCCGATTTCGTCGGCCGCATGAATTTTGTCGATGGCACGCTGATCGATGAGCGCCACGTCGACGTCAAGGGCGCCAAGCTCGCTTTCGCCCAACCGACCGGCTTCGGCTCGGGCGGGCGGGTCACCGTCTGCATCCGCCCGGAAGATATCGTGGTGCGCGGCTTCAGGGAAAAGGCCGGCAACCGCCTCACTATGCGGGTCGGCGTCATGGAATTCGTCGGAAATCATTTCACCACCGTACCGCATGCCGAGGGCACCAGCCTGAACATCACAGCCGATCTGTCGATGAATGACGTCCGCGATCTCGACATCGCCGCCGGAAAGACGATCGTGGCGCAACTGCCGCCGAAGCGCCTGCGGGTCTTCCCGCTGCGGCCCGACCAGAATTGAGCACGATCAGATGACTGCCGAGACTGCCGGATCGGGTCTTGTTCTCAAGCAGCAGATGAGCCGCGATGACGTGATCATGCGGGCGGGTCTCGTTGTCCTTGGCATCGCGCTCACGCTCTTCGTTCTCTTTCCCATCGGCGCGTTGCTGAAGAAGGCTTTCGAGAACAAGGCCGGCGAGGTCGTCGGCCTTGCCAATTTTCTCCTGTTCTTCGCCAATCCGTCGCTGTCCGCTTCGATCGGCAACTCGGTTTTCATTGCCGTGGTCTCGACTTTCTTCTCGGTACTCCTCGCTTTTCTGTTCGCCTATGGCCTGACGCGCACCTGCATGCCCGGACGCGCGGTCTTCCGGCTGATCGCGCAGATTCCTTTGCTGGCGCCCTCGCTCCTCTCTGCCATCAGCCTTGTCTATCTCTTCGGCAATCAGGGACTGGCCAAGAGCCTGCTCATGGGTGCCAGCATATATGGCCCCATCGGCATCATCATCGGCGAGGTGTTCTGGACCTTCCCGCATGCGATGATCATCATCGTCACCGCTCTCGCCATTGCTGATGCCAGGCTCTATGAGGCGGCCAATGCCCTGCGCGCCAATTCCTGGCGGGTGTTCTGGACGGTCACGCTGCCCGGCGCGCGCTATGGGCTGATCAGCGCCATTCTGGTTGTCTTCGTCCTGGTGATCACCGATTTCGGCGTGCCGAAAGTCATTGGCGGTCAATATAACGTGCTGGCAACCGACATCTACAAGCAGGTCATCGGCCAGCAGAATTTCCAGATGGGCGCGGTCGTCGGCCTGCTGCTCCTTGTTCCGGCGGTCTTCGCCTTCATCATCGACCGCATCATCCAGCGCCGCCAGACAGCGCTCCTCTCGGCGCGCGCGGTACCTTATGCGCCCAAGCCCAGCCCCGGTGTGGATCGGCTCTTTTTCATCATTTGCCTCGCGATCTCTGCCGCCATTCTGATCATGCTGGGCGTCGCCTTCTTCGCCTCGCTCGCCACTCTGTGGCCCTACAACCTGACGCCCTCCTTCAAGAACTACGATTTCGACAACATGGATGGTGGCGGCTGGCTCAGCTACCGCAACAGCCTCACCATGGCGGCGCTCACCGCCATCATCGGCACCGCCGTCATCTTTTCGGGCGCTTATCTTCTGGAGAAAACCCGCGCCTTCACCATGGTCCGTTCGGCGATTCAGTTCCTGGCGCTTCTACCCTTGGCCGTTCCCGGCCTTGTCCTCGGTCTGGGCTATATCTTCTTCTTCAACAACCCGGCCAATCCGCTGCACGGCATCTATGGCACCATGGCCATTCTGGTCCTCTGCACGATTGCCCACTTCTATTCGGTATCCCATCTCACGGCCTCGACCGCGCTCAAGCAGATCGATCCCGAATTCGAGACCGTTGCGGCGAGCCTGAGGGTCCCCTTCTACACGACCTTCTTCCGCGTCACCTTGCCGGTCAGCCTGCCCGCCGTGCTCGATATCGGCATGTATCTCTTCGTCAACGCGCTGACGACGGTGTCGGCGGTGGTTTTCCTCTATGCGCCCTCGACGACGCTGGCTGCCGTCGCGGTGCTCAACATGGATGATGCCGGCGACACGGCCCCTGCCGCCGCCATGGCCATGATGATCTTCTTCACCGCCGCCCTTGTCCGCATCCTCTACAATGTCCTGACCCAGTCCTTCCTGGCCCGGGCCCAGAACTGGCGGCGGAAGTAGGACCGAGTCCTCGAAACTCTGGAGATTTGCGCGGTTTTCAGCCGCTGGAAACCCGGTGGATTCCCCTTGGCTTCCCGGGATTCCCCGTGTAGGGAACCCCCTCGCATGCCAAAACGTACAGACATCAAATCCATCCTCATCATCGGGGCGGGACCGATCATCATCGGCCAGGCCTGTGAATTCGATTATTCCGGCACCCAGGCCTGCAAGGCCCTGAAAGCCGAGGGTTATCGGGTCGTCCTGGTCAATTCCAATCCGGCCACGATCATGACCGATCCCGATCTGGCGGACGCCACCTATATCGAGCCGATCACGCCCGAGATCGTCGCCCGCATCATCGAGAAGGAGCGCCCCGACGCGCTGCTCCCGACCATGGGCGGCCAGACCGCGCTCAACACCGCGCTCTCCCTCAACCGCATGGGCGTGCTGGAGAAATTCGGCGTCGAGATGATCGGCGCCAAGGCCGATGTCATCGACAAGGCCGAGGATCGCGAGCTGTTCCGCGAGGCGATGAAGAAGATCGGCCTGGAAACGCCCAGATCCATGCTGGCCAACGCCTCGCCCCTCAAGGAGGCCGACCGCGAGCAGTTCGCCCAAGAGGTCGAAAAGCTGAGTTCCGCGGGCGGCGATGTCGAAGCCTATGAGCGCGACTGGATCGCGACCGAGCCCGAGCGCCTCAAGCGCTACCGCAACCGCGCCCTGGTCGAGGCCTTCGAGGCCATGCTCGAGATCGGCCTGCCCTGCATCATCCGCCCCTCCTTCACCTTGGGCGGCACCGGCGGCGGCATCGCCTATAACCGCGAGGAGTTCTTCGACATCGTCGAGAGCGGGCTCGACGCCTCCCCCACCGCCGAAGTGCTGATCGAGGAATCGGTTCTCGGCTGGAAGGAATATGAGATGGAGGTGGTGCGCGACCGCGACGACAACTGCATCATTATCTGCTCGATCGAGAATGTCGACCCGATGGGCGTGCATACGGGCGATTCGATCACCGTCGCCCCGGCCCTGACCCTGACCGACAAGGAATATCAGATCATGCGCAACGCCTCGATCGCGGTCTTGCGCGAGATCGGCGTCGAGACCGGTGGATCGAATGTGCAGTTCGCCGTCAACCCGCAGGATGGCCGCCTCGTCGTCATCGAGATGAATCCGCGCGTGTCGCGCTCCTCGGCGCTCGCCTCCAAGGCGACCGGCTTCCCGATCGCCAAGGTCGCGGCGCGGCTGGCCGTCGGCTACACGCTGGACGAACTCGCCAACGACATCACCGGCGGCGCGACACCCGCCTCCTTCGAGCCGACCATCGATTATGTGGTCACCAAGATCCCGCGTTTCGCTTTCGAGAAGTTCCCCGGCGCTGAACCCACCCTCACCACCGCGATGAAATCGGTCGGCGAGGTGATGGCCATCGGCCGCACCTTCCAGGAATCGCTGCAGAAGGCGCTGCGCGGCCTCGAGACCGGCCTCACCGGGCTCAACGAGATCGAGATCCCGGGCTTCGGCGAGGATGACGACAAGAACGCCGTCCGCGCCGCGCTCGCAGCCCCGCGGCCCGATCGGATCCTCACAGTGGCGCAGGCTTTGCGCCTCGGCTCATCCGTCGATCAGATCCATGCGGCCTGCAAATATGATTCCTGGTTCATTCGCGAGATCGAAGGGATCGTGAAGATGGAGGAGAAGATCCGCGAGAAGGGCCTGCCCAGGGACGCCGTCAATTTGCGCACGCTCAAAGCCATGGGCTTCTCCGATCGCCGCCTGGCCGAGCTCATCCGGTCATCTGAGGACAAGGTGCGCGCCCATCGCCACAAGCTGGGTGTCAGGCCGGTCTTCAAGCGCATCGACACCTGCGCCGCCGAATTCGCTTCGCCCACCGCCTATATGTACTCGACCTATGAGACGGGCCTCGCCGGCGATGACGGCAATGAGGCGCGCCCCTCGGCCAAGGAGAAGGTCATCATCCTAGGCGGCGGCCCCAACCGCATCGGCCAGGGCATCGAATTCGATTATTGCTGCTGCCATGCCTGCTTCGCGCTGCATGATGCGGGCTATGAATCGATCATGGTCAACTGCAATCCCGAGACCGTGTCGACCGACTATGACACTTCCGACCGGCTCTATTTCGAGCCCTTGACCGCCGAGGACGTGCTCGAGATCATTGCCGCCGAGCAGTCGAACGGCACTCTCAAGGGCGTCATCGTCCAGTTCGGCGGCCAGACGCCGCTCAATCTCGCCCATCCGCTGGAAAGTGCGGGCGTGCCGATCCTCGGCACGACGCCTGACGCCATCGACCTCGCCGAGGACCGCGACCGCTTCGCCAAGCTGCTCAGGAAGCTCAAATTGCGCCAGCCCAAGAACGGCATTGCCCGTTCGGCGGCGGAAGCGCGCAAGATCGCCCGGACAATCGGCTTCCCGGTCGTCATCCGCCCCTCTTATGTGCTGGGCGGGCGCGCCATGGAGATCGTGCGCGACGAGGCGCAGCTCGGTCGCTACATCACCGAGGCGGTCGTCGTCTCGGGCGACAGCCCGGTGCTCATCGACTCCTATCTGTCGAACGCCATCGAGGTCGATGTCGATGCCATTGCCGATGGCAAGGATGTGTTCATCGCCGGTGTGATGGAGCATATCGAGGAAGCCGGCATCCATTCAGGCGACAGCGCCTGCTCGCTGCCGCCCTACTCCCTCAAAGCCTCGATCGTAGCTGAGATCGAGAAGCAGGCGCGCCAGCTCGCTCTGGCGCTCAAGGTCGTGGGCCTCATGAATGTGCAATTCGCCGTCAAGGACGACGATGTCTACATCCTCGAGGTCAATCCGCGGGCCTCGCGCACCGTGCCCTTCGTCGCCAAGGTGATCGGCGAGCCGGTCGCCAAGATCGCCGCAAGGGTCATGGCGGGCGAGACTCTGGCCAGCTTCAAGCTCAAGCACAAGAAGCTCAACCATGTCGGTGTCAAGGAAGCGGTTTTCCCGTTCAACCGCTTCCCGGGCGTCGATGTTCTCCTCGGACCGGAAATGCGCTCGACCGGCGAGGTCATGGGCCTCGACAGGAGCTACGACATCGCCTTTGCCAAGAGCCAGATTGGTGCGGGCATGCGCGTGCCGCTCGCCGGCACCGTCTTCATCTCGGTCAAGGACGCCGACAAGACGCGCATCCTGCCCGCCGTCAAGAAGCTCATCGATCTGGGCTTCCGCATCTGCGCCACCGGCGGCACCCAGCGCTTCCTCGAGGCCAAGGGGCTCGACTGCGCCAAGGTTAACAAGGTGCTGGAGGGCCGGCCCAATGTCGTCGATGCCCTGAAGAACGGCGAAATCCAGCTCGTGCTCAACACGACGGAATCGAAGGCGTCCGAATCGGATTCAAAGCCGATCCGCCAGACGGCGCTGTTGCAGAAGGTCCCCCATTACACGACCCTCCCTGGTATCCTTGCGGTCACCAAGGCCATTGCCGCCCAGAAGGCCGGCACCCTCGACGTACGCCCGCTGCAAGATTATCATGCCTGACGCCGGCCGGATGGGGTTAGACAGGCCGGGCATCGGGCTCACTAGGCATTCTTGAAATCCGAAGAGCGTGGTTAACGACGGTTCGCTGCCAGCGGATAAGTGAAGAATGGCATATGGAATGGAGTCTCCGCCCCGCGACTTGAACTCACCCCCGTCGAGGGAAGGAGAGCGAGGCACCACATCGCTCACCGCAAGATTGACGAGCGGCACGGACAAGTCCTCGCTGCGCTACCTCCCGCAGAAACAGAATATAGCCTTCTCGGCCTTCGCCCTCCTGTTCCAGCTGGCCGGCCTCGCTCTGACGCCGATGATCTGGGCCTGGAGCGGCCTAGCCTTCTTCGTCTATCTCCTGGTCTATGGCTATGCGACGGTGATGAGCTGGCTCCTCATCCACGAGGCCATCCACTACAAGCTTCTCCACAACCGCCAGGCCAATGACCGGCTGGGCCGCGTCCATGCCATCCTCTTCGGCTGCCCGTTCCACATCCTCAAAGTCGGGCACATGACGCATCACCGCTACAACAGGAGCGAGCTCGACACGACCGAGCTCGTGCCCGGAGACACGCGTCATTTCCTCCTGTGGTGGCTCGCCTACTATGCCCGCATTCTTGGCGGCCTCTATATGTCCGAGGTACTGGCGCCGCTGATGTTCTTCTTCTGGAAGCGGGTCAGGCGCGTCATCCTGGCTTTCACTCAGAACCAGGCGGTCGCCACCATCCTCGACATGTTCACCCGCCGCATGGTGCAGACCATCCAGTTCGATGCGGTGTTGAGCGTCGGCTTCATCGCGCTGCAATGCTATTGCAACTGGGACGATCTCACGCCCTTCGTCCTGCTGTTCTTCTCGCGCGGGCTGATCGTCTCCTTCTACGACAATGCCTATCACTACGGTACCGATCCGCATGACCCAGCGGCAGCCAACAATCTCTCGGTGCCCGCCTTCGTGAAGCCCTTCATCCTCAACCACAACATGCATCGGGTACATCACCGCCACCCGCTCGCCTCCTGGGCGAGCCTTCCCGATCTCTTCGCGGCTGATGAAGACAGCTTCGCCGGCGCCCTCATGGGGACTGGCCTGAGGCAGCTCAAAGGGCCTGTGCGCCGGCCTCCCGAGCCCCTCCAGGAAACCGAAATTCGTCAGGCAGCAGAATAACTTAACGCGACTCTTGAATTCCTGGCCGCCTTAAGCCATGTTTGTGGGCTGTTCCAGGGGATGGCCTGCCTAACCGGCCGTCCATCGGGAACGGGTTTCCGCTCACACGGATGCATTTGACCCCGGCGCGGCTTCTGGCCCCGCCGGAAAGAGTTGAACTGACGGATTTGAGACGCCATGGACAAGGTTCCGATGACTGCGGCAGGCCATGCCGCCATGATGGATGAGATCAAGCACCTGAAATCGGTGGAGCGACCGCGCATTATCCGCGCCATCGAGGAGGCGCGCTCGCATGGCGATCTGTCCGAGAATGCGGAATACCATGCCGCCAAGGAGCAGCAAGGCTGGACCGAGGCCCGGGTCGCTGAGCTCGAGGACAAGATCAGCCGCGCCGAGGTGATCGACATTTCCAAACTGTCGGGCGACACGGTGAAGTTCGGCGCCAAGGTCACCCTCGTCGATGAGGATACCGAGGACAAGTCGATCTATCAGATCGTCGGCGAGTTCGAGGCCGATGTGAAGAAGGGCATGATCTCGGTGTCGTCGCCGATCGCGCGCGCCATCATCGGCAAGCGCACCGGCGATTCGGTCGAGGTCGCGACACCGGGCGGCGGCAAGAGCTACGAGATCGTGAAGGTCCGCTTCAACTGATGTGCTACGATACGACGAATGACAAGGCCGGGTTCTCCCGGCCTTATTTTTTTCGTGATTGTCCCGCTTACTCGCGGCCTTCACGGGGATTTCCATGGCTGCCGGGTGCGCCTGAAAGGGCGATCGTCTCGCCTGTCGGAACTCTGGGGATCCAGACGGACTATGGTGATGTGATCTTTCGGCCCGACAGCGGAATGGAATGGATTTCCTGCCCGAGACGGAATTGAACATGGGCAAAGCGACGACACGTCTCACCGTTGCGGTCCTGTCCTTTATCCTGGCAGGGCACCTGGCAAGGGCAGAAGACAATTCAGATTGCTGGGCGGGCAAGCGACGGACTGATCTGAGCACAGGCACGATCAAGTTCGAATGCATGACGGAACCCGAGTCCCGACGGAGATTTACGCGACTGCGGCAACTCGCCGAACTTGGCGCTGCCGGGCGGAAAGATGCTCCCTATGTCGTAGAAAGACTGGGGGATGAGGATTGGGATGTGCGCGTCGAGGCCGCTCGTACTCTTGGTCGGATCGGCTACACCGACGCCATACCACATCTCCTCGCCGCCATCACGCCCAACGACTGGCGATTGACTTGCGAGGCAATGGTCAGTCTCATCGAGCTGAAAGCGCCGCAAGCGGACGTCGTGCTGAAGAACATAGCGAAGAACTACTGGTTGCCGGGCATCGCTGAGACTGCCCAAGCTCTGACCGAAGGACGTCCGCCGCCCGAATCCGCGTCAATCATGTCGTTCCGCCTGACTTTGGACATCTGCAATGCCAAGGCCGACCAAACCCTGGTTCCCATCTGCTCTTCACCCATCGACGATCCGGACGCCAAGCGGCACAATGAGGAGACGAGGCGCTACTGGCGCCGCTTCTGGCGAAAATTCCGCGCGCATCCGAGCATGGACGGCGCACGCAAGGCTCGCCTCACTCTTGATGTTCAGGATGGGAAACTCATCGGCAGCAACCATGGCGAATGGGGTGGAGAGCTTGGTTTCATCTATGAGAAGACCAACGAGACCCAGGAGACCATCATCGACGACAATGTTCTGGGCATCGCCGAGCGCGGCGGCCATATCATCGTCGTCACGGGCCTCGATCACGGCGGCCTGAACCGTGGCTTCATCTGGGAGGTCACGCGCGCCGGCGCTGGCAAATGGTCGGCGCGACGGCTATGGCGGTTGCCGGGCACACCCTATGAAACGATGGTCGGGCCCGACGGCACCATCGGCCTTTTCGGCCATTTCGGGTCTGTATTATACAGGACGGATGACACACTTCAGTGGCTTGCTTGCGGGCCTTATGAGTGGTGCCGCAAGTAGGAGGAATTCCATGGCGTCGATCACTGGCTATCACGCTCACGTCTATTATGACGCTCCGCAGAAGGCGGATGCCCAGCGCCTTTGCGAGAATTTGCGTGACCGTTTCGGCCTGCCGATGGGCCGCATGCATGACGGGGCGGTCGGCCCACATCCGCGCGGCTCCTGCCAGCTCACCCTGAGCCCAGAGCAATTCTCCGATGTCATGCAATGGCTCGTCGCCAATCGCCAGGGCTTCACCATCTTCGCTCATGGCCTCTCAGGCGATGAGATCAAGGACCATACCGATCATGTGATCTGGCTCGGACCATCAGAGCAGCTCGATCTGTCGAAGCTCGCCTAGTGCACCTTCGTCCATTCGAGAATCCTGAATGATTTTCTAAGGCCGGTCGGCCAGAACGGATCGGCCTTCACGAGCGCGATGACCTCCTCCGGGCTCACGGCGCTGACCAGCCACAGGCCGCCCGCCGGCGATCCGGTTTTCGTATCCTTCACCGGTCCGGCCGCCGAGATCCGCTCGGCGTTCGAGCGCAGGAAGGCCAAATGGTCCTTCATGAACTCGGCGCGCTTTCCGGCTTTTTCTTCATTGTCTTCGAACATGACGGCGTAATCCAAGGCGACACCTCCTTAATGGTGCATATCGAACCGCTCACGGCGCGCGCTCCGTTGAAGTTTTGCCATCTCCCGCTCGCCAAGCCCGATATCGCGCAGCATCCGGTCGTTCAGATGATCGATCCTGGCAGACGGCCGCCTGATCCTGGCCAGCAGCCGCGCGAGCCATCCGCCTCGTCCAGCGGTTTTGCCGTGCCGTGAAGTCATCTTCAGAGATCGGGCCATGTCAAACCTCGCTGGATTTCATGCTAGGATGCCCGAGACAGACCGGCCGCGACTGTGATCTGGCTCACAGTCGACGCCCATGAAAGTTGCCAGAAAGCGTGAAGTTCATGCTCCAGTCCGATCCCGTCTTCGCCATCATCGCGCGCACCGAGCCCTTTTCCGAGCTCTCAGGGCCGCACACGCATTCGCTTGCCGGCCTCTGCCGCATGCGCCGCTATGGCAAGGGCGAGGTGATCTTCCATATGGGCGAAGCGGGCGATGCCCTCTATGGCATCAAGAGCGGCCGCGTGCGCACGACGATCGTCTCTTCCGAAGGCAAGGAGATGACGCTCAATCTGTTCGGACCGAAGAGCACGTTCGGCGTGGTCGGCTTCCTCGATGGCGGCCCGCGCATGGCGACCGCCCTGGTGGTCGAGCCGTCCGAGATCTTCCGCCTGCCGCGCAGCGCCTTTATCGCCTTCATCGAGGCGCATCCCGAAGTCGCGGTGCATGTGATCGGCTATCTCTGCGGCAAGCTGCGCCAGATCAAGGAGCGCGTGGGCGAGACGGCTTTGCTGCCGCTGGCCGCCGCTCTCGCCCGCCGCCTGCTGACGCTGTCCGAGGAATTCGGCGACGAGATCCCCTCCTCGCAGGAGCAGCTGGCGGGGCTCGTCAGCGCCAGCCGCGAAAGCGTGAACCGGCAATTGCAGGCCTGGAAGAGAGAGAAGATCGTGGGCCTGCATCGCGGCGGCCTCACCATTCTCGACCGCGCGCGGCTCGAGCAGGAAACGACCGCGCTCGGCGCTTAACCGAGCACCTTCTCCAGCGCCTTGCGGATATTGGGACCGGTCGGCTTCGTTGCGCTCGAGAACCATCCCGCCAGCGCACCGTCACGGGCGATGAGATATTTGTGGAAATTCCATTTGGGCTGCCCGGCAGGTCCCGCTTCTTTGCCGGCCCATTGATAGAAGGGGTGCGCCGCCTTGCCTTTGACGTCGTTCTTGGCCGTCAGCGGGAAGGTCACGCCGTAGTTCTTTTTGCAGAAGGCGCCGATCTCGGCTTCCGTTCCCGGCTCCTGGCCGCCGAACTGGTTGCACGGCACGCCCAGCACCACGAGTCCCTTGTCCTTGTTCGCCTGCCAGAGTTTTTCCAACTCCTCATATTGCGGTGTGTATCCGCATTCCGATGCGGTGTTGACGACGAGGATCGCCTTGCCCAAAAAATCGCTGAGCGGCAGCTTCTCGCCGGAAAGCCGCGTGAAGGCGAAATCATGTGCGTTAGCCATTGAACTGCCTTATCGATTGAATGTGGCGCGCGCCGTACAGGATAAGGCCGGCCACGAGGCCCCAGAAGGGAGCGCCCACGCCATAGAATGCAATGCCGGACGCCGAGACCAGGAAGGTCGCGAGCGCCGCTTCGATCTGCTCCTTCTCCTTGAACATCGCCGTGGCGCTGCCGAGCAAGGGAGCAAAGAGCGCCAAGCCGGCAATGGCGGTGATGAGCGGCTTGGGCAGACTTCCCAATATGGTGACGAAGCTTGCCGCGGCGAGCCCGACCAAGATGTAGAGGATGAGATAGGGCCAGGCGACGAGCCAGCGTTTCTGCGGATCGGGATGGGCTTCCGGTCCCGTCACGATCGAGGCGGTGATCGCCGCGAGGTTGATCTGATGCGAGCCGAAGGGCGCGAAGAGGATCGAGCCCAGGCCCGTGACCCAAAGGGAGCCCATGACCGGCGGCTGATAGCCCGAGGCCTTGAGCACCGCGAAGCCGGGAAGATTCTGCGACGCCATGGTGACGAGATAAAGCGGCAGGCCGAGGCCGACGATGACCGGCCAGTTGAAGCTGGGCGTCGTCCAGACCGGCTGGGTGATCGAGAACGAGCAGCAGCCGGCATCGAAGGCGCCCGCCATGGCCGCCAGCGCGAGACCGGCAACGACGACGACCGGCACGGCGAAGAAGGGCTGCCACACCCTGAGGCCGAAGAAGATGATGATGAGCGGCAGGACCTGCCAGGGCAAATCGATGGCGGCACCCGGCACACCCATCGAGTAGCGCAGCAATATGCCCGCCAGCATGCCGGCGGCGATCGAGGCCGGGATCTTCTCGATGGCGCGCGCCACCGGTTTGAACATGGCGGTCACGCACATGAGGACGCCCGCCGCGAGGAAGGCACCGATCGCGCTGCGATAGTCGATGCCGGCGCCGGCGCTGGTGGCGATGAGGGCAGCCCCCGGCGTCGACCAGGCGGTGATGATCGGCATCTTGTAGCGCCAGCTCAGGATGAGGGTGGTGATCGCCTGGCCGATGCACAGAGCGGCGGCCCAGGAGGCTTTCTCCGCCGGACTGGCGCCGACCGCGTCGGCCGCTTCCATGATGAGCAGGATCGTCGAGGCAAAGCCGACCACGACCGCGGTGAGCGCCGCTGAAGTCAGGCTGAACCAGCCCTTGGCGGAGGTGCCGCCCATGGTGCCCGTAGCCTCGCTCATGAAATCGGGATTCCGGGTTCGTATTTTTCCTGGCGCAGGATCAGCGTCGTCTTGACGCTGTCGACATTGGCCGCGGCGGTCAGGTCCTTGATGATGAAATCCTGCATCGCATGCAGGTTGGGGCCGACGCATTTCAGCATGAAGTCGGCCTCGCCCGAGACCGCATAGCATTCGCGCACCAGGGGCCAGCGCTTGACCTGCTCGATGAACTGGGTGAGCTCGCTCTCCGCCTGGCTCTTGAGCCCGACCATGGCGAATACCATGACCTCGAAACCGAGCTTTTCGGCATTGAGCATGGCCCGGTAGCCGGCAATATAGCCCGCCACCTCCAGCGCCCGGACCCGGCGCAGGCAAGGTGGCGGCGAAAGCCCCACTTTTTCGGCGAGTTCCACATTGGTGATGCGGCCGTCGTCCTGGAGGGTCCTGAGAATCCTCCAGTCGATGGCGTCAAGCTGCCCCGTGACGGTCATGGGGGCGCACTATAGCAATAAAATTTCAAGAATGCGCAAGAGACATTGCACTTACGCCAAGCTATGCACAACTGATAGTCAAAGGGTTGAGAATGCCCCTAAATAAGCTATGCTGTACCGTCATATCACCAGAGCGCTTTCTGCTGAAACTGCCCGACTTTGGCGGTAGGGAAGCGCTCCAGACTATATATAACCGAGTCTCTGTCCGAGGCGGATCATGGTGGTCTGCGCAAGGCGAGTTCCGAGGAGTGAGCCATGACTGACTGTCATGCCCGTGTCGTGATCCTGGGGTCGGGCCCGGCTGGATATACGGCCGCCATCTATGCGGCCCGCGCCATGCTGAAACCCCTGATGATCCAGGGCATCCAGCCCGGCGGGCAGATGACGATCACCACGGATGTCGAGAATTATCCGGGCTTCGCCGATGTCATCCAGGGCCCCTGGCTGATGCAGCAGATGGAGGCGCAGGCGCGCCATGTCGGCACCGAGATGATCTCCGACCATATCGTCGAGGTCAGGCTCAACCAGCGCCCTTTCTGGCTCAAGGGTGATTCGGGCCAGGTCTATACCGCGGACGCGCTGATCATCGCGACCGGCGCCCAGGCCAAGTGGCTGGGCCTTCCCTCCGAGCACCGCTTCCAGGGTTTCGGCGTCTCGGCCTGCGCCACCTGCGACGGCTTCTTCTATCGCGACAAGAAGGTGGTGGTGGTCGGCGGCGGCAACACCGCGGTCGAGGAAGCGCTGTTCCTCACCAATTTCGCGAGCGAGGTCACCGTAGTGCACCGCCGCGATCATTTCCGCGCCGAGAAGATCCTGCAGAACCGGCTCTTCGCTCACCCGAAGATCAAGGTCATCTGGGATTCGATCCTCGAGGAAGTCGAAGGTGGCGACGACCCCAAGGGCGTCACCGGCGCCAAGATCAGAAATCTGAAAACCGGAGCGGTGCAGAAGCTCGCCGTCGACGGCGTGTTCATCGCCATTGGCCACAAGCCCTCGACCGAGCTTTTCGTCAATCAGCTGCCGCTCAATGCGTCGGGCTACATCATCACCGACGGCCGTTCGACCGCGACCGCCATTCCGGGCGTCTATGCGGCGGGTGATGTGACCGACGACATTTACCGACAAGCCGTAACTGCCGCCGGCATGGGCTGCATGGCGGCACTCGAGGTGGAAAAATGGCTCGCCGCGCAAGAACACATAAGGGAAGCGGCCGAGTAGGGACAAGAGCATTGCGCGAAAAAGTGGATACCGGTTTTTCGCAAGAGCAATGCGTTAACTGAAACAAGGCATTGCGGGGATAGGCAATGCAAACAGAAGAAACAGCATTGCTATGGATTGGGATAAACTCAGGATTTTTCACGCCGTCGCGGAGGCGGGATCCTTCACTCATGCGGGCCACGATTTAGGCCTTTCGCAGTCGGCGGTGAGCCGGCAGATCAGCTCGCTGGAGCAGGATCTGAACGTGGCGCTGTTCCACCGTCATGCCAGGGGCCTCATCCTCACCGAGCAGGGCGAGGTTCTCTATCGCACCGCCCATGACGTCTTCGCCAAGCTCGCCGCGGCGCAGACGCGTCTCATGGATTCGAAGGACAAGCCGACCGGCGAGTTGCGCATTACCACGACGGTGGGCCTGGGCTCGGTGTGGCTCACCCCGCATCTCACCGAATTCACCGATCTCTATCCGCAGATCCAGGTGACCTTGATGCTCGATGATCGCGAGCTCGATCTCGCGATGCGCGAGGCCGATGTGGCGATCAGGCTGAGACGGCCGGTGCAGCCCGACCTCATCCAGCGCAAGCTCTTCACCGTGCATCACCACATTTACGCCGCACCCGAATATATCAAGAAGTTCGGCCTGCCGAAGTCGGTCGATGATCTCGACAACCACCGCATCGTGACCTTCGGCCAGGCGCCGAGCTATCTCACCTCGATCAACTGGCTGGAGACGGCGGGCCGCGCTGACGGCGACATCAGGCGGCCGTTCCTGCGCGTCAACAACGCCTATGGCTTGCGGCGCGTCGTCGAAGCCGGCGTCGGCATCGCGTCCCTCGCCGATTACATCGTCGGCAACAAATCGAGCCTGGTGCAGGTCAACCTGCCGGTCGAGACGCCGCAATTCGACACCTATTTCGTCTATCCGGAAGAGCTCAAGGATTCGAAACGCGTGACCGTCTTCCGCGACTTCCTGGTGGCGAAGGCGAAGGAGTGGAGCTTCTAGCGTTACAATGGAGCTTCCGGTCCTCCTGCGCCAGGCCATCGACCAAGCGCTCGAGGGCGTGGCGCTCGCCGAGCTGACACATGCCGCCACGATCTTGTCGGAACGCTATCGCGGCGAGACGCGCGATGGCGCGCTTCATCTCTCCGGCGATCTCGCCGCCAAGGCCTATCTGGCAACGCGGCTTCCTGCTACTTACGCGGCTGTCCGCGATGCGATGACGAAGCTCGCCGATCTCAGGCCGGACTTCCAGCCGAAGAGCCTTCTCGATGCGGGCTCGGGACCGGGCACGGTCCTCTGGGCGGCCGCCGATTGCTGGACTGGCCTTGAAGACGCAATACTGCTCGAAACCTCGGGCGCCATTCGCAAATGGGGAGAGACCCTCGCGGCTTCGGCTCCCGTCAGCCATGTCAAATGGCAATCCGCCGACATCCTGCGCGAGCTCGCGATCGACGGCTCACGCGATCTCGTCTGCCTTGCCTATGTCTTGAGCGAATTGCCGGCCGACCGGCGCGGCAAGCTGGTCGACGATCTCTGGTCGCTGACCGCCGATATGCTGCTCATCGTCGAGCCCGGCACGCCGAAAGGATGGGAGCGCATCCTCGCCGCCCGCAAGCGGCTGATCGAGCATGGCGCCCACATCATCGCCCCTGCCCGCATCGCCAAGCTTGTCCGATCGAGCCGCCCGACTGGTGCCATTTCTCGTGCCGCGTGGCCCGCTCGCGCCTGCACCGCCTGGCGAAAGGCGCCGATGTGCCGTGGGAAGACGAGAAATTCATCTATCTCGCCGCCTCCCGCCGTGAGGGCCAGGCGGCCGAGGCGCGCATCCTGGCGCCGCCGCGCGCCGGCAAGGGCCATATCGATCTCAAGCTCTGTTGCGCCGACGGCACGCTCAGCGAGCGCACCGTCAGCAAGCGCGACGGCGCTCTGTTCAAGCAGGCCCGCCGCCGCGATTGGGGCGACACGATCTAGCCATCACCCGGCCCTGCCTTTGAACAGACGCCGCACGCTGACGAAGAGCAGCGGCACGAAGAAAATGCCGAGCACGGTCGCGGCGATCATGCCGCCCATGACGCCGATGCCGATCGAATTCTGGGCACCCGAGCCCGCGCCACTGGCGATGGCGAGCGGCGTCACGCCGAGAATGAAGGCGAAGGAGGTCATCAGGATGGGCCTGAGGCGCTGGCGCGCCGCCTCGCGGGTCGCCTCGATGAGCCCCATGCCTGAGGCCTGTTTCTCGATGGCGAATTCGACGATCAGGATGGCGTTCTTGGCGGCAAGACCGATGGTAGTCAGGAGCCCGACCTTGAAATAGACGTCGTTGGTCTGGCCGAAAGTGGTCGCCGCCACCAGCGCGCCGAATATGCCGATCGGTACCGACAGCATGACCGCGAGCGGTATGGACCAGCTTTCATAGAGGGCCGCAAGGCACAGGAAGACGACGAGCGCCGAGATGGCATAGAGGGCGGGCGCCTGGTTGCCGGAAAGCCGCTCCTGATGCGAAAGTCCGGTCCATTCATGGACGTATCCCGCCGGCAACTGGCTGACCAGCCGGTCGATCTCGTCCATCGCCACGCCGGAGCTGACGCCCGGCGCCGCCTGGCCCAGGATCTCGACCGCCGCCGAGCCGTTGTAGCGTTCGAGCCGCGGCGACCCGTAGGACCAGTGGCTCGCGGCGAAGGACGAGAACGGCACCATCGTGCCTTCGCTGTTGCGCACCTGCCAGCGATCTATGTCCTCCGGCTGCATGCGGAAATCGGCCGCGCCCTGGACATAGACGGGCTTCACTCGGCCGCGGTCAATGAAGTCGTTCACATAGTCGCTGCCCCAAGCGATGCTCAGGGTGGCGTTGATGTCGGCCAGGCTGATGCCGAGGGCGCTCGCTTTCTCCTGGTCGATATCGACGGTGAATTGCGGCTCGTCTTCCTGTCCGTTGGGCCGCGTATTGGCGAGAAGCGGCGAGGCATTTGCCTGCGCCAGCAGCTGATTGCGCGTCTGCATCAAGGCGGCGTGGCCTGAGCCGCTCACATCCTGCAAGAAGAAGTCGAAGCCGCTCGATGTGCCAAAACCCTGGATGGCGGGCGGCGCGAAAGTGAATATGCGGGCATCCCTGACGGCGGCGAGTGCCTGCATGGCGCGCCCGGCGACGGCGCGCGCCGACAAGGCAGGCGCGGTGCGGACGCTGAAATCCTTGAGCCTGACGAAAGCCAGGCCGACATTCTGGCCGGAGCCGCCGAAGCCGAAACCCGCCACGGTGAGGACGCCGTCGACCGCGTCCTTCTCGCGATTGAGGAAATGGTCCGTCACCTCAGCGAGCGCGCGCAACGTCCGGTCCTGGGTCGCGCCCACCGGCAATTGCACGCTTGCCAACAATATGCCCTGATCCTCCTCCGGCAGGAACGAGCTTGGCAGCCGCGAGAACAGCCAGCCCATGACGACGGCAATGGCGATGAAGACGATGAGAAACCGCGTGGCGCGCGCGATGATGCCTTGGATGGCGCCGCCATAGGCGGCAGTGCTGCGGTCGAAGCCGCGATTGAACCAGCCGAACGGCCCCTTTTGCGTCGCATGGTCCGCAGGTCTGCGCAAGATGGTGGCGCAGAGCGCCGGTGTCAGGATGAGAGCGACGGCGACCGAGAGCGCCATGGCCGAAACGATGGTGACCGAAAACTGGCGGTAGATGATGCCGGTCGAGCCGCCGAAGAACGCCATCGGCACGAACACCGCCGACAGCACCGTAGCGATGCCGACGAGGGCGCCGGTGATCTCCTGCATCGATTTGAGCGTCGCCTCCCGGGGCGACAGGTTCTCCTCCTGCATCACGCGCTCGACATTCTCGACCACGACGATGGCGTCATCGACGAGGAGACCGATCGCCAGCACCATGGCGAACATGGTCAGCGTGTTGATCGAATAACCGAAGGCGGCCAGGATCCCGAAGGTGCCGAGCAGCACGACCGGCACCGCCAGCGTCGGGATCAGCGTGGCGCGGAAGTTCTGCAGGAAGACGAACATCACGATGAAGACGAGCGCGATCGCTTCCGCCAGCGTCTTGACCACCTCTTCGATCGACAGCCGCACGAAAGGCGTCGTGTCGTAAGGATAGACGACCTCGATGCCGGGCGGGAAAGTCGAGGCGAGGCGCGTGATGGTCGCCTGCACGGCTTCCGACGTGGTGATCGCATTGGCGCCGGTCGCCAGGTTGACGGCAAGGCCGGCGGCCGGCTTGCCGTTGTAGCTGGACGAGGTCGTGTAGCTTCTGGCGCCGAGCTCGACGGTCGCGACATCGACGAGGCGGACGAGCGACCCTTCGGACGAGCTCTTGAGGATGATGTCGCGGAATTGCTCGGGCGTCTGCAGCCGGCTTCTCGCCGTCACCGTGGCAGTGAGCTGCTGGCCCTTGCGGGCCGGCAGGCCGCCGAGCTGGCCGGCCGACACTTGCGTGTTCTGGGCGGCGATCGCCACCGAGACGTCGCTTGGCGTCAGCGCGTATTTGGCGAGCTTGTCGGGATCGAGCCAGATGCGCATGGCGTAGCCCGAGCCGAAAAGCTGCGTCGTGCCGACGCCTTCCACGCGCTTGAGCACGTCATTGAGGGTGCTGTCGACATAGTCCGCGATATCGGTCGACGACATCTTGCCGTCGGTCGAGACGAAGGCCGCGACCAGCAGGAAACCGGTCGAGGATTTGGAGACGCTGATGCCGGTGCTTTGCACGACGGCCGGCAATTGCCTTGTGACGAGCTGCAGCTTGTTCTGCACCTGCATCTGGGCGATGTCGGGATCGGCGGCGCTGGTGAAGGTGAGCGTGACGCTGGCCTGGCCGGTCGATGTCGACGTGGCTGTCATATAGTCGAGATTGTCGATGCCGGTCATGCCCTGCTCGATCACCTTGGTGACCGAGTTCTCGACCGTTTGCGCATCGGCCCCGGGATAGCTGGCGCTGACGCTGACGGTCGTCGGCGCGATCTGGGGATATTGCGAGACCGGCAAGGTCATGAGCGCCAGAAGGCCGGCCAGCATCGTCACGATGGCGATGACCCAGGCAAAGATGGGGCGGGCGACGAAGAAGGCCGACATCGCGATGCCGCCTCAGTCCTTGGCCGGGCTGCCGGGTGCCGGCGCCTCGTCATTGCCGGCGAATTCCGATGGTGTGGGCAAGGATCCTTGCTTGCGCTCCTCGATTTCGCCGGTGGCCTCGTCGATCACGACCTCGACCGCGGTCGCGTCCTGGCCGACGCGGACCAGCTGGTTACCTTCGACGATGACCTGGTCGCCGTCATTCATGCCGCTATCGACGATCCAGTTGTTGCCGACGCTGCCACGGACAGAGAGGATGCGCTCCTCGACCTTGCCATCCGGGCTGACGACCAGCGCCGTCGCCTCGCCTTTCGTGTTGTGGCCGACGGCGCGCTGCGGCACGAGATAGCTGTTCTCCCTGACCCCCGCCTCGACGACGGCCCGCACATACATTCCGGGCAGCAGCAGCCGGTCGGGATTGGGAAACTGGGCCCTGAGGCCGAAGGTGCCGGTCGCCTCATCGACATTGTATTCGAGGAACTCCATCTTGCCGGTCTCGCCATAGGTCGTGCCGTTATCGAGCTTGAGCTTCACCTTCACCTCGGGGCCGGTGAACTTCACACGGCCCTCGGCCACCGCCTGGCGGATATCGAGAAGCTTGGTGCTCGATTCCGTCACATCGACATTGATCGGGTCGAGGTCGCGGATGACCGTGAGCGCGGCATCCTGATTGGTCGTCACCAGGGCGCCCCGGGTCAGCGCCGACTTGCCCACCCGCCCCGAGATCGGCGCTGTGATCTTGGTGAAATCGAGATTGATGCGCGCGGCCTCGACGGCCGCCACGGCCACGGCGATATCGGCCTTCACTTGCGCCAGCGCGGCAACCGCGTCGTCGACATCCTGCTGGGCGACAACTCTCTGCTTGAACAGCGTCTGGATGCGGTTGACCTTGGCCTGGGCCGCCGGCAGGGCGGCTTCCGCCTTCTGTTGGCTGGCGAGCGCACCGTCGAGGACCGCCTGGTAGCTCGCCGGATCGATCTGGTAGAGCGCATCGCCGGCCTTGATCTCGGTGCCTTCCTCGAACAGCCTTTCCTTGATGATGCCGTCCACTTGCGGGCGCACCTCGGCGATGAGCGAGGCGCCGGTCCGGCCGGGCAGCTCGGCGGTGACGGCGACCGATTGCGGATGCAGCGTCACGACGCCGACCTCGGGGCGACTCGGCGCGGGCGGCGTCTTGCCGGCCTGCTCCTCCTCGCCGCAGCCGGCGAGCAGCAGCAGCACCAGAAGCATGCCGGCTCGGGCATATGCAGGGTTTCCGGCCCGTGCTGTCATGAGATTCGGAATGATGGACATTACTCGACAACCCTTTGCAAGGACCGGAAGGCACGTTCTTCGATCCAAGGTACTATCGTCGTTCCATTTGCGGAAGACTTTTCAGCCGCGCGGTCCTTGCACCCAGGGTAGGTTTTACCGGGGAGGCATCGCCTCGGCGCCGCACGCTGCCGGTTGAGAGGGCATTGATTGCGCCGCAAAAAAGGGGAAGTCTGGGCGTTCATTCAGGACACAAGGAGAATCCCATGTCGGGGCTTACACTGCCTGTCGCGCAAGCCATCGTCGCCGAGGCGATCTCGCTTGCCCGGAAACTCGATCTGAAACCGCTGGCCATTGTCGTGCTCGATGATCGTGGTGCGGTAAAAGCTGCTGCGACTGAAGATGGAACGTCGTTGCGGCGTTACGACGTTGCTCACGGCAAGGCCCACGGCGCTCTGGCTCTCGGATTGGGCTCGCGCTCGATCGGCAAGAGAGCCAGGGAACAACCCTCCTTCGTCGCCGCGGTGAGCCATGTCGTCGGCGGAGCGCTGGTGCCGGTGCCAGGCGGTGTCCTCTTGAAGAATCGGGAAGGACGCTTGCTCGGCTCGGCGGGCGCATCGGGTGACACGTCCGACAATGACGAACGCGTCGTCCTCGCCGGAATTGAAGCCGTCGGCCTTGTCGGCGATCCCGGCGCGGACTGAGGACAATCCGCCCGCGGCGCCCTACTCCGCAACCCTGTATCCGGCAAGCCAGCGGGCGGTGCGCAGCAATCGCGCATCATCGCCTCTGGCGCCAACCAGCTGCACGCCGAGAGGCAGGCCGCTTGCGCCCTTGAGCAGCGGCAGGGATATTGCCGGCACACCGGTCAACGTCCAGAGGGTGCAGAATATCGGACTTCCCGTGGCCTCAAGCCCGCGCGGCGCGGTGCCCGTGGTCGCTGGCGTCAAAATGGCGTCGTAGTCGGCGAAGATCTGCTGGAGACTTTGATAGAAACGGCGTGCCTGCTCGAGCGCCAGGTTATAATCGACGGCAAGGCGTTTCTGGCCATCCTCGATCATATTGCGCAACGTCGGGCTGAGCTGGTCGCGGCCGCGCTCATATTCGCGAGCGAAGCTCTTGGCGAGATCGGACAGCATGATCACGCTGTGGCAGTCGATGGCCTTGTCGAACGAATCCGGCAGCGCGACTTCCGTTACATGACTGCCGAGTGTTTGAGTGAATTGGCTGAATGCCTCTTGCGTTTCCGCGGCCGCTTTCGGCCATACCGGCGTTTTGACGAAAGCGATGCGTGGCGGCGTCGGCGGCTTCTGGACAAGGATATCGCTCAGAGCCGCACGCGCATAGGGGAGCTGGTTCGGGTCGCGTCCGTCGAAGACCGTCAGTTGATCGGCGATGAGAGCGAGGTCCTCGATGGTGCGGGCGAACATGCCGATCGAATCGAGCGGCGCGGACTGCGCCAGCGCACCATATAGCGAAATCAGCCCGCGCGTCGGCTTGTAGCCAAAGACGCCGCAGTAGGCGGCAGGCCTGATGATCGAGCCGTTGGTTTGGGAGCCGATCGCAAGCGGAACCATTTCTCCGGCGACGGCGGCGGCGGAGCCACTCGAAGAGCCGCCGGGCGTATGATCGGGATCGTGGGGATTGCGTGTCTTGCCTGGCGAATAGACCGCGAGCTCGGTCGTCACGGTCTTGCCCATGATCACGGCACCTGCCGCGCGCAGCAACGCGACCGCGGTCGCGTCTTCCGTCGGCCTTCGCCCGGCATGAAGAACGGTACCGTTCTCGGTCGGCATGTCTCTTGTGTCAAAAATGTCTTTGATGCCCACCGGTATGCCGTGAAGCGCGCCGAGGGGCGCCTTGGCGTCGCGTCGGCGATCGGCGTCGCGCGCCTGCTCGAGCGCATAGGCGGGATCGAAAAAGGACCAGGCGCGAACCTTGTCCTCGAGCTTCACGATCCTGTCGATACACTGCTGAACCAGATCGACGGACGTCAGTCTGCCCGCGCGGATCGCGGTTGCCGCCTCGCTGGCGCTGAGGGTTGCAGGCATTGCTATCGTTCTCCTCGCGGCAGCAGCTAGGCGCCGCCCTTCTCCATCCCCTCGCCCAAGAGGCTCTCCCGCACGACCTCCAGCTTGTTCGCCAGGTGCTGCTTGAGAATCGCGCTCAATCGAGCCCCGTCGCGAGCGGTGAGCGCGGCAAGGATTTGCTCATGCTCCTCGACCGCTTTCGCCCAACGAGCCTGCGACAGGTTGGCGAGGTACCGGGCATGGCGAACACGGCCGGCGAGAGCGCGATGAACATTGCACAGGGTTTGGTTGCGGGCAGCGCTCAGAATCTTGCCGTGTATTTCCTGATTGACCTTGAAATAGGCGGACCGGTTCGAGCGCGTGTAATCGAGGACCATTTGCGAGTGCAGAAGCCGAATTTCGGCGATTTCCTCGTCGGTGGCATGTTGACAGGCGAGCTCGCCGGCCAAGGCCTCGAGCTGTCCCATCACCGGGAACATTTCTTCGATGTCGTCCAGAGTCAGTCTTGCGACGGTGGCGCCGCGGTTCGGCAGAAGATCGACGAGGCCCTCAGAGCCCAGCACCTTCAGCGCTTCCCGGAGCGGTGTACGCGAGACGCCGAAACGCAGGCACAGCACCTTCTCAGGTACGCGCGTCCCGGGCGGCAACTCGCCCTCGCTGATCATGTCCCGCAGCTTTTCGATGATCTCATCGTGCAAGGCGCGCCGCTGGATGGCTCCTGAGGAAGGCAAAGATGGTTTAGGCAAATTCATTCGCGATCCTCTCTCCACAGCTTCCATCGCTTGTTTCGTCTCCTCGCCAGCTTTCCAGGATCATCGCTGATTCGGGCCGTGACTGCAATTTTGAATGCATAATTCATTTCTGACTACGGTTATCGGGGAATAGCGAATAAATGATAGTAAAATCAATATGTAATGAGTTTCACTTGTTGAAATGACAAGTGCATGTATTATTCAAATTGAAAAGGAAAGCGTGGATGTCTTACCGCGCCGGTCGGCACTTCCTCCAAATTCCAGGTCCGACCAATGTTCCGGACCGGGTCCTGCGCGCCGTCGATCGGGCCGTCATCGATCATCGTGGACCTGAATTCGCCAAGCTCGGTGCTGCTGTCCTCGAGGGGCTGAAGGCGATTTTCAAGACATCTGGCCCGGTCGTGATCTACCCGGCGTCGGGCACGGGCGCGTGGGAGGCTGCCCTCGTCAATACGCTTTCGCCCGGCGACAAGGTGCTGATGTTCGAAACCGGCCATTTCGCGGCACTCTGGCGGCAATTGGCCGAGCGGCTGTCGCTCACCGTCGACTTCATTCCGGGTGACTGGCGGCATGGTGTGCCCGCCGTGCAGCTGGAAGCGCGGCTCGCAGAAGACAAACGCCACGAGATCAAAGCCGTTTGTTGCGTTCACAACGAAACATCGACCGGTGTCACGTCCGATATCCCGGCGGTTCGCCAGGCGATGGACGCTGCCCACCATCCCGCCCTCCTCCTGGTCGACACTGTCTCGTCACTCGCCTCGATGGATTATCGGCATGACGAGTGGGGCGTCGACGTGACGGTGGCCGGGTCGCAGAAGGGCCTGATGCTTCCACCCGGGCTCAGCTTCAATGCGATCAGCGGCAAGGCGCTGAAGGCTTCGCAATCCGCGGCATTGCCACGATCCTATTGGCGCTGGGATGAGATGCTCAGCCCCAACCAGTCGGGTTTTTTTCCCTATACGCCGGCAACCAATCTGCTCTACGGCCTCAGGGAAGCGATCACAATTCTTCATGAAGAGGGCCTGGAGAATATCTTCGCGCGCCACGCCGCGCATGCGCGCGCCACCCGCTCGGCCGTGCGGGCCTGGGGCCTGGATATCCTCTGCGCCAACCCTGCGGAGTATTCGAGCTCGCTCACCGCCGTCGTCATGCCTGGCGGTCACGATGCCGATGCGTTTCGCCGGATCGTCCTCGATCGTTTTGACATGTCGCTCGGCGCCGGACTTGGCAAGCTCAAGGGCTCGGTATTTCGGATCGGCCATCTCGGAAGCTTCAACGATCTGATGCTGGCCGGCACGTTGAGCGGCGTTGAAATGGGACTGGCGCTGGCGGGAGTGCCTTATCGCCGCGGCGGTGTTCAGGCCGCCCTCGACAGCTTGTGCAATTTGAAAACGGCCGACGAGGTGGACGAGGTGAAAGTGGCCTGAATGTCGGCCGTTCTTGAAAACAAGCAGAATCCAGGACCTGCCTTCGCAGAGTCTGGACATGAAGTACAACAACAGGAGGAGACAATGGCTTATCTGAACTGGTTTGGCACAGCTGCCTTCGGGGCATTGGCTCTGGGGACGGTCACCGCAAGCGCCGCCGACGTAAAAGAAATAAATTTCGTCGAGGCGGTGCACAACCTCGGTTACATCAATCTCTATGTAGGCCAGCATGCCGGCATTTTTGAAAAGAACGGCCTGAAGCTCAATCTGTCGGCAGCGGGGGGCGACACGCAGGCCTTCGCTGCCGTGCTCGGCAAGAGCTCGCCCTTCGCCATCGGCGACGCCACGATGGTTCAGATGTCGCGCGAGGCCGGGGGACCTGGCATTGTCGTCGGCACCGTCGTCCAGCGGGCTCACTATTTCGGCGTTTCCAAGAACCTGCCCGTCTTGACCGATCCGAAGCAATTCAAGGGATTGACGGTCGTGACGTCGCCCGAGCCCAACACCAACTTCAGCGTCACCAAGAAGCTTCTGCTCGACAACGGCCTGAAGCCGAAAGAAGACACCAAGATCCTCGAAGTCAATCCGGGTACAGAAATCGGCGCCATGCTGGCGGGCCAAGCCGACATCGCGGTCGCCTATCAGCCGAGCGTCGCGGCAGCGGAATCACAAGGCGCGAAAGTGGTCTTCGACTTCGCCAACTATGTCGGCCCGTTCTGCAATACCGGCATCATGGTCCTGCCTGAATATGCCAAGGAAAATCCCGACATCGTGGCGGCTTTGGTCAAGTCGTTCGAGGAGGCCGGGCGCCTCGTCTATTCCGATCCGGCCTATGCGAAGAAAGTGGCGCGCCTGGAATTTCCCGATCTGCCGGGTGACGTCGTCGACAAGGCGATAGACGCGGAGATCAAGTATCAGATTCCGGCCGCGACCGTGGTGACGCAGGCGGATGCCTGGAACAAGCTCATGGAGATGCAGAAGTTTCTCGGCAACGTGAAATACTCGATTCCCATGGAAGAGGTCATCGACAACTCCTTCGCCGAGAAGGCCGTGAAAGAGGCCGAGAACGTGAAGGCGCCGCAATAACCGCCGCGGAACACCTAGAACCAGGGCGTCGGCATGAATCGAATAGCAGCAAACCGGCCGGCAGCGGATTTTCCCGATCCGCCGCTGGTCGTGTCCAATCTTCGAAAGATCTTCGGCGAGGAGACGGATGCGCCGATCGAGGTGATCGCCGATCTGTCCTTGACCCTCGGGCACGGTGAGATCGTCAGCATCGTCGGGCCATCCGGTTGCGGCAAGAGCACACTGCTCAATCTTCTTTGCGGGCTGTTGCCGCGCACCGCCGGTGAGGTTCTATGGTATGGCGGCGCCAGCATCGGAATGCCCGAGCGTGTCGGATACATGTTGCAGAAGGATCTGCTGCTGCCCTGGCGGACGGCGCTGAGGAACGTGACGCTCGGCCTCGAGATCCACAAAATGCCGATCAAGGAAAGGACCGAGAAAGCGCGCAAGCTACTCGACACGATCGGTCTCACCGGCTTCCACGACTACTATCCCTCAGCGCTTTCCGGCGGCATGCGGCAACGCGCGGCGCTGGCGCGCACGCTTGCCAACGAACCTGAGGTCCTGCTGCTCGACGAGCCCTTCGCCGCACTTGATTTCCAGACCAAGCTCATCCTCGAAAACGATATGGCGCACTTGGTGCGCAGCCAGCGCCGGTCGCTCCTTCTCATCACCCATGATGTCGAGGAGGCGGTCTCCTTGTCCGATCGTGTCATCGTGCTGACGCATAGGCCGGCGCGCATCCGGGCCATCCACGAGATCGACATCGATGTCGACCGCACCGACATGATGGCGGCCCGGGAATCGCCGAAATTCAATCAGTATGTGCGCTCGATCTGGAGCGAGCTGGAGGTTCGGCACAACGCATGAGCACCAGCCAGCAGCATCTGGCCGCCAAGCCGGCAGCCGAAACGCCTGCCGCCACGACGGCTTCTCCCGTCGCGCGCCGCGGCGGCCCCAGGTTTCGCACGATGCGGCGCAATGCGCTGGTGTTCGCCTGCCAGATTTCGGTGCTTGCCGTCTTGCTCCTCGCTTGGGAGTTGGCAACCCGGCAATCGGCGCTCAATGCGTTCTTGTTCGGCTCACCGAGTGCTGTCTGGGGCTTTCTTGTTCAAATGTGGAAGGACGGCGGCCTCCTGACCGACACCAGGGTGACCGCCATGGAGACATTGCTCGGCTTCGTCATCGGCAATGTCCTGGGCACGCTGATCGGGCTCGCTCTATGGTACTCACGCTTCGTGTCCCAGGTCGTGCAGCCCTTCATCGTGGCGCTCGGATCGATCCCGATCATCGCACTTGCTCCCATTTGCATCATCTGGTTCGGCACCGGCCTTGCCTCGAAAGTCGCGATGGCGACTCTCTCGGTGGTCGTCGTCGCGCTGATCACCGCCTACAAGGGAGCCATGAGTGTCGATATCGACCAGATCAATCTGATGCGGACCTTGGGCGCATCGAAGCGGCACATATTTCGCAAGCTGATCGTCCCGGCCTCCCTTGGCGACATATTCGCCGGCCTGAAGCTCACCGTCGGTTTCGCCTTGATCGGCGCGATCATCGGGGAATTCATGTCGTCGTCGGAAGGCTTGGGCCATGCGATCTTCAAAGCGGGCAGCCTCTACATCATTCCCAAGGTATTCGCGGCACTCGTCGTCACGATCGCGCTGGCGCTCTGCCTCACCTATGTCGTCGGCAAGATCGAAAAGATGCTCACCCCCTGGCGGCCCCACTGATTGCCGGCACATCCCGACCGTTCCTCAATAAAGGAGAAGATCGATGGCAGGACAGGTTATCCGGAAAGGCGACCTCAAATATGCGCTGGCGGCGACCGATTCCTTCGTCGCCGAGGTTGGCCCCGGTGAGATTTTCGAGGTCGAGACCGAACTCAATATCGGCGGCCACCTGATTCACTCGCTCAATGAAAAGCTCAAGCATTCCGATGTGACGCTTCCCTTCTGCAACCCGGCGACCGGGCCGATCCGAGTCCGCGGCGCCAAGCCCGGCGACATGCTGACAGTCGAGGTCATCGAGGTCGGCGTCCATGGGCTGGGATTCACTGCTTTATGGCCGGGCATCGGCATTTTTCCCGACTGGGTCCGGCGCGAGGAATTCGGCATACAGAATCGCAACGTTCGGGTCGAAAAGGGAATTGTCCATTGGAGTGACACGCTGAAGCTCGAAGCCAAGCCGATGATCGGCGTCATCGGTGTCGCTCCCGTCGCCGGCGGGGTGCTCACCATCGACAACGGCACCCATGGCGGCAATCTCGATATTCAAGAAGTGACGAACGGCAACAAGGTGATGTTCCCCATCTTCCAGGAAGGCGCCTATCTCTATTGCGGCGATGTCCACGCGCTGCAGGGCGATGCCGAGTGTAACGGCATGGGCGCCATCGAGATCCGCGGGCATCTGCGCCTCAGGCTCGGCTTGAGCCCCGCGCCCAAGCGTCTGATCTGGCCGCGCCTCGAAACCCCGACGCATATCTGCACCGTCGGCTGCGCCCGCCCGCTCGATGATGCCCTGAGGATTGCTTTCGAAGAGATGGTGTATTGGCTGGAAGAGAGCTACCGGATTCCGGCGCCGGAAGCCTATATGCTTCTCGGCCAGATCGCCGAGGCGCGCTGCACCCAGATGGTCAATCCGAAATACACATATGTCTGCAAGGTGGACAAACGCTATTTGCCGAAACGATAGTGGACTTGGCGTCGGTGCGCCGCTTATCCGTGCCAGAAGGCGGGCACCAGCGACAGCACGAGGAGGATCGCCATCGTCACGTTGAAGATACGCAAGCGGGTTGGATTGTCGAGCCAGCGCCTGAGGCCCGAGCCGAACAGGATCCATGCCGAGCAGCCCGGCACCGCCATCGCCATGAAGAGGCCGGTGAGCAGCAGCACCGAGAAAGTGTAGGCGCTCGGTATCGAATAGGTGGTGATCGCGGTGACCGCCATGACCCAGGCTTTCGGGTTCACCCACTGAAAGGCGGCGGCCTGCAGAAAGGTCATCGGCCGGCTGCCGGCCTTGCCTTCGCCGACCGTTTCCGTGGTCGCGATCTTCCAGGCGAGAAACAGCATGTAGGCGGCCCCCGCATAGGCGAGCGCCGTATAGAGCAGCGGATAGAGCTTGAAGATCTCGCCCAGCCCCATGCCGACGATGAGCGTCATGATGCCGAAGCCGAGCGTAATGCCGGCCATGTGGGGCACGGTGGCACGAAAGCCGAAATTCACGCCCGAGGCCAGCAGCATCATCGTGTTGGGGCCTGGCGTGAAGGTCATCACGAAAGTGAAGATCACGAGCGCCCAGAAAAGTTCAAAGCTCATGCCGCAACACTGGCCATATTTTGCCGGCCTGTCGAGCGGTCCCTCTTAGTGCAATGGCGATGCCGAAAGAGAGCGATGCAAAATCAGAAGAGCGGCTCGAAAGGCGGGAATCCACCGCAATTTCCGACAAATGCAGCTTCCGGAAGCTACATTGGACGCTTATCCAAGTTCGTCAGGACGCAACGCCATGCGAGTCCAGCATGACACCCATGAGATGTGTCAGCTTGTCTGACATAAGCGAATGGCGCATTCTCTGAGGCGTCGCATTCATTGGGAATGCACAAGCAGCGGAAGTTACTCCCTCCCCTTGTATCGCTCCGCTGATGTTTCCGGACCACCCTCACCCGGACCGGAAGCGTCCCTTAACCGGGACAAGCCCATATCTTGGCCGGACAGATTTCGTCCGGCCTTTCTTTTTTGGCAACGCTCTCACGCTCACATATAGAGCTTCTCGCTCTCAAGCCCCGTATAGAGGGAAGCGACGAACTCGCCATAGCCGTTGTAGATCTGCGTGGGGATGCGCTCGCCGGTGCCCAGCACCTGCTCGGACGCCTGGCTCCAGCGCGGATGCGGCACCGCCGGATTCACATTGGCCCAGAAGCCATATTCGGAGGCCTGCAGCTGCTCCCACATGCCGATGGGCCGCTCCTTCACGAAGCTCACCTTGACGATCGACTTGATGGATTTGAAGCCGTATTTCCACGGCAGGTGGATGCGGATCGGGGCACCCATGGATTTCGCCACCGGCTTGCCATAGGCGCCGGTGACCACGAAAGCGAGGTCGTGCATCGCTTCCGCCATCGTGAGGCCTTCGATATAGGGCCACGGCATGGTGCCGAAGAGGCCCGGCTGCTGGCCAGACGCCATCTCCGGATCGTTGAAGGTTTCGAAGCGCACATATTTGGCGTCCGTCTTCGGTTTCGCCAGTTCGACCAGCGACTTCAAGGGAAAGCCCGACCAGGGCACCACCATCGACCAGGCTTCGACACAGCGGTGGCGATAGATGCGCTCTTCGAGGGCGACCTTCTTCAATAGATCGTCGATGCCGATGGTGAAGGGCTTGTCGACCTCGCCGTCGACGGCGATCTCCCACGGCCGGATGCGCAGCTTCTCGGCTTCCGCGGCTATGCCCTTCGACGTGCCGAACTCGTAGAAATTATTGTAGTTGACGTTGTACTGCTCGTCCGTGATCGCGCGGCCGGCATCCTTGTAGGTGGAATTGAGCTTGGCCGGATAAAGCCCCTGGGAAGGGTCCGCGTCGGCCAAAGCGGGCGTGCCGGCACCTGCCAGCGCCACGCCGGCAAGGCCGGCGATGAGCGACCTGCGGTTTAGGAACACCGCCTGCGGCGTCACCTGGCTTTCCGGAATTTCCCACCCGAGCTTGCGTTTGATCAACATCTTGCCAGTCCTTGGGTTGTGGCCGGAGGCTAGACCGCTCAACCGACCCGTGCAATTCACGCCCGATCACGCTCGCGAGAGGCGTGCACCCGGCGGCCGTCTACCAAACTGATACGATATCAGGGTGCTTGGCGTTACACAGGATCTTCCGAAAAATGTCGGGTGGGGCCATCGGCCGCGCGGCCTTTGCCGCCGCCCGGCTCGTCCTGTTCGACAAGCTCGCCGCGTTCATTGCCTCGATTCCGCGGCCAGTGATCGGCCTGCCGGTGCTGCTGGCCTTGCTCGCCACCCTGTTTCCGCCGGATTACCTCCAGCCCTGCCCGTCCTAGCGCAATATCCCATCGCTTTCGGCGCGGTTCTGCGCGCTAGACCTGCCAGAACGTCGGTGGAAACGGGAAATGTTGGAAGACTGATACAGCGTCAGTATCGCCAAGGGGCCTAGCGGCGCTCCTGGGAGATCATCTTCAAGGCGATGTCGAGACGCTGGATGGCACGCAGCAGATAGGCCCGATCGATAAGATAGGCTTTGCGGCACTCTGTGCATCGCGTGGTGAAATGCGTCATCGCCCAGGGGAAACTCTTGGCGGATGTCGCTCCGCAATGCGGACATGTGATCGTGATGGTCTCGGTATCTGCCATCGGGACAGCCCCTCTCCCGTTCTTCTTCATTACTCCACCGCTGTTAATTGAACTTCGGTGGATCGTCAATTCGAGTCGGCCTGCCCCGGTCCCTACTTGCTCTACTTTTTTCACGAAGCAAAGAGCAAGTTGCCGCTAGCATGTCGCAGTTGTTTCAGTTTGTTTCAGACTACGGAGAATTTCCATTGATGCGACGCACAATCGCCTGGATGACCCGGAATACATAAAATTACTTAAGGTCGCTCGATCGTTATTCCGACGAAGTCGGCCTTGCGGCTGGGAATGGCGGCATAGAAAGCGGCCAAGCGCGGCTCGACCTGGTCGGACAAATCCGAACATTTCTGGACATCTTCCGTCAACCGATCATCGCGTTGCTGCGCGAGATTCTCGAGCAGCACCTCATGCGCCGCGCGCAATTCCGCAAAGCCTGCGGATTGCTTCACCGCTTCGTCCCCGACGACAGCCCATATCTGCATTTGCGTCGAGCGGCCCGCCATGGCGACGCGGCCAGCCGGAAGCACGGCGAGCCGTTGCGTTGCATCGCCGAGGTCACCGGCGATGACGATATCGAACCTGGCCCGCTTGCTCGCGGTCTCGGTGCGCGCCGCGATGTTGACGGTCTCCCCGACGGCGGAATAGTCGAAGCGCGTCTGCGATCCCATATTGCCGACGCAGGCCGGGCCTGAGCACATACCGACGCCGCATTCGAGCGGCCAGCGTCCGCGCTCCTTCAATATGCTGCCGAAACCTTCTTCGCCGTTGAGCACGGCGGTCGCCTTGCGGATGCCGAGGCCGGCGAGTGCCGCGTGATACTGATGGTCGGTCTTGGTCAGCGGCGCATTCCAGAAGGCCATGATCGAATCGCCGATGAACTTGTCGATCGTGCCGCCCGTGGCGATGATGGCGCTGCTCCACCGGTCGAGCAGCGTGTTGATGAGCGACACGAGATTGTCCGGCGGCAGGGTTTCGCTCAAGGATGTGAAGCCGCGGATGTCGACGAACAGCACGGTAATGTCCTTCACCTCGCCGCCGAGTTCGAGCGAATCGGCGTTCTGCTCGATCTCGTGCAGGACGTCGGGGGACACGAAATGCCCGAAGGCATTGCGCAGCATGCGCCGGTCGCTGTCGAGGACGAGGAGGCGGAAGGCTATTGTCGCCAGGAACGTCAGGGTCATGGCGAGGACCGGAAAGGTGGCATCGATCAGTATGCCAAGCGATCTGAAGGCATAAGCCGACGCGAAAGCGAGAAGCAGGACCATCACGCCGCCCGCGGCAGTACCGAAGAGCGGAGAGCGGAACATGACGATGAGGATGAGCAGGGTGCCGAGCAGGGCGTAGGTCAGGAGCTCGGCGCCGCCGACCCATTGCGGGCGGATGAGATAGTTGCTGCCCAATATCTGTTCCAGCACCTGGGCGTGGATGAGGACGCCGGGCACGGTTTCGCCAAGGCTTGTCGTGCGCACATCGAGAAGGCCTGCCGCCGAGGTGCCGACGAAGACGATGTGCCCGTTGATCAGCGGCGCCAGCGCCTCGCGCTCCTCTCCCGAGATCACCCGGTAGGCGGAGACATAGGTGTCGGGCAAATTGCGCCGGTAGCGCACGGTGAAATTGGAGTCTTCTGCGACCGGCAATTCGAAGTCGCCGACCCTGATGGATTCTATCGCATTGTTCGTCGTTTCCGACGCATTGACGATGATCGTGCTCGCCCCTTGCGCCACGCGCAGCGCCTCGAGCGCCAGTCCCGGATAGAAATTCGTCCCATCGGTCCACAGCATGGGCACCTGCCGGGCGATGCCTTGCTCGCGGGCAAGGTCGAGATTGATCCCGCCGAAGCCCGCCGCCGCCGCTTCGAGCTTTTCGATATTGGCGGCGACGCTCTGGATAAAGGGCGGCGCCTTGCTGGCATCCTCGCCCGTCTGGGCGAATCCCGCGATTCGGGGCGGCGTCTTGCGGGCATTGCCTGGAGCATTGGAGAAAGCGAGCACCACCGGCCGGCCCTTGATCGCCGCGGCGAAGATTTCATCATTGTCGGGAAACGTGGCGCTGATTTCCTCGCGCGCCGCGGGGCTCAGGCCCGTCACCAGGTCCGGGTCCCCAGCGACGCGGCTCGGCGACAGGCGATCGGGCTCGGGAAAGATGATGTCGAAGGCGATCGCCGCCGCCCCCAAGGTGCTCAATTCATCGACGAGCTTGCCCAGCTGCTTGCGTGACCACGGCCACTGGCCAAGCTTGGCGAGGGAGGCCTCATCGATGTCGATGATGCGGACCGGCAGCTCCTGGCCCTCGCGCGGCCATATGCGCTGCAGCTGATCGAAGCCGGCATTGCGCAGATATTGTAAAAGCGGCGGATCATAACCGCGCAAGAGCAGGAGACCGATGAGAACGGCAAGGCCAGTCGCCACCCCCGCCCAGGTCTTGCGCGCGCCTGCCCCCGTCACGGTCCAGACCTACCGGCTTCGGGCCAACGGATGGAAATCGCGGGATATCTAACTGCCCTCGTCGCCTGACCGCTGGCCACCGCCGTCCCTGCCACCACTGTTCTGTCCGCCCCCGAAGAAGTTCTGGAACAAGGTCGCAACCGATCGGCAGGACGAGGTGTCGACGCGGAAGGGCCGTGCCAGCGCACTCTGGTTGGTAATATAGGGCAGGCTTCTGACCGCCCGGCCCTTGGCGCGGCCGCCGAGCTCGTCCACCGCGCCGCCGCCCGCCCGTCCGACGCCGCAATGGTCATCGACACTTTCGCACTGGCCATAGGCGCACAGATTGACCCGGCCGGCATGTACCGCGACGAGCGTCGCCCGGCCGACGGAGAGGTCGAAGGCGGTGCCGCGAATGCCGATCGTGGCATTGGCCGTCTGGATGTCATAGGCGTTCTTGGCGCTGTTGCCGCTGATGAAACGGAAGGTACCCCTGAGTGCGTCGACCGAGAATTTGCGAGCCCTCTTGCCGCCGCGCATGAGGAAACGGTCGATGACCAGCGTCGAATTCGGTCCGACGACCAGCTTGGTATTGTCGATGAAGATGATCTGCACATTGCCGCCGCCAGTGACGACCTTGTCGTCTTCATAAATAGGGCTGCCCGCGGCGAGGGCGCGGTTGCCGCCCGGGCCCGAAGCGGACGGTGATCCTGACTTGGCGAAAACTTTCCCAATGGAAGGTGCCGCATGAATAGGTGTCGTTAGGGCATAAAGACAAATAACACCAGCCCCCGCAAGTCGCCCAACATAAGCCATCAAGTGATTCCCAGCTTGAACCCAGCGTAATAATCCTGCTCTATACGTGTGAATTACGCAATACAATCCGCTTGTTAGCAGAGATGTGCGTAAACTCACATTGCCGTAAATTTAATCAACGTATGGTGCCGGGAATTCGGGGAGCATTCGATGAACAAGCCAGACGACATTGCCAGCTTGGTTCGCGCGGTCCGTGCGCGCGTGCCCATGGACGCAGCCCAAATGCTGGCCAAAGAGAGCCCTGAGCGCATCGGGGCTGTTCTGGCCGAGCTGCCGCAGGTATTCGTCGACCGCATCAAGGCCTATCTGCCGCCGGAATTGCAGTTGCAGGCCTCGGCCGCCCTGACGGAGGTCACCGAGAACACGGTCGGCGAGGTGATGGACCCGGCGCTCGCCGTGCTTCCTGAAACCACGACCATCGAGGAGGCGATCGCCTTTCTGCGAAATCACGACACGCCTCAGCAGATCACCTACATCTACGTGACGGACGCGGAGGACAGGCTCATCGGCTTGACCGTGATCCGCGATTTGATCCTGGCGGCGCCTGGTCAGACGCTCAAGGACGTGATGCTGCCCGAGCCCTTTGCGCTGACGACGGATATGGAGCTCACCGACGCCGTCAAGGCGGCGATCCATCGGCACTATCCCGTATACCCGGTCGTGGACCCCGATCACCATGTGATTGGCGTGGTGCGCGGCTGGCGGCTGTTCGAGCGCCAGGCGATCGAGATTAGCGCGCAATCAGGCCAGATGGTCGGTGTGGACAAAGAGGAGCGCCTCTATACGGGCATCTGGCAGGCCTTCAAGATGCGTCATCACTGGCTGCAAGTAAACCTGCTGACCGCTTTCCTGGCGGGCTTCGTGGTCAGCCTGTTCGAAGGTACCATTACCCAGATCGTCACGCTGGCCGCCTTCCTGCCCATCCTCGCCGGCCAAAGCGGCAACACCGGATGCCAGGCGCTGGCCATCACGCTGCGCGGAATGACGCTCGGCGACATGGACAGCTACCCCGTGCGCAAGCTGATCACCAAGGAATTGGTCCTGGGGGCGATGAACGGCGTGCTGACGGGCATCGTCGCGGGCCTCGCGATGTACTGGATGTCCGGCGGCGACAGCGCCCATAACGCGCTCATGCTCGGGCTCGTGATCCTGCTCGCCATGACCGGCGCCTGCATGGCCTCGGGATTTTTCGGAGTGCTGGTGCCGCTGATCCTGAAACGATTCGGCGCCGACCCCGCCACTGCTTCGAGCATCTTTCTCACCACCGGCACCGATATCGCCGGCATGGGGCTCATGCTGGTCTTGGCGACCGTGCTGGTACTTTAGCCGGGAAAAGCGGCTCTCTCCCATTGCATCGCGACGGGAGAGAGGGAATGTGAGCTACGCCGCGAGCGTGGCCTTGCGATGGGTCACCACCTGGTCGGCGAGCCGGCCGGTCAGCTCCGACATATGATCGTGCCTGAACACGAAGGTGCCGACACCCGCCGTCGCCGATCGGAGCTCGATGATGAGCGAGCCGATCTCGCTTTCCGGCATATGCGCCTTGACCGTGTCCCAGCCCGACCAGCCCTCGCGGTTGTCGAAGCCGAGAAGCTGGCCTCTGTGGCCCGAAACGATCTGATTGACCTTCGAGGTCGCATCGTTCGGCACATGCAGTTCGACCGCAACGATCGGCTCGAGCAGCACCGGCGAGCATTGCGGCATGCCGTCGGCCATGGCGATGCGGGCCGCCGTCTTGAACGCCATTTCCGAGGAATCGACATCGTGATAAGAGCCGTCGGAGAGGTTGACCGTGAAGTCGACGACCGGGAAGCCCAGAGGCCCCTGCCCCATCCAGTCGCGGACGCCGGTTTCGACGGCGGGGATATATTGTTTCGGCACCACGCCGCCGCTGATCGTGTCGGTGAAGGTGAAGCCTGAGCCTCGCGCCAATGGCTTGATCTCGACGACGATATCACCGAACTGCCCATGCCCGCCCGATTGCTTCTTGTGGCGGCCGCGGATCTGCACCGGTTTGCGGATGGTTTCGCGGTAGTCGATGCGTCGAGGCCTGGAGTGCGCCTGGACGCCGAACTTGCCCATAAGCCGTTCCAGCGCCACGCGCAGATGCATCTCGCCCTGTCCCCACAGCACCATCTCATGTGTGCTCTGGTTCTGCTCGAGCGACAGCGAAGGGTCTTCCTCCATGAGCTTGGCGATGGCGCTCGTCAGCTTCACCTCGTCCTTGCGGTCGGCGACCGAGATGGCAAGGCCATAGACGCCGGGCGCGACGTCGAGCTTGGTGAGCTGCTTCGTCGTGCCCTTGGCGATGGAGATCGTTTCCCCCGTCGCCATGTTGTCGAGCTTGCCGAGCGCCACCGTGTCGCCTGTCTCGGCCTTGCCGATCTTCTGCGGCGTCGAGCCCAACAGCGTGAACATGCCGGCGATGCGCGCATCCTGCCCCTTGCCGCCATAGACCGTGGCGCTGTCGGCGATCACTCCCGAAAGGACGCGCGACAGCGACAGTTTGCCGCCATGGGCGGTATGGAAAGTCTTGAGGACCTGCAGCACGGTAGCGCCGTTCGCATCCGCGAGCCCCAGCCGCTTGGCCGTCGCGCCGACAGCCGGCGCCTCATGCCTGAGCGCCTTCATGAGCCGGAAGATGCCATTGCCGTTCTCCGCCGAGCCGAACAGGACCGGGGTGACCAGCCCTTCCGAGAGATCGCGGGTCAAGTCGCCGAAGACGCGGTCGCGCGGCGGCTCGATGTCGGTGAGCAGCTGCTCCATCAGCTCGTCGTC
>Ga0187894_10000948_pt1 | contig 38527 bp, 51 predicted proteins | sample GBC1701081metaG_FD_136650 | JGI IMG/M metagenome (GOLD analysis project Ga0187894, IMG submission 136650) | White microbial mat communities from a lava cave in the Kipuka Kanohina Cave System on the Island of Hawaii, USA - GBC170108-1 metaG ... | reverse complement strand
GTGCGCGCCAGGATGAGCGCGGCCCGCAAGGCCGCGTTGGCCGACCCGGCGGTGCGCGCCAGGATGAGCGCGGCCCGCAAGGCCGCGTTGGCCGACCCGGCGGTGCGCGCCAGGATGAGCGCGACCCGCAAGGCCGCGTTGGCCGACCCGGCGGTGCGCGCCAGGATGAGCGCGGCCAGCAAGGCCGCGTTGGCCGACCCGGCGGTGCGCGCCAGGATCAGCGCGGCCCGCAAGGCCGCGTGGGCCGAAAGCGCTCGGCTCCTGCCGGCCATGGATGCGGCCGTGCGGAAGCTATACGCGAAACTGCGGCCGATCATCGGGCGGGAGGCCGCGCTCGCCGCGGTGCTGGGATGAGCCGGCCGGTCGACGGGCCTGCAGCAGGCAGCATGAGCGAATTCGCCCAGTCGCCGTCGACGTCGACGTCCGAAGCGATCACGACACTGCCGGCGGTGATGCCACAACGTCGCCGCTACTACTGGACGACGCGCGAGGAAAAAATTCTGCGCGAGCACTACCCAAATGGTGGGCTACGGGCCTGCATGCCGTTGCTGCCTAACCGCTCGCCGATTTCGATCTATGCGCGCGCCAATATTCTCGGGCTCAAATCCGCCAAGCGTTCCGACCACCCGCTCAACGCGTGGCCGCCATCGCCGGAGATCGATGAACAGATCCGACGCGTCTACCAGAGCGACAGGATCGGCCGCGGCGAGGTCAATGAACTTGCAACCCGCCTGCAACGGCCGCGCTGGTGGGTAAGTGGCCGCGCCCGCCAGCTTGGCCTCGTCGCACCCCGCTTCAAGCAACCCGATTGGACGGGGGCCGAAGAGGACGTGCTCGAGGCAAATGCACACAAGTCCGATGCAGTCTTGCAGCGCCTGCTGCGCAATCGCGGCTTCCATCGTTCGGAGGCGGCGATCCACAACAAGGTGAAACGCCTCCGGCTCGATCGCCATGATCCCAACCATTTTACCGCGACCGGGCTGGCGGTGTGCTTGGGACTGGACGGGTCCACGGTTGCGAACTGGTGCGAGAAGGGCTGGATCAAGGCCACCAAGCGCGGCACCGAGCGCACCCCGCAGCAGGGCGGCGATCAATGGTGGATCCATCGCCGCAACGTCCGCAGTTTCATCGTCGAGAACGCGGCGCGCATCGATCTGCGCAAGGTCGACAAGTTCTGGTTCATCGAATTCCTGGTCGACGACGCATGACCCGCCCCGTCGACATCAAGGACGTCGTCGCGCAGCTCACGCTGCGCATCGAGGCCCTGTGCGCTGAATTCTTTCCCAAGGGCCGCTTCAACGGGCGCTACTGCCAGGTCGGCTCGCTCGCCGGCGAGGCCGGGCAGTCGCTGGCCATCTATCTCGCCGGCGCGCGGCGCGGCCACTGGAAGGACTACGCCACCGGCGAGTACGGCGATGCCCTCGACCTGGTCGCGCAGGCGCTGTTCATGGGCGACAAGCGCCAGGCGGTGCAGTGGTCGCTGCGCTGGCTGGGGTATGACGTCGGCGGCGCCATGGCGCCCAGGGCGACCCGCCCGGGCCTGGGCGCCATGGGGCCGCCGCGCGACACCGAGGGCGAGGCCGCGCAGGCCGAGAAGGACCGCAAGAGCGCGCACGGCATCTGGCTGGCCGGCCGCGAGGGCGAGCAGCTGCTGGGATCGCCGGTCGACCGCTACCTGCGCGGGCGCGGCATCGACCTGCGCGCGCTGCCGCGGCTGCCGGGCGCCATCCGCTTCCATCCCGATCTCTGGCACCGGCCGACCCGGCGGCACTGGCCGGCCATGGTGGCGGCGATCGCGGACCACCACGGCCGCTTCCTGGCCGTGCATCGCACCTGGCTGCAGATCACGGCTGACAACGTCGTCAAGGCGCCGATGCCGAACAAGATGGTGTGGCCGGCCTATCACGGCGGCTTCATCCGCCTGGCGCGCGGATGCTCCGGCAAGAGCCTGGCCCAGGCGTCCGCCGGCGAAGAGCTGTGGATCTCCGAGGGCATCGAGGACGGCCTCACCGCCGCGCTGGCGGCGCCCGAGCTGCGCATCATCGCCGCCGTCAGCCTGTGCAACATCGGCAATCTCGAGGTGGGCCGCTTCAAGCGGCTGCACCTGCTGCTGCAAAACGACAGCAACCCCAAGACGCTGGCGCAGCGCGACCAGGCCGTGCGCGCGCTGCAGCAGAAGGGCCACGAGGTCTTCTTCCACCGCCCGCCGGCGGCCGTGAAGGACATCAACGAGCTGCTGACCAAGGGGGCGGCGTGATGATTGGGGCGATACGCCAGAAAGGCGCGGCCCCTTGACCACCCCAAAATCAGGGCCAGAGAGCGGACCCGTCCGCCTGGTGATCGACAACGGCGAGCTGGCGCCGCCGCCGGCGCCCGACGATGACGTCGGCGATCATCGGCAGGGCGGCGGCGCGCCGCCGGAGCGCGACGTCACCCTGCCGCCCAACTGTCCGGTAGAGCCCTTGGGCGTGACGGGGCAGCAGTACCACTTCCTCGACGAGCGCCGGCAGTACATCCAGCTCGGCGCCCAGGAGCTCGGGCGGGCCGCGCTCGAGGCGCTGTTCGGGCGCCAGGCCGGCCGCCTCGAGGAGTGGTTCCCGCGCAAGAAGCTGATCGACGACAACTGGGTCATCGTCGGCTGGCGGCCGGAGGCGGCGGGGCGGGCGCTCAAGGTGGCGGCGGCGCGCCTGCCGCTGTGGAACCCGCTGGAGACCATCCGCGGCGGCGGCGCCTGGCGCGGCGACGCCGGCGAGCTGATCCTGCATTGCGGCGACGCCGTCCTGGCGGCGGGCGCCTGGAAGCCACCCGGCCGCTTCGGCCGCCACGTCTACCCGGCGTCCGCGCCCTTGCCCCGGCCCGATGACGATATGGAGTTGTCGCGCCAGGCGGGCGCGACAACACTCAAGCTGCTCACGACCTGGCCATGGCGCCGCCGCGCGCGGCGTAATTCGCAGGGAGACAGCGCCGACGTCGACGCCCGCCTGCTGCTGGGCTGGATCGTCTCGGCCATGCTGGGCGCGGCGCTCACCTGGCGCAGCATGTGCTGGGTCACCGGCGACGCCAGCACCGGCAAGTCGACGCTGCTGGTCGATTGCGTCGGCGGCCTGTTCGCCGGCGGCCTGCTGACGACGTCCGACGCCTCGGCCGCCGGCATCTGGCAGACGCTCGGCTACAGCGCGCTGCCGGTCGCCTTCGACGAGCTCGAGGCCCAGGAGGATCCGCGCCGCGCCCAGGCGATCGTCACGCTGGCCCGCCAGGCCGCCAGCGGCGGCCGCATCATGCGGGGCGGCAGCGACCACAAGTCTACGGAATTCACGGCCAGGAGTTCATTCCTGTTCTCGTCGATCCTGATCCCGCCGCTGCTCAACCAGGACCGCTCGCGGCTCGCCATCCTCGACCTCGAGGAACTGCCCGGCAAGAACGCCGACGACACGCCGCGCGCGGCGCCCGACCTCTCGCCGGCGCGCCTGCTGGCGCTCGGGCGGGCGCTGCGGCGCCGCATGATCGAGATGTGGCCGCAGCTGCCCGAGCGGTTGGAGACCTGGCGGCAAGCGCTGCTGCAGGTGGGCCATGGCGGCCGCGGCGCCGACCAGCTCGGCACCCTGCTGGCCTGCGCCGACCTGGCGCTGCACGACCATCCGCCCTCGAGCGACTGCCGGAGCGAGATCTGCGCTCTGCTGACGGCGGACGCCATGGCCGAGCGCGACGACGCCGCGCCCGACCATGCCCGCTGTCTGGCGCATCTGCTGACCTCGGAGCTCGAGGTCTACCGCGCCGGCGCCAAGACCACCGTGGCCGACTGGATCCGCGACGCCCGCGAGAGCGGCGCGCAGTCGAACATGGGCTACAGCCAGGGCGAGGCCGAGAAGGCGCTCGGCAACCACGGCCTCAAGGTGCAGCGCGACGCTGTCGGCGAGTGGCTGGCGGTCGCCAATTCGCATCAGGGCCTGGCCAAGCTGTTCGGCGCCACCCACTGGGCGGCGCGCTCCGGCGCGGCGGGCGTGTGGATGCAGGCGCTGCGCCGCCTGCCGGGTGCCGTGGCCGGCAAGGACCGCTTCAACGGGGTGGAGGCGCGCTCGACCAGGCTGCCGCTGGCGACTGTTCTGCCCCCGGCCAAGGGCAAGGGAGGGGCGTAATGCAGGATTGTCCTGCAATCACAAGGCTGAGACGCGCGTCTCTTACAGCGTCTCACAGCGTCTCAGGCGGCAAGGCCTTGAACTTGCGCGCTTTTCGAGGGAGGTGAGACGCTTGAGACGCTCCGACCCTCGCCCGCGCGTGAGCGCGCGTGTGCGGGCGCGGGCGCAGGCGCATACGCGCGCGCGTAGCGTCTCAAGCGTCTCAAGCGTCTCACACTCTTTCAAACATACGTCTAATCAAAGGGTTGTCAGGCGAGACGGGGTGAGACGCTGTAAGAGACGCGCGTCTCAGCCTTGATCCAATTGACAAAGGGGAATAAATGGCGCGGATAGCAGGGATCGAGCAGGCGCTGGCGGACGCGGGGGGCGTCGTGCCCGAGGCGCGCCAGGGCGAGCTGCTGGCGCCGGCCGATGGCGCGCGCGCGCCGGTCGAAGGGGCGCGGAAACCAGGGCGGCCGCTCGGGGCGCGGGGGCGGCGGACCGAGGAGTTCCGGCGCGAGCTGGCCGCGCGCGGCGGCAAGATGCCGGGCCTGTGGCTGTACGATCTCTACAACGAGGACACGGCCAAGCTGTCGGAACGGCTCGGCATCAAGCGGGCGGACGCGCTGGCCGAGCAGCGCATGGCCGCGATCGCGCTGCTGCCCTACACCGAGCAGCAGCTCCCGCGCGACCTCAACGTCGAGGGCAAAGGCGCGCTGCTGTTCGCCATGCTGGACCCGGCCAAGCTGACCGGCGAGGCGGGCGCCGACCAGGCCGGGCCGGTGCGGCTGGTTATCGAGGGGGATCAAGGGGTTAGCACCGCCGAGGATCCCGGAGTTGGACAAGACGGAGTTGGACAAGATGCGCCAAGCGATTGATCCTGCGAACGAATTCCCATGCCGACCCGCTGCTCATCCAGCAGCCGAGGCGAGGCGCTGCCGCAGCCGCAGGCCGGCGCCGCAGGGCAGGGGGGGTGGCCATCCGAGGGCGATGCGCGCGCTCGCCGGCGACCCCCCCTACCCGGTTTTTCGCGCGCCGCGTTCTCTCGCCACGCCCCTGCGAAAACACCCGGCCTGCGTTTGGGGGTTTTCTGACGCGAACCAAAAAATCCGGAGCAATCGGACGGGCCGGGGCATCGGGCACCGGGCACCGGGCGACGGCAAGGGCGCGGGCAGGGGCATGAGCGCGGACACCGACGTCCTGGGCCGGCCGGTGGGCGAGCGCGGCACCTACCCGAAGCCGGGGCATGGCTGGACGTGCTTTTTCTGCGGCGAGACGTTCACGACGCCGGGTGCCGCCCGCGATCACTTCGGCGCCGATCCGCTGGCCGATGCGGCCTGCCGTATCAAGGCGGGCGAAGAACGTGGCCTGGTCATGGCGCTGCGCCGCGCCGAGGAGCAGCTGGCGCGCTATCGGGCCGAGGACAGCGACGCCGACCGCGCCATGGCGGCGATGCAGGCCGATCACGCGCGCGCCCTGATCCGCGCTGAGGAGCAAGGCTATGCGCGCGGCCTCAAAGACGGCCGCGAATTGGGGCCACAGTCATGAAGCGCGGCCCAATCGGGCGAGGTCCTCGCCAAGATGCAGTGCTGTGCATCCGCGCATCATCTGAGCTTCGCGCAGCGCTTGAAGTCCGCGCACAGAAACATGGGCAGCCGCTCTCGAGAGAGATCCACCAACTGCTTTGGTGGGGGCTGAGGCATGCACCCTCAGTCGACAAAATGTCGCGGCGGGACATCCTGGCTTGGTTGTCAAAGGGGCGCTTCGCATGACCGGCGCCGCGTCCGGGGTTGTGCCTTATGCGCCGCCGGGGAAGGTGGCGGCGCGGTTCCTCACCTCGACGGCGACCGTGCGGGCGATCATGGGGCCGTACGGCAGCGGCAAGACCTCGACCTGCCTGATCGATCCCGTGATGAAGGCGCAGACGTCGCGCGTGCAGCCGGACGGCTGGCGGCGCTGGAAGACGCTGGTCGTGCGCGACACCTTCCGCCAGCTCGAGAAAACCACCATTCCGACCTGGGTGCGCTGGTTCCCGAAGAAAGGCGAGGGCCTCGAATGGGTCGGCGGCGAGGGCGGGCGGCCGGCCAAGCACACCATGACCTGGGAGCAGAAGGGCAGCGACTATCGGCTGGAGTACATCGTCGAATTCGTCGGCCTCAACGAGCAGGCGATCGACACCGCGCTCGACGGCTTCGAGTTCACCTCGGCCTTCATCAACGCGGCCGACAAATGCGCCGAGGAGCTGCTCACCTACCTGCTGGGCCGCAAGGGCCGCTACCCGCCGACCGACGCCGCCACCGGCGCCGGCGCCGACTGGGCCGGCGTGTCGCTCGACTTCAACGCGCCCAACACCGAGAACTGGTGCTACAAGCGCTTCATCAAGGGGCCGCTGCTGCCGGGCGAGGAGTTCTTCCGCCAGCCGGGCGGGCGCGATCCCGAGGCCGAGAACCTGACGCACCTCAAGGGCGGGCGCGAATACTACGACGACCTGGCGCTGCGCAATCCGCCCTGGTGGGTGGCGCGCTACGTCGACAACAAGCCCGGCTACTCGCGCGCCGGCAAGCCGGTCTACGACGACTTCGACCCCAATTTGAACGTGTCGAAGACGATCCTGTCGCCGGTGCCGGGCATCCCGCTCGAGCTCGGCCTCGACGGCGGCGGCACGCCGGCGGTGCTGATCGGCCAGAAGATGCCGAACGCGCAGTGGCGCATCTATGACGAGATCGTGACGCCGGCCGACAAGACCACCGGGCCGACGCGCCTGGCCGAATACATCAACGCCCTGCTGGCGACGCCGCGCTACCGCGCCGTCACCGAGGGCTTCTGGCTGCGCCGCGGCGACGGCGAGTTCGCCAAGCCGATCGTCGGCTGGGGCGACCCGGCCGCCTTCTACGGCGGCGACACGGAGGCGGGCGACAAGTCGTGGATGGAGGTGGTGGCGGCGAAGACGCAGATCCCGATCAAGCCGGCGCCCGGCGGCAACGAGCTGGCGCCGCGCCACGACGCCGTGCGCCAGGCGCTGGTGCGGCCGATCGAGGGCGGCCAGCGCGGGCTGCTGATCTCGCCCAACTGCGTCGTGCTGATCGAGGGCTTCGCCGCCGGCTACCGCTTCCGCAAGCTGCAGCTCGCCGGCGCCGACCGCTGGGACGACAAGCCCGAGAAGAACGAATGGTCGCACGTGCACGACGCCGGCCAGTACCTGCTGCTCGGCGGCGGCGAGTTCATGGAGGTCACCGGCCGGCGCGAGAAGCGCGAGCGGGCGGCGGCGATGCGCGGCCGCGAGCCGGCGCAGGAATATGATCCTTATCAGTGGTGAAACAGGAGGCGACGATGTGTGAGAGAACGACGAGCGTCTTGAACGCAACCGATGGCGGGCCGCGGGTGATGGAAGGCGCGGGCGCCGCCATGCGCATGACGGGGGTGGCCGTGCTGCGCGAGAAGGCGCAGCGCATGCGGCAGCAGGCCGATCAGCTGGACGCCCTCGCCGATGCCTTGCCGGTGAAGTTGCCGGCGGCGGCGGATGAAGCGCTGTGGAATCTTGCCATTCAGATCGGGACGCGGTCATGAGACGCTGCGTCATCTGCGGCTGCTCGCAGCTGGCGGCCTGCGTCACCGACGATGGGCCGTGCCATTGGGTCGCCGCCGGCATGTGCAGCGCCTGCGTCGGGGCGGTGTGCGAGATCTGGGATCCGGCGGCGCTGGCGGCGGGGCAGCTCGTCTATCAGCCGGGCGCGACGTACGTCCCCGGCGAGGCATGACCATGACAGAATGCGACAGCATCCAGTTGGCGTGCGCCCTGCGGTTCATGCGGCATCCCAACGGCACGGAGATTTATCACGTCTTCAAGGACGGCAATCCGCAGGGCGTGCTGCGCAGCTTCTGGTACGCAGTGACGCGCGAAGGCGCCTTCCACGAACACCCTGAGGCGCCAGCGGCATGGTGGCGGCAGGCGTTCGACGTCAGATACCTCCCGGAACGGTTCCGCGCCGGCCAGGACATGGAAACCAAGTTCAAGGGCGAGATGCTGAAGGCCACCCGCCGCCAATGGCGGGAGCACTGCGCAGCCGAGGCGAGGCTGCATATGGAGGCGATCTATCGGGCGATCACGGCCGGCTACACGCTGACGGATGCGTGGCCGCCGCCGGCGCCGGCGTGCGCCATCGTGCTGCGCCAGTTTCCCGGCAAAGAGGCGGAGGAGCTGCCGTTCTGACGGCGGCGCAGCGCGGGCGGCTGCCGGCCGCCCCTACAAGTGGGGCGTTGACACGAGATAGTCACAAGCTGTAGCTTCCCGCCCCAGGTCGAGGCGGAGCCCATTTCGGGCGCCGAGCCGCCAGCCGATCTTACGAAGCCCCAGAGATACATTCCGCGCGGCGCGCGAAGTGTGTCTCTGGGGCTTTTCGTTTGCGTGCAGGCGGGCGCGCGCGGCGCGCCCCTACAGGGGGTCGGATGATCCTGGGGTTGTCGCGGGGGCTGGTGCTGGAGGTGGCGCGGCATATGCGCGCGATCGACCGGCGCGAGATCTTCGCCACGCGCTGGGAGGAGCCGTCCGAAACGGCCTTCGAGCGCATCGCCGACGAGAGCCTGCTGGCGAACTGCGGGGCGGTGATCGCCACCCTGCAGGCGCCCTTCGCGCCGGTGGCGGTGGTGGCGGCCAAGGAACTGTGGCCGCGTGTGTACGGCGTGGCCATGTTCGCGACCGACCGCTGGCTCGAGGTGGCCTTGCAGGCCTGCCGCTACATCAAGCGCGAGCTGATCCCGGAGCTGCGCGCGCGCGGCGCCATCCGCGCGGAATGCCACAGCTTGGCCGATCACCGCGACGCCCACGCCTTCCTCGAGTATCTGGGGGCGGCGCGCGAGGCGGTGGTGCTCGACTTCGGCAAGAACGGCGAGAGCTTCATCCGCTATGCGTGGCGGTCATGCGACAGGGCGGATCTGAGACCCACGCCTACAGGAGATGGCGATGTGCTTCTTCAGCAGCCCGAGCCCGGCGCCGCCGCGGCGTGACGATGCGGCCGTGCAGCAGGCAGCGCTGGAGGAGCGCCGGCGCGCCTATGCCGCGCGCGGGCGGGCCAGCACCATCCTGACCGGCGGCCTCGGCGATGCGTCGCCGGCGCCGGTGGCGGCGAAGGCGTTGCTGGGGCAGTGAGGGCAGTGAACAGTTGACAGTTCACAGTTTGCAGTGAGGAAAAAATGCCGCTCTACATCGCGGAGTATCGGGAACTGGCGCGGTCGCGCGATTGGGGGTCGACGGCGCAGACCGTGCAGGCGCCGGCCATCACCACCCAGGAGGTGGCGATCGGGGCCGGCAACGCGCAGTCGGCCGCGCTCAACACCGATACGCGCTTCATCGAGCTGACCTGCGACGCCAACTGCCACGTCGCCGTCGGCGCCAATCCCGACGGCACCAACGTGGGCACGCGGTTCCGCATGGCCGCCGGCAGCAACCGCATCCTGGGCGCGGTCGGCAGCGTCGCCGGCGGGCTGAAGGTGGGAGTGGCGACATGATGGGGATGGCTCCGAATTCGACGCCGGCGGACGAGGCCGGCGTGTTCGCGCTGCTGGCGCTGCTGACCGATGTCAACCGCTGCACCCAGCGCGCCCGGGAACTGCACGCGCTGTCGAGCGAGGCCGGCGCGCGCCTCGAGGAGCTGCGCGCGCTCGAGGTGAACTTGAGGGAACGCGAGCAGACGGTGGCGACCAAGGCGCTGGAGGTCGGCAACCGCGCGCGCACCGTCGAGGGCCAGGCCGCCAAGCTGGCCGAAGACCAGGCGGCCTTCGCGGCGCGCAGCAAGACCGAGCGGCGGGCGCTCGACGAGCAGGTGAAGGCGGCCGCGGCCACGGCGGCGGCGCTGGCGCAGCGCGAGCGCGCGATCGAGAGCCGCCAGGCCGCCCTCGACGAGCGCGAGGAGCGGTTGCGAGCCCGCGAGCACACGGCGGCGGCGCGCGAGCAGGAGTACCAGGACAAGCTCAATCAGCTGTCGGCCATCGTGGGGCGGTGAGGCCATGGCCTTCCTGGTGCGGCTTTGTCATCTGCTCAACCGTGACTTCTTCGCGCCGCCGGCGCCGGGCGGCAAGCCGGGACAGCTGGATTTCAGCGATCCGGATCAAAGCGGCTGGATAGCGGCGGGGTTCTAGCTTGTGGCCTATGACGTCAAAGATGCGGCCGGCACCACCATCACCATGCGCTCGCGCGTCGATGGCGGCGAGCACATCCCCACCAAGGACATCGAGCGCAGCCGCGGCGCCGGCGACTACGCCTACGGCGAAGCCACGATCGACACCACTGTCGGCGGCGTCGTCATCGCGGCGGCGCGGGCGACGCGCCGGCGCATCGTGGTGCAGCTGCTCACGGGAGACATGGACGTGTTCATCGGCAAGAGCGGCGTGACGGCGAGCGGCGCCGGCGTGGGCTGGCGCATGTTCGCGGCGCCCGGCCGCGAGCTGGTGCTGGAGGTGACCGGCGAGGTGCGCGGCATCGTGGCCGCGGGCTCCACCCTGGTCGGCTACCGCGAGGAGTTCGACTGATGCGGCCCCCAATCGCGCGACCGCGCCAGTGGCTCGCCCGGCTCGCCTTGGCTGTCAGCTGTCAGCTGTCAGCTGTCAGCTGGGCGCAGGACCAGAAGACCGAGGACACGCAGCACGTGTCCGGGCACGTCGGCAGCTTCGGGCTGTGCGTGCGCAACGACAGCGCCGGCGCCACCTTCACCTCGGCCAACGGGGATTACTCGCCCTTCGCTTGCGACGCGCAGGGGCGCGTCTTTGTGTCGGTGCCGGCGCCCCTCTCCACCAGCGGCGGCGGCACCGAGGCCACGGCGCTCAGGGTGACCGTCGCCAACGATTCGACCGGCGTTCTCTCGGTGGACGACAACGGGGGCTCGCTCACGATCGATGCCTCCTCGCTGCCCCTGCCCACGGGTGCCTCGACTTTCGCCGAACAGCAGACGCAAACGACGGCGCTGCAGATCATCGACAACATCCCGCTGGCCGACGATGGAACCTTCACCGTCGGCACCACCAATATCGTCGCCATGGGCTGCATCGAGGCGACCGATACGATGGACGCCGGCGACGTCGGCGCCGTCAAGTGCGGCAACGACCGCGAACTGGACGTCGACCTGGTGTCGGCGATCCCGGCTGGCAGCAACAACATCGGCGACGTCGATGTTGCGACCATTGCCGCCGGCGACAACAACATGGGCAATGTGGACGTGGTCACCGGGCCGGTCGACGGCTCGGCGTTCGAAGTGCAGGGGACGATCGCGCACGACAGCGCCGATGGCCAGAACCCGGTCAAGATCGGCGGTCGCGCCAGAACCAGCAACGTCACCGCCGTCGCCAACGACGACCGCGTCGATGCGCAGTTCGACGTCATCGGGCGCCAGGTGGTCGCTCCGTACACGCTTTACGACAACGTGGTGCGCGGCTGCGGAAACGCCACGGGCACCAGCGATACGGCCGTCATCGCGGCCGCCGGTTCCGGCGTCAGGAACTACATCACATCGATCTCGGTCATCAACACCAGCTCGACCTCGACCTACGTCACCATGAAGGACGGCAGCACGGCGCTCTACGAGATCGCGGCACCAGCCAGCAGCAGTGCCATCGGCGGCGCCATCGTCACCCTGCCGGTGCCGCTGCGCACGACCGCCAACACGGCCTTCAACTTCGCCAGCGCGGCCGGTGTGACGACCATGCGGGTCTGTGCCGCGGGGTTCACCGCGCCATGACCCGCCTTCGCGCGCCGCGCTTCGGCGGGCAGGTCCGCCGCCTGCTGTTCGCCGCGCTGCTGTGGCTGGCCCTCGTCGAGCAGGCCTGGGCCGCCGCTGTCGTCGCCGGGGTCAGCCTCGCCAACACCAGCGCCCTTTCGGTCTACACCACCGGTTCGTTCACACCGGCCGCGAACGATCTGCTGTTCGTATTTTTCAAGGTCACCGGAACCGCGCAGGCGCCGACGGTGACGACCTCGACCAGCATCGCCTTCACGCAGGTCGCGGCCAGCGGCACGGTGGAATATGCCTTCGTTGCCAACTCGCTCGCCACCAATGTCAGCATGACCGTCTCGGTCGATGTGACCGGCGCCGCGGGCACGGGCATCGCGCTCAGCGTGCTGCGCGTCAGCGGCATGACCAACACCGGGTCAGCGGCCGTCGTCCAGTTCGATATTGATACCGGACTGGCGGCGGCGACACCTACGGTCACCTTCGCGTCGAGCGTGACGACCAGCAACCCGACCGTGGTGGCGCTCAACAACAGCACCAACCCGGCCGGCATGACGGCGCCGACGAATTGGACCGAGCGCCACGACATCGGCTTCAACACGCCGGCCACCGGCCTGGAGACGGCCAGCCGCGATAGTGGCTTCACGGGAACCGGCGTGACCTGGGGCAGCAACTCTGCATCGGCCTGGACGGCGATCGGCGTCGAGCTGGACGCGTCGGCGCCGGCCGGCGGCGCTCCGTCGCTGCTGCCGCTGCTCGGCGTCGGTGAGCGGCCCGCCAATGACAACCGCGCGCGATGGAGGGAGGCCGGATGATGCTGAGCGAACGCGCCTATCCCTTCCAGGGACGGCGGAGGAAATATCTGATTGCCGACCCCGGCATCATCGGCGAGATGGTGATCCTGGGCCTGCACGGCAAGGGGCAGAGTGCGGCGGCGTTCGCGGCCGAGGCGCTGCTGCATGAGCGCGCCCCTGGCGCGGCGGTTATCTACCCGCAGGGAGCCGGCCTCATCCCGAGCTGGAACGCCGGCAGCGAGCCGCCGACCACCTGGGCCGAGGAGCAGGCGATCGACGACATCGCCTTCCTCCGCGACCTGCTGGCGCGCGAGCGGCTGTCGTCGAACCTGGTCTATGCGTGCGGCATCTCCAACGGCGGCCGCTTCGCCTACCACCTGGCCGGCGACACGGCGATGCTCATGGGCATGGCGAGCGTAGCCGGCGTGCCGAGCGACCCCACCATCAGCTGCGGGCAGACCTGCACGTCGATCCTGCACCTGCACGGGGACGCCGACTGGATCGAGCCATTCAATGGCGGCGGATCCGGGGGCGGCGGGCTTCCCGGCGCGCCGGGCATCCAGCGTTTCCGCGACGCTGGATATGATCCCGTCGAGGTGCGTATGATCCCCGGCGGCGTCCACCGCTGGGACTTCGGCACCGGCCACGACACGACGGGCGTGATCCTGGCGGCGTGGGGACTGCTGCAACAGGGCGGGTCTGATGGCTGACGACGTCGCCAAGCTGCTGCTGGACCGTCACGACCGGCTCAAGGGCGAGCGCGGGACGTGGGAGAGCCATTGGCAGGAGCTGGCCGACCTGACGCGGCCGCTGCGCAACGAGTTCACCACGACGGTGACGCCGAGGACCAAACGCACCAGCCAGATCTACGACGGCACCGCCGGGATGGCCAACGAGAACCTGGCGGCCGGGATCTACGGCATGGTGAGCAACCCCGCCAACAAGTGGATGCACTACGCGCATGAGATCGACGAGCTGAACGAAGAATATGACGCGCAACAATGGATGGCGACGGTATCCAACATCACGCTCAATGTGCTCGCCGCCGAGGGCGACGCCTTCTACAACCGCGTCTTCGATCAGTACGGCGATCTTTCGACCTTCGGAACCAGCGCCTTCTATAGCGAGCAGATCGTCGGGACCCGGCGCTTCTATTACAGCACCCGGCGGCTGTCGGAATGCTGCATCGAGCAGAACCAGTTCGAGCAGGTGGACGGCCTGCACCGGCGCTTCCAGTTCACGGCCCGCCAGGCGGTGAAGCAGTGGCCCGGTATCGGGGGCAAAGTGGCGGCGGCGGCGGAGAAGACGCCCGAGCAGAAATTCTGGTTTCAGCACAGCGTGCTGCCGGCGGCCGAGCTGGATCTCGAGCTGCCGGCCGGCCGCCCCTTCGGCTCGGTCTACATGGAGGTGGACGGCAAGAGCACGCTCAATGACTGGCGACGGCAGGGCTATTTCGAGTTCCCCTACCAGGTGCCGCGCTGGAGCACCCTGAGCGGCGACGTGTACGGCGACAGCCCGGCCATGCTGGTGCTGCCGGACGTGAAGATGCTCAACCAGATGAGCAAGACCACGATCATCGCGGCGCAGAAGGCGGTGGACCCGCCCATCCTGGCGGCGGACGAGTTCGCCATGCGCGGCATCCGCGCCACGCCGGGGCAGCCGATCTACGGCGGCATCGATCCGACGACGGGGCGGCGGCTGCTCGAGCCGCTGCTGACCAACCCGAACGTCAACCTGGGGCTCGAGATGGAGGAGCAGCGGCGGCAGGCCATCCGCGAGGGCTACCACTGGAGCCTGCTGCTGATGGTGCAGCAGCCGAACATGACGGCGACGGAATTCCTGGGCCGGCAGGAGGAGAAGCTGCGGCTCATGGGACCGCACCTGGGGCGGGTGACGAGCGAATTCCTGTCGCCCTTCATCGACCGCATGTTCATGCTGCTGTTCCGCGCCGGCGCCTTCCCGCCGCCGCCGGCGATCCTGCGGCAGTATCCGGGCCTGCGCGTGGTCTACACCAGCCCGCTGGCGCGGGCGCAGAAGGCCAGCGAGGCGAACGCGATCCTGCGCTCGATCGAGGGCATCACGCCGCTGGCCTCGCAGAACGGCGACGTTTGGGACAACTTCGACGCCGACAAGACGGCGCGGCAGATCGCCGAAGGCTTCGCCGTGCCGGCCGGCATCATGCGCGATCCGCGCGCGGTGGCGGCGCTCCGCCAGCAGCGCCGGCAACTGCAGATGGCGGCGCAGATGGCGCAGCTGGCGGCGCCGGCCGGCCAGGGCCTCAAGGCGGCGACGGAGGCGGTGCAGATCGGACAGGAAGTGAGGAAGGCGGCATGATCCCGATGAAACGCGCGGCGGCATGGCTGCGGAGCAAGTGGACGCGCGAGGAGCGGGCCGCGGTGGCGGGCGCCTATGCGGCGCTGTTCGCCGGCGGCAATGACGGGGGCGAGCTGGTGCTGGCCGATCTGCGCAAGTTCTGCTTCGTCGACGACAGCACCATGGAGGGCGCCGGCAGCGACCGCGAGGTATTCGCGGCCGAGGGCATGCGCGCCGTTTATCTGCACATCCGGCGTGTGGCCGGACTGGAACCGGCGGACCTGCTGGCCGCCACGGAGGAGGGACTGTGAGCAAGGAAAAGACAACGGCGGCGGAGACGCCAGAACCGCCGGCGGCGGCGGAGACGCCAGAACCGCCGTCGCTGGCGGCGCAGGTGCGCGCCAGCAACGAGCTCGAGGGCCGCTTTACGGCGATCGAGGAGGAACAGGCGCGCCACAGCGCCGGGCTGCAGCGGGCGACGCAGCAGGCAGCTGACGCGCTGGCGCTGGCGCGGACCGTCGACCCGACGCGCTGGGTGCCCGAGCTCGTGCGCCTGCTGGAGATGCTGCCGGGATTGCCGGAGCCCGTGGCGGTCCAGCGCGACGTGTTGATCGCGCGCATGAAAGTGAGGTAGAGCCATGCGGATCAGGATCAATTTCGCCCCCGATACGGGCGACGGCGGCGGCGCGCTGCTCGGCGCTGCCGGCGGCCAGGGCGGCGCCGACGGCGGCCAGGGCGGCGCCGACGGCGGCCAGGGCGGCGCCGCCGAGTGGACTGCCGGCCTCGACGATGCCGGGAAGGCCTCGATCGCCAAGAACGGCTACAAGTCGCTGGGCGATCTGGTGAAGGCGCACGACAACTTCCAGCGCCAGTTCGGCGCCGACAAGATCGCGCTGCCGGGCAAGGACGCCAAGGCGGAGGAGTGGGACCCGGTGTGGAACCGGCTGGGCCGGCCGGAGAAGGCCGAGGGCTACCAGTTGAAGAAGCCGGACGGCGCCGCCTGGTACAGCGACGAGGTGGCCAAGGCTTTCGCCACGGCGGCGCACAAGGCCGGGGTCACGCAGGCGGCGGCGGCGGCCATGCATGACTGGTACGTGGCCGACATGGCCGCTGCCTTCAAGGCGGCGGAGACGGCCGAGGGTGAGCGCCATACGAAGGGGCGCGCGGCGCTGACCGAGGCCTGGGGCAAGAGCTTCGACGAGAACCTGGAGTTCGCCAACCGGGCGCTGGCCGACCCCGCGCGCAAACTCAACATCCCCGAGCTGCACCAGGAGCTGAAGACGCTCAAGCTCGACAGCGCGACCGGCATCGCCAAGCTGCTGGCGATGGTGGGCCGCCTGCACTACCAGGAAGACAATCTTATCGGCGGCGGGGCGCGCGGCGGCGGCCTGACGCCGGAGCAGGCCAAGGGGGAAATCGAACGCCTGCGCGCCGACAAGGAGTGGGCCGCGGCCTACAACGACAAGCGTCATCCTGGCTACAGGGCGGCCCGCGAGAAGCACGCCGGCCTTTACAAGATCGCCTACCCGGAGGGGTCGGGCGCATAGGATCGAAATCCGGGGTGTCGTCGCGACGATCGCAAGGGCGAATTCGCGCGGCGGTCCGGTGACAGGCTGAAAGCAGCCCGCAGGGCGCGCGGCAGCGCCAAGGTGTGGGTCCCATCCATCGATGGGGGTGTCCGCTCCGCTTGTTGTCAACGCAAGCAAACGGAGTGAGCCGCTATGGCTGATACGCAGATCCCGATTGTCTTCCAACACATGTTCCATGACGAGTTCATCATCCTCTCGCAGCAGAAGAATGCGCGGCTGTGGGAGACGGTGCGCGACGATCCCGACTATCTGCAGGGCATCTTCGGCTATTTCGACCGCCTCGGCGCCACCGAAGCCCAGGAAGGCCTGCCGCGCAACGCCGACACGCCCAATATCGACGTTCCGCATTCCCGCCGCCGCATCGGCCTGGTCGACGTCGACTGGGGCAAGCTGGTGGACAAGCAGGACGCCGTGCGCATGGGCCGCAGCGACAGCGCCATGGCCACCAAGTACGCGCAGCTCGCCATGATGGCGATGAACCGGAAGAAAGACGACAAGATCATCAACGCCCTCGGCGGCAATGCGGTGTCGATCGACGAGAATCTGGTCGGCACCAACGTGCCGCTGCCGGCGGCGCAGAAGATCGCGGTGGGCGGCACCGGCCTGACGCTCGCCAAGCTGCTGACGGCGCGGGAGATCCTCGACGGCGCCGACGTCGACGAGGAGCTGACGCGCTATTTCCTGGCCACGGCCAAGAACCTGACCACGCTGCTGAACACGACCGAGGTGAAATCAGCCGACTACAACACCGTGCGGGCGCTGGTGGAAGGCAAGATCGACACCTTCCTCGGCTTCAAGTTCAAGCGCACGGAACGGCTGAAGCTGGACGCCACGCCCAGCCGCCTCTGCTACGGCTACGTCCAGGGCGCCATCGGGGCGGCCGTCGGCATCGACGCGGTGACGCGCATCAGCGAGCGGGCCGACAAGCGGCATGCGACGCAGGCCTACGTCATGCAGCAGATCGACGCCACGCGCATCGAGGAGGTGCAGGTGGTCGAGGTGGCCTGCAACGAAGTGTAAGCCGCACCGCTCGATCGAAAACACGGGCGCGCGCCGCGCGCCCCTACACGAGGAGAGACTGCCATGGCAGTTGTGAACACCAAGAGCACCATCGTCACCAACAAGGACGCGACGCCGCCCAAGGCCAACGACAACGTGTTGGACGGCGGCCGGCTGAAGGGCTTCCACGCCACCGTCGAGGTGGCGGCGGCCGACGACGACGGCTCGACCCTCCGCATGTTTCGCGTGCATTCGAGCTGGCTGATCAGCCGGCTCGAGGTCTTCAACGATGCCATCACCGCCGGCACGTCCTACGACGTCGGCCTCTATCAGACGGCCGAGAACGGCGGGGCGGTCAAGGCCGCCACGGCCTATGCTTCGGTGGTGGACATGTCGACGGCGCGCGTGGTGCCGCTCGACGTCACCTTCGAGGCCCGCAACATCGACCAGATGGAGAAGCGCGTCTGGCAGGATGCCGGCGACGCCAGCGACCCGAACCGCTTCTACGACGTGGTGCTGCGGGCGAACACCATCGGCACGGCCGCCGGCACCATCTCCATGCGCATGCAGGCGATGGTCGGCGACTAGGCCGGCGATAGAAGAAAGTCGTCAGTCGTCAGTCGTCAGTTTTCAGCTGACGACTGACGACGGAGAACGCGAGCGGCAGCGAGCCATGGCGAACACCGTCACCGAAATCTGCAACGCGGCGCTGACGCGCATCGGGGTCGACCGGATCACCGATTTCGCCGCCGACAATTCGATCGTGGCGGTGCGCTGCCGCGACAACTACGACATCGCGCGCAAGGCGGCGCTGCGCGCCTATCCCTGGAACTGCGCGACCAAGCTGGAGACGTTGCCGGCGGAGACGGACGCGCCGAAATGGCGTTTCGCGCGGGCCTTCAAGCTGCCGGACGACTGGCTGCGGCTGGTGACGATCGACGGCGAGCGCGATTTCAACAAACGCTACCGCATCGTCGGCCGCCTGATCATGACCGAGGATGCGCCGAGCTCGCTCAACATCGAATACATCTTCGACCTCACCAACGTGGCCGCCATGGACGCGCTGGTGACCGACGCCATCGCCCAGCGCCTGGCGGCGACGCTGGCCTACGACCGCACCGGCAGCGCCGGCGTGGCCGAGGACAAGTGGCGCGTCTACGCCGGCATGATCCGCGAGGCGCGCGCCATCGACGCCCAGGAGGGGTCGCCCGAGCCGTTCGGGCCGGATCCCGACAATGCGCCGATGGGGTGGCTGGAGAGCCGGTACTGAATGGTGCGCCATGGCTAGGACCTCGCCCCAGCTGACCACGTTCAACGCCGGCGAGTGGGATCCGCTGCTGTGGGGGCGGCCGGACCTGGCCAAGTATCCCAACGCCTGCCGTCGCCTGCAGAACTTCATCCCGAAGGCGCAGGGGCCGGCGGGGCGGCGGCCAGGCACGCACCACGTGACGGCGACCAAGGACAACAAGGTGGCGCGGCTGATCCCGTTCGAGTTTTCGACGCTGCAGGCCTACCAGGTCGAGGCCACCGACCTGCTGTTCCGCTTCTACAGGGATCGCGGCATCATCGTCGCCGGCGCGCTGCCGGTGGAGCTGGCCACGCCCTACACCGAGGCCATGCTGGCCGGGCTGCAATGGGCGCAGTCGGCCGACATCCTCTATCTGTGCCAGCCGACGCTGCAGCAGCGGCTGCTGGCGCGCACGTCGCACATCAGCTGGACGCTGAGCCTGTTCGATTTCCTCGACGGCCCCTATCAGGAAGTCAACACGACGGCGACCACACTGACCCCGAGCGCCTTCGCGCCCGGCGCCGGCGTGACGGTGACGGCCTCGTCGACCACGGGCATCAACGGCGGCCAGGGCTTCCTCGCCACCGACGTCGGCCGCCTCATCCGCGTCCTGCAAACCGGCGTGTGGGGCTACGCCAAGATCACAGGCTGGACGTCGCCGACGGTGGTGACGGTCACCATCATCACGACCTGGACGTCGGTGGCGGCCAAGGCGACCTGGCGGCTGGGCGCGTGGAGCGACACCACGGGCTGGCCGCAGGCCGTCGCCTTCTTCGAGGAGCGGCTGTGGTTCGCGGGCACGGTCGCCCAGCCGCAGACCAAGTGGGGCAGCGTGTCCGGCGAGTTCAGCAACTTCGCGCCCAGCTCGGCCGCCGGCGTGGTGAGCGACGACAGCGCGGTCAGCTTCACCATCTCCGATGCCAAGGTGAACGCCATCCGCTGGCTGTCCGCCGGCGAGACGCTGATCGCCGGCACCAACTCCGGGCCGTTCGAGGTGCGCGCCACCACGCTCAACGAGGCCATCACGCCGACCAACATCAACGCGCGCCGGGTGTCCACCAAGAAGGCGGACGCGCAAGCGCCGCTGCGGATCGACAACGAGACCATCTTCGTCAGCCGCGGCGGCAAGCAGCTGCACGCGCTCGCCTACCGCTTCGATCTCGGCAACAGCGGCGGCTATGTGGCGCCCGAGCTGTCGCTCCTGAGCCGCCACCTGACGGCCGCCGGCGTGGCCGCGATCGACCACCAGGAGGAGCCCGACGACCTGATCTGGGCCGCGCTCTCCTCCGGCCTCCTGGTGGCCACCACCTACATGCCGGACCAGCAGGTGAACGGCTGGCACCGGCATCCGCTGGGCGGGCGGCACGTCGATGCCATGAACGTGACGCAGGCCTTCGGCAAGGCGCTGTCGCTGAGCGTGATCCCCGGCGCCGGCCAGGACGAGCTGTGGCTGGTGGTGGAGCGGCGGATCAACGGGGCGACGGTGCGTTATGTCGAGTATCTCGAATACGAGTTCGCGCCGATCAACATCGACGACAAGGACGGGGCGTGGTTCGTCGACAGCGGCCTGTCCTACGACGGGTCGCAGGCGGCCGTGCTCACCTATTCGGCCGACGCGGCGCAGATCGGCAACCTGGATGTGCCGTTCGCCAGCTCGAGCTCGAGCTTCGCGAGCGTGACGCCCGGCCGGCAGATCCACGTGCCCTACGTGATCGCCGGCGATCTTCCGGGCGACAGCCGGCTCGGCCGCGGCCGCGCCGAGATCACGGCCATCGTCGACAGCTTCAACGTGCGCTGCCGCATCCTGACACCCTTCCCGGCCGCGGCCTCGCCGGTGGCGGCCGGCGGCTGGCGGATCAGCGCGACGCAGGTGAGCGGCCTCGATCATCTCGAGGGCGAGACCGTGCAGGTGCTGGCCGACGGCGCCGAGCATCCCGATCGCGTGGTCGCCGGCGGCTTGATCCAGCTGGCGTCCGCGGCCGGCCGCGTGCAGGTCGGCCTGGCCTGCCCGGCGCGGCTGGAGACCGTGAACCTGGAGACCGGCAATCCGGAGGGCGCGGCGCTCGGCAAGGCCAAGCGGCTGCACAAGGCGGCGGTCAAGTTCGTCGACACCGTCGGGGCCAGAGTGGGCTTCGACGACGCCCACCTTGACATCGTCGACTTCCGCGAGGCCGGGCACGCCATGGACGAGAGCCCGCCGCTGTTCACGGGCGACAAAGTGGTCGAGTTCCCCAAGGGCTTCGACCGGGAAGCGCGGGTGCTGGTGACGCAGGACGCGCCGCTGCCCTGCACGGTGGCGGCGATCGTGCCGACGGAGACGGTGAATGCGGGATAGGAAAGCCATCAGCTGTCAGCTATCGGCTGTCAGCTGCGCCGGAGACGCCCATGTGTGACTTCCTCACCGCGGCGGCGATCGCCGGCACCGTCGTCTCGGCGGCGGCGTCGATCGGCGGCGGCGTCATGCAGTACCAGCAGGCGCAGGCCAACGCGCGCACGGCACGGCGGGAGGCGGCGTTCGAGGAGGACCGCGCGCGCGAGCAGGCGCGGCGGCTGCTGGCGGCGCAGCGCGTCGGTTACGCCAAGGCCGGGGTGACGCCGGAAGGCAGCCCGCTCGAGGTGGCGGCCGACACCGCCGCGCAACAGGAAATCGATGCGCTCGCCATTCGCTGGGGCGGACGCCAGCGCGCGGAAGCGTTCCGCAGCGCCGGCACGTCGGCCCTGGTCGGCGGCCTGGGCGGCGCCGGCGGCGCGCTGCTCACGGGCGTCACGTCGTGGGGCCAGAACCTGCTGCAGCCGGGCGCGCCGCAGCTGCCGCGGCCGCAGCGGCTGACGCAGACCGGCGTGCCGGGAGTGTACTGAGTGCCGCGCATTCCCACCTATGACCGCCCGGGCCTGCCGGGACCGGTATACCCGTCGGTCGAGGCCGCCGCCGCCGGCTTCCCGGAGCTGGCGCGGCTGGGCGAAGGCGTGGCGCTGTGGGCCGGCCGCCGGCTCGAGGAGCAGAAGCAGCGCGACGACGCCAGCTGGGCGTCGGGCACCATCGCGCGCACCCGCGGCAGCTGGACCCAGGAGCTGATCAAAGCGCGCGAGCAGGCGGCGTCCGGCGCGCCCGACTTCACCAGCGGCTTCATGGGCCGCTTCGACCAGGCCGTGGGACCGCTGCTGGAGAGCGCGCCCTCGCCCGAGGCGCGCGCCATGGCCGAAGAAAGGCTGGCGCTGGTGCGCGAGGCCCTGGCCTCCGACGCGCTGGTCTTCGAGGGTAACGAGCGCAGCCGCCACCGGCGCGCGCAGCTGTCCGACAATCTGGCGGTCAACGCCGCCACGGTGCGCGCCGATCCCGGCCAGTACGACGACATCCTGGCCGAGCAGCTGGCCGCGATCGCAGTGAGCGAGCTGGCGGCGGCCGACAAGGACGAGATCGCGCGCGAGGCCCGCAGCACGCTCGCCGTGGGCCAGGTCAACGCGCTGATCGACCGCAACCCCGGCAGCGCGCGCCAGGCCATCCTCGACGGCCGCTGGGCCGGCGCCCTCACGCCGGCGCAGATGGAAAGCCTGCTCAACGCCGCCGACGTCGAGCAGCGCCGGCGCGAAGTGGAGGCGCGCGCGCGGGCGGCGGAAGCGCGGGCGGCCACCCTGGCGGAGTTCGCGCCGCGCCTGCGCGACGAGGAGGTGGCGCGCGCGCAAGGCACGAGCGCGGGCTTGTCGGACGCCGAGATCGTGACGACCCTCGGGTCCGACAAGGGCGGCGCGGTGGTGGCGGAGTTGCAGGCGGCCTCCCAGCTGTACGCCGACGCCACGGCCCTGGCGCTGCTGGCGCCGGCCGAGCAGCAGGCACTGGTCGCCAGCTACCAGCCGGGCGGCGAGAACTTCGCCGCCGAGGCCGGCCGCCACGAGGCCATGAGCAAGACCCTGGCCAACCTGCGGGCACAGCTGGCCGCCGACCCCGCCGCCTACGCACTGGCCTACTCGCCGGCGGTGGCGCAGGCCTATGCGGGGGCGCAGACGCCCGAGGACCTGCAGCGGGCGGTGGAGCTGTCGCGCGCGGTGCAGCTGCAGGCGGGCGTGGCGGAGGAGCAGACGCGGGCGCTGTCCGCGGCGCAGGCCACGGCGCTCGCCGGCAAGATCAAGGCCGATCCGGCGCGCGCCGGCGACCTGCTGCAGCAGGAGGCGGCGGCCTACGGGTCGGCCTGGAACGGCGTCTACCGCGAGCTGGTGCGCGCCGGCCTGCCGGCCGAATACCAGATGCTGGCGACGATCGGCGATCCGGTGGCGCGCAAGAATGCCGGCGAGGCCCTGGCCGTGCCGCAGGCCGACCTCAAGAAGCTGGCCGGCGACAAGGCGGGCGACATCGAGGAGGGCATCGATGCCGCGATCGCGCCGCTGGCGGCCACGCTGGTCAACGCCCCCGACAAGGCCGCGGCCATGCGCGAGCTGGCGCTGTCGCTCGGCTACCGTTACGGCGCGACCGCCGACGCCGGCGGCGCCGCCGCGCGCGCGGCGCAGGAGCTGTGGGGCCAGTGGGATTTCGTCGTCGATGACGGCTACAACGCGCGCGCGCCGCGGGGCGAAGGCGACCGCGCCGCCGACGTCGCGCGCGTGACGCTCGATCGGCTGACCGCCGAGGACATGCCGGACATCGGCGGCGTGACGCCGGAGGCGCAGCTGCTGACGCCCGACCAGCGGCGCGCGCTCTATCTCGAGCAGGTCAAGCGCGGCACCTGGGTGACCAATCCGACCGACGACGGTTGGATCCTGCTCGACAGCATCGGCGACCCGGCGACGCTCGCCAACGGCAAGCCGGTGGAAATCAAGTTCCGCGACATGGGCATCGTGCAGCGCCGCGGCGGCCGCGGCCGCACCACCGACGTGATCGTCCCATGACCGGCCTCGTCACCGGCCTCGTCACCCAGGCCATCGAGCCGACGCCGGGCGTGCGAGCGCTGGGCATCGATGCCTATCCGACCTCGACCGGCGAGGTGCTGGGGGCCACGGCGGAAGAAGCGTTCATCCGCAATCCGCTGCCGACGATCTACCGTTTCCTCGAGCGGCAGGAATTCGAGGCCGAGACGCGGCCCTTCGCGCTCACGCGCGGCGGGCCGGTGCCGATCCGCGGCTACGACCCCGACAGTCTGCTGACGGCGGAGGAGGCGACGGCGCGTTACGGCATCCCCGGCGAGCTGACCTTCGACGCCCCGATCGCGCGCGGCAGCGCCGAGCAGCTGCGCGACCTCAAGCGCGGCGAGCTGCAGCGGCGCAGCGTGTTCCGGCGCGCCCGCGGCGGCCTGCTGGAGACGGCCGGGCAATTGGGGGTCGGACTGGCGGTCTCGGCGCTCGATCCCCTGAACATCGCCAGCGCCTTCATTCCCGTCGTCGGGCCTTCGCGCTATGCGCTGTGGGCGGCGCGGCTGGGCAAGCCGGGCGCGCGGCTGGCACGGGGCGCGCTCGAGGGCGCCGTGGGCGCCGCCGCGGTGGAGCCCATCATCTACGCCGGCGCGCGCGCGGAGCAGGCCGACTACGGCGCCGCCGACAGCCTGCTGAACCTGGCCTTCGGCACGGCCCTCGGCGGGGGCCTCCATCTCGGCGCCGGCTGGCTGGCCGACCGCCTCGCGGGACGCGCCCCGTCCGCGCTGGAGGCCACGGCCGATGCCGCCGGCGCCGGGACCAGAGAGGCGGCCTTGCGCGGTGCCGTCGCGGCAGTGGCCGAAGGGCGGCCGGTGCGGGTGGCCGAGGCGCTGGCGGAGAGCGATCCGGCGGGGCGCGAGTTCGATCGCCTGGCCGCCGGCGAAGGCCGCCCCGTGGGCGACGACACGCTATTCGGCGGCGGCGACGAGCTGACGGCGCCGGGGCTGCTGGGCCGGGCGCCGGCGGCGCCCGGCTTCGAGCTGGGCGCCGCCGCCGGCGAAGGCGCGCGCGTTCGCTATGCCGACTACACGAAGCCAAGGCCGGGCGACCGCCAGTGGCTCGAAGGCGCGGTGGCGGAGGTGGAACAGGCCGAACCGGGCAGCCGCCTGCTGCTCTACAACGAGGACGCGCCCGGCAGCACGGTGATCGCCAGCAAGGGCACCTTCCCGAAGTGGTTCCAGGATATGAACCGTGCGGGCGACAAGGTGACGACCGAGCTGGTGCAGCGCACCGGCCGCAAGCTGCTGGCCGGCGAGGCGCTGGGCGCGCACGAGGCGCGGGTGGCGCTGGAGCTGATGGGGCGCGCGCGCGCGCTGCGCGCGGCGGCCGCGCGCGACCTCCTGGAGGCCCGGCGCGAGCGCGTGCACGGCCGGCGGCCGCGCTTCGCCTTCGAGGTGACCGACCGGGCGGCCGAGCTCGACCGCATCGCAGCGCAGGAGGCGGCCTTCTGGGACGCCGACGAGCAGGCCGCCGCGGCCGCCATCGACGGTCAGGTGCAGGCCACACTGCGGCAGCCGGAGGCGATCGACGCCGAGAGCCGGGCACTCGAGCAGGAGATCGCCGAGCTGGAGAGCCAACTCGAAGGCCGAGGCGCCGACACCGCCGCCGGCGGACAAGAAACCGGCGACGTAGAGCCGCCCGCCGGCGAACGCGGGCCGGGCGGGCTGGCCGAAGACGAGCAGCGCTATCTCGACGAAGCCGACGAGCTGATCGCCGCGGCCGAGGGCGTCGCCGGCGCCTATGACGCCGGCGCCCGCTGCCTGGTGGGAGCGGTGTGATGGCGGCGCCGCGCGATTTCAAGAGCTGCGCCGCCGCGATCCGCGCCGCCGCCGGCGGCGTGGAGCTCACCGACGACCAGGTCATGCAGATCCTGAGCGCGATCGAGCGCCGCGCGAAGGCCAAGCGGGCGCGCGCCACGCTCGGCTCGACCACCGACGCGCTGCACGCGGCGGCCCGCGAGCTGAGCGCCGGCGAGAAGTTCGCCGCATTGCTGGAGAAGCGCAGCCGCCTCCTCAACGTCGCCCGCAAGCAGGAGCGCTTCGCCCGCTACGACGCGGCCCAGGGCCACGAGCTGCAGGAGCTGCAGGCCATCAACGTCGGCATCGAGGGGCCGCAGACGGCCGCGGCCGCCTCGGTCGACCGCGAGCGCCAGGCCATCCTGGCCGAGCTGTTCGGGCCACTGGTGGGCGAGCTGCGGCAAGGCGGGCTGCTCGAGCTGGCCCGCCGGCGCGACGCCGCCTTCGATCGCGACGTGGCGCGCGAGCTGTGGCGGCTGTCCGACCCGGCGGCGCCGGCGTCGGGCAACGCGCGCGCGGCCGCGGTGGCCGGCATCCTCGGCAAGTACCAGGAGGCGGCGCGCCTGATGCAGAACAAGGCCGGCGCCTTCATCCGCAAGCTGCCGGGCTGGATCGTGCGGCAGTCGCATGACGCCTGGCGGCTGGCCCACGCGAGCGGCGGCGGCCTGCGCCGGCGGCTGTTCACGCGCGGCGGCACGGTGGCCGACTTCCGGGCCTGGCGCGATTTCATCCTGCCCAAGCTCGACCGTCGCACCTTCACCGAGCAGGACATCGACCCCGACGCGGTCGGCGACGTCGACGACTTCCTGCGCCAGGTCTATGCCAACCTGGTCAGCGGCAACCATTCCAAGAGCCACGGCGGCGGCGACTGGCTGGGCGGCTTCACCGGCCCGCGCAACATCGCCAAGAAGGCCAGCGCCGAGCGCGTGCTGCATTTCAGGAGCGCCGACGACTGGTTCGACTACAACCAGCGCTTCGGGCAGGCCTCGCTGTTCGAGGCCGTGCAGGCCGGACTTCATTCCGCGGCCCGCAACACCGCGCTGATGCGGACCTGGGGCACCAATCCCGAGGCGGCATTCAACGCCGACCTCGAGCAACTGCGGCGCCGCGCGCGCGACCGCGGCGACGTCGCCGCCGAAAACAAGCTCGGCGGCTGGCTCACGCGCGCGCATTTCGACGCCCTGACCGGCGCCCTCAACGTGCCCGGCAACCCCACGCTCGCCGCCTGGGGCGAAGGCCTGCGCGCCCTCCAGAGCATGGCCAAGCTGGGCGGCGTGGTGCTGTCGAGCATCCCCGACATCGCCGTCCGCGCCAGCGCGCTGCGCCACCACGGCATCAACTATCTCGAGGGCTTCGCCAACGGGCTCGAGAGCGTGCTCAGGGGTCGTCGCGCCGGCGAGCAGCGCGCCATCGCCGACTATCTGGCGGCCGGCATCGACGGCGCCCTCGGCCACCTGTTCGCGCAGTTCGCCGCCACCGACGGCGTGCCCGGGCGGATGACGAAACTGATGGACCTGTTCTTCCGCATGAACCTGCTGTCGTGGTGGACCGACAGCATGAAGACCGGCGCCGGCCTGATCCTCAGCCGCAACCTGGCGCGGCACGCGGCCCGGGAATTCGGCCAGCTGCCGAAGCGGCTGCAGATCGCGCTCGCGCGCCACGGCATCGAGGACCTCGATTGGGACCGCATCCGCGCCAGCGGCCTGACCGAGACCGAGAGCGGGCCGTTCATCACCGGCGAGCGCGTGGCCGACGCCGAGCTGCGCACCAAGCTGCGCGGCTACTTCGTCGACGCCGTCAACGAGGCCATGACCATCGGCGGCGGGCGCGAGACGGCGATCCGCACCTTCGGTTCCAAGGCGGGAACGCCGACGGGCGAGGCGGTGCGGCTGCTGATGCAGTTCAAGTCGTTTCCGCTCACCTTCATCGTGCGCCACGTGCAGCGCGAGCTGAAGCGCGGCGGCAAGGTCGACGGCGCCGGCCTGCTCGGGCTCATCGCCGGCACCACGGCCATGGGCTATCTGGCGATGAGCGCCAAGGACATCGCCAAGGGCCGCAGCCCGCGCGATCCGCTGGCGCTGGGGACGTGGTTCGCGGCCATGCAGCAGGGCGGCGGGCTCGGCATCTACGGCGACTTCCTGTTCGGGCAGTACAACCGCTTCGGCGGCGGCGCGCTGGAGACGCTGGCCGGCCCGAGCGCCGGCACGCTCGCCGAGGTCCTGCGCCTCTTCGGCGGCCTGCGCGAGGCGGCGGTGCGGCCGGACAAGGAGGCGCTCGACGTGCTGCCGCAGGCGGCGCGCTTCGTCACCGGGCACACGCCGTTCGTCAACCTGTTCTACACCCGCCTGGCGCTCGACTACCTGGTGCTGTGGCACCTGCAGGAGGCGATGAATCCGGGCTGGGCACGGCGCTTCGAGCAGCGCATCAAGCGCGAGAACAACCAGACCTTTTTCCTGCGACCCAGTGAGGTGGTGCAGTGAAGGCGGTTCGCAGTTCACAGTTCACAGTTGACAGGGGAGCGGAGCCATGACGCTCGCGACCACGACACCCAGGACCTCCGTCACCGGCACCGGCGCCGTCATCACCGTGCCCGTCGACTTCCAGTTCTTCGCGGCGGCCGACCTGGTGGTGATCGAGCGCACGATCGCCACGGGGGCAGAGGCGGTGAAGCTGCTGGGGACCGACTACACCGTCGCCGGCGGCGACGGGGCGACCGGCAGCGTCACGTCGGTGGCGGCGGTGGCGGCGGCGCTGGAGTGGCACGTGCGGCGGGCGACCGACCGCGCGCAGTCGGCCGACTATCCCGCCGGCGGCACGTTCCCGGCCGCGACCCACGAGGAGGTTCTCGATCGCCTGGCCGCCCAGGTGCAGGAGTTGGACGCGACCCTGGCGCAGGCGCTGCGCTTCCCGCGCAGCGACGCGATCGCGCGCGTGGCGCAATTCGCGGCCTCGGTGGCGCGCGCCAACAAGGTGGCGGCCTTCGACGCCAATGGCGACGTCACGCTCACCGACCTGTCGGCCTCGATCGCCTCGACCACGCTGATCGTGGTGAGCGGCGTCGATCCCGGCCATTCGACCGGGCGGCTGTGGATCGACACCTCGGTGGCCAACACCCTGATCATCAAGCAGTCGGACGGCGCCGACTGGATCGAGATCTGGCGCGTGAACACGACCACCAACGCGCTCACCGTCGCCGGCGCCGCCATGCTGGCGCTGGCGAATGTCCTCGCCGCCGACCAGGAGATCAAGAGCACGACCGCCGGCGCCGGCGAGGGGCCGACACTGACCCTCAATCGCGACCAGGCCGGCGCCGACGGCGACCTCTTGGGCGTGCTGAAGTTCGCCGCCAAGGACGACGGCGGCGGCGTGGAGAGCGTCGCCAAGATCCGCGCCAAGTGGGTCGACAGCGGCGCCGGCAGCGAGGACAGCGCGCAGGAATTCGAGACGCTGGTGAACGGCGTCGCCGCCGTCGGCATGACGCTGGCGCAAGGCCTGACCATGAAGAACGCCACCGGCGGCGACCCCGGCGCCGGCAAGGTGAACGCCCAGGACCTGCAGATCAACGGACAGAGCATCAGCGCGCTGCTGGCCGAGAAAGGCGGCGCGCGCAATCTGGTCCTCAACAGCAATTTCGATCTCTGGCAACGGTATGGCGACGTTTCCATCAGCGTGAGTTCGCCGGCGGGCAACCGCACGTTCACGGCCGATCGCTTCTACGTCAATCCATCGGGCGCTGCCGTAACGCAGCGCAAATCGATCGGCATCAAAGCGCCGGACACGCGCAGCACCGACAGCCTCGAAGTGACCGGCGCCGGCGGCGTGACCACGGTGCTGATCGGGACGCGCCTGGAGGCCAACAACCGCCATGCGACCACGCTGACCTTCGCGGCCTACATCTACAACAACACTGGCGCCGCCTTCACGCCCAGTCTGCTGGTCGGCACGCCGAACAGCGAGAACGATTTCACCACCGTGGTCAATCGCCTGACCCAGACGTTGCCGAATTGCGCGGATGCCAGCTGGACACGTGTGACCCACAGCTTCAACGCCGGCGCCTTCACCAACATCGACAAGGGCCTGCAGGTGGAGCTGCAGATCCCGAACGGCGTCATGGGCGGCGCCAGCGACGTGGTGAAGATCGCGCAGTTCCAGCTGGCGCAGGAGAACAGTTTCGGCGGCTTCGAACCGCCCGACCCCGCGCTCGAGCTGGCGCGCTGCCAGCGGTTCTACTGGAAGAGCTTCGACCATCAGGTGACGCCGGCGCAGAACGCCGGACTGACCGGCGCCGTGCGGGCCATCGCCTCGGCCGCCGGGGCCGTGACGCAACGCTTCTTCGGCCGGCTGCCGGTGCCGATGCAACCGCGCACGGGGCCGAACTCGGTGCCGACCTTCACCACCTACAACCCGGCGGCGGCCAACGCGCAGGTGCGCAACGTCACCGACGGCGCCGACCTGTCGGCGACGGCGATCAGCGGCGACGCCAATCAGTTCATCGTCACCGCCACCGGCACTGCCGGGACGGCGGTCGGCGAGGAGCTGGCCGTGCACGTCACCGCCGACGCGGAGCTGTAGCATGGGCGCGCAGGACCAGATCGACAGCCGCGCCCTGGAGCTGGCGGCGGAATTGAAAGGCGCGGTCGGGCAGATCGGCGAGACGCTGCGCGCGCACCTCGACGACTGCCTGGAGGAGCGCCGCCAGGCCGGCAAGCAGCGCCACGACTTCCGCGCCGAGATGGCGCTCGGCATGGCGGGGCTCGAGGCCAAGATGGGGGCCAGCTTCAATGCCGTGCATGGCCGCATTTCGGGTACCAAGAACACCCTCATGGGCATCGGCGGCACCACGATCGTGCTGCTGCTGGGCCTGTGCGGCTTCCTGTTTGCGAAAGTGATGGGCTGGTAGCGAAAGGAAAGGACCATGAACGGCATCACCACGGCGGCGCCGGCCGGCATCGGCGGCCTGACCGGCCTCGAGCTGGGCGGCGCCGCCGGCAACATCCTCAACCATTTCGCTGCCACGCCGGCGGCGATCCAGCCCGACGTCAAGCTGTGGTGCACCGCCATCGTGGCGATCGCCGGCGCTTGGCTGGCGCACCAGCTGGCGCGCGTCGACCTCGACCATGACGGCGTGCCCGATTTCGGCGGCGCCGCGCCGCCGCCACCACGAGGAGGACAGACATGAGGATCGTTCTGATCGGCCTGGCGCTGCTGCCCCTGGCGGCGTCCTTGACCGGCTGCGCCGAGTACTTCGCCGGCAAGGCGGCCTTCCGCGAGGGCGCCAAGATCGTCGCCAGCGAGGCGCTCGAGACCAACATCTGGTACCTGTGCCGGGCCTCGCCGGTGGGGCCGGTGTTCGACCGCTTCGGCAAGAGCGCCGACACCTGGGACGCCTATGCCACCCTGTGCTCGACCACGATCCCCGCCGCGCCGGCTGCCGCCGGCGGCGGCCCGGACGTGACCATGACCCGGCGCGACGGCCAGCTGGTGATCGAGGCGCCGGAGGGCGTGCCGTGAGCCGGCCGCCGCGGGGCATCCGCAACCACAACCCCGGCAACATCCGGCGCAGCGCCGATCGCTGGAAGGGCCTGGCCGTGGGCCAGCCCGATGCTGCCTTCTTCACCTTCGAGGCCCCGCTGTGGGGCATCCGCGCCATGGCCGTGATCCTGCGCAACTACCGGCGCAAGTACGGCCTGACCACGGTGGCGCAGATCATCCGGCGCTGGGCGCCGGCGAGCGAGAACGACACCACCGCCTACATCGCGGCCGTGGCCCAGGCCGTCGGCGTCAAGCCGAGCGCCGAGCTGCCGGCCGACGGCGACAGCCTGGCGCAGCTGGTGGCGGCGATCATCCGCCACGAGAACGGCGTGCAGCCCTACGATGCCACGCTCATCCGCCAGGCGGTCACGCTCGCGCTCGCCTGACCCCGGCCCGCTCGACGAGCTCACGGCGGTCGGCGCGCTGGTCAGCCTGCGGCGCGCCTGGCGCGCCAGCCCGCTCACGGTGAGCTGGAGGGCGGCACTGCCCGGCGACTGCACCGAGCTGGCGGCCGAGGCCAAACGCCTGCTGCTCGCGCTCGGCTGGCCGCCCGCATTGCTCGAGCTGTGGATCTGCAAGACGGAACTGCGCCAGGGGCGCCGGCGGCGCCACGCCGTGCTGATCGTCCGCGTGCCCGGCGGGAAGCCGAAGGCGATCGACAACCGCGTGCGCGGCGGCCTGGTCGACCAGGAGATCCTGCGCTACACCGACTGGCGGCGGATGTTCTAATTCCGGGGGCGCCGCGCTCGCAGGAGCGCCGCCCAGGCGTGCGCGGGCCATTGGACCCACAGAGAGCGGTGCCGCCCTGGGCGGCCATCCTGCGCGATCCTGGAGACTCGGTTCCGGTTTTGATTCCTATAGGCGGGCATGATGCCCGCTCTTGCGGGAGCGTCCAACTTTTGCGCCTGTTCCGCCGTTGATCAGTTGGACGGGCCGTTGACTCCGGTCGATTTACCGCCGTCTTCTAAGCAGGTGGTCGCGTGTTCGAATCACGCCGGGGTCGCCATTTTTAATCAATGGGTTGGCGCACGGTGCGCAAGGAACAAATCAGAATTGTCCAACTCGATCCAATAGCGCTGTCCAACTTTCCATGCCGGCTCGTTCCCATACCCGGCCCCCGAGACCCTTGGATTGACACGAGCTACCGCCCACAACTCCTTGTGGCGTTTGATTGAAATGGCACAATCTTAGGTCTGGCCTTTCGCTATCGTGGTGGTATCCTTTGAGCGCTGATTCGCGCAGCGACCGGATGGCCCGAGCGGCGAAGGGCGCGGTTATGGCAATTCCGCAAGGGGGACTCAACGCCTCCTCATCGTGGGTTCGAGTCCCACTCCGGTCTCTACAAGCAACATCCTTGCCACATCGACCCCAAAAAAGATTACAAAAAGTTAAGCTTGTCTTAACCCCGGGTTGCTTTAGATTGTAGGTGCGCCCGCGTGGTGCACCGACTGGTTGTCGTTGGGCTTTTGGACCAGTCGGGCGATCGAAAATTGCCGGCGCTTTCGTAATTGCCAACTCTGATCTTCCAACCATCAGAGGCGAAGCGCCGGCAGCGATCGCTGCCAGTCGCCCGCTGGCTGGAGACCGGAGGTCTTTCTTCATGAGCTCGGCCCTCAGTGGCCGGGCTCTTTGTCTTTGGCGGGGCCGCGAAGGGTGACGCCGGCGGCGCGCAGGTCGCGCAGGATCATGTCGGCGACGGCGTCATCGTTGTCGCTGACCTGCGATCGGCGGGCGCGCTCGAGGGTGGCGGCGATCAGGGTGACCAGGCCGGCGCGGGTCATCCCCGCTCCTTGTCGAGGCGGGCCTGGAAGGCGGCGCGGGCCATGGCCGCGGTGCGGATCATGTAGCGGTCGATCATCAGCTGCACGGTCGACTGGCTGTGGCCGCTGATGGTGGCGATCAGGCCATTGCTGCAGCCGGCCTCGGCCAGGCGGGTGATGGCGGTGTGGCGCAGATGCATGAACCAGAGGTCGGCGAGCTCGGGACACGTCGCGACGGCGGCGGCCCGGATCTGCTGCACCACGTGGCGGAAGTGGTATTCCTTCCAGGGGGCGGCGGTGGTCTCGCACACCAAGAGGGTCGTCGGCTGCACCTTGAGCTTGGCGGCGCGTTGCAGCTCGGCCTCGAGGCGGGCCACCAGGTGCGGCACCAGGCCGACCGGCAGCGCCACCTCGGCGCCGGTCTTGGCCTGGCGGACGTGGATGGTGCCGTCGCGGTACTGCGCGCGGGACAGCCGGATCACGTCGCCCTCGCGCTGGCCGATCCATTCGTTGAGCAGCACGGCGGTGCCGACGCTGTGCCAGCCCAGGCGGTCGGCGGCGGCGACGAAGGCGGCGATCGCCGCCTTCGACCACAGCCGGCCTTTGCGGGCGGTGTCGACCAGGCCGGGCCGCGCCGCCGGATTGACCTTGATCCAGTCGAGGCGCATGCCGTGCTGCAGCAGGGTACGCAGCACGCGCACGGTGGCGTGCGCCTTGCCCGGCGTCTTCCTGGCCAGCGCCTTGTAGAACTTGCGCACGAGCTCGCCGGTGAGGCTGGCCGCCGGCGCGTCGCCCGACCACGCCAGGATGGCCTCGAGGCAGTAGAGGTAGGTGGTGCGCGTCTTGGGCGCCAGCTCCTTCCAGTCGTCGCTCGCCTTCCAGCGCGTGACCAGGGCCGCGAGCGTGCGCGCCAGCTCGCGCGGCGGCAGGATCCCCGCTGGCGCGGGGCTCGAGGCCTGGCTGCGCCAAGCATCGAGCTCGCCGTTGAGACGCTCGGCCTCGAGGATGGCGGCCTGGCGCTCGGCGGGCAGCCGGCGTGGCTGCCAGCCCTGCCGGCGCAACGCGTTCGCCGGCTGCCAGTAGCAGCGCCCGTCGGGCTTCTCGACGAAGTAGCGGATCTTGAAGGTGGCCATGGGAAAGGAAGTTCTCCGTTCACGGTTGTCAGTTCGCAGTCAATCACGTGGTGCGGGCGCCGTCGAGACGGCGGTCGAGCTCGGCGGTCCAGTCGGTGACGTCGTTGACGGGCCGCACGCTGACGGTGAGCGCCGGCGGCAGCTGGCCGTCGAGCCAGGCGGCGAGCGCCAGCGGGTCCCAGCGATTGGGGATGCCGGCGACGGTCGGCGGGAAGCCGTGGGCGGCGATCAGCGCCGCCTTGTTGCGCAGCCACCAGTCGCGGCTGACATGCAGCAGCGCCGCCACCTGGTCGTTGTCGAGGAGGGTGCGGTCGATCATGACTGACGACCGATGACCAGCAGCGCGCACAGCAGCAAGCCGAGCGGGGCGGCGCCGATCAGCAGCCAGAGCCCGGCGCTCATTTGTTGTTGCCGCGGCGGGTCGTGGTGGTGGCGGCGACCTGGCGCGTGGCGGCGGCCTGCTGCTCCTCCTCCTGGGCCTGGCGCAGGACGGGGGCGCAGTCGAAGCCGCCGGCCCCGAGGGCGCCGACATAGCGACCGTCGGCGGCCTGGCACATGACGTAGAGCGCGGCCAGGCCCTGCCCCATATCGGTCAGCAGCTTGGCCGCGCGCAGGGCCTCGCAGTGCTCGTCGAACACCGGGCCGCCGCCGCTGAGCCCGAAGCCCATGGCCTGCACCCCGACGCCGATCGAAGCCGCGCACACGTCCGGCCCGATCGAGAGATCGGGCGCGATGGCCGAGCTCACCGGGTTGTCCTCGTGGAAGCTGGCGCATTCCGAGGCGCCGGCGCAGTCGCCGTCGAAGCTGGTGATCAGATCCTGGGCCCCGGCCGTCGACAGTCCACAGTTCACGGTCGACAGCAGGAAGGCAACGGCGAGCAGGGTGATGCGGGTCATGGAAACAACTCCTTGTCGTGGGAATAAATGTACAGGGTTTCGTAGCGGCCGTCGGGCAGGCGGCGGCGGATGCGCTTGACGTGCTTGGCCTGGGGATCGGTGTTGACGAACTCGACCTCGCCGCAGCGGTCGACGAGCGCGCGCAAAGCCGGCGGCCAGGCGTCGGCGATGCTCCTCACGCCGCGAACTCCGTGTGCTCAGGGCGTACCCATTCGCTGCGGTTGGCGAAGCGCACCAGCCACTGGCCGGGGATGGCGGCGGCGATGGTGCCGAGCTCGCGGGCGTCGGCCGGCCCGCCCAGGGCCACGGCGACGCGGCGGCCGATCACGAGCTCCTCGAGCGCGCGCACGGGCTGGTTGAGATAAGGCGTGGTGGCGGCGGTCATGCCGGCATCTCCTGGCCCGCCAGCACGGCCTCGATGCGTTCGATCCAGGCCTCGCCGTAGAGTTTCAGCGGTCGCGCGATCTTCAAGTCGATTAGGAGGTCGCGCATCGCAGCGCCGTCGGTGGCCAGCTGGTGCGCCTTGGCGGCCAGCGCGCGATAGCATTCGGCGCAACTCGCGGTGGCGATGTGGCCGCAGCTCCAGGAATCCATGTCAGTGCTCCTGGTCGCAGGGCGGGGCGCCGGCGTCGAGGTTCGGCAGCGTACGCAGCAGCAGCCGGGCCGCCTGGTCGATGCGTTCCACGGCCATGACCAGCGCGGCGGCGGCGATCACCAGCTCCTGGCGGTCGAGGGCGTCGGGAGGCGCCCCGTCGACGGCGAGTGTAGCCAGGCCGCGGCGGCCGGTCGGCGCGGCGCACCCGGCGGTGGCGCACACGGCGGCGATCTCCTCGAGGATGGGCAAGACGCCGGCCGGCGTGGCCTCCGGCAGCAGCAGCGTGGGCTGGTGCCGCCGGCGCTCCGGGTGGGCGGCGATCAAGTCGCCCAGGACCTCGGTCGGAATGGCGTCGGTCGGGTCGGACATGGTGCCCTCACAATGTTTCACGTGAAACATTATATTGCACTACATGCAATGTAAGAGGCAAGGGAAAAGTGCATCCCGCGCATGCGGGATTGCAGCGGGCCGCCCTTTAGGTTACTCGGTGCTATAGCCGCGTGCGGCCATGCACTGCTGCTCAACCTTCTTGCGATTCGCCGCGGCTGCTAGATTGCCCCCAGCGACCTGCATTTGGTATCCAGGCATGCCCGCGCTGGCATATGGGCCGGTCGGCGCCGGCGGTGGCGGCGCGTACGGAAGGGCCGCCGCCTGATACTGGCATTCATAGAGGTCGCGCTGGAATTGCGCCTCTGTCGCCCCTGGTTTCGAGTAATACGTCGTGCAGCCGGCAAGCAAAACGCCCACGGCAAGCACGCTAAGATTTCCTGCATGAGTAGGGATCGTCTGTTTCAGCGAAGCCAACCACACCGTGTTTTTTTCTGAGTTCATTGTCCCGCTCCTGTTTCGAGCGCATTACGCGGTCCCGCCGCGCACCAACGAGGCCCGCGCGCGCTTTGCGGAGTAGCTCGTCGAGATGCTTGTACTCCTCTTCAGGCGCGACTTCCATTGCCGTGGCAATACTGATCACCATCCGCAAGAACAAGCCCGAACGCGTCCAGGGGACGGTACGCCAGATTTCCAGGAGTTCGATTTCTTCCTTACTCGCCGGCGCGATGCCGCCGAGCAGCTCGGCCGGGGTGACACCTAACGCCTCGGCCGCACGCTCGAGAAATGAGCCGCTGTAGTCGGATTTGCCGTTTTCGATCTTGCTGATTTGGCCGGCCGTTAGGCCGGTCAGCGCGGCAATCGTCTCTTGAGTGATGCCGCGTTCCTCGCGGATTTGCTTCAAATGCAATGGCATGGCGGCAAGGTCTAGCACGCTGCGCGCTCCTGTCCATGGCACCAGATGCAAGCCCACTTGACGATTTGTGCGCGACGTGCAAGATTGGGGTGTATGAAGCTCGCCCATTGGTTGAAACAGAACCGGAAACGCCAAGCCGAACTAGCGTCGGCAGTCAGGCGCTCGCCTTCGCAAATCAGCCGCATCGCCAACGGTCGCAGCCGCCCTAGCTGGGAACTGGTCGAGCGTATCCACGGCTTTACCGGCGGTGCGGTCACTGCCACCGACTTCATCGACGATCCGCCCCGCCCGCTCCAAACTGTGACGCAGGAGGAGGCGGCATGACGACGTTGGCGCCAGCAGCGGCGCTGCCGTTCCGCTGTGGACAGCTGGTGAGTTTTTCCGGGTCGCGGTCGGGGCGGCTGGAGACGGGCGAGATCGTGAGCTATCGCGCCTTGGCCGGCGGGCAGCTGCTGATGGTGCGGCTGGCCGACGGGCGGCTGCACCGCATCCATTCCACGCACTGCCGGCGCGGCGCCGGTCCGGCCGCGCCCGAACCCCCGCGGGCCGCATGAGCGCGGCCCTGGCCCGTGTCGTCGATCCAACCCCATCAACGAATGGGCACCACACTGGCACGCCGGCGGCGGGAAAATCCTCGACAGTAGGAAAAGTTTCACGCGCCCGCGATCCGGCGCGCGCCGGCTTCCGCCACCGCTTCGCGCGGGCGCTGCTGCTGCGGCTCAACGTCAGCGTGACCGTGCGCGACGTGTGCGAGATCTGCGCCGTCGACCGCGCCACCGTCTACAACTGGCTCAACGAGGCCAACGAGCCCGGCGGCTGGGCGCTGCTGCGCCTGCAGCAGGCGCTGGGCCGCGACTTCGCCGATGAGGTCGCCGGCGTCGTCCCCCTCAAGAGCAACGGCGCGCGCTAGGAGCGGATGCCCATGGCACCTCCGACACGCCCCCTGCCCGCGCGCGCCGCTTGTCGAGAATTTTCCACAGGATACACGCGAGAGCGCTCTGGTACGGCTCGCGAGGCCCCCAGCACTCTTTGGGAACGGTGTCAGGTCCAAACTGCCCGTAGGGATAAAGTCCGGCGCTCATACACTCGGAAGGCGGCGGGCTCGCGCGGGCCCGCCGCCGCGGATGCCGCATGCTGAAAGGCGCGGGCATGCGGTGTTTTGCGGCCGGGGCGCGCGTGCGGCTGACGCCGGAGGCCTCGGTGTTCTTCCGCCAGCCGCCGTTCGCCGGGACGGTGCGCTGGTGCCGCGAGCACGGCCCGCGCGTCTACGAGCTGACCGTCGATCTCGACGACGGCGGTGTGGCGATGGGCCTGTCGGCGATGTTCGAGGCGGTGCCCGAGGGGCCGGAACATGTTGCGGCTTGATCCGCATATCGAGCTGCTGGTGGCGGCCGGGGGCTTCGCCAGCCGGCCGGGCCCAGCACAACAGGCCGAGCTGGCGCGCCTGGCGCCGGCGGCGCGCGAGGTCTACGAGATCCTGCCGCCGCTGTACCAGCAGCTGGTGGTGGCGTGCGAGCGGGTGGCGGCGGCGCCGGCGATCGACTGGCCGCTCGCCGCCGCGGGCCTGCGCGAGCTGATCCTGGCCATCCCGGCGGCGGCGGTCGAGGCCGCGCCGGCCGCGCCCTCGCAGCCGATCATCTGCCCGCACTGCGGCGAGCTGAGCGCCAGCCCTTACCTGTGCGACGTCTGCGGCGAAGCCATTCGCCAGCGCCTGGGAGAGGTGGCATGAGCTCGCCCAAAGGCCGGCGGATGAGCGCGGCCCGCAAGGCCGCGTGGGCCGACCCGGCGGTGCGCGCCAGGATGAGCGCGGCCAGCAAGGCCGCGTGGGCCGACCCGGCGGTGCGCGCCAGGATG
>Ga0187894_10000947_pt1 | contig 38534 bp, 29 predicted proteins | sample GBC1701081metaG_FD_136650 | JGI IMG/M metagenome (GOLD analysis project Ga0187894, IMG submission 136650) | White microbial mat communities from a lava cave in the Kipuka Kanohina Cave System on the Island of Hawaii, USA - GBC170108-1 metaG ... | reverse complement strand
GCTGCGTTGCCGACGACCATCGGTAAGCCGTGTGCGGGAAATCCGCACGCACGGTTTGAAAGGGGGCTTTGCTCCTCCGCCGGTGACAACTCACTGAACGAAGGAGCAAAGTCTACCAATGCGATCAGGCTGGCAGGTTCGCCGGTTCAGCGACGGCGCAGGGGGCAGGGGCCTGTTGTGGGCGCTGGTGCTGGCGCTGGCGCCAACGGCGGCGTGTCGGCCGGGCGGCGGCGGCGCGGGCGAGGCGGTGCCCGACTCGTTCAAGATCTACGAGCGGGTCTCCGGCGTGAAGCCTTCGCCGCGTGGGTTTCCGATTCACCGGCCCCTGGCTGCCGACGAGCCGCGCGCCGTGGTGCTGCAGAAGCAGCTCGGGGAGGGCTTCGGCGCGGAGATCATCCGGACGCATTACCTCGCGAAGCAGCTCATCCGTGACCTTCGAGCGTCGGGCCGATCTTTCTCGCCAGTCGCCCGCGCGCGCGCGGCCCAACCAACGTCCTTGGTCCTCGCGGATGCCGGCAAAGCGCCGCAGGACGGAACCGGCCGCGGGCTGGCCCTCGCGGGGTTCTTCGGCAAATCGCACGAGCACGCTGATGCAATCTGGATCGAGCTGGACGCCGACCCCGGCCGCGACGGGGCGCTGGTGCAGACCATCGCGGGCAAGCTCGGCCGCCACATCGCCGAGCTCGTTGCTGGGGCAGGCGCCTTCGGCGACGGATCCCCGCCGCCTCCCAGCCTGGTGGATGGCTACGCCCTGGCCATGGAGGTGATAGCCCGCGAGTGGCGTCACGGCGACGGGCCCGCGGGGCGGCTGCTGCCCGACGCCGGGACCGCGGCGCAGAAACAGCGGTTCGCCGCCGTGCGCGCCAACCTGTACACCCTGGGTGATCCACCGGGCGCTTTGAGGCCTGCGCGCGCGTTGATGGCGGATCCGGGGGTCGCGGCGACGGTCCTTTACCAAATGGCGCAATCGAAGAGCATCGGTTCGCGCATCGCCCCTGGCGATTTTTACGCTTCCTATGCCACTGATCGCATCCCGAAGGGAGTCAGCCCGGCGGCCGTCCTGGGAGTGTTTCGCAACTTTCAGGCGAAGCTGTTGGGCGCCTGGGGGGCGGCGGTGCTGGCCGGCAAGCCTCCGCGCGACATTGCGGATCTCGTGTCGATGTACGGCGAAGCGTTCCCGGCCGAGAGGTCGGAGATCGACCGCTTGTTCGTCACGGTCACCATGGGGGCTACGGTGAAGGCCGGGGGCGTCACGGGAACGCCGCCGGAAGCGGTCGCCGCCGAGCTGACCGCGTTGGCCGCCGAGGTGACGCTGGGCAAGCGCACGCTGCGCGACGCCGAGAAGAACGCGATCCCGGCGCCGCCGCCGTAGCGTAGCGCACCGTCTGGCGGAGGCGGCGGATTGCGGTTAAGGTCCCGGCCCATCGTGGGCTCGCTGTCGCTGACGTCGTGTCGCGTGGTGGTCACCGGCGGCGCGGGATTCCTGGGCCGGTTCGTGGTGGAGCGCTTGAAGGCGAAGGGGGCCACGGTATTCGTTCCGCGCAGCGCGGACTACGACCTGGTGGATCGCGGCGCCTGCCGCCGGTTGCTGGCGGACAGCCGTCCCGACCTGGTGCTGCACCTGGCGGCTCGCGTGGGCGGCATCGGCGCCAATCGCGCGAATCCCGGCAAGTTCTTGTTCGACAACCTGATGATGGGCGCGCACCTCATCGAGGAATCCAGGTTGGCGGGGATTCCCAAGTTGGTGGCGGTGGGTACCATCTGCGCCTATCCGAAGCACGCGCCGGTTCCGTTTCGGGAAGACGACCTCTGGAACGGATATCCCGAGGAGACCAACGCGCCTTACGGCTTGGCGAAGAAGATGCTGTTGGCGCAGTCGCAGGCCTACCGCGAGCAGTACGGAATGAACAGCGTCGTCTTGTTCCCGGTGAACCTGTACGGGCCGGGCGACAACTTCGACCTGGAGACATCGCACGTCATCCCGGCCATGATCCGAAAATTCCTGGCCGCCCGCCACGCGGGGAGCGCCCAGGTGGTGCTGTGGGGCGACGGCACGCCCACCCGCGAGTTCCTCTACGTCGAGGATGCGGCGGACGCGATCATTCTGGCGGCCGAACGCTACGATTCGAGCGATCCCGTCAATATCGGCACCGGCGAGGAGATCACTATCAAGGACCTCGCCGCGCTGGTGGCGCGCGCGATCGGGTACCCGGGCCACACGGTGTGGGACGTGGCCAAGCCCAACGGGCAGCCGCGCCGTCGTCTGGACGTCACGCGTGCGAAGGAACGGTTCGGATTCTCGGCACGCGTGGGCCTGCGGGAGGGGATCGAGCGGACGGTGGCCTGGTACGAAAAGGAGAATGCTCGACGATGAAGCGCGCGCTCATAACCGGAATCACCGGCCAGGACGGTTCCTACCTGGCGGAGTTGCTGCTGGCGAAGGGTTACGAGGTCCATGGCATGTTGCGGCGCTCGAGCTCGTTCAACACCGAGCGGCTGGACGGCGTCTATCAGGATCCGCACGCGCGCGATTACCGTCTGCGTCTGGTGTACGGCGACCTCGACGACGCCAGCTCGTTGAACCGCATCTTGCGCACCATCCGTCCGGACGAGATCTACAACCTGGGCGCCCAGAGCCACGTGCGCGTCAGCTTCGACGTCCCCGAATACACGGCGTCGACCGTCGCCATCGGCACCCTGCGGTTGCTGGAAGCGATGCGCGAGTCGGGCCTGGCAGCGCGTTTTTATCAGGCCTCGTCCAGCGAGATGTTCGGCGCCGCCGCGCCGCCGCAGGACGAGACGACGGGCTTCGTTCCGCGAAGCCCGTATGCGTGCGCCAAGGTGTTCGCCCACCAGCTCTGCCAGAACTACCGGGAGGCGTACGGGATGTTCATCTCGTGCGGGATCTTGTTCAACCACGAGTCACCGCGGCGGGGCATCCCGTTCGTGACGCGCAAGATCACGCGGGCCGCCGCGCGGATCCGCCATGGGTTGGACGACAAGCTCTATCTCGGCAACCTGGACGCCCGGCGCGACTGGGGCTTTGCGGGCGACTACGTCGAGGCCATGTGGCTGATGCTGCAGCAAGACCGCCCGGGCGACTTTGTCATCGCCACGGGCGAGTCACACACCGTGCGCGAGGTGCTGGAAGTAGCTTTCGGAGCGCTGGAGCTCGACTGGAAACGGCACGTCGAGCTGGATCCCCGCTACCTTCGTCCCACCGAGGTAGAGCACTTGCACGGCAACGCCGCCAAGGCCGTCCGCGTCCTGGGCTGGAAGCCTAAGGTCCGCTTCCGGCAGCTCATCGAAATGATGGTGAAGGCCGACGAGGCGGACATCCGCAACGCCATCGCCGGCCGCGCTCCGTCGAGCTAGTACCCTGGAACCGAGGTCCCAGGCTGCTAGAACCCGGCGGCCTTGAGATCGAGCCAGTCGATGCGGCCGTCCTGGTAATCGAAGACCGCCAAGCGTCGATCACCGATCGGGCCGCCGGCGATCTCGCCGCGGACGTCGACCTGGCAGCCGAAGGGAATCACGTTGGCCGTCGCGCTTCGATCATTGCGGAGCTCGATGTTCCGTCCGTTGAGCGCGGCGACGTAACCATAGCCGGCGCCCGAGGCGTCGAGGACGTGGGCGACGGACGTGTAGGCGTTGGGCGTCGCGAGCGGGATCCCGCCTTTCGTCGACAGATTTTGCTCCAGCAAGTAGACGTTGCCCTCGGTCTGATTGAGGAGCCCGAAGGCGCCGTTGTCGGGGGTCAGGATGGTGGGGTGAAACATCAGGCCTTCAACCGCGCTCGCAGGCTTGACGTAATTGTTGACGTCGATGGCGATGCCGCCGCGCGTGCCGTTGGAGAGGTTATAGAAATGAACTTTGCGCGTCACGGCGTCCAGGACGGACAGAACTCCGACTCCGGGCCCGCGCGTGACCGCCGCGGCCCCCGCCGATAGCGTGCCTGCGCCCGCGGCGAGCCTGGTGATCGACGTCATCTTTCCATCGAGACCGAAGCGCACGATGCGCTCGGCCTGCACCGCGGCCATCTCCGTGGCCTTGTAGTTGGCGTCATAGAGCGTCGCGAACCCCATGTAGAGATCCGACGACACGCCCAGGCCGCTGACGTCGACGGTGCCCAGCGGCGCCGAACCGTCGAGCAGCTCGACGTGCACGACACGTGACCGGGCAGGAACATTGTCTTCCAGCCAGACGAACCAATCGGGACTGACATTGGGGCTTCCGGGGGGGCTTCCGGGGATGGTGGCGATGCCCTTCATGAAGACCTTCCCGGGCAGGACGCCGCCGTCGACGCCGAAGACCGACATGATCCGAATGTTCGCGCCGCAGGCGACCGCCAACGAGCCCTTCGGAGGCGTGCTCGGGGCTTCGTAGATGAACCCGATGCCGCTGACGCTGGCGGCGCACTGGACCGCGAAGTTGCGAGACGCGGCGCCCGTGTCGTCGATCAGGAAGACGCGGGTGGGGGTCAGCACAGCCAGCTTGCCGGCATCGAGCCCGTTCGTGATCTGGGTGATGCCGAAGCCGTTCGGCTCGGATGTGAACCGACTGAAGGGAATCTCGCTCACCAGAGCGCCGAAGGGCGTCACGAAGGAGACGCGCGATTCCCCGGCCGCCGTGCGCCGGACGACGGCGATGCGGCCCTTCTGCGTACCCAGGTAAACCCAATCCACCGACTGGACCGTCCCGCCACCCGGCAGGTCGGACAGGTCGATGCGGCCGGACGGGGTCGACGCTAGCCCCTTGAACATCCGGATCTCAGCGCCGGATTGTGACGGGACGGCGTAGTACCCGGTCCATGGGCCTTCGAAGAAGACCGCGCCGTCGCCGGGATCCGGCAGGACGTCGGTATACACGCCCCCTTCGAGGCAGTTCCCCATCTTGAAACCGCCCGTCGCTGGGTCTCGGTACAGGGTGTCTCCGTACTGGTTGCGGATGGCGATGGGACCGCTAAACGCGTCCGGCGGGACCGTGAACTTTACTTCGGCGGGGGTTTGCGACGTGATGCGACCGGCAACGCCGTCGCTGCCGCCGACCAGCACGACCGTGACGGTCTCGAGCCCGCGACCTGTTACGGTCACAGTGGTTCCCGCTCCGCCCGACATGGGGGACACCCGGGTCACCGCCGGCGGGTCGCCGAGCTCGTAGATTTCGGTGTTCACCTGGGCTTCGGGGGTGCCCGCGGTGTCCCAGGCTCGGAAGCGGATGGTGTGCATTCCCTTCGTCGTGAGCGCGATGGGGGCGGTGAAGCGCGGAGATGCCTGCGTGGGAGGTGCGCCGTTGAGCGTGTAGTGGATCGCGCCGGGCTCGGTGGATGTCAGCGTCACCGACAGAGGCGCGGTGTACTTGCCTCCGTCGGGCGTGGCGCGCGAGGTGGGCGGCGTGAGGTCGGGCCCGTCGCGCAAATCGCTGCCCGGCCCGTCGGGCGCAGGGCCGTCCTGCGGCCGCTCCCCGGGCGATCCGTCGGACCCGATGTCGTCGGCTGCATCGACCCCGCCGGTATCGGGTCCGCCGTCGCCCTTCACCGACGCTCGGAGGGTCACCGCGACGTCCTTACGGCCACCGCTGCCGGGCGCGGCGGCGCCTGTCTGGTTGCCGCTGGCCAGGGGATTGCCAGCTCCGTCCCGCGCCTCGATCTCGATGTCCAGCGTCTTAATCGCGGGCGCGAGGACGACCGACATCGTGCGCGCCGGCGGGATCGTGTACGGAGACTCGGGCGCTTGGGGAACGTCGATGCGCGCGGTCGCGGGCGCCGCGGCGTTCGTCTTGTCCGTGAGCTTCACATGGAGCTGCTGGATCCCGGCGATGGGCGCGTCCGCCGACACCGTGATGACCAGCAGCCCGTCCGCATCCGATGTACAGGACAGGGCGAAGGCGGCCACGCCGATCCCGGCCAGAGCCAGACCCCGCCGGCGGCAGGGATCCCGTAGACATGATGCGCGTCCGGTCATTTCATGAACGTCGGCCGGAAGCTGCCGTAGTGGGTCATCGCCGTCGGTGTCTTCGTACCCCCGGACAAGGCGGCCGCGGCCCCGAGACCGCCGAGAATCACGACGCCCGCCGCGGTCCAGAACCACCAGCGCTTGTAAAGCGGCCGATCCGATCCTTCGTCCGTCGAGCTGGCAGCCGGCGCAGGAGCTGCCGCCAGCGATGCGGCTGTATCAGACGGCGCAGCGGTCGGCGTCGCCGTCGCTGCGGGCAGTGGCGGCGGCGGTGCCTCGGCCGCCGGAGCAACGGGCAGCGACGACGGAGCCGTTCCCTCAGCGACCGGTGGTGCGGGCGACCCTGGGGAGACCGGCGCGGGCGCCGGGGGCGGCGCGAAGGTGGGAGGGGCGGCCGCCTGTGGCGCCGCGGGCGGCGGGACTGCAGGCGGCGCCGCGGCGAGGGCTTTCTCGAGATCCTCGATTCGCCGCTCCACTTCGGCGCGATTGGCGGCCTTCTCGGCGGTGCGCAGGTAGCTCTTGTAGAACTTGACAGCCTCGGCGTTTTCTCCGAGCTGCCGGTGACACTGGGCGATGTTGTAAAGGAAGATCGGATCGTCCTTCTCCCGGTAGCCCTGCTTGAATTCTTCCAGCGCCTCCTTGAACTCGTTCAGATTGTAGTGAAGCTGCGCCTTCTTGTAATGCGCCTTGGCGCGATCAGCCGGCGTCTCGGCCGCTTTCGCCGACGCTACCGCCGCTGCCATCACCGCGACGCCCACCACCACGGCAGCACCAAGGAAGCGAATTCCTAGCACGCGATCACGATAACGGCCGATCGCCGTAGCTGTCAAAGACTCGGGCGGTGCCTCCGGCGCTGCCGGCGCCGCGCCGCGAGCCGCCTATTCGTCGCCGCTGTCCTCGATGCCGTGCATGCGCAGCTTCTCCCACAGGTTCTTGCGCGAGATGCCCAGGATCTCCGCCGCGCGCATCCGTTTACCGCTGGATTGAACCAGCGCGCGCGTCAGGTATTCGCGCTCGAATTCTTTGAGCGCGATGCCCAACGACCGCAGCGTGGGCGCGGGCGGCGGCGTCGCTTCCAGGGCGCCGGCGATGCCGCCCGGCAAATGCTCGAGGTCGATCTCCTTGCCCGCCGCCAGCACCACGGCGTGCTCGATGGCGTGTGAGAACTCTCGGACATTGCCGGGGAACGGATACTGCGACAGCACCGCCCAGGCGCGCGGCGACAGGCTGGGGATGGGCTTGCCCGGCGGCGTGTACCGCTGCAGGAAGTACTGCAACAGCAGCGGCAGGTCGCCGCGACGCTCGCGCAGCGGCGGGATCTCGATGTCCAGCACGTTCAGGCGGTAGTACAGATCTTCGCGGAAGCGCCCCTGCTGGATGCGGTCGCGCAAGTTCCGATGCGTGGCTGAGATGATGCGCACGTCGACGCGCATCGATTCGTTGGTCCCCAGCGGCTCGATGCTTCCTTCCTGTAGCACGCGCAGCAGCTTGGCTTGCGCAGGCAGGGGAATCTCGGCGATCTCGTCGAGCAGCAGCGTCCCTCCGTCGGCCGCCTTGAAGCGGCCCTCGCGGCGTTTGACCGCGCCGGTAAAGGCGCCACGTTCGTGGCCGAACAGCTCGGCCTCGAGCAACGTCTCCGGGAACGCCGCGCAGTTGACCGCAACGAACGCCTTGGCCCGGCGGGTGCTGTGCTCGTGCAGACTACGCGCTACCAGCTCTTTGCCGGTCCCGCTCTCACCGGTGATCAGAACCGGCGCGTCGCTCTGGGCAATGGTTTCCATGCGGCCCAGCAAGCGGAGCATGGGCGGAGACCGGCCGATGATGTCCGGCCCGGCCTTGCGGTTGGACAGCTCGGCGCGCGCCTCCGCCAGCTCTCGCTTCAGTTTTCGCTGACCCGCGATGCGGCCGATCTGAAGCAGGATTTCATCGATGTCGAATGGCTTCGTCAGATAGTCGTAAGCGCCCTCTTTGAGAGCCACTACGGCGTCCGCGACGTTGGCGTAAGCGGTCATCAGGATGACGTCGGTTCCGGGAGATTCCTGGCGGACGCGGCGGAACAACGACAGGCCGTCTACCTTGGGCAGACGGATGTCGCAGATCATCACATCGAACACGTTCGACGAGATCAGAGACAGAGCCTCTGCTCCGTTCGACGCCATCGTGACCCTGTACCCCGCATCGCGCAGGGCATCGCCGACGACCATCCGGATATCGGGTTCGTCGTCAACGAGGAGAATTTCGAGCATGGAATCCTTTTTCCTACTGGCACCCTGGCGTGTCGGGCTGGTCTGTCTGGAGACGATGATCATCGGATGAGGATGGGGCAAGGCGGCGGTGGTGGTACCATTCACTGACCATGGGATCCACGACGAACGAGGGCGGCCACGGCGGCGTGGCCCTCGAAGCCGCCAAGCCGTCGGTTTTGCTGGTCGATGACAGCCAGGACAACCGTGAGGTCTACGCAGAATTCTTAGCGGGTTCGGGGTTCATGGTGGAAGAAGCGGCGGACGGCGAGGAAGCGCTCGAAAAGGCGGTGGCGCTGCGTCCGTCGCTGGTGATCATGGATTTGACGCTTCCCGGTCTCGACGGGTGGGAGACCACGCGGCGACTGCGGAAGGACCCACGGACCCGACATGTCCCGGTGGTGGCCGTGACGGGCCACGCGACGGCGGAAGATTCGTCCAGCGCGCGCCAAGCGGGTTGCAATGCTTTCCTCGCGAAGCCATTTTTGCCGGACATGTTGATCGCGGAGATCCGGCGCCTGCTGGGAACGCCTTAATCAACCTGGTCTTGATCCTGGCCCATCGCCATGGCGAGCCGCCCGTCAAGGGAGGGGGGCGCTGCGCACGTCGCGCTCGCGGGGCGCCACAGCTTTCTGGAGCGCCGACATCAGTGCGGTGGGCATGAGTTCGCCCTTCTGCACCACCTGGACGACGGTCGGGCCCAGCACGTCGCGCTCCGCCCAGGTCATGTAGAGCGCCGACAGCACCACGAAGGGAACTCCGCGGAGCCGTTCGTCGCGTTGGGCTTCGCGCAAGACGTCGAGACCGCTCATTTCCGGCATCACGAGGTCCAGCACGACGGCGTCGAACCGCCGCCTCCGCAGCAGCGCGAGGCCTTCCTTTCCCGACGCCGCGGAGGCGACATCGAACGACCCGCCCGCGATCAGTGAGGCGACGCGCGTCCGCTCGCCAGCGTCGTCGTCGATGATCAGCACGGACGGACGGACAGATGACGAGGAGACGGAGCGGCGAGGTCTGTTCCGGCCGCGGTGGGAGTCGGGGTGGGAGCCGGGGTCGGGCTCGGCGGTGGCGGTCGACGAATCGCTGGCTTCCTTCGATCCGACCAACGTGAAGGTGAAACGAGTCTCATCGGTGGGATCCTCGTGAACGATTAGATCACCGTCCATCAGCGCCAGCAGGCGGCGGCAGACCAACAAGCCCAGGTCGGGCTTGTGCCGTTGACCCTCCGCGCCCGCGGCAACGTCGGCTCCGATGCGGCTGCGGTGTGCCCGCACGCGGAACACCACGCAAGAGCCGGCCAGCTCGGCAGCGATGACGATCTCGCCATCACGGCCGGCCTGGATCGACGCGGCGTCGATCAGCTCGGAAACGATTTGGTGCAGGCGGTCCTGATCGGCGTTGACGGCGGGAAGCGCTGGCGGGATGGCGGCCCGCAGCCGCATCGATCGGGCGGCGGCCTCGGGAATCTGGGCGCGGATCACCTCATGGATGACCCACGCCGAATCGACCGCGCCCAGGCGGACATCGGCGATGCCCGCATCTATGCGGGCAAGCTCGACGACGTGGTTGATCAACACCAGCAAGTCACGGCCGCTGCGGTGGATGACGCTCGCGTAGGTGCGCTGCCCTTCGTTGAGCGCGCCGGCGCTGCCGTCCAGCAGCATCTGGGACAGCGTGATGATCGAGTTGAGCGGAGCTCGAAGGTCGTGCCCGAGGATCCCGATGTCCGGAAGCGCCCTCGGCGCGGGGGGCTGTGGGGCCGCGGGACGCGGAAGGGCGCGGGCGCCCTCTTTCCGCAGCCGCCATGCGATTCCCAGCAGCAACATCTGGACGATGACCAGGGCCGTCCCCGCGCCGATCGCCAGCACCAGGGTATCCATCCACTTCAAAGCTAGTGCGGCTTCGGCCAGTCGCCAACTTTGTAGCGGACTTGCAAATATTTCTTTTAGTCTAATAGGATGTGACCTGTGGCATCGGCCAAGTCAGTTGGCATAGCACCGGCGCCGACGTTGGTCGTGGCTGGCCGGTATGAGCTGGGTGATTTTTTAGGAAGGGGCGCGGACGGTGAGACCTACGCGGGGGTTGACCGCACATCGGGCGCCGCCTGTGCCGTCAAGCTCTTGGTAGCGGTGGACCGGGCAGCGGAGGATCGGCTGCGCGGTGAGTTCGCGCGGCTGTCAACGCTCGCCCACCGCAGCATCCAAGTCGTGCGCGACATCGGGCGCGTGGAGGCCGCCGCAGATACAAACGCGGGTGTAGGTGTAGACGGGGGCGGGGGTCGATTCTATCTCGTCTCGGACAGAATCGCGGGCGAGCCGCTGGCCAGCATCGCAGCAATCACCGACATCAGCGCGCGCAGCGTCGCCTTCCGCACGGCCGCGCGCGATCTGGCGGATGCGCTCGCTTACCTGCACGCGCGCGGCGCCGTGCATGGCGATGTGTCGCCCGCGAACGTCCGGCTGGGCGCTGATGGCCGCCCGGTGCTCCTCGACTTCGGGCCAGCGCTCCCGTCGAAGCCGGGCACCGCCGTCGGTACGCTGGGATTCGCGTCTCCCGAGGCGCTGGTCGGCCGCCGCGAGCCGGCGGGCGACCTCTTCAGCCTGGGCGCGACACTTTTTGCGGCGTGGACGGGGACGCCGCCCTTCGGCGTCGGCATCCAGGCCGTGGGCCGCATGCTGGCGGGCCCGGCGCCCGCGCTTTCGGAGGTGCGCCCAGGGCTGCCCCCCGAATGGGACGATATCGTTCGCAAGCTGCTGGAGGTCGCGCCGGCGGATCGGTTCGCGAGCGCGCGCGAGCTGTTGCGCGCCGTCGCCAGGGCGCAGGCGGACGATGGCGCGACCCTGACACTGGCGATGGCCGCGCCGTCCCCGGCCGGAGATCCGTTGGTGGGAATCACCGTGGGGCGCGCGGAGGAGCGCGGCGTGCTGATGGGCAGCATCGAACGCCTGGCCGAGGGCGGCGCCGATTGCGCGGTGGTCACGGTGAGCGGTCCGCCCGGGTGTGGCCGACGCACTCTGCTCGAGGGCATGCTGCGCGACGCGCGCATCGCGTGCGCGGCCGGCACGCTACCGGCCATCGAGATCTACGCCGGATCGATCGCGGGGCTGGCTCGCCTGGTCGGCTTCGGCGGCGCCAGCGGTGACGGCGGCGGCGGCCGATCTCCGTCGTCTACTGATGATGATCGCGACGGCGATCCGGCGCGCGCGCGGCAGGCGTCGTTCGCGGGCCTGGCCGATGCGCTGGAGGCGCGCGCCGCCGCCGGGCGCCCTCTGTGCGTGATCCTGCAGCCCGATCCCGACGCGGAGGCATTCGCAGGCTACGTGGCCGGGGCGGATCCGTCGGGACGGCTATTGCTGCTGCTGCCCGCCCTGCGCGGCCTGTCCCGAGCCGGCGCGCGGGACATCGCGCTGAGGCCGTTGCGCACCGACGACGTTCTCTGGCTGTGCCGGCGAGCGGTGGAGGCGGCAGGCGAAGACGAGGCCCCCGTCGCGGCGATCACCGCGGTGGCGGCGGCATCGGCGGGCCACGCGGCGACGGCGGCGTTGCTGGCCCGCCGGTTGGTGGACGCCGTCCGTCAGGGCACGGCGGAGCGGTTCTCGGCCGCCGGTGGTGGCGACGGCCTGAGCGTGCTGCTCGACCAGAGCCTGACGGCGCTGCCGGCGGACGCGCGTCGTCTGGTGGCGGCGCTGGCGCTCGCCCAAGGAAGCGCCGCGCTGTCCCGCGTCGCCGGCCTCGCGGGGTCGGATCTGGCCGACGCGGAGGCGCGCGCCCGGACCGCGGGATGGATTGCGGATGGCGTCGAGGCCGGCGCTGACCCGGTCGCGCGCGGGATTCGCCTGCCGAGCCAGCCGCACTGCGAGGCGGCCCTCCGGGCGCTGGGCGACGGTGACCTTCGGTCGGTCGCGTGGCGCGCTCTCGATCACCTGGCGGACACCGACGCCCGGCGCGGAGACGCGCTCGCCGCTCTCGGCGAGCTCCTCGAGGCAGCCGACGCATTCCGCTCGGCGGCGCGCGCGGCGGCATCGGAGGCCGGGGCCTTCGCCTCGGGCGAATCGGCAGCTCACCTCCAGCGGGCGGCGGCTCTGGCGCCTGCATCGCTGACCTGGGACGAACGCCTCGCCTTGGCGGAAGGGCTGGGCTTCCTGGGGCGATACGGCGAAGCGCTGTCCGCCTTGCGGGTCCTTGCGGAACCCGGTCGCGAGCCGCCCGACGCCGAGCAGCGCGCCGCCCTGGCGGAACGTCAGGCGTGGCTGCTCGGCCGCAGCGGGGATCTCCGGGCGGCCCTCTCCGTTCTCGAGGTCGCATTGGCCGAGGCGGATCCGTCCGGCGGCGCCGGCCCCGGAGATCGATTGCGGGGCCGGCTGGCGCGTTTGCTGGTTTCCGCCGGTCAGTTGGATCGGGCGCTGTCGATCGCGGCCCCCGCCTTGGCCGAAGATCGGGACGGGGACGGCGGAGGATCTGGCATAGCCCTCTCGCTGGAGGCGGCGACACTGGCCCATGCTTACGCCGGCCAACCGACTCAGGCGCGCGCGCTGCTCCAGCGTCTGGCGGGGCGTGTCCGCGACGCCGCGCGCATGGCGTACTTGCGCGGCCTGGTGGATCACATGGACGGGCACCTCACCGACGCGGCCGTCGCCTATCGCGAAGCCTATGCGGCGTTCGCGGCGCGCGGTGATGTTCACCTGCTCGCGGCGACCGCTCTCAACCTGGGGTCGGTGCTCGCCGCGTCGGGTTGCTATGGCGAGGCGCTGCCGGTCCTGGCGCGCGCCGTCCGCGAGTTGGGGCGGCTGGGCGCCACGACCGAGCTCGGCCCCGCGCTGTTCAACGTCGGAATCCTGTTGACCGAGCTGGGAGATGTCGAGGCCGCGCGACGCGCGATCGCCCGGGCCCGCGAGGAGGGCAGGGCGCGCGGGGCCGCCATGGTCGGCGCCTACGCCGCGCACGTGGAGGGCGATTTGCGGCGGCGCGAGGGTCTGCCGCCCGCCGCGGCGGCCCTGTATCGCGAGGCGGCGTCTGGCTTGGAGCAAGCAGGTAACGGGGCGGGCGCGCGCGCCGCCCGGCTGGCGCTCGCCGAGGCGCTGGCCGAAGCCGGAGACACCACCGCCGCCTCGGCCGCCCTGACCGCCGCGGGACCTGGCGACGACGACGAGACGACACTCGCCTCGGGCCGCGTCATGCTGCGGCGCCCCGCGCTGGATCCGGCGGCGGGCGAAGCCGCTGCCACCCGTTTGGCGGAGGTATCCGCCCAGGCCGCCGCCGCGGGCCGTCGGGTGGTGGGCTGGCGGGCGGCGGGCGTCGCCGCGCGAATTTTCGATCGACTGGGGAAGGCGGCCGCCGCCCAGGACGCACTGGCGGAGGCGCGCCGCATCTTCGAGGAGGTCCGCATGGCAACGCCCGCATCGCACCGGCCCGGGCTTCAGGCCGATTCAGAGGCGCGCTGGCTGAGCACCCCGGGTCTCGGCGGCGCCGCCGCCGCGGCAGCGGGCCCCCACGGATACGACGCCGCCCGCGCCGCGCGCACCGAAGGCTTGCTCCGCCGGCTGCTGCGCGTGAACAAACGCCTCAACAGCGAGCAGCGGCTTCCGCGCCTGCTGGAGATGATCGTCGACACGGTCATCGAGCTCACGGATGCCGAGCGCGGGTTTCTGCTGCTGGAGGACGACGGCGGAGAGCTGGCGGTCAGAGTGGCGCGTAACATCGATCAACGAACCCTCGACGCGGCGGATTTCGAGTTGTCCCGCTCCATCGCGCGCCAGGCCGCCACCGGCGGGCAGCCCATCGTCACCATCGACGCAGCCGGCGACTCCCGTTTTCGCGAGGCCGTGTCGGTCTCCGATCTACGGCTACGTTCAGTGCTGGCTGTCCCGCTGACCGTGCGAGGGCGCGCGGTGGGAACCATCTACGTCGACCATCGTTTGCGCCAGGGCGCTTTCGGCGACGACGACGTCGCGGTGGTGCTCGATTTCGCCGAGCAGGCCGCCATCGCCATCGAGAACGCGCGTCTGCTGGCCGAAGTCCGCCGGCGCGAGCGACAGATCGACGCGCTCAACCGCCGTCTGGAGTCCGAGCTGGCCGCCGGCCGCGAAGAGCTGACCGGCATGCGCCAGGAGCTGCGCGAGAACCGGGACGCGCTCGCCATCCGCTACGACTACCGCAACATCGTCGGCCGGACGCCGCGCATGCAGGAGCTCTTCCGGCTTCTCGATCGCGTGACCGACACCATGCTTCCCGCCGTCATCCAGGGTGAAAGCGGCACCGGCAAAGAGCTGGTCGCACGCGCCATCCACTTCAACGGCCCCCGCCGCGAGCGTCCCTTCGTCTCCGAGAATTGCGCCGCCATCCCGGAGACGTTGCTCGAATCCACGCTGTTCGGCTACGCGCGCGGCGCTTTCACCGGCGCGGATCACGACGCCCGTGGCCTGTTCGAGGTGGCGGACGGCGGCACCTTGTTCCTGGATGAGATCGGCGAGATGTCGCCCGCCATGCAGGGCAAGCTGTTGCGCGTCCTGCAGGACGGCGAGTTTCGCCGCGTCGGAAGTGAGCGTCCCCGAAAGGTGGACGTCCGCATCCTGGCGGCCACCAATCGCGACTTGCACCGCATGGTGGAAGACGGGACGTTCCGACAGGACTTGTTCTTCCGCATCAACGTGGTGCGCATCAGTCTTCCTTCGCTGCGCGAGCGACACGAAGACATCCCGCTGATCGTCGCGCACATCTGCGCCAAGCTGGCGGGCGATGCGGGTAAGCCCAAGACGGTTGCCCCCGCCGCGCTCGCCCGCTTGTGCGCCTACCGATGGCCCGGGAACGTGCGCGAGCTGGAAAACGAGATCCAGCGCGCCTACGCCATGTCGGGCGCGACGATCACGGCGGCGGATCTCGCGCATCATGTCCTGGCCGGGGCCGAGGGCGGCTCCAGCAACGCCGTCATCGATCCCGAAAGCCTGTCTCTCAAGCCGCGCGTCGAACGCTTGGAACGAATGCTCATCCGAGAGGCGCTGGCGCGCATGGGAGGAAACCAGACCAAAGCCGCCGTGGCGCTCGGGCTGTCGCGCTTCGGTCTTCAGAAGAAGCTGCGTCGTTATCGGATAGGGGGTTAGGCGCGAGGCGCCAACCATGTTGGCAGGACCGTCACGGAGATTGCCAGATCGGTCGCGGCGGCTCAGGATGTTCTGCGTTTTACCTCTGGTCCACGGCTTGCTGCTCTGCGGATACGGATTCACGGCATGAGTGCACGAAGACGCTTTCTCGGGTTGAGCCTGTCGGGCCTCGCGCTGATCGGCATCTACTCCTGCAACGCCCCCTACATCCCCGTTCCCCCTCCCGCCTCTCCGACCTTCGCGGCGATCACGGTGTCTGACGGCATGGGCGGCACGAAGAGGGTGTGGGAGACGCAGGGGCCGGCTGTGCCCGCGGCGGCCAATGCCAAGGTCTACGTTTACAACGCCAGCATCGAGACCGGCGTCATTGCCAAAGCGCGCGCCGACGGCAGCTACCTAGCAGATCCCATCGACGGCCAGCCCGGCGATCAGATCCAAATCTCCTACGAGACCCCGCAGCGCGAGGCCAGCCCCATCCTCTGCCGCCTCCTCGTCGAAGGCCTCGCGACCGAAAACTGCCCTTAGCAGCCCGTGGGGTCCGCAGCCGCCCAGGCGACGTGGAGCGACTTCCACCACGGGCTGTTAGGACAGGGGGCTCGGCTCGCCCGGCGATGGGTCTACGGGTTTGCGCGGCGGGGAGGAACGGTGCGTGCCAGGGTCACGGACGCGGGCTGGGGAGCTGCGGTGGCCGCGGGCGCTGGCGTCCCGACTCCTGGAAGCTTGCGGACCTCATCCTTCGCCAGCCGCCAGGCCGCCTGGATGATCCACGAAATCGATCGGTCCTGGCGCAGCGCCTCGCGCTGGGTCTCAGCCAACATTCCCGTGTTGAAGTACAGCGTGACCTTCTTCTTCGGCGACTGCATGGCCGGGCGCTTTTCAGGGGGTGATGGGCGGCGTCGCGGGCAGGTAGACGGTCAAACCCAGGGTGAACATGTAGTTCGAATCCCAGGTCAAGTCACCCTTGTCGGCAATTTTGTCGCCGTTGACGTCGCGGCCGGCCGGGTTGTTGCGGATCAGGATGTCACGCAGCTCGGCGTTGATGGCGACGAAGTCGTTTATGAAGACGTGGGCACCAAAGCCGAAGTTGCCGCCAATCTGGGTTCCGGAGATTGCGCAGGACGTGACGGTGTTGGTGTCCGCCGCATCCTGACATACCGGCACGTTGGAATCGTTGGCCACCAGATTCATGACGCCCGGGCCGAGGAACGCATAGAAATCATAGTTCATGAAGAGCTTGCCAAACATCGAAAACTTCCCCGAAAACGGGGTGAGCTCGAGTTGCAGCCCGGCGAGGTAGCCGATGCGATTCATCGATCCCGCCGCCTCCACCGCCTCGGGGGCCTTGTCGTTGTTCCCACGACCCATCAGAGCGTCGTCCAGACGTTCGTTGAAGCCGGTCTTGAAGGTGGGCGACAAATTGAGCCCCACGACGCCCCCGAGCCCGATCCAATCGTTGATGTGGAACCCGGCGCGTATGTTGAGCATGACCGCGTGATAGAAGTCCTGGCTCAACGTCGGTCCCACCCCGACGCCCGCTTCGAAGCGGTTGTTTCGCAGTTCGACGCGGTTGCGCACCGCGGGCGCGTCCGCCAGGGGGCTCTTGCGCTGCGCTTCCGCGGTCCCGGACCAGGTCGCTGACAAGCTGACCGCCGCAAGCAGCAGCGAGGCGAATCGTTTGACGGTCGGTGACGGTATCGACGTCGGCATTGGCATCGGCGTGCTCCTGATCGCTCGTTAGCGGGCCGTCTGATAGTTGAACTTGGTTGGTAGGTAGATGCCTGCCCCCAGGTACAGCATCACGTTGTTGACCAGCTGGGTGTCTGCGTTGCTTTTCACCACGTCGATGCTGTCCGACGACAGGCGGTTCGTCGGCTCGAACTTGTCCTGGAACACGTAATCGCGGACGGCGACATTCAGGGTCAGCCAGTCACTGATGAAGAGCCGCCCGCCGACTGCGAAGTTGGGCGTGATGGCGTCCGTCGTGAAGGCTTCATGGGACGGGTTGCGCGGGATGATCTCCGTACGCGTGAGGCCCACGCCGGCCGACGCGAAGATTTCCCAATGGACGATCGTCGAGTTGAACACCGCGAACTTGCCGTAGACCGGCACGTATCCAAAGTTCAACGCCCCCGCGAACAAATATCGGTTGAGGGTGGGAATGCGGTTGTATTGAAGGCCGACGATGGTCTCGCGGTCCGTCAACGTCTTCAGGAAGTACTGGCCTTGAATGCCGATGGACAGAACGTCGGTCAAAAAGAAGTTGAAATCGGCGCCGAACGCGTAGTGCCGGATCAACAAGTCGTTGATTGAAACGCCCGCGAACGGCATCAGCTCCGTCCGCTTGTTCTTCAAGAACGCCTTGCGCGGGACGACGACGATGTCTTGCCACGAAAGGGGCCCTTTGACGCGCCGGGGACCTTCTTCCGAGGTCTCCACTCGTTGCGGCTTGGTGTCCTTGACATCCAGGGTTTCGCCGGATTTGTCGGGCTTCTCGCTGTCCTCAGCGGGCTCGACGGCCGGTTCCTCGGCGGGCTTCTTCTCTTCCGGGGTCTCCTGAGCGAAGGCGGGCGCGGCCCATCCAGACAGAGCCAGGAAGACCGCCGGACATGCGCAAAGGCTGATCGCGAATCGCTTCATTGGCTCCTCTGGCTGTTCGTGGGATCGAGATTCGATGGCGAATTCCCCATAGATTTCAATTACTTATGCACGATTCTTCCGACCTTGCGCACTATAACACGCGGATTTTTTTACAAGCAACTTAAAAAACCGAGGACGGCCTGTCATCCGCTCGATGCGCGGCCTTCCGCCGCCTCTTCGAACAGCGCCTCGACGAACTCGTCCGGGTCGAACTCGCGTAGATCGTCGACGCGTTCTCCGATTCCGACGTAGCGCACCGGAAGCTTGAGCTGGTCGGCGATACCCAGGATGACGCCGCCCTTCGCCGTGCCGTCGAGCTTGGTCAGCACGATGCCGCTGACCGCCATGGCCTGCGTGAACATCTGCGCCTGCGCGATGGCGTTCTGGCCATTGGTGGCGTCGACCACCAGCCAGGTCTCGTGGGGCGCTCCCTGGGTGGCTTTGCCGATTACGCGCCGCACTTTCTGCAGCTCTTCCATCAGATCCGTCTTCGTGTGCAGCCGGCCGGCGGTGTCGGCGATGACCACATCGAAGCCACCGCTCGCGGCGCGCTTGACGCCGTCGAAGATCACCGACGACGGATCGGCACCTTCCTTGCCGCGGACCAGGGTGGCGCCGACGCGGTTCGCCCAGATCTCCAATTGTTCGGTGGCGGCGGCCCGGAACGTGTCGCCTGCGGCGAGCACCACCTTGTGGCCCTGGGCCACGAGCTTGGAGGCCAGCTTGCCGATGGTCGTGGTCTTGCCGCTGCCGTTGACCCCGATCACCAGCAGCACGAACGGCTTGCTCGTCCCGAAATCAACCGGCGGCGCGTCCAACGAAAGAATCTGCGCGCTGCGGGCGCGGAGAAACGCCCATACCGCCTCGGCGTTGCCAAGCTCCTTCTTGCCGAGAGACGATCGAATGTCGTCCAGCAGCTTGACGCTGGTCCGGACGCCAATGTCGGCGGTCAGCAGCACTTTTTCGATCTCGTCCACCAACGACGGGTCGATCTCCTTCTTCCCCGCGAACAGCTGACCGAGACGGGAGACCCAGCCCGCGCGTGTGCGAGCCAGCCCCGGAGCCAGCGCGCGGGCGTCCCTCTTCTTGAGGGGAAGCGTGGCGGGGACGGTGGGCGCGTGCGGTTTCTCGACGGGCAGCGCGGGCGCGCGCTGCGGGGCGGGGGAGGGGACGGCGGGGGTCGTGGGGGCGGGACGCGGAAACGGGATGACCTTGCCGGCGGGGACGGCGGGCGTCGGAGCCGGCTTGGCGGGCTCCGGCCGGGCGGGCGGCTCCGCGGGGGCAGGCTGTTCGCGCTGCCGCGAAGCCGCTGTCGACGCTGACGCTGGCGCTGGCGCTGGCACCGCCGCCGCAGCCGCCGCAGGTGTTGACACCGCCGCCGCGGGTTCCTCGGGCCGTTCCGCCTCCGCGGGCTCCCGCGCCGCGTCGTCATCGTCGTCGTCGAGGAGCGGCCGGCGCGGCTTCTTCTCGATGGAGGGCCGGGCTTCGCCGGCGTCCTCTATTTGCCGGCGCCGCCGCGCGCGGGCGCGCTGCACCACAGCGAAGCCGGAAAGCGCGGTAAGAAGCAACCCCCCCAGGACCATCAGCGGCTCGACGAGATTCGAATCAAAGTCCATCGGAAGGGGGGCACATTAGCCAACTGGCCCACGCGGTTCAAGGCGGCAAAATTTTTGACCTTTACACCGGACGGTCGACGATGTTACCTGTCGGAGCGCGCGACATGACAGTACAAGTCACGTAGTGTCACCCCCTTCGGCGGCGGAGATCCCATGAAGATCAAACGCATCGACATCTGCGGGTTCAAGTCGTTCGTGGACAAGACCTCCTTGTCCTTCACCGATCCGGTGACCGCCATCGTGGGGCCCAACGGATGCGGAAAGTCCAACATCGTAGACGCCATCCGATGGGTCATGGGAGAGCAGTCGGCCAAGCATCTGCGCGGCCGCGCGATGGACGACGTCATCTTCGCTGGATCGGAGAGCCGCGGGCCTACCGGGATGGCGGAGGTATCGCTGACCTTCGACGCCGCCGGCCTGCCGGCTGACGCGATGGCGGGAGGCGTCCCCTGGGGGGCGGCGGCGCCGGAGGAGGTGATCGTCACGCGTCGGCTCTATCGGAGCGGAGACAGCGACTATCTGCTCAACGGCGTCCCGTGCCGGCTGCGCGACGTGGTGGACTTCTTCCTGGGCACCGGCGTCGGATCGAAGGCCTACGCCATCATCGAGCAGGGGCGCATCGGCTTCATCGTGTCGTCGCGGGCCGAGGACAGGCGGGGGCTGGTCGACGAGGCCGCCGGAATCACCAAGTACAAGGCCAAGAAGCGCGCGGCGGAGCGGCGCATGGAGGCCACGCGCCAGCATCTGCTGCGTGTGTCGGACGTGGTAGGGGAAATCGAGACGCGCCTGCGCTCGCTGCGGCTGCAGGCGCAGAAGGCCGAGCGCTACAGGAAGTACAAGTCCGAGCTGAGGGACATCGAGCTGTGGTCGGCGTCTCAGAGGTTCCTCGGTCTCCTGGCGGAGGAGAAGCTGCTACGCGGGGACGTGTTCGAAATCGGCGCGCGTCACGAGGCGACGTCGACCGCGGTCGCGGTCGAGGAAGGGCAGGTGACGGCGGAGCGGTTGGCGGTCACCGACGAGATGAACGAGCTCAACACCGCCAAGGATGAGCTGTTCGAGATCACCAATCGGGCACAGCTCGCTTTGCAGCGGGCGCAGCACTATGAGGACGAAGCCGCCGCCCTGGCTGCGCGCGCGCAGCTGAACCGCCGCGAGATCGACGACCTCGGGGCGAGGGCGACCGCCTCCGGAGCCGCCATCGCCGATCTCGAAGCGCAGCTCGGGAGGCTGGACGCCGAAGCGGAGGCCGGCCGCCGTGACTTCGAAGCGCGCGAGCGCACCCACGACGGCGTCCGCACGGAATTGGCGGCTGCGCGCGGCGGGCTGGAGGCGCAGTCGAGCGAGGTTGCGGCCGGTCGGACGCGCATCGCGCGGAACGAGTCGGAGGTCGAGGCCGCCGCCGCCCGCCGCCAGGATCTGCTGGCGCGCATCGCCGAGATCGCGTCCGAGGACGCCGCGGCCGCCGAACGGACGGCCGGGCTGCGCGCTGAGATCGAAGGGCTGTCGAGCCGGCTGGGCGAAATAAAAGTGCGGCAGGAAGAAGTGGCATCGCGGCGCCAGGAAGCGGAGGCGCGGCTCGGTGCGGGGCGCGAAGAGGTGGCGCGAGGAGAGCTGGAGCTCGAGACCCTGCGCGAAGAGGCGCATCGGCGCCGGTCGAGGCTCGCGTCGCTGTCGGAGATCCAGGAGCGCTACGAAAGCTTCCAGCGCGGAGTGCGCGCCATCATGCAGCAGCACCGGGAGCAGCACGCGGCGTCCGGTATCCGCGCCGTGGTGGCGGACATCGTGCGGCCACCGCCGGACCTGGAGACCGCCGTCGAGGCGGTGCTGGGCGAGCGGCTGGGCAACATCATCGTCGAATCGCACGACGTCGGCATCGAGGCCATCGAGTTTCTCAAGTCGAAGAGCGAAGGCCGTTCGAGCTTCATCCCGCTGGGCCTGCGGGGTGCGGGAGTGAGCGCGGGTGCGGGAACGGTGGTTTATGACGCCACCGGCGGAGCCAGCCTGGATCCACCGCCGGCGCCCGCGTTCGTTCCGTTCCCGTCGGGTGAAGGCATCCGCGGGCCGATGCTGGAGCTCATCGGCTACGATCGCTCCTACGGCTCCGTCGCCAACTACCTGCTCGGCGATGTCGTGGTGGTCGAAGACTTGCGGCGGGCGCTCGAGCTTTGGCGGGAGACTCGAACGGATAAGACCATCGTGACCCTGGAGGGCGAGGTCATCGATCCCCAAGGCGTGGTGACCGGAGGCTCGCGGGAATCCGCCGTCGCGGGCGTCTTGGGGCAAAAGCGCGAAATCCGCGAGCTGTCGGAGGTCGTGGCCAAGCTGGACGCCGACTATCAGGAGGCGCTGGAGCGGCACGTGACCGCCAAGCGAGCTCTCGCGGAGGTCACGCTGCTGCTGGAAGACCTGGCAGCTCGCGGCCGCACCGACGAGGTGGGAGCGGTGTCGCACGGCAAGGACCTGGAGCGAGCGCGAGAAGAAGCGGCTCGCCTCGACGTCCGGCGCGGCCATCTGGCGGCCCAGAGCGACGAGCTGCGCGCCGCTCTCGCGGAGGCTGAGCGCCGCTTCGACAGGGCGGGGGCGGAGCTGGAGGTGGATCGCGTCGCGGTCCATATGGGAGAAGCGCGAGTGGCGGAGCTGCGCGCCACCGCGGAGGCGCTCGCCGGCCGCGTGGACGCGCTGGTCACCGAGCTGACCGCGCTCAAGATCGCCGCCGCCCAGGCCGACGATCGCCGTAACCACGCCCGCGCGACACGGGACCGCCTGGCAGTCGAGCGCCGCGAGCACGAGGAACGGGCCGCCAAGCTGAAGGCCGCCATAGCGGAGGAGGCCACCCGCGCCGAGACTCTGCGGGAGGACGCCGCGCGCCTGCGCGACGAGGCGGAGCTCGGGCGCGCGGAGGCCGAGGAGCGAGCGCGTTCGCACGGCGAACGACAGGCCGCCTTGGAAGAACGGACCGGCGCGCTTTCACGGCGGGAAGCCGAGCTGCGGGCCAGCCGCGCCGCCGTGGCGGAGCTGGCGCAGGAGAGAGCGCGGCTGGAGCTCCGGTGCCAAGAAGCGACGCTGCGCCGGTCGTCGCTCGAGGAGCAAGTACAGGGACGCTATGCGGACGTGGTGTTGTCCGCCGTCGTCTTCGATCACCACATGCGCCCGCCCGTCGGGCCCGAGGAGGACCGGCGCCTCGCTGAGCTGCGCGGCCTGATCGAGCGCATGGGGGAGATAAACCTGCAGGCCATCGAGGAATCGGCGGAGCTGCAGAAGCGCTACGACTTCCTGACCGCCCAGCGCGCGGATCTGGAATCCGCCATCGCCCAGCTCGAGGCCGCCATCGAGAAGATCAACCGCGCCTCGCGCAAGCGGTTCCGCGAGACATTCGATGCCATCAACGCCCAGTTCCAGGAGGTCTTCCCTCGCCTGTTCGGGGGGGGCCGCGCGCATCTCGCCCTGACCAGCGAGAGCGATCTGCTGGAGACCGGTGTCGAGATCGTGGCCAATCCACCCGGCAAGAAAGTCATGCAGAACATCGAGCTGCTGTCCGGCGGCGAGAAGGCGCTCACGGCGGTGTCTCTGCTGTTCGCCATCTTCCTGGTCAAACCGTCGCCGTTCTGCGTGCTCGACGAGGTGGACGCCCCCCTGGACGAAGCGAACGTCGGTCGTTTCAACGAGGTCGTGCGCGAGATGGTCGACCGCTCTCAATTCATCCTGATCACGCACAACCGCCGCACCATGGAGATTGCCGACCGGCTGTGCGGCGTCACCATGGAAGAGCCGGGTGTCTCGAAGCTGGTGGCGGTCAACCTGCGCGGCGGCCGGCTGGGCCGCGCCGCGGTCGCGACCACCGGCGACGCCGCTCCCGCGATGGCGTAAAAGCCGCTTTTTGGCGCGCGCCACCAGACGCTTCGTTTCAAGCTGATTGACGGTTCGAAAGCACCCCACTAAACTCTCGCCAGAGCAGCCAATGGCGACTTACATCACCGAAGAGTGCATCAACTGCGAAGCCTGCGAGCCAGAGTGCCCCAACGAGGCCATCAGCGAAGGGGATGACATTTACCTCATCGACCCCAAGCTGTGCACTGAGTGTGTAGGCTTCCACGACCACGAGGCTTGTCAGGCGGTTTGTCCTGTCGAGTGCTGCCTGCCCGATCCCAAGAATCTGGAGTCGGAGGACGTGCTGCTCGCGCGCGCGCACCAGATCCATCCCGACAAGAACCTGCCTGCGCTAACCGATTTGCCGGCGGCCCTGTCCCGCTTCCGCAAAACCGGCTAACAGCCGGCGCCCGCCGACTTATCGCCGGGGTGGCGTCTCCGCGACGAGGCGCTCCGGGAAGACCTTGATTTTGTGGCGCGTGGACAGCTCGTGTCCGAGACGCAGGAATTCGTCGGCCTTCCAGCGCTGGTACACCTCCGCCAGGATCTCTGCGCGGGCCTCGGAGAACGGAACGTTTTTCGGAGGCCGTTCGGCGGCGTAGCGGGCGATATGAAATCCTGACTCGTCCTCGACCTGCGCGGTGGTTTCGCCGGGTTTGCGCAAAGCGATCGCGCGCCGGCCGACCGCCTCCGGAAAGGGTCGATCGCCGCTCTGCCAGGTTCGCGTAAAGACGACCTTTTGATCGCGCCAGCGCGGATCGGCGGCGATGGCCTCGAAGTCGCTGACCGTTCCCGGAGGCGCCGCCGCCACGAACGCCGCGAGCGCCCGCGCGGTTTGCGTGCGGCGCGCACGGGCCTCGGGCTTCATCCGCTCTCCCGTGTAAACGCTCAGGACGCCGATTTCGACCAGGCGCGGATGCACGAACCCGTCGATCGCCCTATCGTAGAACGGGCGCAAGTAAGAGTCGGGCACGTGCTGAGGTGAGAGCCGAGTCTCCAGCTCACGTTCCAGGAACCGCTCGACCAGGGCGGACTTCCATGTGTTGTACATCTCGAGATCGATCGCCCGACTGCGGTCGCGGTCGCGGGCGGCGGTCGCGAGGAGCTCGACGGCGATGAGATCTTCCAGGGCGTCGCGCGAGGACGCGCCTGTCTTCGCGGCTTGGGCCCGGACGTCCGACGCGAAGATGGATACGTCCGCCACCTTGGCTACCACCGGGTCCGCGGGATCCACCGGGCGGGGCGTCCACGCGGGTGCGCCGGACGGAAGCGCTGGCCGACTGCACACGCCGGCCAATCCGCACAGTGCGAGCGCGAGCGCCCGCAGAGAAACGACCGCGAGCGCGTATGGCCGCCGCATCCGGCGCGATCGTACCACCACGGTCCATGTTAGCGTAGGCGCCGCATGGGCGAGGCGAACCAGCGGCGGCCGGCGACGGGCGGTCTTGTCGTCGCCATCGACGGTCCGGCCGGCGCGGGCAAATCGACCGCCGCCCGGCGGCTGGCGCGGCACCTGGGTTACACGCTGCTGGACACCGGCGCGATCTACCGTTCGCTCGCGCTGCTCGCTCGCCGCCGTGGGGCAAGCTGGGACGACGCCGCCGCGTTGACAGCGCTGGCCGCCGATTTATCGATCGAGTTCGTTCTGGAGGGAGACATCAACCGCGTGTTCTTGGAGGGGCAGGAAGTCACCGTGGACATCCGCTCTCCGGAGATGTCGGAAGGGGCTTCTCGGGTATCAGCGCTGGCCGGGGTGCGGGGCGCGCTGCTGGGGTTGCAGCGGCGTCTCGGAGCACGGGGCGGCGTCGTGGTGGAGGGGCGCGACGTCGGTACCGTCGTCTTTCCCCACGCGGGCGCCAAATTCTACCTGACCGCCAGCCCCGAAGAGCGTGCCCGCCGCCGGGTAGCGGAGCTGGCGGCGGTCGGCCGCCCCGTCGACGCAGAAGGCACACGGCGCGACATGGAGATCCGGGATCGACGCGACTCTACCCGGGCCGTGGCGCCCCTGGCGCAGGCGGAGGACGCCGTGACGATAGACTCCACGGCCCTCGACGCGGAGGCCGTCACGGACCTCATGGCCGGCGTCGTGCGCGCCCGCGGGGGTTAGGACGAGCCCCGACCTCCCGCCTCGGCCGGACGTTGACATTCCCTGGCCCCGAAGCTAGTTTTCGCGCCTTCCAGCATCCCGGATGGTCGGGGTGTGCTCGTAGCAACCCCCAGACCGTGACGCGCGAACCGCGCAACCCACGCGACAAGGAACTAATGGTATCGACCACCAGCACTCATAACCCGGATGAGGAGACCTTCGCGGCTCTGTTCGAGGAATCCCTCAAGCACGAGGACGTCAAGGAAGGCGACATCGTCAGAGGGACAGTCATCTCGGTCGGCAAGGATCATGTGGTCGTCGACATCGGATACAAGTCGGAAGGCACGATCCCGCTTTACGAGTTCATGCTCGCGGACGGGACGGTGGGCGTCAAAGAGGGTGATCCCATAGAAGTGTTTCTGGAGAACCGTGAGGATGAAAACGGCCTCTGCGTGCTGTCCAAGGAGAAGGCGGATCGGCTGAAGGTATGGGACGAGATCTCGGGCGCCTGTGAGCGCGACGAGCTCATCGAAGGCATCATCAGCGCGCGCGTGAAGGGAGGCTTGTCGGTCACCATCCGTGGCGGCGTCAAGGCGTTTCTTCCCGGCTCTCAGGTAGACCTGCGACCAGTCCGCAACCTGGATGCATTCATCGGCAAGTCGCACCGGTTCAAGGTCATCAAGTTCAACAAGAAGCGCGGGAACATCGTGCTTTCGCGCCGCGTGCTGCTGGAAAAGGAGCGCGCCGAGCTCAAGGGCCAGACCCTGGAGAAGCTGCGGGAAGGTCAGATCGTCGAGGGTATCGTGAAGAACCTGACCGAGTACGGGGCGTTCATCGACCTCGGCGGTATCGACGGCTTGCTGCACATCACCGACATGTCGTGGGGGCGGGTCACCCATCCGTCGGAGTTGTTCCAGGTGGGCGATCACGTGCGCGTGAAGGTCCTGAAGTTCAACGCGGAGACCGAGCGCGTATCGCTGGGGCTCAAGCAGATCAGCGAGGATCCGTGGACGCACGCCCAGGAGAGGTACCCGCCGGGGACGGTGGTGCGGGGCAAGGTCGTCTCGCTGAAGGACTACGGGGCCTTCATCGAGCTCGAGCAGGGCATCGAGGGGCTGGTGCACATCTCGGAGATGTCTTGGACGCGCCGGGTGAAGCACCCGTCGAAAGTGGTGGCGGTGGGCGACACCGTCGAGGCGGTGGTGCTGGACATCGATCCGCGCCAGAACCGCATCAGCCTGGGCATGAAGCAGCTCGAGCCCAACCCGTTCGCGTCGCTGAAGGAAAAGTATCCGCCCGGCACGGTGGTTAAAGGCGTCGTGCGCAACATCGCCGACTTCGGCATCTTCGTGGAGATAGAAGAGGGCATCGACGGTCTGGTCCACGTGTCCGATCTCTCGTGGACCCAGCGGGTCAAACACCCGTCCGAGCTGTACCAGAAGGGCGAGGAGGTCGAATCCGTCGTTCTCAACATCGACTTCGACGGGGAGAAGCCCAAGGTGTCGCTGGGCATCAAGCAGCTCGTGCCCGATCCGTGGGATCGCATCCCGTACGACTATCCGGTGGGCAAAATTGTCGAGTGCAAGGTGCTCAAGGTGCTCGACTTCGGCGCGTTCGTGGAGATCGAGCGGGGCGTCGAGGGTCTCATCCACGTGTCCGAGTTCTCCGACGAGCGCGTGGAGGATCCCAAGCAGTTCGTGAAGGTCGGGGAGACGCTGAAGGCGGAGATCATCGCGGTGGACAACGCCGAGCGGAAGATCGGCCTGTCCTTCCGCGGCGCCACCCGCGCCGAAGAGCTGGCCGACGCGCAGGGCTTCGCGGGCGGGGCTCCCACGGCCACGTTGGGCGACGTCATGCGCGACAAGCTGGCGGGCCTGTCCACACGGCAGCAGCGGAAGAAGGACGCTGACGGCGGGTAAGGACCCGGGGAAGAATAAGTTGCGCAGATCAGGGCGCCTCAGCGGCCGGCCTGGTCCCCAATTTCCGGGGAACTGTGCCAAGCGGCCCGATCTGGTCCGTCGTCCTCGTCGAGCTTCGCCCCGGCCGTTACCGCCGTGATCAACCTGTGGGCGCCCTGGCGTTCCGAGTACATCCTCGGTGAGGGCGAGGCGTCGGGCGGGTGCATCTTTTGCGTCAAGCCGGCCCGCGGGCAGAATTCCTTCGCGGAAGAGCTGATCCTGTGCGCCACGGCGGACGCTTTCGTCATCCTGAACAAGTACCCGTATAACAACGGCCACCTGATGGTGGTGCCGCACGCCCACGTGGCTTCGCCGACCGACCTGGCGCCGCCTGCCCTCGACGGACTGTGGCGGCTCGCTATGGGGGCCACCGCCGCGCTGGGCGCCGCGCTTCGGCCTGCCGGCATCAACCTGGGAATGAACCTGGGGCGGGTGGCGGGTGCCGGCATCGCCGAGCACTGCCATGTTCACCTGGTGCCGCGCTGGAACGGCGACACGAACTTCATGCCCGTGATTGGCGAGACGAAGGTAATCTCCCAGCACCTCGTAGCGACCTACCGGACCCTGCTGCCTCGCTTCCGGAAACTGCCGGGGGTGATCGCGTCCGGCGACGAAGGGGGACCGCCGTGACCGCCGACGGCGATCCGGGTACGTCGTCCGACGACCTGCCCCCGCCGCCGTCGATCGGCAGCGGCAGCGGCGGGGGCGGGGGCGATCCTCCGTCGCGCGGGACCAGGACGTTGGGATGGCTGCGCCGCTTCGCCAAGGTTTGGGGGTTCGCGCTTTTCTGCGTCTTCGTCGTCTACGTCTTCCGAGAGGTCGTGCTGCCGTTCATCTTCGCCATCCTGGTGGCGTATGTCCTGGCCCCGGTGGTGGATCGGATGGCCAAGATCCGGATGGGAAGCCGGACCATGCCGCGGGGGTTGGCGGTTATCATTCTTTACATCAATATTATCGCTGTACTTGGCGTATTCATGGGGTATTTCGTTCCAAAACTATACAATGACTTCGCGCGCTTATTCCGTGAGGCGCCCGAGCTTTTGGTCAGGGCGAAGAACGAATGGGTGCCGCGCGCGGGGCTGCTCGCCGAGAAGTACTTCGGCGCCGGAGGAACAGGAGAGGCAGGACACCCCGCGGGCCCGGCGGCGGCGCCCGGTTCTGGCGAGCCCGCCCGCCGCGAGATCGTGGTCGAACCGCTTGCGGATGGACGCTTCCGCATCGATCTGGACGCGATGTCGCTGGAGGTCAAACCGCTGGAGGACGGAAAATTTCTCATCGGCCCCCCGCATCCCGAGGTGGCGGCCTTGCCCTCGGAGGGGCGCTGGGAGCGGGCCATCCGCCACCGCATCGACCAACTGGTCTCCTCCACCGAGGGCTTGAGCCGGCGGGCGCTGGAGTTCGGTCAGAAGTTCCTGACGGCGGTGGCCACCGGGTTTGCGCGAACCATTCTGGTCTTGATGGTGGCGGCGTTCATTCTCATCGACCTCATGCGAATCCGCGGCTTCCTGCGCTCGCTCGTGCCAGAGGCCTACCAGCTCGACTACGACCGCATCGCCAAGAGCGTAGACAAGGGCCTATCGGGGGTAATCCGCGGCCAGCTCATCATCTGCCTGGTCAACGGCGTGCTCACGTACGTGGGGCTGGTACTGTTCGACGTGAAGTATCCGCTGCTGCTCGGGGGGGTGGCCGCGGTGATGAGCTTGGTGCCCATCTTCGGATCGATCTTGTCGTCCGTGCCGATTGTGGCCATTGCGCTCATCTCGTCGGGTAATCTGGACCTTAGAAACGGCCTGTTCGTTCTGGGGTGGATCGTGCTCATCCATCTGTTCGAGGCCAACTTCCTGAATCCCAAGATCATGGGCGACGCGGCGAAGATCCATCCGGTGCTGGTGGTCTTCGCGCTGATCGCGGGCGAGCACAGCTATGGATTCGTGGGGGCGCTGTTCGCCGTGCCGGTCGCCTCGATCATCCAGACCATCTTTCTTTACTACCGGCGGCGCCAGTTCTCCCGGCTGGCGGGACCATGATCCGTCGTCACGCGGCGGCCGCTCGCTGGGCGTTGCTTGCCGCCGTTTGGATCTGGGCGGGGGCAGGCTGCGGACCGAAGACAGCGTCGGGGGTCGCCGACAAGTTCATGGACCTCTACTTCATCGAGTTCGATCAGGAACGCCTCCTGCCGCTGACCACCGGTCTCGCGAAGGGCAAGATCCAGGCGGAGCTTCGGTTGGTGCACCAGATCCGGAACGACCTGGGCCACGCCGCGGCGGCTTCCAAAAGCGACATGCGCTACCGCCGCATCAGTGGCGAGGTGACGGCCCGAGACGCGCAGTTCAGCTACGCGGTCACCATCCGGGGCGCGAGCAACCGCATCGTATCACTGGCCTTGCACCACAACGACGGCGCCTGGCGCGTCGGTAACTTCACCATCGACGAGGGCGAAACTCCCGCCGGAAAGTAGAGCGCGAGCGATCGGCGTCAGTCGACGACGATGCTCGGGATCCGATCGGCGCCTACGACCAGCGCGGCGTCCGACGGGACTTTCTGCCAACCCGGGCGGCCTTCGGTGTTGGCGTTCGATTCGAGGACGACGGCGCGCAGGCCTTCGTGGGCGACGCGACGTTCGTCCCCGTCGATCTCGGCGCGCGCGCGGCACACCAGACAGTCCGAGATGCCTGCCACCTCGAGGTACTGCATGGGATGGGCGCGCACGGACGCGATCAGACAGCGGCCATTGGTCGCGCAGAGCGCGAGCCGTGTCGCCGTCCCGCCCGTCGCGTCCAGCAGCTTGTCGACGAACGCGACGCTGGCGTGCAGCGCGCGTTGCACCGCATCCGACGGAGGCGAGGCGGTTTCCAGGATTCCGCCGTCGTGAAGGAAAGCCAGAAACAGGTGGAAAATGTGCTCGCTGGGAGAACGGCCGCGGATATTGCGACGCAGGAAGTCCGGCACGCTTTCGAGGAGCCGCTCGCGCACCGCTTCGAAGCCGGCGGCGCCACCCATCGACGCGAACAGCCACGAACGGAATCGGAACGGGTCAGCGTCCTCGGCGGGCGTGTTGCCGTCTTCGCTGACCCCGACCCGGCCGATGAGCGCCTCCGCGCGGAGGTCCTTCGAAAGGCTAAAGAAGTCGATTTCGCGCGCGGCCGCGCGCGGCCGCTTCTGCAGCAGCACGTCGCCCCCCTGCACGAATCCGAGGCCCCAGCCCTGCGGTTGCGCCGAGCGCGAGTACAGCGCCGTGCGCGCGGGGGAAAGCGCACACGCCAGCCGCTCTGGCTCGTTGCCGAAATATGCGATTAAGCGGCTCACGGAGACACTCCCAGTATACGGGCCCTCTCGGCGCGCGCCACGATCCAGCGGACCACGTCGTCGATGACCTGGTCGCGCTCGGGTTCCAGGAAAACTTCGTGGAAGAGTCCGTCGTAACGCTTGATCTCCACGCGATCGCCGGCCGCCTGCGCGAACGACCGGGAGGCTTCGCTGGAGGCGATGCGGTCTTCGCCTGCGATGAGGAGAAGGGTAGGGACCTCCAGGCGCGGGGCGGCGGCGATGACACGGGCCTGGGCTGCCGTCGCTGCGCTGTACCAGCGCGGCGTCGCGACGTGGTGGATGTGGGGATTCGTGTCGAAGGTGGCCACGACTTCCGGGGTACGAGAGACGTGGGGGCCGCGGACCTCGTTGTCGAGCGCGAGGGTCGGCCAGACGCGGTTCAGCAGACGCCCGAGGACGAGCTTGGCGCGGGGAACCGGGATCTGCAGCGCCAGGAAGGGCGTGGCGAGCACGAGGGCATCGACCGCGCAGCCGGGCGAGCCCAGGTAGTCGAGCGCGATCAGCGCGCCGTGGCTGTGACCGACGAGCGCGAGCGGCGTGTTCGGCGGCGCGGCCGCGCGGGCGTGTGCGACGATCAGCGCGAGATCGTCGAGATAGTCCGAGAAGCGTTGCACGTACCCGTGCCGACCTTCGGATCGACCGTGCCCGCGGACATCGAACAGGGTGGCGGCGACGCCGGCGCGCGTGAGGGCGGCGGCGAGGGGGCGGTACGGCTCGCAGTAGGCCGAGAAGCCGTGGATGAAGACGCAGACGGCTATCGGCGGGCCCGCGGTCGGGAAGGGCTCGACATGAAGGGTCAGGCCGTCCCTCGTGCGCAGGGTTTCGCCGGCGGAGGGCGCGGTCCCGGTCCCAGGTCTTTCGGGCATGGCGGGGCGTGTGTCTCCGCGGTCACCGTCGCGGTTGGTAGAGCTCGATGGCCCCGGTGGGAACGCCGTCGGCCTTTTCGCCCCCGACCAGGACCACGACGCGATTGGGCAGGGCGGCGTAGGCCGCGCCGGATCGGGGCTGGCAGGGAACCGTCCTTACGAAGGTCCGCCCATCGGTCGTGTAGATTTCCGCGTCGCCCAGGCGCGCGCGCCCAGGGCCGATTCCGCCGGCGATGACGAGATCGTTCTCGATCACGAAGGCCGCGAAGGCGGCGCGCGGCGTGCGCAACGCGACGGTCGCGGGCAGAAACGTCCCCGTCCGCGGGTCGTACTCGACGCCGTCCGATCGAGGAGCTCCGTCGTCGCCGAAGCCGCCAATCAAAAGCACGTTTCCAGACAGCAAGCGCAGGGCGGCGTGGTCGTGCCGGTTGGTGCCGGGAGCCCCTGCCGGGACCGCCGGATCGAACGTCGGCGTCGGGGCGGCCCGAAAAATCTCGGCCACCGTGGTCTTGTCCGCGGCGCCGCCGAACACCAGCACCTCCGGGCCGGCCATGCCCTCGGCGAGCGCGGTGACGGTGTGGCCGGTTCGCGCGGTTCTCATCGGCTGGGGCAGGAGCCGCAGCACGGCGTCGGTTTTCTCGGCAGGGTCGATGGCGACGACGCTGGCGAGCGGCCCGGTCTCGTCCATACCGCCAAAAGCGTAGACCAGTTTCGCCGCGCCGGCGTCGCCGGTGACCGCCAGGAGCGTGGAGTGGCGCGCGACGCCTGCCGCCGTGGTGGACGCGCTGGGGTCGGGGCGTATGCCAACCCGGTCCAGCGGATCTCCGGTCAGACGGTACAAGTCCATTTGCGCGGTGGGAACGAAACCGGTCTGGGGAGAGACCGCGCGGACTTCGCCCCCGAAGAGAAGAACGCGCCCGTCGGACAGCTCGACGGACGCGGCGTTGCGGCGAGGTTGGGGAATGCCGCCACGGGGCGAGGCGGCGACGGCGCCTTCGATGGCGTGTGAGACGGGATTATACGCGTACAGCTCCTCGAGCAGCGACGGCGGTTGTGCAGGGTTCGGGGCCACGGTCGCGCCGGTTCCGAAGATCATTCCGCGGAACTTCCGATCGGGCATCGTGCCGTCGACGCTGGCGGCGCCACTGGCCACCAGGCCGCTGCGCGGCAGGTCCAGGCCCAGGTCCGACGCCCATGTCCCGGGCGCTTGCACGAACACGGTGATGCCTCTCAGGAAGATGGCGGCGATGTCGATGCGCGGAGTTTCTCCGTGTGCGACGACGGTTTCGTCCGGTCCGTAGGCGGTGATCGAGATGATCCGCCGTTCGTCCTTCATCGGCTGGTAGCCGGCGAGACTCAGCGCGAAGGGTGCGCCCGGCGCGAGCGCGGTATCGGCCACGGGCTCGCCGTCCAGGGCCAGCACGGCGCGCTGCGCGCCTATGAACGGATCAACATCCAGGGGCGTGGCGATGGTGATGTCGTAAGTGGGTACTATGATCTCGCCGCACGCGGCGGATCCCGCAGCCACCCAGGCGACGTGGAGCCACTTCCACCACGGGCGACTAGCCAATGATGAACGTCTCCCGGTCCCCGCCGAGCGCGGACTGACCATCGGCGGAAAACCGGCCCAGCCGCCATTTGTCGAACATGGGATGTGTCTCGCGCCCCAGCAGGTGCAGCGCACAGTACTTGCCGACCACGGGGGCCATCATGAACCCGTGGCCCACGAACCCACAGCAAAGAAAGAAACCGGGGACGTCGGGCGCGTCGCCGATGATGGGGTTGCCGTCGGAGGTCAGGTCGTAAGGCCCCGCCCACTGGCGGACCACCTTCAGGTCGCCGAAGCGCGGGATCACTTCCATCATGCCGCGCGCCATTTCTTCCAAGAAGCCCAGCCGAGAACCCATCTTCACGTCGCCGCCACGCGGCTCGTGCAAGGTGATGCCGCCCACCACCTCGCCGCGCAACGACTGCGAAAAGTAGAGGCCCGAATCCAGCACCGACACCATGGGCTTGAGGAACGGCTTGAGCGGCTCGCTGGACATGATTTCGTGGCGGGCGGGCCAGTTGGGCAGCGCGACCCCCACCAGACGCGCGACCTCAGGCGACCATGCGCCGGCCGCGTTGATCACGCGCTCGGCCGCCACGTCCCCTTTGGTGGTTTTCAGAACGAACCCGCGGTCACCTCGCTCGATGGCGGTGACGCGCGTGAACGTGTGAATCTCGACGCCGGCGGCCGCGGCGCGATGTGCGTAGCCCCACAGGAACGGCCACGGGAACACGATGCCGTCGGTGGGGTTGTAGCAGGCGCCGACGAACGGACCGACGTCGATTTCGGGAACGATGCGCCGCACCTCGTCCAGCGAGATCATGCGCGTGGGGACGTCGCACCGGTTCTGCAGCACGATGCCGCCCGCCAGGCGCTCCATCTCGGCCTGGGTCCGCGCGAGGAACAGGTAGCCGCCCTGGCGCATCCAGATGTTGGTGCCCAGCTCCTGGGCGAAGCCCCGGCAGATCTCGATCGACTCCTGCATCAGGCGAATGTTCATCTCGGTCGACCACTGCTGGCGGACGCCGCCGCCGTTCCGGCCCGACGCTCCCCACGCCAAGTAATTGCCCTCGAGCACCACCACGTCCGTCAGCCCCCGCTTGGCCAGGTTGTAGGCGATGGACAGCCCCATCACCCCGCCTCCGACGATGGCGATCTCGGCGCGCGCGCGCAGCGACGCAGGGCCTGCGACGCGCGGCATTGCCGCCGTCATGTTTGCTCCCGCATCGCCCGAGCGGCCTCTTGTCAGGATCGCCTCGGGCGGCTGGCGGCGAAGTACTTCAGCTCCGGCGGGGTCAGGGGCGGGCGCGTGGTGAAGGGGGCCATGGTGCTGGGGGGACGGCCGGTGATGCGCGACAACGCCAGGGCGACCTCGCGCAGGCATTCTTTGCCCTGGCAAGGACCGGTGCCGAAGCCGGTGTAGCGCTTGACCTCTTCCAGGGCGTCGAAGCCGGCGCGCGCGGCCCGTTCGAGATCCGTCAAGGTCACGTCCTCGCAACGACAAACGATGATCTTGCGCGACACGGTCGACTACCGACTAGCCAAGTCGCTACTTCGCCCCGCCGGGGGATGGGACGGCGAAGATGCGCCGGTCGACGGGCTCGTCGAAAAAAACGTCCGTCAGACGAGAATCGAAGGTCACGGGGCCGGCTTTGGTCTCGGTGACAGACGGCAGCTTGAGACCGCGCGACGTCAACCATTCCTTGACGGTGAGGCTGAAGGGCACCGGGCCATGCGGTGTAGGACGCGAGCCCTGCTGCGTGACCAGCAGGTGGGTGGCGGCGTCGTAGCAGTTGGTGATCGGGGGCGCGAGCTTGGGTGTGAGGTCCAGGCACTCTCGCTCAGCTCCGTCGGAGCTGCGCTCGCGGCGCGACTCGATTTTCTTGTAGAGCTTCGCGAGGCGCAGCTCCGGATTCCAGGCGGCATCAAGGCGCGCTTGCTCCGCCTCGGCGCCGGTCAGGATGCGCAGGCCGCTGACGGGATCCTTTGTCCAGTGCTCCTTGCCGTCGCTGCCTTCACTGGGGCTGCCGACGCCGGGCAGGCTGGTCACAGTGAGCGACCGATCCCCGCGCGTGGTAATCCGCTCGACGGTTCCTGTGATGGCCAATCCGCGCACGGTGATCTGCGCCTTCATGCGCATCGATTTCCGCGCCTGATAATGGGCGCGGCCGCCGGTGGCGGCGATGTAGTCATCCAGAACCGCGCGGTAGGGACGCGGCGGAGCCGGGGGGGACGCGGCGACGCCAGCGAGGCCACCGTCCGCGGCGGCGCCGCCGGTACCGGACGCGGGCGGAGCGGTGGAAGGGCTGGACGCTGCAGCAGCCGCCGCCGTCGGTGCGGTTGACGCCGCCGGGCGCGGTGCGGATGGCGCACGAATCGCCACCAGGGCGGCGTCCAGGACCGGATCGCGGCCGCTCTTCAGGGCGGCGCGTGTCTCGATCACGCGCAGATCGGGCTGAACGCCGCGTCCCTCGAGCAGCACGCCCCGTGGTGTCTTGAAGTCGGCGATCACGTATTGCATGACCGCGCCTCCGGGCAGCGCTTCGATAATAGAGGGCAGCACCGCTCCCAGCGTGCCGTCGCCGATCACCCGCGCGCGCCCGGCTTCCTGCAGGCTGGCGGCCAAGATCTCCGAGGTCGAAGCGCTTCCTTCGTCGGTGAGCACGACGACCGGTCCGGAAAATGGTTTGACCCCGAGAGAGGGCGCAGCCGTCAGTGTCTGCGGGAAGTCGCGGTACTGCATCGTACCCAGCACCAGGGAACCGGCCACGAGCTGCGCCGCGATGGGCACCGCCATCGAGCCTTGACCTCCCGGATTGCCGCGCATGTCCAGGATCAGCCCCTTGAGCCCGCGCGCGCGGAAGCTCTCGATGGCGCGCTGGATGTCGGTCAGAACCGGCTCGAACAAAAAGAGGTTGAAACGGATGACCCCGATGCCGTTGATTTCGGAGATCCGTACGTCGGGATACAACGCCAGCAGATGGCCCAGTCGAACCGAGGCGCCCTTGGGAGCGTCGCGCTCCAGCATGACCTCGCCGGGGCGATCGTCGTGATCCAGATAGCGAACCGTGACCTTCGTCCCTGCCGGACCGGCCAGCCGGCGCGCAGCCGCCAGCCGCACGAAATAGCGTTCCTCGACCGGGCGCAGCGGGCGGTGGGAGCGCGGCGCCGCTTTGATCTCGCGGCCCCCTAGGTGCGTCACCAGGAAGCCCGGCTTCAGGCCGGCGCGTTCGGCGGAGGATCCGGGTCGAACGTGGGTGACGGTCGGGCGGCCCTCGATGACCCGCACCGTGAGGCCAGGATCTCCCGTCTCGCCGGCCGGGGCAGCGGCGGTGTCCGCCGCGGGCGGCGGCGCATCGTCGTCGGGCTCCGCCCCTTCCTGAGCGCCCGGGCCGGACACCATCATGTGCGACTGCCGCAGCTCGCCGATCATGTCGTTCAGCGCGCGATAAAACGCGACCTCGGTGGGCGCGCCCAGGGCTGCGGGTTCGTGCTTGTCGCGTACCGCCGCCCAGTCCAGGCCGCCCAGCGTCTTGTCGTAGTGCTTGTCGCGCACCAGCTTCCACGCCGCGTCCAGGATCGCGCGCCGCATCTCGACGCGCGCCGCTCCGGGCGCCGCCGTGGAGACCTGCGCGCCGGCGGCCGCGGGGGCCGAGAACGGGGGCGGCGTCATCGGGCTCGACGGGGGGGGCGGCGCGGAAACCGGTCCTGCGGGCGGTGGAGTGGGCGAGGCGGTCGCGCACCCGAGCGCTCCCGCGCCCGACAGCAGCCACGCCAGACACCGCGGCGCTCGCCGAGAGGGTGGGGTCAGGCGAAGCTTCGCGATGGTCATGCGAGTCCTTTCGCGGCGGCGGCGCCGGCCGTCGCGCCTTGATGGAGCGCCTTGCCGGGTCCCACGTACCCGGTGACGTCGCCGCACGCGTAGACGTTCGCTACCGTGGACGCGAAGCTCGCGGCGTTCACCATCACCACGAAGCCACCCCGCTCCACGTCCATCGTCACCGCGGCGCCGTGCTGGCGCGGAAGCTCCGACGCGGGAGCGGGAAGAGCGGCCACCGCCACCACGTCGGCGCGCGCCACGCGTGTGGTCGCGTCGGATGAGTCGCTTGCCGAAACCTCGATCCCGCGCACCGCCGATACGCCGCGCGCGCGGACGATCCGTTCGCGGTCTTCATCGATGATTTCGGTCTCCACACGGGCATCGCGCAATCCCGCGGCCAGGGTCGTCGCGTACGGGCTGCGGCCCACCACGATCACCCTCACCCCGGGGCGCACCCCATATCGGAAGGCCAGACGCCCGCAGGCTCGAGCCGACACTATGCCGGGCCGGTCGTTGTCCCTGAAGGGCAGGTTCTGGTCGTACGCCCCGGTGGCGTAGACATAGCGACGCGCCTTGACGCGAACCAACCCGGCGGGCGTGATGATCGCCAGCACGCCGTCATCGTCCTCCGCGTAAAAGGCGATGGCCGCCGCCGAGGTGTGGATGCGAACGCCGGCCTTCGCGGCCGCCTCCGCCATCTGAGCGCCGCGGACGGTTCCGCCCGGCTCCGCGTGCAGCGAGCCACCGGGCGCGTCTTGCTCATCGAACAACGCGACCCGGAGCCCGGGCGTTGCTTCGGCCGCTGCCCGGGCCGACGCCAGCCCCGCCGGGCCGGCGCCCACCACGCAGACATCCAGGATCTCCTCGGTGGCTTCGGGGATCACCGCCGGGGGCCCGTCAGGCAGAGTGCCCGAGCCGCCCATCTGGCGCACGACCTTCAGGAAGAGATCATTGACCACGCGGTTTCCCGTCATCAGCGTGTGGTGGTCCATTCCGTTCGGGAACATCCAGTCAGCCGCCCGAAGGATGTCAACGTCGGCGCTAGGGAACGCGTTCTGGCGCTCGCATCGCAGGCCCTCGCGCGCCGCCGTCATGCACGACCGGAGGTTGGGGCGCCCGTCGATGCGCATGAAGCATGAGTTGCAGTGCCCCTCGAGGCAGAAAACGCCGCGCGGCCGGTGGTACTTGGGCGATCGCGCCAGCTTCTTCGTTCCATGCGCGTAGAGGGCCACCGCCACTGGTTCCCCCGCGAACGCGGAGATCGCCGTCCCTTCGAAGTCGATGGTGACGGGCTCCCCGCGCGGTGCTGCGGGCGGAAGATCTCGTGGGCTGACGGCCAAGCGCGCGGAATCTACTTCAGTTCGCGCGCTCAGTCCCGCCGCGCGCCGTCGATCAGGGGCGCCCGGAAGTCGCCGGCGGTGGACCGCTGGCGACTTCCGGCGCTGAAGGAGGAGGCGGCGCGGGGGCTCGGGCAAAAGGAGAGCAGCGACCTCGCCGAGATGCGTGCGGAGGAG
>Ga0187894_10000946_pt1 | contig 38595 bp, 28 predicted proteins | sample GBC1701081metaG_FD_136650 | JGI IMG/M metagenome (GOLD analysis project Ga0187894, IMG submission 136650) | White microbial mat communities from a lava cave in the Kipuka Kanohina Cave System on the Island of Hawaii, USA - GBC170108-1 metaG ... | reverse complement strand
GGTGTACGACAAGCGGCAACTGCACCTCAACAAGGAACAATTGCTCGCCATCGGCGACCGGTCGTTCCCGGTTCGCGAGAAGCAGTTGGAGCTCCAACACCCGAATGTGGCGTTCTTCAACGTCGCATTCAAGCACCTGCCGCAAAAACCCGGCTGAATCGCCTGTGCGAGGCCGGCGGGACGGGCGGGAATCGCGGAAACAGCGAGATAGGCGGGACAGGCGAGGGTTGATCTGGTTCATCTGGTCTATCTGGTTCAACCAAACAACGAGACAGACCAGATAAACAATAGAGACCTGCCGGTTCTCGAACTTTACGCACCACAGTCTATGGAACCGGCAAACTTTGCCTGCATCCTAACCAACGGCACAGAAGAAGACGTGTGATGGAACAGGTTTTCTTTTTCTATTTTGCATTTGTAATCGCCGCCGCATCGGTGCTCGTCGTCGCGGTGCGCAATCCCATCTACAGTGCGCTGGCGCTGCTGATCATGTTTTTTCATGTGGCGGGGCTCTACGTCACCCTCCACGCGGAATTTCTCGCAGCCGTTCAAATCATCGTCTACGCCGGCGCCATCTTGGTCCTGTACCTCTTCGTTGTGATGTTGCTGAACTTGCGACAGGATGACCGTTACCATCGACAATGGCCCATGGCTGCCGCGGTGGGTGTGACGCTGGTCATCGAGGCCGTCATCCTCACGGCGATGAAGGGCTGGACAACCCCGGTCGTGGCAACCGGCACAGAAACCACTGTCGGGGGAATCAGTAATTCCGAGGCGATCGGTGACGTACTCTATTCCACCTATTTGTTTCCCTTCGAAGTGGCGTCCTTGATTCTGCTCGTGGCGATGATCGGTGCGATCATGCTCGCCAAGAAAGACATCGGCGGCGATGCGCCACAATTATGAATTGTGAGTGATGAATTGTGAATTTTCTACTGATCATGACCCTCCTTCAACATTCAACATTTAACATTCAGCATTCTGACGCACGATGATTCCCCTGACGTATTACCTGATCCTCAGCGGCATCGTGTTCCTGACCGGAGTCATCGGAGTTCTCCTTCGTCGGAACATCATCATCATCCTGCTGTCGGTCGAATTGATGTTGAATGCGACGAATATCAACTTCGTTGCCTTTTCGCAGTACTTCCACGATGTCGCAGGACAAGTCTTCGTCTTCTTTGCCCTCACGGTGGCCGCGGCAGAAGTCGCGGTCGGGTTGGCCATCATCATTGCCTTGTATCGAGCCAAGTCCACGATCAACATCGACGATTTTCAGTTACTGAAATGGTAGGGGAGAGGATGTCAACGGTCATTGGTCAACAGTCATTGGTGAGGGAATACGGCTCCAGCCTGCTTTTTCTCCGTGACCCATTGACCAATGACTAGTGACTATTGACCGCCGATGACGTACGCCCTGATTCCACTGCTTCCCTTTGCCGCCTTCCTGATTCTCGGGCTTTTCGGACATTGGATCAAGGACAAGGCCCATCTCGTCGCCGTACCAGCGGTAGTCGTGTCGTTGCTGCTCTCGCTCTTGGTCTTCTTCGACGTGGCAGGCGGCCACCAGACGAGCTTCCCTCTCTACACCTGGCTGACCTCGGGCACGCTCGATCTTCACATCGGCTTCTCCATCGACCGGCTCACCGCTGTGATGTTGCTCCTAGTCACAACTGTCAGTTCACTCGTCCACATCTATACCATCGGGTACATGCACGGAGAACCGGGCTATGCCCGCTTCTTCAGCTACATCGCCCTCTTTACCTTCTCGATGCTGATGCTGGTCATGGCGGACAACCTGCTTCAACTCTTCATCTTCTGGGAAGCAGTCGGTCTCTGTTCCTATTTGCTCATCGGCCACTGGTACGATCGCCCAGCTGCCTGCTCCGCCGCCACAAAGGCCTTCATCGTCAACCGCATCGGCGATTTCGGCTTCATGCTCGGCCTCCTGTTGGTCTGGTACAGCTTTGGGTCACTCGACTATGACGAAATTTTTGCCCGTGCGCACGAATCCGCAGGCGACGTCATGAACGTCCTCGGTCCGTTCGGAGGAACGTGGGACGTCTCCGTGCTCACATTCATCTGCGTCTTATTGTTCACCGGCGCAGTCGGTAAATCGGCTCAAGTGCCGCTCCACGTATGGCTGCCGGATGCGATGGAAGGCCCCACTCCCATCTCGGCGCTCATCCATGCTGCGACGATGGTCACAGCGGGTGTGTTCATGGTCGCGCGATTGGCTCCACTGTATAACCTGTCTCCCGTCGCCATGGCGGTCGTGGCGGTCACCGGCGGAGTGACAATGGTCGTTGGGGCGACCATCGCCTTGACCCAGACCGATATCAAGCGTGTCGTGGCCTACTCGACAGTCAGCCAGCTCGGCTACATGATCATGGCCTGTGGTCTCGGTGCCTATGCCGCCGGCATGTACCATCTCCTGACCCACGGCGCGTTCAAAGCCCTCCTGTTTCTCGGTTGCGGGTCCGTCATCATCGCCCTGCATCACGAGCAAGACATGCGGCGCATGGGCGGGTTGAAAGATAAATTGCCGGTCACCTATTGGACGTTCGTCGTGGGCTCGCTCGCGCTTGCAGGATTTCCCCTGACGTCAGGATTCTTTAGCAAGGACAACCTGCTCGTCTCGGCTTGGTCGACCGGCCCTCTCGGTCAATTCTTGACGGTCCTGGGACTCGTGACGGCGTTGATGACGGCGTTCTACAGCTTCAGACTGGTCTTCGTCACATTTTGGGGCCCCTCGCATGTTGATCCTCATCATGCAGACCACGTACACGAACCTTCGAACACCATGACCCTGCCGCTGATAATCCTGGCAGTGCTCAGCATCGTCACAGGCTATCTAGGCATTCCGGAATTTCTTGGACTAATGTTCGAGACAGACGCAGGCGGCGCTGCTCACGAGGGAGGAGCCGCTATAGGCATCATGGTGGTGGCCACGGGCATGGGATTACTCGGGATCGCCGGCGCCTATTATGTCTATGTACTCAACCCGTCGCTGCCAGATCAATTTGCTCGACGGTGGCAGTCGTTGTATCAGGCCTCACTGAATAAATGGTATGTCGACGAGGCCTACGATCGAACGATCGTCCGCCCCACCTTTTCTGCCGCAACCGAACTGTGGAAGCGCGTGGATGTGAACGTGATTGACGGCGCGGTGAACGGCGTGGCCCGTGCGATCGCCTGGGGAGGGTGGTTCTTGAGGATCATGCAAAGCGGGCAGACGCAACATTATGCGCTCGGTATGGCGCTTGGTGCTGTGGTCCTTTTCACAATGTTCTTATTTTTTTAAGGGGTATCAATGGTCAACGGTCACTGGTCCTTGGGAACAACGAACACCTGTTCTCTTGCCAATGACAATTGCCTATTGACCAATGACCAATGACCAGTTCCTTTCCCTGGCTCTCACTCCTCCTCGTTCTTCCCCTTGCGGGAGCCATAGCGATGTATTTCGTGACGGAATCGACCTCTCGATGGATTGCGCTGGCCGCGACCCTGGCAGACCTGTTCGTTGCCCTCCCGCTCTGGTGGCTCTTTGATCCACAGGCCAATCGAATGCAGTTCACCGAACATGTCTCCTGGATCACGACCCCTCCCATATACTACAGCCTGGGTCTTGACGGGATCAGCCTGCCGCTGGTCTTAATGACCGCCGGGATCATGCCTCTCTGTGTCTTGGCATCCTGGGATGCGATCACCACAAGAGTCCGAGGCTTCATGGCCATGTTGCTCGTCATGGAAACGGCCATGCTGGGGGTATTCGTCGCGTTGGACTTCGTGTTGTTCTATGTGTTTTGGGAAGCCATGTTGATTCCGATGTATCTCCTCATCGGCGTCTGGGGAGGGTCCAACCGGCTCTATGCGGCCATCAAGTTCTTTCTGTACACCCTCGCAGGGAGTTTGCTCCTGCTCGTTGCCATCCTCGTCCTGTACATTTATGGAGGGCACACGTTCGACATCCTCGCCTTAAGCCAGGGCACCTACCCTGCTTCGCTGCAAAGGTGGCTCTTTCTGGCATTCTTCGCCGCCTTTGCGGTGAAGGTCCCCATGTTTCCGTTTCACACCTGGCTCCCGGATGCCCACGTCGAGGCCCCAACCGCCGGCAGCGTCATCCTCGCCAGCATCCTCCTGAAAATGGGCACCTATGGATTTCTGCGATTCAGTTTACCGATACTGCCGGACGCCAGCCGCGCCTTCACGCCCATAATGGTCGCCCTCTCCATTATCGCGATCATCTATGGCGCCTATATGGCTCTGGCCCAAGTCGATCTCAAGAAACTGATCGCCTATTCAAGCGTGAGCCACATGGGGTTCGTCACACTTGGCCTGTTTGTCTTGAACCAGCAGGGTATCGAAGGAGCCGTCCTCCAAATGGTCAACCATGGGATTACGACCGGCGGGCTGTTCCTCTGCGTCGGCATAATCTATGAGCGCACCCATAGCCGGTTGATCGCCGACAATGTCGGACTGGCTGCTCCGATGCCTCAGTATGCCGTTCTGTTGGTGATTTTCGCCTTGTCCTCGCTCGGCCTCCCCGGCACCAATAGTTTTGTCGGAGAGTTCCTCGTGCTCGTCGGCACGTTCCTATGGAGCAAGGTCGCGACTGCCTTTGCGTCGTTGGGTATCATTCTCGCCGCCACGTATCTCCTATGGATGCTCCAACGAGTGGTCTTCGGGGTTCCATCCCTCCATCACCTCCCGAAGTTCAGGGACCTCAACCTGCGGGAGCTCGCCACGCTGGTGCCACTGGCCCTATTGATATTTTGGATCGGGCTTTTTCCGAATCCGCTTGTGAGTCGTATGCACCAGAGCGTGACCAACACAATTGCCTCCATGTCCCGTGCGAAAGTCGCGCCGACCGCCCACCCCTCTGCCGGAGTGACAGCGCCACTGCTGGCAGACAGCGGAGAGCAGCTGAAGACCCAAGGCACATCGCGATGAGTCTGTACGGCGCTGACCTCTTGGCCCTGCTTCCCGAACTCATTGTCGTCGTCACAGCCTGTCTCGTCATCGCGTTGGATCCCATCACCCCAGCCTCGCGACGAGATCTCCTGGCCTGGCTGAGTCTGGCTGCTCTCGCCCTCTGTCTTGGGCTCACCGGCGGGCAGATCAACGTGCTGAATGTCCGGGTGTCTGCGTTTAGCGATCTGGTGGTGATCGATGCCTATGGCAGATTCTGGAAAATCCTCCTCTACGGCGTGACCGGCCTGACCATTTTGATGTCGCTCCCCTATCTGAAAGCGGAGCGCGTACATCTCGGCGAATACTATGGGTTCATCCTCCTCGCCCTCTCCGGTATGATGGTCATGGTCTCCGGTGTCGACTTGCTCACGATTTATCTCGGAACCGAGCTCATGTCCCTCTCGCTCTATGTGATGACCGGGCTCAACCGCTCTAAGCCTCGTTCGCTGGAGGCCGCAGCCAAATACTTCGTCCTAGGCGCCTTCTCCTCGGGTATTCTGTTGTACGGCATCTCGTTGCTCTACGGCCTGGCCGGCAGCACCAAGCTGGCATCGATCGCAGGCGCCATCGGAACTCGTGGGGCGGATGATCCCCTCGTGTTGATCGCCACGATTCTGATTTCGGTCGGCTTCGGCTTTAAGCTCGCCGCGGTGCCGTTCCATATGTGGACGCCCGACGTCTATCAGGGCGCCCCAACCTCCGTCACGGCCTTCATGGCGGTGGCCGCAAAAGCTGCCAGCTTTGCCGCATTCATGCGTGTCTTCGTCGAAGGCCTCGGCGGGCTTAAGGCAGATTGGTCGCTCCTGTTCCTGCTCATCTCCGTTGTCACCCTGGTGCTCGGCAATGTCGTCGCCATCGTGCAGACCAACATCAAACGGATGCTGGCCTACTCCAGCATCGCGCACGCCGGCTACGCGTTGATCGGCTTTGTGGCGGCAGGCCGTGGGATCGGCGCGTCCGGGGGAACGCCCGGCCTCGCAAGCATCATGATTTATCTCGCCCTCTATTCGTTTATGACGCTCGGCGCCTTCGCCGTCATCGGTATGCTCAGGAAAAGCGGGGGCGAGGGAGAAGAAATCGAGGATTTCACGGGACTCGCAAAACGCCAGCCGCTTGCTGCCTTCCTCATGCTCATCTTCATGGGCTCACTCGCGGGCATTCCGCCGACCGCAGGCTTCGTCGGAAAATTCTATGTGTTCATGGCGGCAGTCGAAGCAGGATTGGCATGGCTCGCCGCCGTCGCTCTGGTCTTTGCCGCCGTATCGGCCTACTACTACATGCGGGTGGTGATGGTCATGTATATGCGCGATCCGAATCCCTCTTCCGTCGCGCCGTCACGCCTCGTAACCTCGCCGACCTTATCCTTCGTGTTGGCCTGTGCCGTCGCCGGCGTGATTCTGTTCGGCCTCTTTCCCAACCCTCTCGTCAGCTTCGCGCTCCAATCTGTCCTGACTCTCAAATAAAAGGGGGAGTGGGTGCCGGCTGGTCCTCCACTCCCACGCCTCACGCGGCACCCCTTTCACGGCGCTTCAGAGCTGAAGCCTTCCGGTATTCCCGTCGCCGTGGTCTGATGACCACGGTGCGGTGGTCAGTACCGGCTTTCCTTCCCTGGACGCCGGGCGGGGACCCCGCCGCTCCCGGCGAAGTTCGTTTTGGACCACCCATCACCCACGGAAAGGACCGTGTAAGAGTTAAGGCCAATACCTCGAACTTGGAATGCATCTCAAAGCTAAACTTGCATTGGGATCGGAAACTGACGAGCTCGCGATTAATGTCTTTCTCCAACAAGCCTTCGTGAATTACGCGGGGTAGACAGGTGCATGAGAGGGCGACTCGTGTTACGTTGGGGACAGGCCATTCACCCATTGCACTTTATGCAGCCCTTTCGTTTCCTTCGAGACCTTGTACGATCATTTCTGCGCCATGGGTGCGCCAGTCTGGCGGCCTCACTTGCATTTTTCTCGTTGCTCTCCCTCTTCCCGCTCGTCTTCCTCCTGCTCTACGGCTTGAGTTTCGTGGTGAGTCAGAACGTAATCGGGGAGCAGGTCCTTCTCAGTTTTCTCAAGGGCTTCATCCCTTCGCTGGGAGAACATGTCGTACAGGAGTTGCATCGGGTGAGCGACTTAGAAACCGTCCGATGGGCCGTGTTTCTGACGTTCATCTGGTTCAGCGTGTTGGTGTTCTATGAACTTGACTATGCGTTGAACGTCGTATTCGAGAGTACCTGGCGCCGCCATCCCCTCATCTCAACCGGTATCGCTGTCGCTTCGCTCGCTGTGACCGGACTCGTGTTGCTGCTCTCCTACGGCGCGACTCAAATCGTCAACTTCTTAACGGGGTATGCGCCAAGACTCTGGGGGCTCGATCTTCTGGCCCTCGCAGCCCATGATTTGTTCCTTACCTATACGCTCCCCTTCGCGCTGGCCTTCCTCACGGTCACGGGGTTATATCGGCTCGTTCCACGGCGGCAACCGCAATGGCGTGAAGCAATGATCGGTGCGCTTACGTTTAGTCTGCTCTGGATCGCAGCCAAACTCTTATTCGTGACCTATAGCACTTACGCGACCCTGTACGCCCGCCTCTATGGATCCCTCTTGGAAGTCATTCTGCTGCTCTTATGGGTCTACTACTCCGCGGCGCTCTTGCTGATCGGCGCCGAGGTCGCCCACCACCTCCAGCAACAGGCGCAGGCTCTGTCAGCCGCGGCCACGAGAGCCGCTCAGTCAGACCTGGCCTTGCCGAAAGGTCCGCCAGCATAAAAAGAACGGTCTTTCTGGTTGATCTGGTTTGGACTTGTTCAACCAAACAAACGAGACAGACCAGACCAGGCTGTCGGCTTCTGGACTTTTGCTGGCGGGGATATCCCTTCGTGGCTAGAATGGCAACCGGTACTATATCAAGGGAACCGTCTCATGCCCGAAGACTTCGGCAAAGACATGCTCATGCTCGGTGGCACCGTGATTGGCTTCATCGCGGCGCTGTTGACCCTCATGGAGAAGCTGCTGGATGTCAAGAACCGGGTGACATCGAAGAAGGAACGAAAATCGCCTCCCACAAGCGAACGTCCGACCTCTGACCCGTTTCCCACGATCGATTTCTTTTCGTCGAAGCCCTTCCGTGGCATCTCCTATCTCCTCTTGTACGAAACTAGCGTGATCGTCGCAGCAGGCCTGCTCCTCAACTACCTTGGTCTCACGTTGAGTCGGCATCTGGAGAGCATCCTGTTTCTCGACATGACGGGAACAGCGCTGGTCGCCTTCCTCTTGGGCCCCTGGTGGGGAGCTGTCGTGGCCCTCCTCTCGAATTCCGTCGTGAACTGGTTATTGTACCCAGAAACCGGCGGAGATGTGGTGATATTCCCCTGGTCGCTGGTGAGCATGACCGGCGCCTGTTATTGGGGTTGGATGGCCAGACAAACGGGTTTTCAAAAGTATCTCCGCACAGGACGCAGTTCCGCCCTGTCCCATGCCTGGTTCCTCTATATCTTTGGGGTCGGCGGCGCGCTTGTCATGAGCCTGCCGGGAACCTTTGTCCAGGCTGCACTGCATGAGCAAACGACCTTTGCCTTGAACCCCGACGTCGCTGAGTCAGTGAGCCTGCGCGTACTCCAATGGGAACAGACTGCGCATCTCTACCTCGAATCCCTTTTTGGTTTTACCTGGGGGGAAAGTCTGAGTTGGTGGATGGTGAATTGGTTCCAGAACTGTATCCGTTATGTTCCTGACAAGACCATGAGCGCCGCCATCGCGCTCGTGGTCCTCAAGTACGGCTACCCCCTATTTGAGCGGGAGCTGATTCATGGTGGACCGGAGGGCGAACGTCCGAATGATGAGCGCATTCTGCCACTGGTGTTGGGATTACTCTATGCCCCCTCGTTTGCCGCCTTGCTCAGCAGCGAGACCTACGGAGGAGCGACCTACTGGCCTTTGTGGGCATTGCCTTGGCTCTTAATTTTGGGTGGGTATTTCTACTTGCGCTACTGGGGCACAGGCGAGGCCGCCCTGCAGACAGCCAAACTTCAACGAGCCGAGCGCTATGCCCGCGCTTTGAAACAGATCGGCCGGGAAGCCCCCCATGAGTTCTGCAAGCGGTTGACCTTCATGACGCTGATTGCAAGCCTGCTCTTTGCCCTCTGTCTCCCCATCCTCTTGTCAGACTTTTACCGCGCCACCTTCAAGTTCTTCTGTGTCGTCTACGGGTTTCTGCTCGTGGTCCACCTCGTGCGGATTGCCATTGCGCAAAACATTTCCATCGCCCGCGCGAATGAATGAGTGTAAGGAAAAACGTGAATGGCGAAACGTAAGGCGTGAGAGATGGCAGGGGAATCCCCTCTAATCTCTTGACGCTTTACGTTTCACGTTACACCTTTCACTTCTCACGCTGGTGCAACTGTAGGAAATGAGCGATGGACGATCGGGTGACGAGCCCTACGATCTTTTCGTTCTCCATCACCACGAGAAGATCCCACCCGCCCTGAACCATACGTTCCATCGCTTGCATGACGGACCAGTCCGGAGGGACACAGAAGGCCGACGACGCCGGGCACATGATCTCGCGAACGCGGCGCCAAGGCCAGAGTGCTGTCGAAAGCGCTTGCACGTCTCGCACTGTGACCACCCCAAGTACCTGTCCATCCTCGCATACTGGGAATCCACTAAATCCATGCGCGACAAAGTATTGATCGACTGCGTCCTGCACGCTCATATCCGGTAGCAGGGTCACGACGCGGTGGACCATGACCTGCCGAACCGTCACCGACGCAAACGAAATCCGCGGGGCCACCTGCCGTCTGCTTGCTAAGGCCGCCGCAAAGAGGAATGCGCCGATAAAGACGAGCCAGCCCCCGTTCGTCGCGATGGAATGTCCCAGAGCGCCGGACCAAGCCCCCACCATCAAGACCGCACCGATCAGCCCAAGAGCAACACCGAATCCTATTCCCACGAACGCGGCCTGACTGGTCGCTCGATTGAAATCCTTGTTCCAGGCCCACAGACCAGCCCGTAAGACACGGCCGCCATCTAACGGAAATCCCGGGATCAGGTTGAATAGTCCGAGCTGTACATTCACCATGCCGAGCAAACTCCCGAGGATGACGAGTCCATGAACCCCGGATTGCGCGAACAAAGATTCCACGGCCATGGCTCCAGCAAGACAACCAGCCCCCAGGATTAAACTCACGAGCGGTCCAGCCATCGCAATCAAAAACTCGGCCCGCGGACTGGGCGGTTCCTTTCCCATATGCGCCATCCCCCCGAAGATGAACAAAGTAATCTGCCTGATAGGGATCTGGTAGCGCAGCGCCACATAGGAATGCCCCAGTTCATGTAAAAGCACGGAGAGGAACAACAACAGAGCAGCAATGCCACCCATGCCCCAATAGCGTGGAACCGACAGACCAGGCAACGTCTCGGGCAAGTAGCCCGTCGCCATTGACCAAGTCACAAAGAAGAACACCACGAACCAGGAGGCATGCACGTGAATCGGGATGCCGAGCGCACGGCCGATTCTCCAATTGGGCAACAACATACGACTACCGTAGCAGTGGGGGAATTCAAGCGTCAACTCGGCTTCGCCTCCTGGATCGGGTATACTCATCACCATGCGACCGCGCTTCTCCTCAGGGGTACTGTGCCTGGCTCTCACGATGCTGCTTGTTCCGGCGATGTCTTCCTTCACACAGGCCCAAGTGATCAAGTCTGGGCCATCCTCCTGTCCCGGTGTGGCGTTGACGTTCGACCTCTGCCCGGTGCGGAACGGAGCGGGCTATGATCAGGCATTGATCGACTATTTGATTGAGCAGAAGGTTCCCGCTACCTTCTTCATGTCCGGAATATGGATGACGAAACACGACCAGCAAGTACGGGTCCTCCTCCAGATCCCGTTCTTTGAAGTCGGCACCCATGGGGAGGTTCACGCCCATCTGCCGCTCCATTCAGCGGACGAGCAGAAGCAAGAAATTCTTGGACCAATTCGTCTGCTCAAAACCAAGTACGGTCATGACGCGACGTTGTTTCGCCCTCCTTATGGGGAGTTTAACGACGACACCGTCAACCTGGCCCGCGCTCTCGGCCTTCAGTTCATTCTTTGGAATATTGAGTCCGGCGATCCCGACCCAACGCTCACGGCGATCCGGATCGAAGACCGATTGAAGCAGTTAATCCGGAGGGGTAGCGTCATTGTGATGCACGCCAATGGGAAGGGCAGACATACACACGAGGTGGTGCAAGATCTCTATCAACATTTCTTGCCGGAGCGAAACCTCACCCCCATGACCATGAGCGATCTCTTAATTTGTAACCAGGCAGCCCCATGACCGACCAGGCCGTTCGGCCCATGACGGTGGAGGATCGAGCAACCGTCATTGAATTGCTCGCCGACTCCGATCCGTGGAAACGACTGGGCTACCACGCCGGTGACTGGGACTGCTATTTCACACCGATCCCACCGGGGCGTGACAGCTACGTCGTGGACCAGAACGGGAAAGCGGCCGGCATTGTGGTCGTTCGTCAGAAATTCTTGCTCGGCGACTATGTAGAACTGCTCGGAGTGGCGGACTGGGCGAGAGGCAAGGGGCTAGGGGGACGGCTACTCGCCCACGTCGAAGCGGCGGTCTTTGCGAGGGCGAAGAACCTGTTCGCCTGCGTATCGGATTTCAACGACCAAGCCCGGCACTTTTACAAGAAGCATGGCTACCAGGAGATCGGCCCCATGCCGAACTTCCTGATCCCGGGCAGTGCCGAAATTCTGCTGCGCAAGACCAGCGGCCCGGCAAGGAATAAATAAGAGTATATGGTGCAAGTGGCTCTAGAACTCGCGTATTCTGTCGTTATTGAGGGTCTATGTTATGGGACTGGTTATGGGATACTCAGATGTCTTGGATTCTGCAATCTTGACCGACGCGAATATATCGTTGGAATGGTCGGCTTCTTGTTTTGGTTTATCATAGGCTTGTTAGTGTGGCGATTCTTCTCTGTTTGACAGCGTAAAGTGATAAAGGTCCGAAAACTGCTTCATACTCGCATGCGCGTCAGCGACATGGATCAAACGATCCAGTTCTACGCCAACGTCCTTGGGCTGGAGGTCCTGGAGCGAAAGGTCTCGCCGCGCGGCTCTCATCTGGCTTTTCTCAAGGTGCCCAACAGCGAGGAACTGATCGAACTCTGCAGCTTCCCGTCAAGTGGCCCGGTGACAGTGCAGGAAGACCTCGTCCACCTGGCCTTCCAAGTCGAGAACCTTGACGACACCATTGAACAACTCGGCGCCAAACAGATTCGAATTACGGACGGTCCGACCACAACCTCTTCCGGCAGCCGCTTCATTTTCATCGATGCCCCAGATGGTTACGAAGTCGAACTCATCGAACGCCCGCCGAACGTGAAGATCGTCCGAGATTCGTGAAGCGTCGCTCGTCGTTCGTTATTTGAGCAATCCAATTTTCTAAGCACTCGCGCGCAAGGTCCGCATTGCGAGTCTCCACCCATTGACGAATCAGCATCAGCCCAAGTATTGTTCCCTCCGTTTCACGATCCACCAGCGACGAGATACCATAGGAGATCGATGGTGAAGAACGGGTTCTTCCGCGGGCATGGGCTGGGCAATGACTATGTAGTGATGGATCCCACAGAACTGTCGTTTTCGCTCACCCCATCAAGAATCACATCCATCTGTAATCGCAATTGGGGCCTCGGCAGCGATGGGATTCTTGCGCTCGTCCCGTCAAAGAAAGCGGACTTCGGCCTGCGTATCTTCAACCCTGACGGCAGCGAGGCGGAAAAATCCGGCAACGGCCTGCGCATCTTTGCCCGCTATCTTCACGCCACCGGCAAGACGAAAAAGACGCACTTCACCGTCGAGACCAAAGGCGGGCTGGTAACCATTGCGCTGCATGTGGACCGGCATGGGGATGCGAGCGCCGTTACCGTCGAAATGGGCCGGGCCACGTTCCAGCCGGCCGCACTCCCTTGTACCCTCACGACCAACGAACTGATCGAACAGCCCATCAACGCCGCCGGCCAATCCCTCACCTTCACCGGGGTGAGTGTGGGGAATCCCCACTGTATCGTATTCAGACCAGCCGGACAGTCCTGGTCGCGCGAGGACCTCCTGAAATTGGGACCGGCATTAGAGAACCATTCCCTGTTCCCGAAGCGAACGAACGTTCAACTCGCCGTGCCGACCGGCCCAAAAGAACTCTTCATTCTAATCTGGGAACGCGGGGCCGGTGAAACCCAGACCTCCGGGTCGTCCTCCTGCGCCGCCGCGAGTGCGGCTATCCGGCTCGGGCTGGTGAAAAGCCCTGTCACGGTGAAAATGCCGGGAGGCCAGCTCAACATCGAGGTCGCCGCAGACTTCAGTCTCACCATGAAGGGTCCGGTCGCAGAGGTAGCTCGGGGAAGCCTGAGTCCCTCCTTTGTGCGTAGTCTGCGGTGAGTGAGCAATCAGCCTTCAGCGATCAGCTTTCATCCTAAATACCCTGGATTGAGTTGCCCCAGTAAGTCTCGGGCCTTAGAATAGTGCCAGACAAGAACTCTTCCCTTGCTGATGGTTAAAGGCTGACCGCTGATGGCTACTTCTGCTAAATTCCAATCAAAACTCGACCACCTGCCCGATCAGCCCGGTGTCTATCTGTTCAGGAACGAGCAGGGCGAACTGCTCTACATCGGGAAGGCCGCAATCCTGTCTAACCGCGTGCGGTCCTACTTTCAAAAAGGGACCGACCACTCCCCGAAACACACCGTCCTGGTCAGCCACATCGCAGACCTCGAAACGATCGTCACCCGCTCAGAACTCGAAGCGCTCATCCTCGAAAGCAATCTGATCAAGCAGCATCGACCCCGGTTCAATGTGGTCTTACGAGACGACAAGCAATACCCCTACCTTCGCCTGCCGATCAAAGAGGACTTCCCGCGCCTCTCCATTGTCCGCCGCGTGCAACAGGACGGCGCACTCTACTATGGCCCCTACACGCCGGCAGGTGCATTGCGGGAGACATTGAAAGTCATCAAGAAAGTCTTCCCCTTGGCCACCTGCACGATCGAGATCGACGGCAAGGCGGAGCGGGCCTGTATCGAATTCGAGATCAAACGGTGCATGGCTCCCTGCACCGGCAACCAATCTAAAGAAGACTACCGCCACATCGTCGAACAGGTGCGTCAGTTTCTCGAAGGGCGTGACCATGAATTGCTGGACGACTTGCGCACCCAGATGGAAGGGGCGGCGGAGCGTGAGAAATTCGAGGAGGCGGCGCGCTTGCGCGATCGGCTCTTCAACATCGAACGCACACTTGAAAAGCAACGTATCACCCAAACGACGACAACCGACCAAGACGTGATTGGTCTGGCGCGGCAAGGCTCGGCAGTCGATCTCCAGATCCTCTTCGTGCGCGGCGGCCTTCTGATCGGCCGCAAAGACTTCTTCTGGCCCCATTCAGCAGACGCCAGCGACGAGGAGCTCGTTCGATCCGCCATTGAACAGTTCTACAACAAAGACGGTCAGCCGCCCAAAGAGCTGCTCATCCCCACCGACCTCGACGACGTCACAGTGATCGAGGAGTGGCTCTCAGGCAAGCGCGGAAACGCTGTCCGCGTCGTGGCGCCCGAGCGGGGAGTGAAACACCAGTTGCTCCTCCTGGCGGAAGAGAATGCCGGCGCCGCAGTCGCCAATCACCTTCGAGACGAAGAAATCGGACGGCAAGCGGTTGAAGAACTGAAGCGGCTCGTACGTCTGGACATTGTGCCTCGGCGCATCGAAGGATTCGACATTTCGAACACCATGGGCGACCAGTCCGTTGCGTCCATGGTCGTTTGGGAAGACGGCCAGATGAAGAAAGCCGACTACCGCCGGTTCAAAATCCAAACCGTGACCGGCGCCAACGATTTCGCCAGCATGCAGGAAGTCGTCACGCGCCGCTATGGAGACAGCGAGGATCTCGCGCGCCCTGATCTCATCCTCATCGATGGAGGATTGGGCCAGCTCGCCGCAGCCATGGAAGGGCTGAAACAGGTCGGCCACCAGGACCTGGCGATTATTGGATTGGCCAAAGCACGCGGCGAGAAAGACGAGCGGATTTTCCTGCCCGGCCGAAAAAACCCCATAGTGCTTCGCGCGAACTCCCCGGCCACCCATCTCGTGCAACGCATTCGTGACGAAGCCCATCGATTTGCGATCACCTTCCATCGCAAGCTGCGCGGCAAAGCCCTTTTAGCCTCACAACTGGATCAATTGATCGGCATCGGCCAGATCAAACGGGCCCGCCTGCTCAAACAATATGGCAGCATGGCGAACATCGCAGCCGCCACGGACAACGAATTGACGGCAGCCGGCCTCGATGCCAAGACCGTTGCAGAAATGCGGGAAGCCCTCGCGAAAACTACTCCGTCGCACAGTTGAACGCGGTCATCTCTCGCAGTTTGGCAAGAGGCAAGGGGCTAGGGGCCTTAACCTTTCAGAAAGCTGACGGACTTTTTCAGCATCCTGCTAAGCATTACCCACAGCACCCGTCACTGCCATGATGAGGTCAGGACTCCCTTCCCATCTTGCCAGTGGGGCGTCCAGACGAGGGCGACGAGTTTCACGGCGATGTTGGCTTTGGTGGGTTTAAGAGAGACGATTTCAAGTTTCTCGTTGAGGGGATCAGTCGCGGCAGCGAGAGCATCGGTCTCTGTCTTAAACTGCGCTTCGAGGTCGGCTAATTGTTGCTGCAGTGCAGAGACGTTCTCTTCGGCTTGCCCCACGTCCTTCGATTCTTTGATCGCACGTCCAGCTCCGCGAATCGCCGTTGTCGCCCGGCCGATGTTCGTCGCGCTGACGGTTTTTCTTCCGAGAAACGCCCCTAAAATCGAGGCGCCGACAGAAATGGCCGCTTGCATTTGACTCGACCGAGACTCCGCTTGCTGCCGTTCGACCATTTGTCCTGCACGCCTGATCCGATCTTGCAAGGCGGCAATCTTTGGTGCGTACTTTTGACGCAGGCTGTCCAGTTGTTTGTCCCGTGCTTCACGTCCGGATTGTTGCAGCCGCACACGGAAGTCTCTCTCGGACTCACCAGGCTTCGAAACCTCTTTCGTACTAGGGCTCTTCAACAGATCGACTTTCTGGGTGCGGAATAGCCACCCGGCGAAGCCTTTATTCCAAGCTTCATAACTCTTGGCTTTGCTCGCCGCACTGGGAACAGACCCGAACTGCGCACCGTCTAATGGCGATGACTCCAGATCAGCCAGAGCCAACCCGGATTCCGCCGCACGATCCCAGTTCACCGCTACCGCACCATCCGAGATCGGCGCAAGCACGGTCACATCCTGAGTCACATCGACCCCAGCCTTGTTGTCTGATACGCGCACCTGCGATGCACCGAGCAACATCGGCTGATAGATCAAAGCACTGCCGCTCGGTTGGCTTCCTCGGATAGGGATAAAATGCTGCGGCACATCGGGAGGGAGCATAGGACGAGCGACGTGAGACGTGAGACGTGAAAGGTGAGACAAGGCGTCCGAAGATTCAGGCTCTACGCCAGCTTTCTTACCTGTTACGCCTAACGATTCACGTTTCACGGGATCCATGAGTGTCTTGATCTGCGTCCGCGTCAGTGGTCCTCGAAGGTACGACAGCGTCCATCTTGTCTGAAAGACTTCCGACGCATCCTCGTGGACATTGTTCATGAGAAAGACACGATTACCGAGGCCAGCGAGAAGCTCTTCCATCCCCTGTTTATCGAACTTCTTCCCAGTGCTTGCCGATGCGCCTTCCAGTCCTTCCAACACGCGCGCCTTGTCTCGTTCGGTTTGCAACCGTCCGATGAACCAGGTGCCGGTATTCGCCAAGCCTTTGTAGTCCAGATCGACGGGGTTTTGTGTCGCCAACACCACGCCCAGACCGAATGCGCGGGCCTGCTTCAGCAACGTCAGCAGCGGTTGCTTCGACGGCGGATTGGAGACCGGCGGGAAATAGCCGAAGATTTCGTCCATATAGAGGATGGCGCGGAGGCTGGTCGTGCCGGACTGCGCCCGAACCCAGCCAAGCGTTTGACTGAGCAGCAAGGTTACAAAAAACATGCGCTCCGCATCGTTGAGATGCGCGATCGAGAAAATGGCGAGTCGCGGCTTGCCCCCTGGCGAATGGAGCATCTGGCCGACATCGAGCGCTTCGCCTTCCAACCAGGCAGAAAATCCCGGCGCAGCTAATAAGTTATTTAACTGCATGGCGAGGGCAAAGCGTTCCTTCGAGGGATAGAACGAATCCAGATCCAACACGCCGATCTTGGCAACTGACGGAGTCTGGATCTGCTGGATCAATGTGGCCAGATCCAGATCGTGTCTTGCCTTCCATGTGTGGTCGAGAATCGTCGACAGAAGAATGTGCTCGCGACTCTTGATTGGATCGGCCTCGACACCGACGAGGCCAAGCAGACTCATCACCGTCGTGCTGATCCGCTCGCGCAGCATCTCAGCATCGTCCAGAATCTCCTGTGACGGCGCCGCAAAGGACTTGAGGATGGAGACGGGAATGCCTGCGTTACTGCCAGGCGTATAGATCACCACGTCCGCCGCATCACGTAGCTTCTGAATCCGCTCGCCGCTCTGGCCCCAATCGCCCAAGCCTTTCTTCCAGAGTTCGGCCTGTCGTATCGCATAGTCGGCCGGTGAGAGACCCTGCTTGCGGGCATCGTCCTCATTGATCCAGGGCACAAAATCTTCCCCCCGCAGCTGGGGAAAGTTCAGCATCAAATTGGCAAGATCCCCCTTGGGATCGATGATCAGCGCGGGGATACCGTCGATCGCCGCTTCTTCGAGAAGTCCGATGCAGAGGCCAGTCTTCCCGCTGCCGGTCATCCCGACGCAGACAGCATGGGTGACCAGATCTTTCGAGTCATACAACAACCAGCCAGGCTTCGATTGCTTGGTTGCAAGATCGTACGGCCGCCCCAGATAAAACACGCCCAGCTTTTCAAAATCTTCTGCCGAACCCCCACCAGTGGGCGCCGTGGTCGTCTTCGTAGCTTCCTTCCCCTTTGCCGACTCTTTTTTCTTCGTATCCATGGATTACCACTCCTTAAAAATGAGAGACACAACTCGAGCTAGGGTACTCACTTCCTGGATTGTTTTCAATTGGGCGGCGTTGAATTGATAGTGTCATATGTGATTCGCCGGCGCTTGGAAACAATACTCGGCGAAGGCAATCACCCAGCTGAGGAGAATGACCGCCCACAACGGCGAGGCCTTGTACTTGAGATGTCCATACCAGGCGATCGTCATGAAGATATTGGACACAGTCAACAAGAGAATTGTCTGCATAAGCCTCCGTGGGGCTTCCTCTCAAATCAGGAAATTCTCAATCCGAATGCTCTAGCATCTGATGTTTGTGACATTCCCGAATCGCGTACAGGATATGGTCGAGATCATTAGTGTTAGCTGACGTCGGCTCATAGTACTTTCCGTCATATGCCGCAGAGTATTTATTGACTACGGTCCATAAAGCTTTTACTGCATTTCCAAAATTCTTTAAAGCGATTGGTGCGTCGAGACCCAGACGGTTGAGATCAAAGAAATACTTCTTATCGAAGTGAGCATGATACTTATCTCTACGAGTCCTGAGGCTTTTCAAACATCTAAGATTTGAAAGGCGCCCTCGATGCCTTGCAACTTGCTTGGCAGTTATCTCACCCTCCTTACGTCTCCCCTCAAGCACCCAATGGTTATCAGGAAAATTCCTTCGGCGCTTCAACTTCTCGATCGAGAATACACCTGTGTTAGCTTCTATGAACTTCAAAAAGTCGAAGATTCCCCTTTGACCTTTCTCATCAAGCAGCTTATCGGCCCAGAGGATAATGGTAGAGAATACTGACTTGGTTACTAGAGAGAAGAACGCCGGCGCAGAATTGATTTCGAAACAATAACTCCTTCTTCGTTTATGAAGCCTACGAAATAAGTCGACGTAGTCCGCAAGAAGACCAACCTCTCTTCTCAAATTGTCTCGATACTTCTCAAACCGCTTTTCCGCGTCGGAAATCGCCATCATTTTATCCCAGGAGCCTGATGGCCATTGGCGCCATCAGCCACCACTTCCCCTCTTCCTTCTCTCAGCGGGGAGGAGCGAAGATCCATCTTGGCGGGTGGCGCTGACCTGGGAGCCCGACCGCCCGCAGCGGGGTCCCTACACCGGGCGGGGTGCGAGGACGGGCGGGCTGGTCAGCGACAGGACCCGCCTCCTTAATCACACCCCTCCGTCACCCCTCCCCCGCCTCTTTGAGCACTTGTCCCGTATACGATCGCTTCGACTTTGCTATTTCTTTCGGCGGTCCTTCCGCCACGATCTCACCACCTCGATCGCCACCCTCCGGCCCGAGATCAATGACCCAATCCGCATTCTTGATCACATCGAGATTATGTTCGATCACCACCACGGTGTTGCCGGCTTCGACAAGCCGATCCAGCACATCGAGCAATCGCTGCACATCGGCAAAATGAAGCCCGGTCGTCGGTTCATCCAAGATATACAGCGTGCGTCCGGTCGGACGTTTCGACAGTTCGCGCGAGAGTTTGACTCGTTGCGCCTCGCCCCCGGACAGCGTCGTGGCAGACTGGCCAAGTTTCACATAGTGCAACCCGACATCATGCAAGGTGTCGAGTTTTCGCTTGATGAAGGGGATATGCTCGAAGAACTCCACGGCTTCGTCCACCGTCATATTCAACACGTCGGCGATGCTCTTCCCCTTATGGTGAATCTCCATCGTCTCGCGGTTGTACCGTTGACCCTTGCAGACCTCACAGGTCACGTAGACATCCGGCAGGAAATGCATCTCGATCTTGATCAACCCGTCCCCCTGGCAGGCCTCACAGCGACCGCCCTTCACATTGAAACTGTAACGGCCGGGCTTATAACCCCGAACGCGAGACTCGGGCAGATTGGAGTAGAGATCCCGGATGAAACTGAACAGACCGGTATAGGTCGCCGGATTCGAGCGCGGAGTCCTGCCGATCGGTGACTGGTCGATGTCGATCACTTTGTCCAGCGCGTCGGCACCCAGTAGCTCCTTGCAGCCATCGATCTTCGGTTTTTTCTGATAGAGCAACTGGGAGAGGGAGTGAAACAGCACCTCGAGAACCAGCGTACTCTTTCCGGACCCCGACACGCCGGTCACACAGGTGAGCAGACCGAGCGGAATCTTGGCGGTCATCCCCTTGAGATTGTGTTTCGTGGCCCCCACGATGGACAATAGCCCCTTGGCCTTGCGCTGGCGACGAGGAAGGCTGACCATTTGCGTGCCGCGGAGATACTGGCCCGTCAGCGAGTCGGGATTCCCTATGACGTCATTCGGCGTGCCTTGGGCAATAACCCGCCCCCCCTGCGTTCCGGCGCCCGGACCCATATCCAGTAGATGGTCTGCTGTCATCATGGTTTCTGCGTCGTGCTCGACCACCACCACCGTATTGCCCAGGTCGCGCAGGCGAAGCAAGGTCTGGAGCAAGCGCCGATTGTCGCGTTGATGGAGACCGATCGACGGCTCGTCGAGGATGTAGAGGACGCCGACGAGGCCGGACCCGATTTGCGTGGCGAGCCTGATGCGCTGGCCTTCTCCACCGGACAACGTGGCAGCCGCCCGATCCAATGTCAGATAGTCCAGACCGACGTTGACGAGGAACCCGAGCCGCTCGCGAATTTCTTTCAAGATGCGATGGGCAATCACCAGTTCGCGCTCCGTAAATTTCAGCGAACTGAAGAAGTCGGCAGCAGCCCGCACGGATAGATGCGTCACCTCCGCGATCGACTGTGTGGCCACCTTGACGGATAGGCTTTCAGGCCGCAGCCTTGCGCCCTTGCAGACCTCGCAGGGTTCCAGCAACGTGAAGTCTTCATCGTCAGGACAGTCAGGTGCCATGGCGTAGCCAATGCCGTCACAAGCCTGACAGGCTCCGTGCGGGCTATTAAATGAAAAGACACGCGGCGTAATTTCCGGATAACTGACACCGCAACGGATGCAGGCGAGCTTCTCGCTATAGAGTGCCACTTTCCCATTGTCCGTCAGCACCCCGACCAGTCCACCGGCGAGTTTCAGCGAAGTTTCCACCGAATCGGCTAACCGCCGCGTCAACGCCTCGCCCGGTTTCATCACCAGCCGATCGACCACGATTTCGATTGTGTGTTTCTTCTGTTTATCGAGCGTGATATCTTCGCCCAACTCAATCAACTGACCATCGAGCCTTGCCCGGACATAGCCGGCCCGGCGCATGTCGAGCAATTCTTTCCGGTATTCCCCCTTCCTGCCGCGGACGATCGGAGCCAGCACCTGAAATTTGCTCCCCTCCGGCAGCAGGCCAATGGCATCCACCATCTGCTGCACGGTCTGCGCCGTGATTTCCTCGCCGCACTGAAAGCAGGAGGGGCGTCCGACCCGGGCAAAGAGAAGACGGAGATAGTCGTAAATTTCCGTCACGGTTCCGACCGTGGACCGGGGATTGTGGCTGGAGCTCTTTTGCTCGATGGAAATGGCTGGCGAAAGCCCTTCGATCGAATCGACGTCGGGCTTGCCCATCTGTTCGAGGAACTGACGGGCATATGCCGAGAGCGACTCGACGTACCGTCGCTGCCCCTCGGCATAGATCGTGTCGAAGGCCAGGGAAGACTTGCCCGACCCGCTCAGCCCCGTGATCACGACGAGCTGGTCGCGTGGGATCATCACATCGATGTTCTTGAGATTGTGTTCCCGCGCCCCTTTAATTATGATCGAGTTATGCATCAGGGGCGAGATTATAGCATGCAAGCCTGGTCGCCTTGACAAACCTGGAAGGCAGGTGCTACCACGCTCACATGGTGCATGTGGCTACACCGCCCGTTCAGAAGGGAACAGACTCCCCAGCGGCTCCGCTTGCCGTCTCGACCTGGTCGGGCCAAGCCCGTGAGCAAGCCGTGCAGCGGATGTTCACTGCGATCGCCTGCACCTATGATCTCAACAACACGCTCCTGAGTTTTGGGCTGCACCACCGGTGGAAGAAAATCACTGCCTCCTATGTCCCCATCACCACTGAAGGCCGGGCACTCGACGTGGGAGCGGGCACAGCAGATCTCGCACTCTTGATCGAACCCCGCATGGGAACTAACGGTCGCGTCATTGCCTCAGACCTGAACCACGCCATGCTCGTCGAGGGGCTGAAGAAAGTCACCGGGCGAGGCCTGGGACAGAAGATCACCTGTCTCGAAGCCAACGCCGAGCACCTGGGATTTCCCGATGGGACCTTCCATGCCGTAACCACGGGGTTTTGCATGAGGAATGTCGGCGATCTTCGGCAAGCGGTCAAGGAAATCCACCGTATTTTGCAACCAGGTGGGCTGTTTGTGTGCCTGGAGTTTTCCCGACCGGTCTTTGGTTGGCTGCGGGCACTGTACGATTGGTACTCGTTCCGGCTTCTTCCCTGGATTGGAACGAAAGTGGCGCATGACACGACCGGCGTCTACGAATATCTCCCGGCCTCCATTCGGAACTTCCCGGACCAGGAACGATTAAAACAGATGCTCCTCGATGCAGGCTTTCGTCCGGTCACGTATCGCAACCTCAGCGGCGGGATTGTGGCGATACATTTGGCGGTGAAATAGCCAGTGCTGAGTTCTGAGTCTTGAGTTCTGAGTTGTTTGGAACTCAGAACTCAGCACTTCTAATTTAGAACACTATGAATTCTATTCTTTACATCTTTCTCCCCTGCAAGAAGGTCTATCCCATTGGTGTGACCTATCTCGCTGATTTTATTCATCGACGCAAGCAGGACGTGCGGCAGCGCATCCTCGATCTGTCCCTCTTTCCCGAAGCCCAACGGAGCAGCGCGGTCCGCGATGCCGCAACCGAGTTCACGCCGGACCTCGTCTGTTTTTCCTGGCGCGACATTCAGATCTTTTCCCCGCATGAGGGAGACTCTTCGCTGGAGCATGCGTTTAATTTCTACTTTGCAAGCAATCCACTCAAGCGGATCGTCGCCTCGTTTGCGGGGCTGCAACAGCTCTACCGCTACTACAGTCATATCCGGGCAGCACTCTCCTACCCCTGGTTGATCGCGAAGGAGTTCCCGAAGGCGCAGATCATGATCGGAGGGGGAGCCTTTACCGCCTTTGCCGATCAGCTCATCCAGAAACTCCCGGAAGGCACCATCGGGATTCTTGGGGAAGGTGAAGATGCCATCCTCAAGGTCATTGAAGGCCAGTCGCTGGAGAACGAACGCTACATCCTCCGTGAGGGAAAGACCATTCGAAAGGGCCAGCAAGGCGCACCCGCCCTGCTCGATGCGCTCACCGTCGACTTGCCCTACCTGACCTCGATCTTCCCGCAATATCAAGAATATCTGGGTGAATCCATCGGGGTCCAGTCGAAGCGAGGCTGCCCCTACGACTGCGCTTTCTGCCTCTACCCGTACATTGAGGGGAAGCGGGTCCGTTATCGGCCACCCTCCATGGTCGTCAAGGATATCTCTCAGCACTACCATCAATGGGGCGCCAGGCGTTTCTGGTTTACGGATGCCCAGTTCATTACCGGGAAAGAAGCCTATCCCCAATGCACCGAGATCCTTGAACGGATTCTCGCCGAGAAGTTGGACATCGAGTGGTCCGGCTACATTCGGACATCGCTCATCACCCCGGAGTTGGCAAAACTCATGGTCCGGTCCGGTGTCGGCGATCTCGAGGTCGCTATTACGTCGGGCTCCCAAGTTGTGCTAAACAACCTCCACATGGGATTCAAGCTTGAGCGGCTGTACGATGGCTGTCGCTATCTGGCGGAAGCGGGATTCAAGGGGAAGGTCATCCTCAACTACTCTTTGAACAGTCCAAAAGAAACCGAGGAGTCCTTGCTCCAAAGCGTGGAGTCCTACAAGGTGGTCGCCTCAATCTTGGGTGAGGAACGCGTCTTCCCTCTCATGTTCTTTTTGGGAATTCAGCCGAACACCGATCTGGAACAACGGCTGCTTGAAGAGGGGTACCTCTCGGCCGGTTATAACCCTCTGATGCTGACTCCAACGAGTATCAGAAAGCTCCTCTATAACCCGGCGCCGCTGAACTCGTTCATCGCCAAGGCCTGCCTCAGGGCCTGGGGACGGAAAGAGGGAAGCCGGGACCCAAGGAAGTGGACGGGATCCCTGTCCCAAGCTCCAAAAGAATCAGGCCCCTATGCCGACAAGAGTTTGATCCGAGGGATCGAAGGGAACTCTGGACGCGATGCCCTCCTGTCCCTGGAAGAGATCCTCCGCTCCCGACAATCGATTCACTCCGCAAAGGATTCTGGCGAAAGATCCGTAGTGACCCCTGCATCCTAGCATCGCCCCACTAATTCCATGTCGACGCCTTGCATTCGAATTCAGACCGGTGCTAGCATACACATTCTTTGAGGCTGCGGAAGTTCGTCAACCATTTGGAAATTTTGACAATTACTCTCTTTCGTCCTGGTCTGGAGGGCATCTTGAGGAGATATCTCGATGTATAAGACGATCTATGTCCCGGTCGATAACTCCGACCATTCCAACACAGCCGTCGACGTCGGTGTCCACTTCGCCAAAGCTTTCGGCTCGAAGATCGTGGGCAGCCACGTCTATGCGGCCAAAATGCATGACAAGCGCTTCAAACAGATGGAGGCGGGCTTGCCCGAAGAGTACCACGATGAAAAAGAGCTCGACCGTCAGCGCCAAATCCACGATTCTCTGATTACCCGTGGGCTCCAGATCATCACCGACTCCTACCTCGACTACGTCGATAAGAAATGTGCGGAAAACAACCTGCCGATTGAGCGTCGCTCGCTCGAAGGCCGGAACTGGAAGGTGTTGGCTGAAGACATCAATACCAATGCCTACGACCTGGTGATCATGGGTGCCTTGGGTGTCGGTGCAGTGAAGGACAGTGTGATCGGAAGCAACACCGAGCGCGTGCTTCGTCGGGTGCGGAATTCGGACATGCTAATCATCAAGCAAATCCAGCCCATGACCGGCGGAAGAATCGTGGTGGCGGTGGACGGCAGCCCCTATTCCTTCGGCGGACTCATGACCGGCCTGACGTTGGGCAAGGCCTTCAACATGCCGGTTGAAGCCATCTCCGCCTTCGATCCCTATTTCCACTATGCCGCCTTTCATAGCATCTCAGGTGTCCTCAACGAGGAAGCCGGCAAAGTGTTCCGCTTCAAGGAGCAGGAAAAGCTACACGAAGAAATTATCGACAGCGGCCTCGCGAAGATCTACCAGTCGCATCTCGACATCTGCCGCGAGATCGCTCAGGCCGAGCAAACCGACGTCAAGACCACCCTGCTGGATGGCAAGGCCTTCGAAAAGATCATTCAATACGTGCGCAAGGATATCCCCGCACTACTGATCGTCGGACGGATCGGGGTGCACAGCGACGAGGATATGGACATCGGCAGCAACACGGAAAATCTCTTGCGGTCCGCACCCTGCAATATCCTGGTGTCGAACCGGAAATATGTGCCGCCGATCGATACGCTGGCGGAATACACGATCGCCTGGACTGAAGAAGCCCTCCGCCGAATGGAAAAGATCCCGATATTCGCCAGAGGCGTGGCCAAGACGGCCATCCACCGCTATGCCATTGAAAAGGGCCACACCATCATCAGCAACACGGTGGTCGATTCGGCCATAGGGCACATCCTGCCCAAGGGCGCGATGGACGCCATGCACGCGCTTGGTGGCAGCCTGGACGCCGCCGGCATCGACCGCGACAAAATGCAGGCTGACGAGTCTGTGCTGAAGGATCTCATGGGCTCGACGCTCAGCGGCATGATGACCGAGATCGTGGAAGAAAAGTCGAAAGTGAGTTCAGCTACCCAGGCCTATTTGGACCGGATGACTCAGAATTACTTCGTCTGTGATGGCTGCGGCTACATCGGCAAGGGCGAGACTCCCGTGAAGTGCCCTGTCTGCGCTGCCGGAGGCGACCGCTTCAAATTGGTCGACAAGAAGCTCTTCGAAGCGGCGGCGCACGCGGAAGGGGTTCTCGAAACTGACCTAGCCTACGATGACGTCCCTATGCAATGGACAAAGGACGCCAAAGAAGGAATCCGCGCAGTCCCAGCAGGCTTCCAACGCCGGCGCGCCAAGGCCAAAATCGAGAAGACTGCCCGCAAGCTCGGCATGACCACGATCACACTGGAGTATGCCGCGCCCATGATTCAGGAAGCGGCTTCAGAGGACTATACCCCTATCTTCGCGAACAAGGGAACCGGCGCCTCGACCGAAGCGCAAGCTACCGTAGCTGCTGCAACGAACGGCGCCACTGGCGCGACCGCCTCGCACGAGAACGGTCGTGGGAACGGGAAAGGCCACGCTGTGGAACCTTCCCCTGCCTCTCACTACACCTGGACGTCGGAAGCTCAACTACGGCTCGAACGAGCTCCTGAGGGATTCATGCGGGACTGTACGCGTGCCCTCATTGAAAAACATGCTGATAAGATCGGTGTCATAGTCATCACTGCCGAAGTGGCTCACGAGGGTATCGAACAAGCCAAGGACTACATGGCGGAAGCCATGAAGACCGGCAACCTGAAGGATATGATCGCGAATCTGACCGGCAGAACTGCTTCCTAATTTTCAATGTTGAATGGTGAATTTTGAATGACTGCGAAGAAAGTGGTACCTGTGTCTTAGTCGGACCAATTCAACATTCATCATTCAACATTTAACATTCGACATCTGAACAATGGGTAAATCACTGCCGGTTTTGAATATCCCTTCCATTGCGGGCACGTTCGGCTCCATTCAGCAACAGGTATCGCAGTTCTTTACTCCGTCATCCGCGGCTCCTGCACCGCACGATGGTCGAACCGTCGACGACTTCAAACCCTATCTCATCGCCCTCAACCTCACGAAGCGCTGCAATCTCAAGTGCGACCATTGCTATCTCGACGCGACGACGAAGTCCGCCGGCGGAGACGACGAACTCTCGACAGAAGAATGTTACAAACTTATCGATCAGATTGCCCAGGTCAACAAGGGCTGCCTTCTCGTGATCACGGGCGGCGAGCCGCTCGTGCGCCCTGACATTCTTGACATCGCGCGCCATGCCGTGAAACTCGGGTTCATGGTGGTGTTCGGGACCAACGGCATGTTGATCAATGACCGGATGGCGAAGGACCTGGTCGAGATCGGTGTGATGGGCATGGGAATCAGCATCGATTCGCTCGATCCCCAGAAACACAATCGCTTCCGTGGCGTGCCCGGTGCATGGGAAACCGCACTCGCCGGTATCGAGGCCTGCAAGCGGAACGGGTTGGCCTTCCAAGTGCACTTCAGCGCGCAGCCCATGAATTATCAGGAACTGCCCTCAGTGATCGATTGGGCGCACCAGCTTGGCGCCAAGGTGCTCAATGTCTTCTTCATGGTCTGCACCGGCCGCGGCGAAGAACTCACCGACATCACCCCGACCCAGTACGAAGAGGTGTTAGGTTACCTGGTCACCTGTCAGGATAATTACAAGGGCATGCTCGTCCGAGCCCGCTGTGCGCCGCATTTCAAACGGCTCGCGTACGAGAAAGATCCGAACTCCCCTATTACCAAAGCGACGGGTTATATGGGAGGCGGCTGCCTCGCCGGCACCAACTACGCGCGTGTGACCCCTAATGGCGAGTTGACCCCTTGCCCCTACATGCCGCTGTCAGCCGGAAATATCCGTGAGACAAGCTTCGTCGATCTGTGGGAAAAGTCCGATGTCTTCAATTCCTTCCGCTATCCGCACCTGAAGGGTAAATGCGGTGATTGTGAATACACGGACATCTGCGGCGGCTGCCGCGCACGCCCTTACGTCGATCACGGCGACTGGCTGGACGAAGATCAATGGTGTCTCTACAACCCGAAGGGTGGCGAGAAGATCAAAGTCGCATTTAATACGCCGGAAGAAAACCACGTGGCATGGGATGAGGACTCAGAAACACGACTCAACCGGATTCCCTATTTCTTGCGCGCAATGGTGAAGAAAGGCGTTGAAAAGCACGCGCGCGAGAATGGCATCCCCCTGATTACCGTTGAGTTGATGGAAGAACTCCGCAAGAAGCGATTCGGCAACGAAGCGCCGGTCTTTAAATTTTGACGTGAGGGGTAAGGCGTGAGGGATAAGGGGTGGTAAGAAGTACTGTCTCGAAACGCAATCGGGACACCTCACCCCTCACGTTTCACGCCTAACGGTTATCGGAATGGACGCGCTTCTAAGCCTTGTCACCGACCTTAATGCACTGATCCCGATCATCAATCATTGGCTCCACTTGATGTCGGCGGTCATCTGGATCGGCGGACTCGCGTTCCTCGTCATGGCCGTGACCCCAGGGCTGAAGAAGGTGGTCGCGAAGGAGCAGGTCAAGCCGATTACCGATGCGTTCTATCAGCATTACAAAAAAGTCGCGGGCATCCTGCTCGTCGTCCTGCTGTTTACCGGTGGCATCAATTTCCATTATGTCAATCAGGTCATCACCTCGCAAACGGGAAGCGGGATTCAACACCATGCGAAATACCTGACCGTCTTCTTTATTAAGCTGTTTCTCGTGCTCTGTCTTCTCACGCTCTTCCTCTACACCGTGATCTTCAAATCCGATGACGCAGAAGAAGGCCAAGAAGAATCCTACGAAGCGATCCCCTTCCAACGAGCCGCGCTCTGGATCGGCTTCTTCATCCTCCTTTGTGCCGCAGCGATGAAACACCTCCACCAGTAGATCCGCCTCATCCCTGACGCTCTGTGAATTCACCTGACGCATTCCTCCTATGCCTGTATCCCCCAAGTTTATGTGCGTACCGAATCAGATACGCCTCAGTCCTCTAGCCTCATCTTCCCCGCTCACGCGCCAAACCAAATTTACTCAACGACTTATAGGGTTGGCCTTGGAATATTTTCACTGAGAAAACTCTGGTACGGGGGTTGCTGTATGGCTGTAGTCCTCTCATCACCCGACATAAGGGGTACAGGGCCGATGGTCTGGAACTGGAAGTATCTTGGCGAAGCGAAATGCCGGTGGGTCCCCACTCAAGAGGCTAAGGCCTCTCACCCAGGTGGGACTACCTCTGGATTGTGCCCATCCGGAGCCCTCCCACCGCCATGCGCTTCTGCCATCGGGGCCGCGTCCTGCCCCTTAGCAGCGGCGCGGCCCTCCGATCTGACAGGGGCTAGCTAAGGCATGAGATCAGACCATCGTCCAGGGGACCGCTTCATTTCAGAACAACTTGGAGAGGTACGCAATGTCGCTGACCGATCAAGCTAATCCGAGGAACTCGACCAAGAATGAGCGCCGCGGGGCCGCTACTTTTTATTCCAGACCGAGCAAGGCCGGACGACCACAGCCTCGAACGGTCCGGCTTACGGTCAGTCTCCCAAGTGATCTTGTCGAACGTCTACGCGATGCAGTGTATTGGAGTCCTGGTTTGACGCTCGCTTGGTTGATCGCTCAGTCCCTAGGGACTTCCCTGACAGAGATGGAATCCTCGCGTCAGGGTCCTTTTCCAAAACGAACGAAAGCGCTCCGCGTTGGGCGACCTAGATTGGTCGGTCAGACAATGAACGTGTCCCCTCGTGCCAGGCTCACCGTCAATGGGACAGCTCGTCCGGCTGAGGGGATTACTCAGGCCATCCTTGTTTCACAACCGTCCATCAAGTGATGCACACGAGCGGATAGTGACCTTCCCTCGCCTTCATCCCCGCAGCAAGCTATGGAGTATTCGGCGAAGGAGAATACGAATGGAGTCTAGGAGGACAAACTAAGCGGGATGAGCTAGGAAATGGCAGAGGTCTTGGCAAGCGCTTTCAATGCCGTCGAGACTTCCCCAAATGAATGGGCGAGCTTGTCGAGTTGTGATCCCTTTGACATCACTTCTCCTGCGATAGACTTGAGTTGACTGTCATAGCTCCCGACCTCGGAGGCAACCTTGGAAACCTTGGCGAGTATCTCTTTACAAGCAATCAGTTCCTGCTGCAATAGCTGAGAACTGGCTTGGGCGGCCTTAATCTCCTCCATGGAAGCTTGCACCTGTTGCGTCAATCGACCGACATAAGCTTCTCGGTCCCGCATGTCGGACTCCAGGTTGATCCGTACTTCTTCGTTCTCGCGGCGGCGCTCCTCCAAATTACGAATGGCCTGAATCCAGGAAGCGAGATCCCCGCCGAGCTTTGGCGAATCAGGCAACGGTAATCCTCGCTCCAACGCCTTTATCGCAGGTTGCAGCCATTCGATGAATGCCATCACCTCGCCCAACTTCATGTCGATCATCGAAGCGGGACTTGGCGCAGGCGCGCTGTCGCGATTCGGAGAGGCCTGTGCCGGTTGTGGGGCTGCGGACGGTTTCGCCTTCTTCTGCTGGCCATGCCTCGGCTGTGCCCAGCGATGATATTCCAATAGAACTGCAATACAATGACGACACATCGGCTCTTCCGGCAGCGCGCAGCTGCACTTTGAGATGAGATGCCCCTCCTTGAGACGGATTGTCTGTTCGTAGAGGCCGGAATTTCCGATGACGGCGGACGAAATCTGGGCATCATCGGCCTCGACAATCCGAACGCGATTTTCGGAGAGGTACTGATTACCGATGTGAAAGGCATTGCGATCAACCACCGCCTGGATCATCGGAGGATCCAGGAGGCTTAACCGCTCAGCGGAACAGGGGATCTTGTTTCGCATGTGCTGCGTTCCCAATCGCTAACAACTCCAAATGATGTTACGTAGTCTGAAACAGACCGTGGAAACTGTCAAGGGTCCGCACTATTCTCAACATCGGCGAGGTGGCCCCTGTGCGCTAACCGGTGTCAGCCACAGATAGTCCGCAATCTTCTCACGAATCATGTCTTGTAATTCCTCGATCCGCCCCACTTCGAAAGACGTCATATAGACGGTGACTTGGCGGACCCGATCGGTGAGGCGGCGAGCCACTCGCTTTGGAACCGGAAGGTTGTACTGAATGTGTCCGGCCCCTGTATAGCTCACCAGCGGTCCAGCCATGGTATCGGCCTCCAAGCGAATCCGGTTGAGGCGCTGGACCAACGTCTTGGCCATCCCTTCGTCGCGAACCATGGAGGCTTCGAGCATCGTCTGATAGAGGCTGTCGTCCCCCTTACCATGACAGGCCTGGAGCTGCTGAAGAATCCGCGCCCGATAGATCGGATCATCGACCATGGCCTCATCGTTCATGCCCCATTGCGCCATCATGGGATCAGCCTCCGCTTGAGCCAACCCGTTCTTGGCGACAATCCGCACCAACGGCTTCGGGGGATTCATGGCATCCACAGTCCAATGTTGTTCTTTCGCCAACCGAACCAACGGTTCATAATCCTCGAACGGGCCACCCCAGTTCTGTCCCCACCGGACAGACTCCAGGAATTCCTGACGGTTCATTTCTAACCCGGAGACATATTGATCCAATGCCGCTTGGCCGTCCCAGCCGAACATTTCCATGGCCAAGGCCGGCGTACGTCCCTCCACCTTCAACCTCCGCAGCACCGTCAGCGCCGCATCGATATGAAACCGATTGTGATGTTCCTCGCCAAGATAAATAATGTCCTGCTGGAGCAACAACGCCGCCCATTGGTCGAGAGAAACCGGCTGCCCCGTCGCCGTATCGATGATCTGCCATTCCTTGAACGGCGCATGATGCCCATTCTCTGAGGAGGCAGAAGGCCTGGCGCCTCCTCCACTTGTGCAGGCCACGGTCAACCACAATGCCCCGATGACCAACAGCGCCTTGAATATCACGAAGATCGCTCGTGTAGCGAGCGGCACGGATGTCTTGCACATAGTCTCTAACTAACACAGGTTTCTCGGGATGGGCAAGACGACAACCTTGACGCTCATGGACCAGGTCGTTATGCTGCCACACATTCACCAACTGACATCGACCGATCTCCTATCACGCGCCCCGCACCAACCGACTCATGAATTCTACCGCACAGGTCCTTGCAGACTTTCGTTCACAGGTCACCCAGCTCTTGCAGGAACGCGACAAGGAGTGGGAGGCCTCACGCAAACTTGTTGAGGCAAGGCAGCTCACTGCGACGTTGAAACGGTTGATCGAAGAAGCCCACCGCGTCGAACTTCCCATCATCATCCGAGATGCGATCACCCTGGCGTTGGGAAACTCAGAAGCCGCACGAATTCAGGATCTCCCCGGCCCCCGATTAAAGGATCTCACAGGACTCCCCCCGACAAAAGCCGTGCGGGCTCTCTGTGTGTGGTTCGGCGTCGTTGAGGGCCCAATATCCCAGTGGCCAGTGACCTCCCTACGGACCGAAGAGATTGAGGCGTTCGCCCACTCCCACCCCAATCCCTTTGACCTGCTGCTCGATGCAGACGTGGCCTCCCTTCTCGATCTGGGAGCCGGCGACCTCTCGTTTGCCACGGAACTTATCGAGCTATGCGTAGCCCCCCTTCAACAGCGACAGCGCGAGTTGATTCTTCATACCCTCGATCGGCTTCAGCCAGGCTCAAAGCTGGGTGGTCCACTCCATCCGGAACGGGAACGACTCAACGGCCTGCGATCTCGGACTGGGCTCTCATTTCAATTCCACGGAAACCAGGACATGTTCGACCTGAGCAACCTCGACCAGGCTGGGAAGCTCGCCCCCCGCTACACGATTGTGACCTGCTGGGCTCCCGCGACACCCACGTTCGCCTACGAACCGACCCGATTATCCGATCACATCATCACTCAAGAGCTCCATCGAACCAAAGGCACGTTTCGGCAGACCCACTTTTCCGGCGAACCGGCCCTGGAGGTACAGCATGGGGACCGTGCACTCCTCTTTCCGCCATGGAAGTTCGAGATTCGAGGCCCCCTCGCCCTGCTCGACCTACTGGCTCGCCGAGGCCTCCTCTGTGTCCTCGGAGCCGTCGATACCCAGGTCTTCTGGGAAATCCTGGCACAACTCCTCGACGACGCCCGCTATCGACCTGACAATCAGCCCTTCACATCAGACAATCTCCCGATGATTTTCGGCGAGACCTTCGAGCGGCTCTCGCGCCTTGCGCTCGGCGAAACCCTGAACCTGTCAGACTGCGGCCCGTTGCGCAGACAGATTCCACGAGTCCTCCCCCTTAACCCGACGCAGGCCCCCTCCTATCGTTTCCGTTCCGTTAAGATTCGTCGTGGAGCCATCTTTCCAGGAATTCCTGCCAGCAGTACTGCCCGACGGTTTTCTGACATGGGGGACGAAATCCCTCCTTGGATGCTGATCCTCGTACCGGAATAGCAGGAGCTGAAAAAGTCGACTTTCTCACCCGCCCAACCCTGGCGAGCTGAGGCGCGCCTTTCACCAAAGAGCGTTCTCGAAAACCGTGAAGCGTATCTCGTTAAGCGTCGTTCGTTTCCGGATTCAGACGTTTCACGCTTCACGCTTCACGAACGACGAGGATGGCCCAGCCGGCGCAAAACCCTATGAGCCGCCCTCTCCAGACTGTTCAATGCAAGAACTCATGTGAAAATTGACCATCTACAGACCCTTTGTTAGACTTCGATCGTGTCAGATCACCATGCATTCCTGAACTACCAGGACCACTAATCCCAACATGAGTTCAGCTCACACCATCCGGTCAATCCAGGACAATATTGCGCTGGTCATCAAGGGAAAGACCCACGTTATCGAGATGGCGGTGGTCTGCCTTCTGGCCCGTGGCCATCTTCTACTCGAAGATGTTCCTGGCGTCGGCAAGACCACGTTGGCACACAGCTTGGCCCGATCGCTAGACTGTTCGTTCAAGCGCATTCAATTCACCAGCGATCTCTTACCTTCCGACATCGTCGGCGTCTCCATGTTTAACCGGCAAAAACAGGGGTTTGAGTTCATACCTGGTCCGATCTTCGCCAATATCGTGCTGGCCGACGAGATCAATCGCACCACGCCGAAGACCCAGAGCAGTCTCCTGGAGGCGATGAGTGAAGCACAGATTTCCGTCGATAATCAGACGCATCCGCTTAAGCAGCCCTTTATGGTCATCGCCACGCAGAACCCTACCGAATATCACGGGACGTTCCCCCTTCCGGAATCCCAACTCGACCGGTTTCTGATGCGCCTCTGTATTGGATATCCCACGCTCGAGGAAGAGAGGAAGGTGCTCGACCGTCCACACTCGTTGCATCCTGCTGAAACACTGGAAGCAGTGCTGTCAGCCCACGAAGTATTGGCATTGCAGACCCGCGTGGATCAGGTCCACATGGAAGAGAGCTTGACGGACTATCTGCTCGCGATCGTGCAGGCGACGCGACAGAGCGAGCTCTTATCCCTGGGAGTCAGTACACGCGGAGCGATGGGGCTCAGCAAAGCGGCCAAGGCATTGGCGGTCGTCCGCGGACGCGACTATTGCCTCCCCGACGACATCAAAGAACTGGCGCCGATCGTACTGTCCCATCGCGTCATGCTGAACCGGGCCCATGGCATGCGAACACAGAGCTTCGAACAGGCGGAACGCATGGTGATCGACATCGTCGAAACCGTTCCCGTCCCTGTTTAGCTAGTCACGGATGGGGACTTCGGACAACGGATGAGCAAAACACGTGAAACACTCACTCCTCAACCTCCGTGCCTCCCCAGCCTTCTCCTTCGTCCGGGACATGTCCCGATGGCGGTCGATTCGTCTCACGTCTGAAGGGACCAAGTTTCTTCTCTTCACACTCGGGATCGGGCTTGCCGCCATCAACACCGGCAACAATCTGTTTTACTTACTCCTCGCGATGATGCTTAGCCTCATCGTGATCTCCGGATTGCTCTCGGAGCACTGTCTTCGGCGATTGGAGTTTCGTCGGCATGTGCCCGATCTCATTATGGCCAACGAGCCGACCACCCTCACACTGTCGGTCGCCAACCGGAACCGGCACTTGCCCAGCTTTTCCCTGCGTCTACTTGACGTCGTCGAAGGTCAAGATGTCGACCGAGGCCTCGCTATTCACCTCCTGCCCCCGCAGAGTTCTGTGCTCATGTCCTATCCACTGCTTGCCACAAAACGGGGCTGGATCCGGTTTGAAGGCATCCGGGCGCAGACGCTATTTCCCTTTGGACTGTTCCTCAAGAAAGGGCTCTACTCCACAGAGGCGGATCTTCTCGTCAGTCCTCCCATCAAGCCGCTCACCTTGCGATTCGTGGATGAATTGGTCAACGAAGGGCAAGGGGAGTCCCTCCCACGACGAGGACATGGGGCCCAACTGTACAACCTCCGCCTGTATCAACCTGGCGATGACTCGCGAGCCATCCATTGGATGACAACCGCCCGCACGTCCCAACTGACCGTGCGGGAAACCGAAGCGGAGGATCAACGGCGCATCACAGTCGTCCTCTCAATCGTGGCTCCAGAAGAACGCGAACCTCTTTTCGAACGAAGTGTGACGTTCGTGGCATCACTCCTCTGGCAACTGACCGAGCGAGCCTACCCCGTGCGACTCGTCGTAGGGACTCAAGATTCAGGAATCGGGTCGGGATCCTCTCATCTTTTGGCGATGCTGCGCCTGCTGGCGTTGTGCGAACGACAGCCACCTGAAACCAGTGGAGTCGGTCATTACGGCGAACACCCCCCGCTCACTCACGAAGGCGAGCGGGGCTATACGGTGGCGGTCGTACCCTGGTCGGACCAGACGGCACCCACAAACAGGGTGCAAGCTGATCGAGTGCTCCATGCCACGCAGCTCGAAGAATTGACACATGCCTTTTGATCAGGCCTTTGCCCTCAGCTCCGTCCTTCTCGCCACCACAGCGTTCAGCGGACTCGTGCTTGCACAGAGCGTCCCACTCTGGCTCGCCCTCCCTACAACAATCATCCTCATTATCTCGCTGCTTCACGCAGGAGGTGTCCTTTTCGTTCGACGGACGATGGCACAGGTCACCGTCTCGCCAACTCTGTGGAATGTCCTGTTGATCGGCGCCTTTGTCATATTGCTGATCGATCTCACAGTGATATCACGAAACCTTCTCCCGGCTGGAATCCACTTTCTTGTCGTGCTGCTGGGTATCAAGTTACTCACCCTTCAACAGCGGCGTGATTATCGACATCTCTACGCGATTAGTCTCATGGCAATTCTGGCTTCCGCCGCACTTACTACCGATGCGTGGTATGTCCCAGTTTTTCTGCTGTATTTGCTCGCGGCTGTCTGGACACTCTTGCTATATCACTTGACCCAAGATACGGGCGAAACCCTTGCCGTCGTCACACCCTCAAGCCAGGCAGCCTGTCACGCGAAATTCCCGAGCCGCATCACTCACCGCTTCTTTTGGTTGACGAACGGAACTGCCGTCCTGACGGTTGCCCTGACGCTCGCCATTTTCTTTCTCATCCCTCGCATCGGTGCGGGCATACTGCAGAAGACAAGCGGGGAGGCATTGCGGACGACGGGGTTTTCCGATCGAGTTGACCTGGGAACGATCGGGTCAGTCAAACAAGATCCTCAGATCGTCATGCGGGTTGAACTGCCGGACCAACCAGCTGGTGAAAAAGATCGCCTCTACCTGAGAGGCCTCGCCTTCGACCAGTACAATGGACGATCATGGAGCCACAGCGGTACACGCCGGCGCTCGTTGAGTCTCGTGGCTGATGGAATATTCCTCGCTCGCCCAGCCGGCAGCCGACTTCCGGACAGCCAGTCCATCCCAATTCGCCAAGACATCCTGCTGGAAACGCTCGATACCGCAGTCCTCTTTGCCGCACCATTCGCGGAACTCGTGAGCGGCGAGTTTCTCACTGTACAGGCCGATGTCATGGGCGGGCTCCATTTGCCATCTCCTCCTTCTTCCCGCATCCGATACTCCGTCACCTCTCACGTTCCACAGCTCGTCGCAGACGAACGAACCGCGTCGATCCTGGCCTATCCCGACTCAATCCGTTCCCACTATCTTCAGGTTCCCGTAGACTCACAGCAGGTCGAAGACTTGGCGCATCGCGTCAGCCACCAGGCCACGACCCCCTTCGGGAAAACGCTGGCGATCCAGCAACATCTCTTGGAGAATTATCGCTACAGCCTTGAAGGCGACACGGCTACGCTCAGTCATCCGCTCGAGGAATTTCTTTTCACACGAAAAACGGGGTACTGTGAACATTACGCAACCGCCATGGTCGTGATGCTGCGAACTGTAGGCATTCCCGCTCGACTCGTGACAGGGTTCCTGGCCACGGAATGGAACGCATACGGGGGCTATTTCACCGTACGCCAGCGGGATGCCCATGCCTGGGTCGAGGTCTACTTTCCTCACTCAGGCTGGATCACCATGGATCCCACTCCCACCGTCAGTGCAGCAGTCGCCACCTCTCGCTGGGAGCCCCTCAGCCAACTCGGGGAATCCATTCGGCTACAGTGGGACCGCCTGTTCGTGCGTTATAGTGCGAAGGATCAACTGGCAGTCGTTCATGGAGTGCGAGAAGGCAGTGATGCGTTGCGTGAAAGAGTGAGTCGCGGGATTTCGTCCCTGAATGCCCCGATAAGCCAGGCTCTCAGCCGCCTGACACACGTGGCCCGAACATTTCAACCCGGCATGCTGGGACTCGTCACTGGAATGATCGTGGTCGTCCTGGCCCTGCTCCTCCTCATGCTTCGGGATAGGATAGGGCTCTGGGCCACCACACATCTTCGGACAGCGCACCCGCAGCTTGTAATCGTCCAGCTCTATACCCGCATGCTTCGCACGGTGGAGAGACAAGGCGTGAGCAAACCTCCAGCCGCCACAGCCAGTGAATTTGCCAGACTGGTTGAACAGGAATGGAAGGCAGCCGGTCCCATGGTGGCTGACGTAACCGCCCTCTACCATCAGGGACGATTTAGTCGAACCCCGCTCACCCCGGACGAACTCTCTCATGCAGCTGACCAGGTAAGGCAACTGCAATCCCTCACACACGTAGCCCGCTAACCACCCTATTGCTGCATGGTCTCGGTCCCGTCCAGACATGGCCAGAGTGATGATGCACGGGAAAAGGAAGGCATCCTGAGAAGACAGCTGACTGTTGGAGCGGGAAACGGGATTTGAACCCGCGACCCTCGCCTTGGCAAGGCGATGCTCTACCACTGAGCTATTCCCGCTCGATCACAGTCGGTCAGAGGGGTGGAATTCTACTGATGCAGGAACAAATCTGTCAAGCAATCTAGCAGGACCAGCTCACCATTGTTATCTTGTTATCTTCGTCACAATAGTTCGAAAACGCTACCAAAAGGTAACCCGAGAATATTGTAATCAAGCTATTGATTTATTGATTGCTTATTTCATAAAATTGGCTGAGTGTTCGCCGAGTGATACGGCAAGTACTCAGCGACACATAACTGGATCGTCTTTATCGATCATCATAAACGGATTTTGCAGCTTACTATTCAATCGCTTATTACACTTCACCGAAATACATCAGACCTATCAAACGTGGTGCGCATATTGCGTATGTATAAAAAGCCCCTGATGCCAGGAATGCAATTTAAATTGACGGTCTCGCCATGATTCATCGGCCGATGGCAAATTTGATTCTTCCTGTTTTTGGCCAGTTCAAGTAAGGGGGAGCTAAAGTTCCGCTGTGCGTCAAGAAAGGCGCGTAGGCTTGAGTGAGCCCTCAACTGTAGGAGGTGTGACCCATGTTTTTGTCACGGAGGCAGTTCTTAAAAGTCTCTGCGGGGACGGTCGCCGCAGTGGCCGTGGCGGACAACGTCCTCGCGTTGACCGCGCTCC